>Ga0308161_1001587_pt1 | contig 26697 bp, 24 predicted proteins | sample PhyFR2_FD_201034 | JGI IMG/M metagenome (GOLD analysis project Ga0308161, IMG submission 201034) | Phyllosphere microbial communities from UC Gill Tract Community Farm, Albany, California, United States - DLSLF.R2 | ecosystem: Host-associated > Plants > Phyllosphere > Unclassified | place: USA...
GCGCACCTTCGTGATGACGTCGTCGATGCAGTCCGAGGGCAAGAGCACCACGGTCGCGAACCTGGCGATCGCGCTCGACAGCGCCGGCTTCCGCGTCATCCTCATCGACGCCGACCTGCGCCGCCCGCGCGTCGGCGAGTACATGGACGTCGACGGCTCCGCCGGCCTGACCGACGTGCTCATCGGCCGCGCCACGCTCGAGGACGTCGCGCACCCCTGGGGTCGCGGCAACCTCGTCGTCCTGCCCGCCGGGCAGATCCCGCCGAACCCGTCGGAGCTCCTCGGTTCGAAGGCGATGGAGGAGCTCATCGCGACGCTCGAGCAGCAGTTCGACTACGTGCTGTTCGACGCCCCGCCCCTGCTGCCCGTCACCGACGCCGCGATCCTGTCGAAGAAGGCGTCCGGCGCCATCCTCGCGGTCGCGTCCGGCAAGACGCACAAGGGCCAGCTCGCCGCCGCGGTCGCGTCGCTCGAGAACGTCGGCGCTCCGATCGCCGGCTTCGTCATCACGATGATGCCGGTGCGTGGGCCGGGGGCCTACGGCTACGGGCGCTACGGCTACGGCTACGGCTACGGCCTCGACGACGAGCAGCCGCCGCAGCCGTCCGCGAAGCCGCCGAAGAAGGCCCGCGGGAAGCTCGGCACGCTGCGCCGCGCCGACCGCTGAGACGGGGGACGACGACATGGCTCGTGACCGGGGGACCCGAAGCCTCGGCGGTGCACTGCGACGGAACACGCTGATCGGCGTCGCCGTCGTGATCGTCGCGCTGGTCGTCATCGACGTGGTGCTCGTCGCGCTCGCGCTCGGCCGCACCGACCCCGCCACCACGGGGACGCCCCGTCCGGCGCCCACCTACTCGAGCGGGCCCTCCGACGACGCGACGGCGACACCGTCGCCGACGCCGTCGGCCTCCGCGACGCCGGGCGCGGGCGGCACCGCGCAGGGTGCGTCGAGCATCCCGGCCCGCCACCTGCTGTCCGCCGTCGACGGCCGGGAGGCATGGCGCGCCTCCAGTGCGTCGTGTTCCGCTGCGGACGTGGTGCTGGAGCACACCGTCGACGCGGGGACCACCTGGCAGCCCGTCGCGCTCGGCCCGGACGTGCGTGCCCTGTGGGGCATGCGCGCCACGACCAGCGGACTGTCGATCCTCGCCGCCGTCGGCGACGGATGCACGCCCACCGAGCGCACCAGCGTCGACGACGGCGCGACCTGGAAGGCGGCCGTCGCCGGCGCCGCCGGCGCCGCGATCACGCCCGACGGCCTGCTGCTCAACGGCGTCGCGGTCCCGGCGCCCTGCGCGGAGCCGCTCGACGCGTTCCAGGGCGTCCGCTCGGCCATCGTCGTCTGCGACACCACCGTGCAGTGGCGTGCCGGCACCGGCGCGTGGGTGTCGGTGCCGCTCGCGGGTGTCCGCGGGGTCGCCGTGAACGACGCCTCGTACACGCTCGCCCGCGTCGGCGTGCCGGAGTGCCAGGGCGTCCAGATCGCGACCATGAGCGCCGTCGGCGTGACACCCGCGACCACGGCCAAGGCCGTCGGCTGCGAGCCGGCGGACGACGGCGCGCAGATCGCGATCGACCGTGCGGGCGTCAACGTGTGGACGTGGGTGGGGGACGCGGTCGCGGTGTCGACCGACGGGGGCGCGACATGGTGAGCGGGCGGTCCCGGTGACCGTCCAGGGCGCGCGTGCCGCGACCACTCCGGCGAGCACGCTGGAGTGGAGCCACCGGTACTCCCGGCGAGTCCTGGTGACGGACCTGCTCGCCCTGATCTGGGTCGTGTTCGGCGTGCAGATCGCCTGGCTCGGGTTCAGCTCGGACCTGGCGACCAACACCGCCGACCTCAAGCTCAGCTACTTCGCGATCTCGGTCGTCGTCATCGCCGTGTGGATGACCGGCCTCGCGATCTACGACACCCGTGGCCCCCGCGTCATCGGCGTCGGCAGCTCGGAGTACCGCCTGGTCGCCGACTCGAGCGTCCGGGTGTTCGGTCTCATCGCGATCGCCGCGTACCTGCTGCGCGTCGACCTCGCCCGCGGCTACGTCCTCATCGCCTTCCCGCTCGGCATCCTCGTCCTGCTGCTGTCGCGCTGGATGTGGCGACAGTGGCTCGTCGCCGAGCGCAAGCACGGCGGCTACTCGGCGCGCGTGCTGCTCGTCGGGTCGACCGCGAGCGTGCTGCACATCGGGCGGGAACTCGCCCGCTCACCCGAGGCCGGCTACCGCGTCGTCGGTGCCGCGGTCGCCGACGGCACCCGCGGTGTCCTGCCCGGCAGCACCATCGAGAGCCACGGAGGCATCGACGACGTCGCCGCGGCGCTCCGTGCCACCGGCGCCGACACCGTCGTCATCACGAGCTCGGACGACCTGCCGCCGGAGCGCGTCCGCCAGCTCAGCTGGTCGCTCGAGCCCGGCCGCCAGCACCTGGTCGTCGCGCCGAGCCTGACCGACATCGGCGGCCCGCGGATCCACACCCGCCCTGTGCAGGGCCTGCCGCTGATCCACGTCGAGACCCCGACGTACTCCGGCCGGAAGCTCTACACGAAGCGCGCCTTCGACCTGGTCGGGTCGGCGCTGCTCATCGTCGTGCTGTCGCCCCTGCTCGTCCTGCTCGCGGTCCTGGTGAAGGCCGGGTCGAACGGTCCCGTCTTCTTCCGCCAGGAGCGCGTCGGCCTGAACGGCTCGACGTTCCACATGTTCAAGTTCCGTTCGATGGTCGTCGACGCCGAGGCACGGCTGCAGGAACTCAGCGCGCTGGACCGGGCCGAGGGGAACACGGTCCTGTTCAAGATGAAGGACGACCCGCGGGTGACCCGCATCGGCGCGGTCATGCGCCGCTACAGCCTGGACGAGGTGCCGCAGCTGTTCAACGTGCTGGTCGGCAACATGTCGCTCGTCGGTCCCCGGCCGCCGCTCGCCAGCGAGGTCGAGCGGTACGACTCCCACGTGCACCGTCGGTTCCTGGTGAAGCCGGGAATGACCGGCCTGTGGCAGGTCAGTGGTCGGTCGGACCTGTCGTGGGAGGACTCGGTGCGGTTGGACCTGTACTACGTGGAGAACTGGTCGATGGTTGGCGACCTCCTGATTCTTTGGAAGACCTTCAGAGCGGTGGTGACGTCGAGTGGTGCGTACTGAGTGCAAGGATTCGACCGGTAGCGCTCGACGAGAGCACGGGCCGGATTCCAAAGCGATCATGAGAGAAGGCCGATCATGAGTCGCGTCCTGCAGGTCAATGTTCGCTTGAGCGAAGGGGGTGCTGCCGGCGTTGCCCGAACCTTGCACGACGCGCTCGGCGAGGAAGGTTTCTCGAGCTCGATAGCGTACGGATACGGACCGTCTGCTGGCGCGTCTCCTCTCGAAGCCGATTACAACGCCATCAGGTTGACGTCTCGTTTGAGTGCTGCGGGCAATCTCATCGCTCACCGACTCCGCGGGGAGGAGTTACCTGCTCCCGCCGGCGGTCGGCTGTCCGCACTGAGGGAAGCCATCGAAGCCGTCGACCTCGTTCATCTGCATGCGATCCATAGCTTCATGCTGCCGCCGACCGGCCTCATGAAAATCCTCGCCGAGGCAGCCAAGCCCGTCGTGTGGACCATGCATGATCAGTGGCTGATGACGGGTCGGTGCGCACAACCCGGTGGGTGCGAGGGATGGAGAACCGGCTGCGATCCGTGCCCTCATCTCGAGGCGTATCCGTCTGCGACGCTTGACCGAGCTGCTGTTCAGTTCCGCCGTCGCCGAACTGCATTCGATGATCTCGAGGCAGCGACGAGCGTCAGAATCGTTGCTTGCGCGAATTGGCTCGCGACGGAGATGCGAGAAGCGGGCTTCGCGGACGTCGCAGTCATCACGAACTCTGTCGACCCGGATTTCTGGCGTTCGGTCCGAGGCGCGGAGCGGAGAACGAAGCGATCTGAACCGAAGTACTTGTTCATGAGCAGAGACCTTCGCGACCGCGCAAAGGTGGACATGCCGCTCCTGCGCAAACTCGCTCAAGGTGCGCCCGGCCGTGTGACCGTTGTCGGAGACAATCTCCCTGAGGAATTGCCTGGCGTGAACCATCTACCGGCCGTTGGAGATCGAACCGCGATGGTTCAACTGATGACGGAGCACACGCATCTCCTCTTCTTTTCCAAGGTTGACTACTACCCGCTGACCATTGCGGAGGCGCTGTCAGCGGGGATGGACGTGATTGCTAGTCCCTCGCAAGCTGTTTCCGAGTTCGCAATGGACGAGCGAGTGCACGTAATTCCGGACGGGGATTGGGGAGCAGCTTTCGCCAGAGTCAGCTCCCGGATGCCCCAACGAACGCTCCCAGACTACTTGTTCGACCCACGTCGGATGGTGGCAGAATACGCAGAACTCTACCGCGAGATGTTGACATGAGCGCGAGCATCCACAAGGGCGTCGTTACGGCCGTCGTCCTGATCCTCGTCGTGTTCCAGCATTTCCAGGTGACAGCTCTCGGGACGTACCCCGTCACGATAGGCCTGTTCGCGGGCTTGATCCTGCTTTTGCTGGGGTCGAAGCGCGTATCCGTAGCCGCCTTGATGGTCACTCTGTCAATCGCCTGTGTGCCGAGTGCGATCGTGCAGATAATGACCCCGTCTCTGCGTGGTGGGGCGTCCACATTCTTCGGAACATTCTGCTTGTTCGTTCTCGCTGCTGTCATCGTCGCTCAGTACAACGGTTCGACCGTGAGGACCAGCTTCGGAACCGGGGCAGTGAGGGGCGTCTTCATTGCGCTCGTCACCGTTGTCCTCCTCGCGGTCGTCCAAGTGGTGACCGGAGCGAGAGGAAGTCTCGCATGGTTCAACCTGTTCGGAGAGCACCAGTACCTCTATCAGTACAACCCTCACCTGGAGTTTAACCCGGTGCCGCGGGCTGCCGCCTTCTATCTCGAACCCTCCTACGCGGCGTTCATAGTGGGCAGTTTGTCCGTGATGCTCATCGTGGCGAGGAGGCATGTCAAGGCTGCTTGGATACTCGGTGCGGTAGGTATGCTCGCCATCCGATCGGCCACGGGATTGCTGATCTTTGCCCTTGTCGCCGCAGTGGCCCTGATCGCGAGCCGGAGCCGATGGCGCCTCATCGCCGCCGTAGGACTCGTTCTGGCCGGATTGGTTGCGGTCCCCTACCTGTCCGGAAGGCTCGATTCGACCTTCACGACCGGTTCGAGCGCGTATTACAGGTTGATCGGTCCACTGCAGGTGCTTCGAGACACTTTGTACAATTTCCCTCTCGGGCATCCGTTCGGTTCACTACGGGACACCGTCGCCGACTACGGGATTCTCAACGGTGCAGCCGCCGGAGATTCGTTGGACAATGGTTTCTACGTGTTCGTGTTCTACTTCGGTTGGATCGGGCTCCTCGGCTGTCTTGCTCTCGTCGTCTGGGTTGCTCGCCGCGTGGTGTTGGCGCAACGCAGAGCCAGTCCCGGTGGTGCGCTCGTCGCCGTGTGGGTCGTCGGCAGTCTGTTCTTCTCCGGCGGCGTGATGCTCCCGGAGTTCGTGTTGACCCTTTGGCTGCTGTTCGCTGTCCACCACTCTTCCGCGGCTCGAGAGCTGCCCGATGGTCAGGTAGGAATGAATGACGCGCTTGTCGATCGTCACGATAACCTTCAACGACGATGAAGGTCTCACAAGAACGCTTGCGTCGGTTCGTAGCATTCTTGCGGACGGCGCGAGGGAGGTTGAGATGATCGTCATCGACGGCGCGAGTCGAGATTCGACTCGTCGCCTCGTGGAAGCCGTCCCGGCTCGAGTCCGCTTGATCGCAGAGCCCGACGAGGGCATCTACGACGCCATGAACAAGGGCATTTCGGCTGCGCAAGGGGATCACCTCTGGTTCCTCAATGGTGGCGACGAGGCGATCATCACCTGGTCGGAGCTTGCTTCTGTCCTACGGAACCACAGAGATGCGGTCGTGCTTGGCGACTACGTGTTGGCTGGGAAGCAGTTCGACGTACCACGCAGGAGTCGAGCGCCCCGATCGATGTGGCATGCGTTGCCCACCTCTCATCAGGCGATCTTTTATCCTAGAGCCAGGGTTGGCGCCCTGAGGTACGATTCCCGATTCGGTATCGTCGCCGACTATGCATTCACTGCAGAGATGTATTCGAGCCATGTCCCGTTTGTTCGTGCGGCCAGGGCGGTCGCGCGTTTCCATCTCGATGGTGTCTCGACTAGCCAAGCACTGCTGATCGGGAGGCAAGCGGGGGTCGTGCAGCGGGACATCCTGCGCGTTCCACGAGTGAAACGCTTGGCCAGCGGAGTTCGGCATCGGTTGAATCGGCGGCTCCGCCAGATCTTGTCGGGGAGGGCGCAATGACAGCCTACAGAAGCCGCGCGGATCGAGACTCGGAAAGAGCCCTCTACGGGCCGGTTGCTTGGTTGTTGCAGCCGAGCTACTGGGCGGTACGGGTCTATCGTTTCGGTCAACGGAGCAAGGGCAGGCGCACACCCGTCGCGAAGCTCCAGCACGCCCTCTATTTCGCCTTGTACAGCATCGTGCGTTTGGTCACTGGCATCGACATACCGAGGGGCGCCCACATCGGACATCGTTTGATGATCCACCATTTCGGAGGAATCATCATTCATCCTCGAGCTCGGATCGGGGACGATTGTGTCCTGCGGCACGGAGTCACCGTTGGGGAACGGTCTGAAGGGGGTGGCGTGCCTGACATCGGTGATGGTGTGGTGTTCGGGTCGTACGCTCAAGTACTCGGCCCGATCCATGTGGGGGATGGTGCGCGCATCGGGAGCATGAGCGTGGTTCTCAGCGACGTGCCACCCGGTGCGACGGCAGTGGGAGCGCCGGCCAGGGTGTTGGAGCGACGCCATGCCGCGGATTAGTGTGGTCATTCCCGCGCACAATGCCGCTCAGACTCTCGAGAGCTCTGTGAGATCAACGCTGTTCGCCCTTCCGAAGGACTCGGAAGTGCTGATCTACGATGACGCGAGTACTGACGCGACGCGCGTCGTCGCTGAGCAGTTGCGGGATCGAGACAATCGCGTGAGGGTGTTCGGGCACGAAGGGCGGAACATAGGGGCCGCGCGTGCGCGCAACCACCTGATCGGAGGATCGGACAGCGAGTTCGTGGCAGCCTTGGATGCCGACGACATCTCGCTGCCCAACCGCTTTGTGCTCTTCGATCGGTCGATGAAGGGTGTGGATCTCTCGTTTGCGCCGATCGTCAGGTTCGGTTCGGGTCAGCGACTTCATGTGCCCCGCCCCGCGCCGCTCTCTCCCGAAGCACTGCCCCTCGCGCTGTTCGTGATAAACCCGTTGCCGCAGTCCACCATGCTGGCTCGGCGGGAGTCGTTGAACGGGTCTGCGACGTACATCCACGGACCTGCCGAGGATTACGAGTTATGGATGCGTTTGGCCGCTGGGGGCAAGCGGATCAGGTTCGCAGCGCTTCCGAACGTCGCATATCGGCACCACGCCTCGCAAGCCACGGCCAAGTCGTCTTACACGAGCCGCGTGAGGCGGAACCCTGAACTCTTGCGAGGGTGGAGCAGCCTCGGTGAATCACTGGGACTACCGGCTGCGTGGACCTTGTCGAATGAAGAGATCCGTGTCAGCGCCATGGCGCTGATCTCAGATCTGGATCGTCAAGCGGATCGTGTGCGCTTGCGCCGCTTGATGAAGCTCGACACTGCCTTCCCCTTCGTCAACTGACACCGAGGTCATCCGACTCGCACGATCACAAGCAGAGCGAGTACGAGCCACTCAACGCAGACCTGAAGGAGCGCGACCCAGAGTCGCGTTGGAATGAAGCTCCTGTGAAGGATCGCCAGGATGACTCCCTGGAACAAAGCTCCTGTTGCTAGGCCGATCACAGCACCGGTAGTGCCGGACGTCATGGCCAGCGCGATGGCGAAGAAGGGAACGAGTAACAGCACCAGGAGGTTCGCCAAGGAGTGGCGGATGTCTGCTCGGATCTGCAGCTTCCAGGATATGTAGGTGCTCAGCGTCAGCGAAGGAAGGAGCGCGGCCATCGCTGCGACGAAGAGGTCGACGTGCGTCCATTGAGGCCCGAAGAAGAGAGCCTGCACTACTGGCGCCCCGAGGGAGAGGGCCACCGCCGCCGTGAACGTGAGTGAATGAAGTGCCAACCACAGCCGGCGATCAAATCTCTTCGCGTTCAGCCGGTCGCCTTGTGCATGGCGCGCCAGTCTCTCGACGATCGCCCCTCCGAGCGAGAGCTGCACCTGGGTCACCGGACTGACGATGAGCTGATACGACCTCGAGTACGTCGCCGCAGCTGCTGCCGGAAGGATCAACGGTAGGACCCCTGAGTCGATAGAACGACTGGCATATGACGCCACATTGAGCGGAAGAACGCGCAGGCCGTATGTGATCGGGTTGGCCGTGGCAGGTCCGAGGAGCTCTGAGCTGGATTTGTTCCGACGATTGTGGCGGGCGTTGAGTGCGGTCACCAGACCCAAGCGCGCTACCGACAGCAGGCTCAGTTGGACGCACAGCACGGTGACCGAAGGGTAGAGACTCGCCAGGGCGATGGTTGCTCCGAAGGTCACGACCGTCGCACTCACGTCGGTCAGAGCGATCTGAGAATAGGCTCGTCGCACCATGAGCTGCCCGCGTGGTGGTTGGGACAATGCTTGCGCGGCGAGGCCCACGACGAGAACAGCGGTGTTCAGCACTCCTGGGGGGCCGAGTGGCAGCGGAGCCGCCACCAGTAAGGTATTCGCGGCCAGGAGGAGAAGAACGCCTCCGGTGGCGCTGATGTAGGCGCTTCGCCATGCTGCTCGGCGGTTCGCGGCAAAGTCGCCGTGTACGAGGAGGAAACCCATCGAGGACAAGTCCGTCGCGAGCGAGCAGAGTGTGTACGCGAAGGTCAGTACGGCGAACTGTGCGTAGGCAGCCGGTTCGATCAGTCGAGACAGGACTGCGAATGTCAGGAGCGACGCCACGAGGAGAACGACTTGGCCCGCGGGCAGCCATCCAATGGAGGGGTTGAACCGATACTTCATCACGAGTTGGACACGGTGTTCCACCGGGCGCGCTTGAGGTCTGATGGCCGGTCGAAGAACCATGTCTTCGGCGCGACGACGGGAATGTCCCCTGCCAACTCGGCCGCCCACCAAGAGAAGGTGCTGTTGGGGATGATGAGTTGGCTGGCAGTGGACATGGTGAGTAGCGTGTCCAACGGTGACCGGATGTCCTCAGGGCCGATTACTCGTTCCCGTGGGACCCCGAATTCCTTTTGCACCGCCTCGACGTCGTCAGTGAACACGATTGCGTCCCTGAGTTCGCGCCCGAGGTGAGCAGCCGCTCTGTGGTAGTAATCCAGATCCAGGTAACCAAAAGAAGCTCTGGCCGAGGGTGACGTGGCATAGTCGCCTCGGCGGACATGCGCGACGAGCTGACCGTCGGGCAACCGGCCGCTCACCCTCTCTGCCAGTGGCGCGAGGCGTGCTCGGGCCAGATCAGTCGGAAGATCCAACCACGCGGCCTCCTGGTAGAACCCGATGTTCAGCGTCCCCGGACGGAAATCGTTCTCGGTCGGTCGGTCGGTCGCGAATCTGTAGCTGACTCGACCGAAGAACGATGAGCGCCTCTTCTTACCGCGCCAGTTGTACGGTTGCCCGAGGCGGCGGTCCTCGGCTTGGGACAGGACATTCGTTGAAGGAACTACCCGGCTGAGTTCGAAGTCGCGAAGTTTGTCCCGGCCGAAACTAGACTGCGATAGGAGCAGCGGCTCGGATCTCATGTGTGTGACGTGGAGACCTGCGCTCAACTGGAACAGCTGATTGCCGAGGCCTCCCTGTACCCAAAGCGATGCTGTGTTTCCGAGTCGGCTCTTCATCAGGATCCCCGCGATTCGGGTGTCGTTTGCGCCATGGTTCTAGTTTTCAGGTCGATTCGTTGAAACGTGTGCCGACTTGCGTCGCGGGTATACCGTCGATGATCGAATTGGGCGGGAATGTGCCGTGCACGCGCGACATTGGGCGCGCAAGTGAGCCGTCCCCGATGGTCACGCCGCCCAGGAGCATGCATCGCGAAGTGATCCACACGCCGTCACCGATCGTGATCGGGCGCGTTCTCAGCCCCATGTCAGTGCGGTGGGCGTGACTTCCTGTCGTGAGGAAGGTTTCCTGTGAGATGACAGTGTCAGCTCCTACGGTTACCTTGTCTTGATTGTGGATCCACACTCCTTCGCCGATCCAACTGTTTGCTCCGATCTTGAGCTTCCACGGGAATCGGACACGAACACGCGGACGCATGATGACACCCGGGCCGATATTCGCTCCGAATAGTCGAAGAACTGCGACGCGCAAACGTGAACTGATCTGCCACGGGTTGTACACGAAGAGAAGTTCCGCGGCCGACCAAGCAAGTACGGTCAGAAGAGGTCGGTCCCATGAAGCCCTTTCGCCGGGAGCGGCGGCTAAAGGAATGATCGGCGTCGAGATCGAGGTCGAGGTGGGTGTCGGATCGGGATTCGGCGCTGCGCTCTCGGCCATCGGTTCTCCTCTTGCGGTGCGGATGTCGATGAAGCTCAGAGAGCAAGTTGCCCGTGAGCGGATCGCCCTGAGTCTTTGTCAGCCTATCGTCGCGCGTGACACTCGGGCTGACGCGGGAGATGGTGAGTTCCGAGGGGCGTGCAGGATCAGTCAGCCGAGCTGTCGCACCAGTCGGGCCGGCACGCCGGCCCACATGGTGTCGTCAGGGCAGTCTTCGCGTACGACGGCATTGGCGGCGATGACGCAACCGCGACCGATCGTCACGCCAGGAAGAATCGTTGCTCGTGCACCGACCCAGACGCCGGCTCCGATCGAGACGTCCTCGTACCTGGGCGCGCCTGATCCAGCCCGCCAGCTCGAGGGGCCGGTGTCGTGCGTCGATGTGAGGATGAGGACGTCTGGTCCGATCGCCGCGTGCGAGCCAACCTCGATCTGGCCTTCCCCTTCGAAATGGACTCCGCGATTCACGAAGGCGCCTTCAGCGAGTCCGACTCGCGTGTTCGAGAACCGAACGCCTGGCGCGATACCTGCGACGTCTGTCTTGAGGCCCACGAACCGGAGGAGGCGCGGGCGGTGGCTGATCGGGACCGGGATGCGGGCGAACAGCGATGCAAACCGCGACATGGCCGCATCGTAGCGCTCTGACGCGATTTTGCGTGGCGTGGCCCGGCCCGGCCCGACGGGCCCAAGAACGTCAGGCCAAGACGGCTTCGTCGACGGCAGGAAGGAGAAAGCACTCCGGAGACCCGCAGTCGTCTGCCTTTGTGGTTGCGGAGAAGAGAACGAGGCGAGGAGGCCTGACCCGGGGCGCCCTCGGAGCACATCGCGACTGTTATGTTCAACCGATGACGACCCCCTTGTCGGTTCTGATGATCGGCATGAACTACGCCCCTGAGACCACGGGGATCGCGCCGTACTCATCGGGTCTCGCCGAGGAGCTCGCGCGGCGCGGCTTCCGCGTGCGCGTCTTGGCTACGCATCCCCACTATCCGCAGTGGCGGTTCGTCGGAGAGCCGCCCCGTCGGTCCCGTGAGTCTCGTGCCGGCGTTGTCGTGGAGCGATTCCGCCACCGCCTCCCCTCGAAGCCGGGCGGGATGTCGCGTGCCCTGTCCGAGATCTCGTTCGGACTCGCGTCGGCGCTGACACGATTGGGCCGGCCCGACGCCGTCGTGCTCGTGTCGCCGGCGCTCCTGTCGAGCGCGATCGCGTTCCTGCGAGCACGACTCGGTCGCCGTGTTCCCGTGGTGGTATGGGTACAGGACCTCTATTCACTCGGCCTGCGGGAACTCGGCGAGCGACCGGGGCGACTCGCGCGCGCCGTGGCTGCGCTGGAGGGGTGGCTGCTGCGGCGAGCGGACGCGGTCGTGGTGATCCACGAGCGGTTCCGTGACACGGTGGTCCAGGAGCTCGGGGTCGCTCCGCATGCCGTAACGGTCGTGCGCAACTGGTCGCACCTCGAGGACAGCGAGCCCGTCGACCGCACATCAGCACGAGTCGAACTCGGTTGGGCCGACGACGACTACGTCGTCCTGCACGCCGGCAACATGGGGGTCAAGCAGGGGCTCGAGAACGTGGTCGAGGCTGCCCGGCTCGCCGCCGCGAGTGCGAGTCGTGTCCGCTTCGTGCTCCTCGGTGACGGCAACCAGCGCCTCCAGCTCGAGCGCGACGCGGCGGACGTCCCCTCGCTGCAGATGCTCGGCTCGCTTCCGGATGCTGCGTTCCGGCGGGCTCTCGCGGCGGCCGATGCGCTGCTCGTCAACGAGAAGCCCGGGGTTGCCGGGATGGCAGTGCCGAGCAAGCTGACTTCCTACTTCAGTACGGGGTTGCCGGTGATCGCAGCGACCGATCCCGGAAGCGTGACGGAGAGCGAGGTGCAGTTGTCCGGAGGCGGAGTCAGTGTCGGGGCAGGTCAGCCCGGAGAACTTCTGGCGGCAGCACTGGACCTAGCCTCAGATCTGGATCGAGCGCGGCGGTTGGGACGAGCAGGTCAGAGCTTCAGGGAAGATCGGTTGTCGAGCTACACGTCATTCAACACTTATGCTCAACTTCTGCAGGACCTGGCGCGGGGACGCCGGACTGACTCTTCTACGGGATCGGGAATCGATTGACGAAGCGCGCACTCATCACGGGCATCACCGGGCAGGACGGGTCCTACCTGGCCGAGCTGCTCCTCCGCAAGGGGTACGAGGTGCACGGGGTCATCCGTCGTGCGTCCACGTTCAACACCTCGCGGATCGACCACCTGTACGTCGACCCGCACAACCCCGACGCCAAGCTGTTCCTGCACTACGGCGACCTCGGTGACGGTGCGCGCCTGGTGAGCCTGCTCGGAGAGCTGAAGCCAGACGAGGTCTACAACCTCGCCGCCCAGTCGCACGTGCGGGTCTCGTTCGACGAGCCCGAGCACACCGGTGACGTCACCGGTGTGGGCTCGATGCGCATGCTCGAGGCGGTCCGCATGTCGGGCATCCACACGCGGTTCTACCAGGCGTCGTCGTCCGAGATGTTCGGGGCGACCCCGCCGCCGCAGCACGAGGAGACGCCGTTCTGGCCGCGCTCGCCGTACGGCGCCGCGAAGGTCTACAGCTACTGGGTGACCCGGAACTACCGCGAGGCCTACGGCATGTTCGCGGTCAACGGCATCCTGTTCAACCACGAGTCCCCCCGCCGTGGCGAGACGTTCGTGACCCGCAAGATCACCCGTGCCGTCGCACGCATCAAGGCCGGGCTCGAGGACCACGTCTACCTCGGCAACCTCGACTCCGTCCGCGACTGGGGCTACGCCGCGGAGTACGTCGAGGGCATGTGGCGGATGCTGCAGGTCGACGAGCCCGATGACTTCGTGCTCGCGACCGGGGGCAACTTCACCGTCAAGGACTTCTTGTCGACCGCGTTCTCGCACGCCGGGCTGAACTGGGAGGACCACGTGCGGTTCGACGAGCGGTACCTGCGTCCGAGTGAGGTCGACGCCCTGGTCGGTGACGCCTCGAAGGCCAAGGAGAAGCTCGGGTGGGAGGCGACGGTCGACACGGCCGAGCTCGCCCGCATCATGGTCGACGCCGACATCGAGGCGCTCGAGCACGAGGGTCGCCCGTGGATCGACACCGTGAAGCTCGCGAGCTGGGAGTCCTGATGCCCGAGACCACGTTCACCCCTGGCCCCCTCGACCGGTCCGACCGGGTCTACGTCGCCGGACACCGCGGACTCGTCGGGTCGGCGGTGACCCGCAAGCTCGAGGCCGAGGGGTTCACCGACGTGATCGGCCGGACGTCCTCGGAACTCGACCTGAAGGACCGCGGGGCCGTCTTCGACTTCTTCGCGAGCGAGCGGCCGAAGCACGTCGTCCTCGCCGCGGCGAAGGTCGGTGGCATCCTGGCGAACAACACGTACCCGCACGACTTCCTCAGCGAGAACCTGCAGATCCAGGTCAACGTCATGGACGCCGCGGTCGAGCACGGCGTCGAGCGGCTCGTCTTCCTCGGCTCGTCGTGCATCTACCCGAAGATGGCTGATCAGCCGATCCACGAGGACGCCCTGTTGACCGGGCACCTCGAGCCGACCAACGACGCGTACGCGATCGCGAAGATCGCCGGCATCCTCCAGGTGCAGGCGGTGCGTCGTCAGCACGGTCTGCCGTGGATCTCCGCGATGCCGACGAACCTCTACGGGCCCGGCGACAACTTCTCGCCGACGGGGTCGCACGTCCTGCCCGCGCTGATCCGCCGGTACGACGAGGCGGTGAAGAACGGCGTCGACACGGTCGAGAACTGGGGCACGGGGACGCCGCGGCGCGAGTTCCTGCACGTGGACGACATGGCCGCTGCGGTCTTCCACCTCATCGAGCACTACGACGCCCCCGACCAGGTGAACGTCGGCACCGGCTCCGACGTCACGATCCGCGAGATCGCCGAGACGATCGCCAAGGTCGTCGGGTTCGAGGGCGAGACGGTGTGGGACACGTCGAAGCCCGACGGCACACCCCAGAAGCTGCTCGACGTGTCGAAGCTGGCCGAGGCCGGCTGGACGGCGCAGATCGGGCTCGAGGACGGCCTGCGGAGCACGATCGACTGGTTCCACGAGCACGCCGACTCGATCCGTCAGTGACCCTGATCGGACATGAGGAACCCGTAGTATCGAGCCCATGTCCGACCAGCCCGAGTCGCGACGCGCTGCTGCACCCCGGGGGAACAGGGCCCGGACCGTGCTGTGGATCGTCCTGGCCGTCGTCCTCCTGCTGATCCTCGCCGTCGCCTGGGTGGGGGTGCGCGGGGTGCTCGCGAAGGGGCACCTGGAGAACGCCGTCGCCGACGTCGGTACGCTCCGCTCGCAACTCGGCGGCGGCGACACCGACGGTGCGCTGAAGACCGCCTCCCACCTGCAGGACGAGGCCGGCGCGGCGCGGTCCCTGACCGCCGATCCGGTCTGGGGTGCGTCGCAGTACGTGCCGTTCTTCGGGACGAACCTCCGCGCAGTACGGCAGGTCTCCGTGATCGTGGACGACATCGCGACCGGCGCGATCAAGCCGGTCTCCGGAGTCATCGGTGAACTCGGCACCGACTCGTTCGCGCCGAAGGACGGCAAGGTCGACCTCGAGCCCCTCGTGCGTGCGCAGGCGCCGGTGCAGCGGGCGGCGACGACGATCGACAGGGCGAAGCAGGACGCCGACGCGATCGACGTCAGCGGGACGCTGTCGCCGGTCACGTCCGCGGTGAACCAGCTGCGGAATGCGTTGCTGTCCGTGTCGAGCCAGGTCGACGTCGCGAACCGAGTCGTCCAGCTCGCCCCGGCGATGCTCGGTCGTGACGGTGATCGCCGGTACCTGCTGCTCTTCCAGAACAACGCGGAGCTCCGTGCCGGGGGAGGGATCCCCGGGGCTGTGGCCCTGCTCAACGTGCAGGACGGCGGCATCTCTCTCCAGGAGCAGCGCTCGGGCCAGTCCTTCGGCCCGTACCCGGAGTCCGTGCTGCCGCTCGACGACGGCACGAAGGGCCTGTACGGCGACATCACGGGTCGCTACATGCAGGACGTCACGCTCACGCCGCGGTTCGACGTGTCCGCGACGCTCGCGCGCGAGATGTGGAAGCGCGAGACCGGCACGGAGGTCGACGGTGTCCTCGCCATGGACCCCGTCACGCTCGGGTACCTGTTGCAGGCCACCGGGCCGGTGCAGCTCCCGACCGGCGACACGTTGAACTCGGACAACGCCGTGTCGCTGCTGCTGAACGGCGTGTACGTCCGGTACCCGAACCCGGCCGTGCAGGACGCGTTCTTCGCCTCCGCTGCGAGCTCGGTGTTCCAGAAGATCTCGAGCGGGGGGTTCGACGCGAAGCAGTTCATCGCCGCGCTGACGAAGGCGTCGGGCGAGGACCGGCTGCGACTGTGGAGTGCTGACAGCGGCGAGGAGCGCCTCATCGGGGGGACGGCGATGGCCGGCGAGCTGCCGACGGCGTCGCGGGACACCCGCCAGTTCGGCGTCTACCTGAACGACGGCACCGGGTCGAAGATGGACTACTACCTGGAGAAGACGGTCTCGGTCGGATCGTCGGTCTGCCGGAAGGACCGACTGCCGACCTCGGCAGTCGAGGTGACGATCACCAACACGGCACCGGCGGACGCGGCGACGAGCCTGCCGAAGTACGTCACCGGCGGTGGCGCCTTCGGGACCGAACCCGGGAAGATCAAGACCCTCATCGCGGTCTACGCACCGAAGAACGCGATCTTCCTCGGCGCCTCCCAGGACGGAAAAGCAGTCGGCGTGCAGACCGCCATCGACGACGGCCACCCGGTCGCGCAGCTGCGGACGGTCCTGGCGCCGGGCGAGAGCGCGACCTTCCGGGTCGCGTTCCTCGGCGACGCGAAGAACGCGAAGGCCGGCACCGAGGTGCTGTCCACGCCGGGCGTCCAGCAGTCGAAGACGCTGCCGCTGCGCTTCGACTGCGCCACGCCGGTCCCGCAGGGCTAGCGCGAACCATAGGACTACGGCTGAGGTCGGACGATGAAGTCTCGGCGTGTTGCTCCGCAGAACGCAGTCGACCCCGTCCCCAAAATGGGGGGTGTCCGCGCAATCTGAGTACTTGCGACAACCGGGACCTCGACGGCCAGCGGACCATCAGCATGATCGAAGCCCGCCGTGAACTGGGATTTCTGTTCCAAACTACGGAGTGTCCAGCGGCTATGGCCCGCCTGGCTGCGTTTCCTCTTCGTAACGGGGCGAAGAACTTTCGGATCTGGTGGCAACAACCTGAGGATTCCCGCTAGATTGAGGGAACTTCGCCATAGCAAGTGCGTTCACCACGTGGCTTGCGAGCGGTGCACGGGCTCTGGGTGTCAGGGTCTGAAGGATCAGATCACTAGGGGAACCACTTCATGAAGAAGCTCATCGCCGCTGCCGTCCTCGCGGGCGCAGCGTTCATCGCCGTCCCGACCGCGGCCAACGCTGCCGGCTACACGCCGGACTCCGACGTGTCCGTCTCGGGTTCCTACACCGCCGGCGGCACCGCCACCGTCGCGTTCACCAAGGGTGCGTTCCAGAACAACGAGGCCGTCCGCGTCCAGGTCACCGGTGCCGGCAACGTCACCCTCGGTGCCCTGCCCGTCGCGACCACCTCGCGGAACTACACCGCGAACGCCGACGGCTCGCTCACCGTGCGCGTCACCTTCCCGGCCGGCGGCTCGGGCACCTACAACCTCACCGCCACCGGTGCGACCTCGGGTGTCACCGGCTTCGCCAACTTCACCATCGTCCCGGCCGGCGCGACCTCGGTCGCCGCCAACGGCAACTCCGGCACCCCCGGTCAGCTCGCCTTCACCGGTGGCACCATCTCCACCCTCGGCCTCTGGGCAGCCGGTGGCGCCATCGTCCTCGGTGGTGGCCTGCTGGTCGTCCGCAAGTCGGTCCGTCGCCAGCGCGAGACCGTCTGAGCCTCGCTCCACTGAGAAGGACCCCCGGCACCTCGGTGCCGGGGGTCCTTCCTCGTTGTCGGCGCGCTCTGCGCCGATGATCGATCAGGCGACCACCAACGCGATCGCCACGACGGCGACCACCGCCAGCGGCGCGGCGATCCACAGCCACCACGGGAACATCGAGGGCGGTCGGTACGGGCGGCGTTCGGGTCGGGCCATGCGCTGACGGTAGATCACGTGTGTTTCCGACAGGTGCGCTCCGAGCACATCTCCAGCCGCCGGTGCCGATGCCGGACAGGGCTGCGAACGGCCTCAGCAGGATGCACCCCGCAACACCGGGCCACGACGGGCACGCGACCACGACCGGTCGCGCCCCCGGTCACGACCGATCCCGCACCCGCCCCAGCACCACGATCCCGAGCAGCACCCCGAGCACCGCGCCCGACGTGTTCGCGAGGACGTCGTCGACCGACGCGAACCGCGCCGGCAGGAACAGCGCCTGCACGGTCTCGATGCACACGCTCACGACGAAGCCGCCGAGCATGCCCACCCACCAGCGCCGGGCGCCGAGCAGCAGCACGGCCAGGAACCCGAACGGCGCGAAGAACACCACGTTCGCGGTGAACTCGACGGCGTCGTACCCGAGCCAGGTCGGCGCCCCGAGCCGGTGTCCGGCCGCGATCGCCCGCGTCAGCCACGGCTGGATGCCGCCGTCGACGGGGGAGCCCGCCGTCGCCACCAGGACCACCACGACCGCGTAGCAGGCCGCCAGCGTCCAGGCGACGCGCTTGCTGCGCACCGAGGCGTGCGCGGCCCGCTCGCGCGCGTGCACGGCCGCGTCGAGGAGCGCGCCGACCGCGACGCCCACGAGCCCCGCGATCAGGACGGACCGGAAGCGGTCGACCCGCGCGTCGGCGTGCGCCGCCGCGAGCACGGCCAGCACCAGGACGAGCAGACCGCTCACGACCGCGCGCTGCCGCACCCGGTCCGGCCGGGAGGCGCGGCTCGCCCCCGCCAGCAGCAGCGGCAGCGGGGCGGTCACCGCGGTCACCGCCATCGCGAGCGCGAACCGCTCGTCGACGGCCAGGGTGCCGTGTCCGAGCGCGCGGAGCGCGCCCGCCGCGTGCGCGGCGACGGTCCGCAGCGTCTCGGACGCACCGGGTACGAGGAGGAGGGCGACCACGAGCACGACGGCCGCGCACAGCACGATCCGCACGAGTGTCGTCCTCCGCGCAGTGGTCACGGGACCCGACCGTACTGTGCCGTGCCTCCCGGCCGTCGCGGCGACCCGACGACCGCGCGAGCCGACCTCCAGATGGTTCATCCGCGGAACGAGTACCCCGTTCTGGCGCGTGTACCCCGAGTCGGGGCACGTGATCCCCGGGAATCCGGGGCTGTCCCCCGACGCGCATTGGTGGGAACCGTGAATCGGCGGGCATCGCTGGCACCGGAGGCGGTCGGTCTCGTAGGTTTCTGGTGTCAGCAGATGTACCCCGGATCGCGAAGGAGAACGACATGAGCACCACCGTCACCACCGACACCCGCGCTGAGGTCACCCTCGACACGGAGACCGTCGACATCATCGCGATCCTCGAGGCAGAAGCCGAGCACGCCGGCCGCGCCTCCCGTGCCAAGACCACGTGGACCCAGGAAGACCAGGGCGAGTGGGTCGCCACGTACGGCGGCTACTTCGGCGGCAGCGTCGACAAGCGCGACGGTCGCTACGTCGCCTCCGACACCTTCGGGCTCGTCGTGGGTGAGTTCGCGACCCTCGAAGAGGCCCAGACCAAGCTCGCCGACCAGCTCCACGTGATGCTGCCGGCGGTCATCCGCCCGCTCTGATGCCGAGCGACCATCCCGGTCCGCCACCCGGCGGACGCGACAGGAGCACCCTCATCTCCACCAGCAGTGCCAGCACCACCAGCAGTGCCCGCACCACCCGTACCACCAGCCACACCCCGAACCGCAGGAGCAGCACCATGAGCACGATCGTCGCCGACCGCGAGCAGTCCGCGATGACCGTGGACACGGCGACCATCGAGGTCATCACCGGCATCGCCGCCGGTGTCGTCTCCGCGGACGCTCCGAGCCGCGCGCACGTCGTGTGGTCGGAGGCCGACAGTGGCCTGTGGGCCGCGAACTACGGCGGCTACTACGGGGGAGTGGTGGACCAGCAGGGTGCGCACTTCTTCGTGTCGGACACCTACGGGCAGTACGTCGGCGACTTCCGGTCGCTCGACGAAGCCCAGGACCGTCTGGCCGAGCGGCTCCACGAGCTGCTGCCCGACGTGCGACGCACGCTCGTCTGAACCACTGGACTGCTGACCCGGTGATCAGCTGACGCAACGCCGGAGGGCCGGGGACACGATCACGTGTCCCCGGCCCTCCGGCGTTCTGCGTCCCCCGTCCGGGTCAGCGTGCCGTCGCGGTGCGGCGGCGGTGTCTCGTCCGGGTCAGCGTGCCGTCGCGGTGCGCCGACGGTGCAGCAGCACCATGCCGATCCCGATCGCCATGAGCACGAACGAGGCGACCAGGCCCGGCCACAGCACGTCCGAGCCCGTGAAGGCCAACCGGTCGCCGCTCGGCATGGTGACGACCACGCCGCCGCCCGGTGCCGGGTTCTGCGCGAGGCCCGGGACGGCTGCGAAGGTCACCGCGAGCGTCGCGGTGGCGCGGCTGCCGTCCTGGTCGGCGACCGAGTAGTCGACCGTCGCGGTGCCGACGTACCCGGCGACCGGCGTGAAGGTGACCGTGCCCGTGGGTCGGACCGTGAAGGTGCCCTCGGACGGGACCGTCAGGGTGCCGACGAGCGTGCCGGTGCTCGGGTCGACGAGTCGGACCGACGACGGGTCGAGCGGGGTCGTGCCCGCCTTGTCGTTGCCGAGGACGTCGACGTTGATCCCGGTGCCGGGCTCGCCGGCACGGTGGTCGTCTGCGGCGGTGGGCGGGGTGCCCACCGTGACGGTCATGACCGCGTCGCTGGTGTGGCCGTCGACGTCCTGGATCCGGTAGTTCCCCGACGTCGGACCCGAGAAGCCGGCCGCCGGCGCGAAGGAGACCGCACCGTCGACGGCGTCGACCGACCAGGTACCGACCCGCGGCACCGCGATGCGGGAGACCGAGGCCCGGGACGCGTCGAGGAGCAGCACGCGGGTGCGCATGATCGGCGTCGCGACGTTGCCCGCGTCGTCGTTGCCGAGGACGGACATCGTCACGGTCGTGCCGCTCGGGGTCGTCGCCCAGTCGTCGTGCGCCGTCGGGCTGACCGACGTGACGGTGACGGCGATGGTCGCCGTGGCCGTCGCCTTCCCGGTGTCGGCGACCCGGTAGGTCACCGGTGTGGTCGTGCCGACGCTGCCCGGTGCGGGGGTGAACGTCACCGAGCCGGTGGACGGGTCGACGACGTACGTGCCCTCCGCGGGGACCGTGAGCGTCCGACCGTCGGCCGACACGGTGGCGCCGACGGGCTGGCCGGCTGTGGGGAAGACCACGCTGGTCGGGTCGATCGGGGTGCCCTTCACGACGCCGGGGACGTCGTTGCCGAGGACGTCGATCGACACCGGGGTGTTCTGCTCGGTCGTGGCGGTGTCGTCCTGCGCCGCCGGGCCGACCGGGGTGACCGTCGCGGTGATCGTCGCGGTCGCGGGGTGGCCGTCGACGTCGGCGACCCGGTAGGGCACGGGCGTCGTCGTGCCGCGGAAGGTGGGCTCGGGGGTGAACGTGACCTTCCCGGTCTTCGGGTCGATCACGTAGGTGCCCTCGCCGGGGACGGTCAGCTGCTTGCCGTCCGTGCTGACGGTGCTGGCCCCGGTGCCGGTGCCGGTGCCGGTGCTGACCGCGGTGCCGGTGCCGGTGCTGGCTCCGGTGCCGGTGCCGGTGCTGGCTCCGGTTCCGGTGGTGCTGCCGGTGAACGTCACCGAGGTCGGGTCGAGCGGGGTCGCCGTGTTGCCCGCGGTGTCGTTGCGGAGGACGTCGACCGTGGTCGAGTCGCCCTGCGCGAGCGTGACGGTGTCGTCCTTCGCAGTCGGTGCGACGGCGGTCACGGTGATCGTCAGCGTGCCGGTGCCGGTCGCGCCGCCGGTGTCACCGACCTGGTAGGTCACGGGCGTCGTGGTGCCGGTGGAGCCCTGCGCCGGGGCGAAGGTGATCTTCCCGGTGGTCGGGTCAGCGGCGTACGTGCCCTGGCCGGGGACCGTCAGCTGGCGGCCGTCGGTGCTCGTGGTGGCACCGGCCGGCTGTCCGGTGCTCGGGAAGGTGACCTTCGTCGGGTCGACGGCACTCCCGCCCTGCACGCCTGGAGCGGCGTCGCGGACGACGTCGACCGTGGTCGGGGTGTTCTGCTGCGTCGTGGCGGTCTCGTTCGTGACCGTGGGGCCGACGGCGTCGACCCGGACGGTGATCGTCGCGGTGGACGTCGCCCCGTCGGCGTCGGCGACCCGGTAGCTGACCGGGGACGCGGTGCCGCGGAAGGACGGGTCCGGGGTGAAGGTGACCTTGCCGGTCGTCCGGTCGATCGTGGACGTGCCCTGGCCGGGGATCGTCACCTGCCGGCCGTCGGTGGAGACCTGCGCGCCCTTCGGCTGGCCGGTCGTGGGGAACACGACGCTCGAGGCGACGGTGCTGCCCTGGTCGTTCGCGAGGACGTCGATCGTCACGGCCGCACCCTGGGTGGTCGTCGCGGAGTCGGGCTGCGCGTTGCCCTTGTACGTCACGGCGATCTGGCCGGACGTCTGGGTGCCGTGGGTGTCGGCGACCGTGTAGGTCACCGGGGTCGGGTTCCCCGTGGCGCCGCTCGCCGGCGTGAACGTGACCGTGCCCGACTGCGGGTCGACGGTCCACGTGCCCTCGCCGGGGACGGTCAGCTGCTTGCCGCCGTTCGACACGGTCGAGCCCGGCGTGTTCGGGGTGAGCGTGACGGTGGTCTCGTCGATGGTGCCGACGGAGCCCTGCAGCGGGTCGACGGTCACCGGCTGGCCGGCGGTGTTGCCCGTCGACGAGGTGTTCGTGACGGTCGGCTTGGGCGGGTTCGAGAACACGCACTGCACGTCGCCGCCGCCCGCGGGGACGGTGAAGGTCGCCGTGGTGCCCGTCCCCTGTGCGACGGTCGTGCCGCTGACCAGGTCCGTGCACGTGTACGTCGTGTCGTAGGCGTTCGGGTCGGTCGTGCTGTTCCCCGGGGTCTGGTCGACCGTGTAGGTCTTGCCGGGCAGCAGGATGATCGGGCCGACGGTGACGGTGTCGGTTCCCGGAGTCGTGGTCCCGCTCACCGGCGTCGGGATGCCCCCGCCGCTGATGGTCGTGGTCAGCTCGTCGCTCGGCTTCGCACGGCCCTCGTCGAAGCCGCCCTGCGACTGGCCGGTGGACGGGAGCGCACGCGATCCGAGGTCGTACACGTTCAGCGCCGTGGTGCCGGAGCGGATCGACTTCGCCGGGCTGACGGCGCCGGTGACCGGGTCCACCTGCATGTAGGTGTTCGCGCCGGACCCGCTGATGTAGATGTACCCGTCGTCGCCGAACGCCAACGAGGTGAGGTTGACCGACGTGCCGATCGCCGGTCCGACGGGCGTGGCCTTGGTGCTGTCGGAACCGAGGTCCGCGGCGTTCACGCGGTACACCTGGGCGGACTTCGTGCCGCTCGAGATGAAGTACATGTTCCCCTGGCGGTCGAACGCGAGGTCGCCCGCTCCACCCGGAGGGGTCGTGGTCGGCTTGACCGACACGGCCTTCGACGCGACGAGGCCGGTCGCCGGGTCGTAGTACAGGAACGTGAAGAGGTTCGTGTTCGTGTCCAGACCGCCGAAGTAGAACCGGCCGGTCTTGGGGTCGACGCCACCCATCTGGGTCGCGACCGTCGGGGAGCTCGGCCGGGGGATGGTCGTGAACTTCTCGGTGGACGCGGTCCACTGGAAGATGGTCGAGCCGTTCGTGAAGAACACCCGGCCGCCGTCACCGGAGACGCCGAGCTGGTTCAGCCCGGTCACGTTCCCCGGTGAGGTGATGAACGGGGTGGCGGCGCCGGTCGCGCGGTCCACCGAGTAGATGGTCGAGTCGCCGTTGACGGTGGCGTACAGGCCGGAGACCGGCAGGTCGGCCATCGCAGAAGCCGTCAGCGGGCTCAGGAGGGCGAGGCCTCCCGCGATGATCGTCGTGATGGTCGTCGCAGCCAGGACGCGCAGGGCGCGACGGCTCGGACGAACACGGTGTGTGGGAGACACAGGGTTCCTTCGTGCTGCATGGTCGTGTCGGGTACACGACCGTTCATCACGATAGGGGTACAGGACCGCTCAGCCGGGGCTCAGGAGGGGTGCGAGCTGTCCCCAGTGAGGGGGACCGGGCTGTCCCCAGTCAGGGGGCTGGGCTGTCCCCGAAGAGGGGGACCGCGGTGTCCCGCAGCCTGCTGTCCACCGGTTCGATCAGGTGCGGTCCGTCGTTCCGGACGCTGTTCACGGTGCGGGCCACCTCGTACTGCTCCAGGCCCGCAGCCACCTCGAGCGACTCGTGGTCGAGCAGGGCGAGCAGGTCGTCCGGGGCCAGTCCGCCGTCGAGCCAGTCGTCGTAGCCGTCGGGCGTCAGGAACGCCGGCATCCGGTCGTGCACCTCGCCCGGGGCCACGTGGGCGTCACGGGTGATGATCGCCAGGGACAGCCGCCACTTGTCCGGGTCGTCCTCGGGCTTCGTCGGGTCCGGCCAGGCACTGACCACGCCGGCCATCGCCAGGGCGCCGCCGGGCTCGTGCACGAAGTGCGGCTCCTTGCCGTCCTCGCGCACGACCCACTCGTAGTAGCCGAGCGCCGGCACGATGCACCGGTTCGTCGCGAACGCCCGCTTGAACATGCCGCTCGTCGCGACCGTCTCGATCCGGGCGTTGATCGGCTTCGGTCGCTGCTTCTGGAAGTCCTTCGCCCAGCTCGGCACGAAGCCCCAGCTGATCTGCGGGAGCTCGCGCTCCCCGTGGCGCTGCCGGACCGCGTACACCAGGTCGGTCGGGGCGACGTTCCAGCTCGGCGCGAGGCCGGTGTGCACCTCGCCCGTGTCCTGGTCGACGTGCTCGGTGCGCGCGGCGAGCTCACCGACGAGCTCGGGCAGCAGATCGGCCGTGGTGTCGGTGACGACGAACCTTCCACACATGCGCCCAGTGTGCCCGCCGCGACCGACACCCGTGCCGGGTCGCCGCGCTGCTGCCGCGCCGTGGAGGACGGCCGCGCTGCTACCGTGCCGTCGTGGTCACGGACGAGACGCGCTGCCCCTGCCTGAGCGGCAACCCCTACGGCGAGTGCTGCGGCCCCCTGCACGCGGGTGCCGTCGCCCCGACCGCCGAGCGGCTCATGCGCTCCCGGTTCAGCGCGTTCGCCCTCGGCCTGCCGGAGTACCTGCTGCTGAGCTGGCACCCGAGCACCCGCCCGGACGAGCTGATGCTCGACCCGGCGCAGCGGTGGACGCGGTTGGACGTCGTCGCCACCCGGTCAGGAGGCCCGTTCGACTCCCGGGGCACGGTCACGTTCCGCGCGTGGTGGCGTTCCGACGACGAGCGCGGCACGCTCGAGGAGACGAGCGAGTTCGTCCGCGAGCAGGGCCGCTGGTTCTACCTGGACGGCGTCGTCGGCTGACGTCCGGTCGTCCGCAGGCTCAGGCGCCGATCGTCTCCGGCAGCCCGACCGCGACACGCATCGCTCGTCGCACGGCCGCCTCGTCGGGCAGCAGCTGGTCCGGGTCGCCGGTCAGGAAGAACCGGATCTGCCCGATCGCCTGCTCGGTGAGCATGTCGAGACCGCTGAGCACGCGACCGCCCGCGTCGGCCCAGCGCTGCGCGGCCACGGTCGGCCACGGCTCGTAGGCGACGTCGAACAGCACCGCGTCCGGCCCCGCGGGCACCAGCTCGAGGGAGTCCGCCGCACCACCCGGCAGCGTCGACACGACGAACCCGTGCCGGGTGCCCGGCAGGTCGGCGATCGACAGGACGTCGAGTGTCACGCCGAGCCGGACCGCCAGCTCGACCAGGGGCGTGGCCTTGGCGGGGTCGCGCAGGAACAGCCGAACGGCGACCGCGCCGAGCCGGACCGCCGCGGTGAGGGCGCTCGTCGCGGTCGCGCCGCCGCCGAGGATCGTGGCCTCGCCGGGCAGGTGTCCGAGGGCCTCGACCGGTCGGACGATGCCCTCGACGTCTGTGTTCACGCCGGCGAGGACGACCCGGTCGCCCTCCTGACGGAACGCGACCGTGTTCGCGACGCCGAGCTGGTCGACGAGCGCGCTCGCGCGGTCGAGCATCGGGACGACGTCCCGCTTGAGCGGCATCGTCAGGCTGAGCCCGCGCCAGTCCGGACCCAGCCCCGCGACGAACGCGTCGAGCCCGCCGGACGCGACCTCGTGCCTCCCGTACGTGAAGGGGACCCCGAGCACGGCGTAGGCCGCTGCGTGCAGCGTGGGCGAGAGCGAGTGCGCGACGGGGGAGCCGAGGACGGCCAGCCGGGTGCGGTCGGGGTCTGCGTACTCCACGGTCCGGAGCCTATCCGGGTCGACCGGACGACCGGGCCAGCGACGGTTTCTTAGGGTAGCCTCACCTGCGTGACCCGTACCTCCCCCTCGTCGCGCCGCTTCCGGCGCGTGCTCGCCGCAGCCGGCGCCGTCGTCGCCGCGTCCCTCGTCCTCGCCGGCTGCAGCTCCGGCTCGTCGACGGGCTCCGCCTCGGACGACGCCTCCGGTTCGTCCGGCGCCTTCCCCGTCTCCATCACGACCGCCCTCGGCACGACCGAGATCCCCTCGCAGCCGAAGCGCGTCGTCGCCCTCGGCTGGGGCGACGCCGAGACGGCGCTCGAGCTCGGCGTGCAGCCGGTCGGCGCGAGCGACTGGCTCGCGTTCGGCGGCGACGGCGTCGGGCCGTGGCTCAAGGGGAAGTACACGAAGAAGCCGACGATCATCCAGACGCTCGAGCCGAGCTACGAGCAGATCCTCAAGCTCAAGCCGGACCTGATCCTCGACACCAAGAGCTCCGGGGACAAGGACCGCTACAGCAAGCTCTCCGCGATCGCCCCGACGGTCGCGATCCCCAAGGGCGGCGAGAACTACCTGACGACCACCGAGCAGCAGGTCGACCTCGTCGCGAAGGCACTCGGCAAGCAGGCCGAGGGCAAGCAGCTGCTCGCCGACCTCGACGACTCCTACGCCGCGGCGAAGAAGGCGCACCCGGAGTTCCAGGGCAAGACCGCCGTCGTCGGCGCGTACACGTCCGAGGGGTTCAGCGCCTACGCGTCGAACGACTCCCGCTCGACCTTCCTGCGGAACCTCGGCTTCACCATCCCGAAGG
>Ga0308161_1001592_pt1 | contig 26661 bp, 27 predicted proteins | sample PhyFR2_FD_201034 | JGI IMG/M metagenome (GOLD analysis project Ga0308161, IMG submission 201034) | Phyllosphere microbial communities from UC Gill Tract Community Farm, Albany, California, United States - DLSLF.R2 | ecosystem: Host-associated > Plants > Phyllosphere > Unclassified | place: USA...
TAGCTCAGATCTTGGCGCTGAAGCTTCCAGTTGCGTCGCTCGGCGAAATCGATCAACTCATTCATGGTCTTGTTGAAGCGCTTAAGCGTGCCGAAGATAACCTCGTGCACACGCGCAAAGGTGACCAGGGGCTCTGTAGAGTAGTCGAGCGCACGTATGTGACCGCGAAGAGCTTCAGCGGCGTCGCTGAGCGTGTCAGCAGCGTTTGAGTCATGGTCGCTGAAAGCGTCGTAGAGCTTGGGCTCCGCCTGGCGCAAGACAAGAAAGACTCCGTCGAACGTGTTGCACAGTTCGCGCGTACGCTGAACCGCCCGAGGCACGGCTTCACTCAGCATGAGACAGCTCCTCACGATCTTGAAGCAGCTCCACCATGAGTTCATCGCGGACCAGCTTATCCAGCAGAGCGGCGGCTCTAGCGTCGGCGCCGACCGTGTGCTGAATAGAGGAGCTCGAGTAAGCGTAAGCCTTGAGCGGGTTCTCTGCTTCGACTAGCTCCTGAGCAACAGCGATGTAGCGCCGGAGATTCTCAACCGAAGCTTCCTCGAAGTAGGTGTCTCGCGCATTAAGCAGCTCCGCGTAGAAACCCCTATGAAACTCTTCGATCTGGGGATGAGCCGGTGCGCTGATTTCGTACTCGTCCATCGAGACCCGCGTGTGTTCGCTCACGGTTGCTTGCGTTGAGCTCAAGCTCCGGAGCAAGGTCTCGAGACTGTCCAGATCAGTTTGCAAGGTAGTAAGTCGCAGCTGACCCTCGGTGGCCCAGACTTTCGTGTAGGCGCTGGTGGTCTGCGCGAAATCGTCCATGAGCTCGAGCGTAGACAGTACGCCTCGAAGCTCCTCAAGGAGTTCGTTTTGAAGTCCTATGAGCACCGCAACAGAACGAGCTTTTGCGTTAGCGATCTCGTAGCGACGCTGACCCATCTGGTACGAGAAGAAGCTAATCTTTGAACTAGCCTCCGGGTACATCGTGCTGAAGGCGCCGACCGTGGCGCTCCAGTCGTGCCACACAAGGTTAAAGCTATCAAGAGCGAGCCCAACGAAAGCCGAGTAAGCCTGGACAGGCTTCGGGTCTTTTCGAAAGAGCATGACGCGATCCTACACCGAAGGCGAAACCAGCGCAACGAGGCTAGCGGCTGCTCATCGTAGTACTACAAGATCGCCGAGAAGTTCCTGGCTTAGGAGATCATCAAACAGCTGATCAGCACGAACTCGAGACTCAGGCTTGTGCTTGACTGCCTCTTTCTGACTCCTCCAGGGTGTCAGCGGATGAGGATCCGAACCAAGATCAAGCACTGCTTCAATGTAGCGCTGAAGACCTTCGCCCGACTGTGCTGCAAAGTAGGCGTCACGAGCCTCCAACACACCGGCGAAGTGAGAGAAGTGTGCCACCTCAAGTTCGTCTCTAAGCGAGGTGTCGCGCTCAGCAACGATCACGTACTCATCCATGAGCGCTTTAGCGTGAGCTACCACCTCTCTTATCGACGGAGTTACCTCAGACTTCAATCGAACGTAAGCAGCTTCAAGCTCGCCCTCCGGCATCGTGACGGTCTGGATAGTCTCGAGTGGTACGTCACACTTCCCTAAGTAGCTCATCAGTTCAGAGTTGATTTTCACCAGCAAGCCGACGCCGGAGATAAGGCTGTCGTAATCCTGAATGAAGCTGCCGAGAGGATCGTCACTCGTAACAGTGTCGTACATCATTCTCCAGAATATGGAGGTGTGCCCGGTGATCACTGGAGCCTTCGGATCGCTCATCATTGGCCCGTAGATCTCTCGATTGTCGCGCCAGAGATAGACGTATTTCTGGTCGAATGTACGTGAGAGCTGGTGAAACTCCTCCACTAGAGGCGGCACCCAAGGCTCATCCATGAGTGAGTCCAATCATCAGTTCGACGGTGACCAACTTTTCGAGAGCAAGGTCAGCGCTTGCGCGCCGCTCAGGGTTCGATCGGTAGTAGAAGGAGTAGCGGTTGTCAGTTAGCATCCAGTGAGGATTAGCTCGAAGGCTTTCAGCAACTTCGATGTACGCGCCTAGCTGAGTGTCCGACGGCTTCTCAAAGTACTCATCGCGGGCCTTGATGAGAGGAGTGTAGTAGGTGACCATCCCGCGATCTAAAGCCTCGCGCTGCCAAGGCTTTGTGCCGGTCCCGACGATCACGTTCTCAGCTACAGCCGCTACCAAATGTGTTTCCATCGCCGTGTGGATCGGCGTAAGCATGGCGTGAAATCGCTTAACCTCCGCGAACTTCTCCGTGAACCAATCATGGTCAAAGGCTAAGCGTTTAAGAGTGATCTCATTCATATGAGGGAGCGCTTCAGCGATGAGCTCACTCACGTGAGTAAGAAACGTTTCAACGTGCCCGAAGTACTCCTCATCGAGTATGGCGAACTCCGCTAACGAGCGACTCTTAGTAAGAAACACTGACGCGACTTCCTGCACCGGATTGTTGAGTAAGCGGATGACCTCTTGGCGTTCGGGAGACACAGTCTTTAGAGCGTCGTAAATGTCCCAGTACTTAACGCTGTCTACGCGCTCTACCAGCTCATAGATCTCGGTCAACAGCTTCTCGAAAGCAAGAAGAGGTGCAGAGTAATACATTGTATCTGAAATCATGTATTCACACTTCCGTAACTCGATCATCGGTCAGTAGCGGGCTCATGAGTTCTGCAGCGGTGAGCTCATCGAGGAGCGCAGCGTTCAGTTCACGAAGACCAGGCACTAAACGGAACACACGAGCAAAGTCAGGGTCTCCGAGGAGAGGATGCTCCGATGCCTGAAGTTCTCGCGCCTTCGAGATGTACTCGCTGAGCAGCTCGAGAGTCGGCTTCTCGAAGTAGGTAGCGTGGATCGGCAACAGAGGGCTATAGAACCAAGCGTTGGCGCGAGGATACTCAGTAACCTGGTAGCTGTCTGCCTGAGTGAAGTCGAAGTCATGCTCCACCATCGATTCACGCAGATGCTGATCCATGAGCACGTGCGTTCCATCGAGCACGAGAATCTCTCTCCGCAGCTGCTCAAATCGAGTATGCACGTCATCGGCTGAAGACTGAAGCGCATCCCGCAGGACCGTCACTACATCTTGAGGTTCGCTTTCCATTGTGTCGTCTAGAGCAGCGACGTATTGCTCCAGGTGAACTAGAAGAACGTCACGATTAGCGAGCAAATAGTCGATACGCGAAGGAGCGTCAATCACCTGGAAGTAATCTTGCTCTAGGACACGATTAGCAGCGAACAATTCTAAATTGCCGAGTCCTCTAAAGCCAGGACGCAGTGTATTACGCTCAAGATACTCGTCAATGCGGCTTAGCTTAACGGACTCGACAAAGTTACGATAGCTCGTGATCTGCGGAGCTGCTGGAATGCTCATGTTCTTATTGCTCCACCGTGGCGACAAGACTGCCGACGATCAATCGATCCAGCAGCGACTCTGTCTTGCCGACCTCGTTAGTACTTGGCTGAAGGCTCTTGGCGAAGTTAGGGCTCATGAGCGGGGAGGCGTTCGCGTGGAGCTTCTCAGCAATCGCCGTGTACTGCTCAAGCGCCTCTCCTGCGCCGGTCACGAAGTACGTTTCCCAAGCGGTCTGGAGAGGGATATAGAGTCGGTCCACCGCTAACGCAAAGACCGCCACCGGATCGCTTCCGTGGATATCCTTCAGATCGAACTTCTCAAGATGGTAAAGCTCGATCATCGCGCTGATGTAGTGCGCCTCTAGCATCAGGTGAGTCGGGCTCAGAAGCCCGACAGCGTTGACAAACTGTTCGACGTAGCGCTCAGCCGTGGCGAGATCGCTGAGAAGCCAGTCTCGAGCCTCACAACCGGCGCGATTATCAGGGAAAACCTCCGCTTCGAGGCAGACACGAACTACTCGAGCCATAGCTCTAAGGTCGGCGATTAGCTCTGTTCCGCCTCGCATGAGCGCCACCGTGACGGTTTCGCCGTTCTCCCAATCCCAGTGATCCGAGAGGAGCTTTACGGGGAGTGTGTCGTGGAGGAGATCAAGCTTCTCCTGGGTCACGCCATCGCGAGGAGTCGGTGTCGTATAACCGATGTAACGGCGAGCGAGACGGTTGAGCTTGCTGAATGCGTCTTCGTACAGCTTGTATTGTGGCGTCTGTGTTCGATAAGGCACGGTGGTCTATCCCATGGTCTCGTAAACGAGCTCGGCGGCGATCAGCTTGTTAAGAAGCCTCTCCGTAGCGGCGACTGTCTCTTCCGGAGGAGCGAGGAAATCAGCCCTCGGTGAGAGCAACGGTGACTCTTCAGCATGAAACTCTTGAGCTACGGCTATGTAGCTTTGGAGAGCAGCAGGAGACGGTGAGGTGAACAGCTCGCGCCACGCCGAGTCCAGCTTCACGTAGAGCTCTTCGATGGCCAAGAGCAGCTCATCCTCTTGAGCGTTGTTGGACCGTACTTCGAAGAAGCTCCCCTCGCGAACGAGGGCCTCGAAGTGATTAGCCGCCGCTAGATGCACCGGAGTGAGCAAGGCCAGAGACGCTCGAAGTTCATCAAGCTCGAGCTCAGTATCTCGCAGTCGCTCGAGCTTTACCTCGTTGAGCTTCCCCGCAGCATCCTCCGTTTCCATGCACGAGCGAAGAGAAACGGCGAGTTCATCAAACGCCGCAAGAAGCTGCTCGCGCCGGAGGATTAAGGCGCCGGTCACAGACTCGTCAGATGTCCAAGTCCAGACATCCGGAAACTGTTTAACAGCTTTCTCTACAGCGTCGTTCAGCCGATCAATCTGCTCCTGCCGCACACCGTTCTTAAGGGCTGCTACAGCCTTTCGCGAGAAGTACCGCTGAGCTCGAGTCTCCAACGCAAAGAGCACCTGGCTGTACAGCCGATGCTGTGGAGGCGTGATTGACGGTAACACCGAAGCATCCTAACACGAGGAGACCGTTGCCGGCCGAAGACTTTCGGTGTATCGTTGTGCTTATGGACAACGCCACGACTCTCGCAGGAACATCGGACTCGGTTGACCTTGCCGGTTACTCGGCAGATCGGATCTACGACCTGCAGCTCTACGTGGAGAACCAGGGCGACAAGTTCCACCCGCTCAGTGACCGGCTCGCGGCGATCCTCGAGGACGCAGAGCAGGCTGCTCAGGACGAGCTCACCTCCTACGAACCGGCACTTGGTGAAGAGGACTCCGAAGCTGCTCACACCACAGAGGAGCTGCTCGGTCGCCTGCTCACCGAGATCGCTGTCTACGAGGCCGCTCCGGCGAACAAGTACCACGGCTATCACATCGCTCAGCTTCGCGACCGGCTCACCACCGAGGAGGAAGACTAATCATGGACACCTACCGACCGCTCTTCACGCTTCCAGATTGGGTAATCCCTCTCGTTGTGATGCTCATAGTCGTCGCGCTCATGGTTTACTGGTTCATCGTGTCAGTGAAGATCAACCGCAGCATCGATCGGTCGCTCGAGCGACTACGCGAAATCACCGCGAAGTATCGCTGCTGAACTTCACGGAGCGTTCTCCTCTCTCAAAGCTCTAGCCCCCTACACGGAACCTTTCGTGTGGCGGAGCTAGAAGAATGAGCCTTAGCGCTTGAACCCGTGAAGCGGTGCTATGATGGAGTCGTAGCTATCTGAGCCGTAACCTGAATCACCGAAGGTGAGGATCACACCGGAGGTTGCAGGATAGCTTGTTACTGCACGTGGGAATTCAGCCCTGAACTTTACCAGCTCATCCGGGTTAGCAATAGAGCGCCGTGTCACCATGAAAAGCCGGTAGCCTCGAATCGGTGTCGGATCAGCAAGGATGCCTCGAGCGTTACGCTCAGAAGCCTGGTGGGCGCTCAGCCCCAAGCCGAACGGTCCGTTACCGATGTTCTTGAGCGTGATGTGAAGAACGTTCGGACTCTCGGTATCGGCCGTAGCTTCAACTAACTGCAAGCCCATAGCGGCCTCTTTCTCTCGACTCGTGCAAGACTTAGGCATCCTACCGAGCAATCGTCTTCATGGCTGAGCTCGGTGACGCCAGTCGTACATCGGCCAAAGACTACTCCCCGCCACGATCAAACGGCATGGCGAGGAGTTAGAGGCTACAGTTGACTACCGATCAGTAGTCGCCCTCGTCTTCTTCCTCATCGACACCGTACGGCTCACCGTACTCGTTCACGGCTCGCCCTTCAGCAACGAGCTGGTCCACCACGGCTCGGTAGCGCTCGAGCAGGATGTCCGCCACCGGCTGCATCTTCGACAGCGGCACGATCGGCTCATCACTGTCGGGAATACACTCACCGTTGGGAGTGCACTGGGCGTAGAAGATCCCGGGATCATCCATGCTCCAGTCGTAGCCGGGGAGAAACTCTCGGAACGTGCCCGACGACAGGTAGACCCAGACAAGCGAGTCACCGTCCATAAGCGGATCGAGATAAAACGACCGTCCGCCCTCGGACTCCACGGTCAGCTTCTCCGGAGGAGCGGAGACCATGACCTGATCACCTCGCGTGTACCCGTTGCTCTTCAGATGAGCAGCCACATCGAAATCAGCCATCGCTATCCCTCTCAGTCTATTCAAGCCTTCATTCCAATCCTACACCATCGATGCTCTCTGTGCACTATCTCAAGCTGAAGTCATCGTGTACGATGGCACCATGACTGACAACGCTACCAGCACAGCGCTTCAAGACTGCGCCTTCTGCGAGGGTACCGGTAAGTACTCTGAGATCGTTCGAGACGGCTTCATCCCTAGAGTCGTCACGCGCGATTGCCCGATCACCGGTCACGCGGTCAAGAGCAACTGAGCATCCACCCTCGGACGCACCACGATCATTTTCGTGTTGCAACCAGCTTGCTCACCGTGTACCGTAGACACCATGGACAACGACACCAAGCTCACCCAGGCCGAGGCCACACTCGAGAGCATCGATCTGGTCTACCGCCAGGGAGAGTATCTCACTGACAACGACATGGAGTACTACCGCGAGCAGGTTCAGACCACGCTTACCGACCTCGCCGACGCTCAACCCGTTGGACAGCTCAAGGAAGATCTCATCGGTCGCAACGCTGTGATTGAAGAGCACTTCGCTTCCGGTGTCGCTCCCCGCGGAGTTCTCGTAGCGGTTATCATCGCCGCCGGTGGGCCTATCCGACAGGCCTCCGCCTAAGCGCATCGACTTCTAGCCCGCCGATCAACGATTCGATCGGCGGGCTAGAAGTTTGAGCATCGACCGAATAGCAACGGGTCGCTACAGGCCTGAGCAGCTGTCTCACAGTACAGGACAACTCCCACGACACGTCGTGTGGGCGCCACAAACAAACGCTTAGACAGCTGTAGAGCGAAGTCTGTTAGCCCTTGGATAGAGCGTTCACGGCGAGTGCTCCGAGAAGCTCTCGCAGGTGCTCTTCCTCAACCTGACCGAAGACTGTCACGAACGCCTCATGCACCGTCTCGAAACCGGCGTCGGAAGAGAGGACGAGCTTCTTGTTCGAGGCGGACGACTCAGGAGCTAGCAGCTTTCGGAAGCTTGCCATGTCCTCGGCAACCTCAGCCTCGGTGTAGACACCGGAGAGGATCTTTCGCACGGCGGTGTGAAGCGGCGGTAGGTTCACCGTCATCGGCGACTTCGGCTTCACCTGCTTCTCAGCGAGCTCGGCTAGCACCGTCAGGATCGCACTCAGCTCTTCGTACTCCTGACCACCGTGGCGATGCCAGTTCGAGCCAGCCAGCTCGAGAGCTGTCTTCACGTTCTCCTGAATAGAACGAGATCGAGCAGTCTCGAGCAACTCCTCAGTGGCGTCGTCATCATCGAAGTCAGAATCAAAGGTCATGGGCTATTGTACCGATCAACTTGCCTTCGCCACCGATGCTCACTACCTGTCTTCGACGAGCAACGGCGTCATGAGAAGCTCAGTTTCGAGCACATCGAGGAGATCAGCTGCAGCGGTCCCCCTTGTCGGATGCTTTACAATGTACGGCACCTGTTTAAGCGCTGCGGCGAGAGGGTGCTCTGTAGCAGTCAGCTCTTCGGCGACCACCACGTAACGCTCGAGTTTCGTAGAACTTCCATCGAGAAAGAACGCATCGCGAGCGTCGAGCAACGGAGCGTAGAAAGCTTCGTTGAGTAGCTCGTACTGTTCTGACTCATCGGTCATCGTGCGAACAGTCTGCCTCACCCAATACTCACTCCCGAACGCAGCCGCGTGTTCATGCACCGTAAGATGCGTCGTTGTCAGTTGACTCACCGCCGGTGCGAGACCCTCAAGTTGTCCAGAGTATTGCTCAGCTGGAAACTTCAAGTCTCCAAGCTCTCTCCCCTGATTGTTGTGCTCGGCAAACTCGTAAGCTTGGGCAATCGCCGTGATCGACTCACGAAGAAGCTGAACAAAAGCCAAGCCATCCTGAAGCAGCACCGCCGTAGCTCTGATAGTGCTCAAGCTCACGTAGACGCTTTGAGCATCGTTACGCCCCTCTTGTAAGGAGGCGAGGATGTCCGGCGCTTCGTCACGGAGCTTTGAACAAAGCTGGTCAGAAGACTGGTATCTGTATGCCCGGTCATCCAGCGTGTAGGCTAGACGACGTAGGTCCTCCGCCAACCTGGGTACCTTAGCTCTCATCGTAAAGCCTCCGTAAGGAGGCTACCGATGCTCTCCGGATAGGTCTCGCAGAGAGCGTCGTACAGCTCGCGATACCACTGTCGAAGAGTGGTGAAGATCGGCTCGACAGTGCTCAGCTCGCCGAGGAGCGTACGGACAGCCGGAGGGTAGCTCTCAAAGATCATTGATCGACCACCAGAAGATCGAACATCAGCTCGTCACGCACTAGCTCAGCGTAGATCTCGGCTGACGACTCCGCCGCCTCCTCGCTACGCTTCACATGGACTCCGTCCACATCGGCTGCGAGCGGATGCTCACGCTCGAGCAACCGGTTCACCGTAGCAAGATAGGTGCGCAGATGCTCAACATCGGCCTCCTCGAAGAACGCATCACGAGCGATGGCCAGGTCCATGTAGAACGCCCACCTGAGCGTCTTGCGATACTCGTCGTCCCGATGAGATCGCTCTCCGAACGAGTACTCATCCACAAGCAAGGCCAGGTGACGCTGGACGCGAGCGTGAACCGGCGTCAAAGCGTTCACCTTCGAGCGAATCGCCGAAAGCTTCTGCAACGTATCGTCAGTGGAGAACCACAGCTCATCGAGCTTTGAGCCTAGTTCGTCCTGCTCAAAGATCAGCGCCATCGCGCTCACAAGCGCCTCGGTCATGCCGATCACCTCGTCGCCGTGCTCTACAAGAGAGCGTGCAGCGTCGTGTCGATCGAGCCAGGCCGGCTTCAACATCTTCTTGTAGCGTAAGGTCTCAAGATGAGCCATCTGAGCCTCCAGCTTCGGCCGAAGCTCTAGCGCCGACGGTCGATTACGACTGAAGACCAACCGTAGACGCGACGCAGATGTGTCCACCGCTCGCTGCAGATCGAGCAACTCGCTCAAGGGCACCGGATGGAAGAGATGGTCTGACACCGAGCAATGCTACACCGTATAGCCGCTCAGCGCAACGCACTTGCTCACCGTAGCAAACCGATCAGTGAACAGGTTGACTTCTGAGAGTGAGATCGAGCAAGCCTGCTCGGACTGCCGGTGATCTCATGTCAGGCAGCCCGAAAGAACACGGTTGCTACAGCCGCAGGAGACAGCTCCACAGTTGCTCGTGGCTCCCCCGACACGTCGTGTGGGTGCAGCGTCTAAAGGCTTAGACAGCCGTAGAGCGAGACCGTGCTCAACGCCCAAATCAGCTCGAAGGCCGGTGTTCAGCGTCGACTCAGTAGCTCGAACATGAGTTCGTCCGCAGTGAGCTTCGCGTCGAGCTCTACAGCCGCCGCATCGTGCCGAAGATCACGCACCACCGTTTTCCCGTCCGCCTTGCTCGCGAGCGGATGCTCCTGCTCAGCCAGTTGCTCAGCAACAGCGATGAAGCTTCTGAGCGTAAGTGGAGTCGCCTCATCGAAGAAAGCGTCGCGAGCCGCCGTCAGCGGAGCCAGGAACTCTCGATTAAGCCGGTCAACCATGAGCATGGCCTTCTCGCGCTGCGGATCAACACAGCTGTACTCAGAGGCCGACAGCCCAAGCCGAAGCTGCACACGCTGATGAACCGGCGTCAAACGACTCACCTGCTCACGCACCACGGCGAGCTTCTCCAACTCCTCCTCCGGCGTAAAGCGTACCACCGATGAAAGCTCACTCGGCACGGCAGGCTGAGTAAGCACGTTGCTGATGGAGAGCAGGAGTTCCTCGGTTGCCGCGATCATCGCCTCACCAGAGGTGAGCAATGAGCCCACCGGATCAGCTTTATCCACCCACCAACGGAGGTTACTGCTATTCGCCCGGATATCCCGGAACTTCTCGAAGAGAGCTCGGAAGTCATCGTCCATCGGCAGGTGCAGCTGATCGTGCCGGCGCCAGAGGCGAGACGCACCGAAGGCCGTGGTCCGGCTCGCCGAAAGCAAGGTGCGAAGCACCGGCGGATAGAGCTCATCAATCACGACACGATCCTATCGTCGCTCACTTAGCCAACAGTGGATCAGTGAGCAAGATAACCGTAAGACGCTCGAGCGCTTGCTTCGCCTGCTCTGTTAGGGCTTGCTCTCGGACGAGCGGAGGAGTGAGCTCGCGCACAGGGTGCTCAGGAGAGAGCAAGTACTCAGCAACCGTCACGAAGCTCTCGAGCTTCGCTAGAGAGGGATCCTCAAAGAACCGGTCACGAGCCGCCGCAATCGGCGGGAAGTACTCATCTTCGAAGCGTTTGCGTGCCGCAACCGCAGCGTGGAAATCGTCAGCAGGATAGGCAGGAAGCCGGTGCTCGTCGAAGAGCGTCACCAGGCAGGTCTGCATCGTCAAGTGCGCCGGACCGAACAACGCCACCGCGTCAGCCGTAGCCCAAAGCCGTCGCTCGTACTCTTCTGCAGAGATCGTAGGAAACTGTGAGCGGAGTTCTTTCGGGCGAGTCCGCACGAACGCCTGCAGCAGTCGAAGCTCATCGATGAACCGTTGCACATCATCCACAAAGCCTGGATTGGCCATGAACGTGTTCAGCGCGTGAGCCGGATTGAGCACCTGCGCCACAATGTGGAGCGCCGTAAACTTCTTCTGGTAGTCATCGAAGGTACGCGAACGCTCTTTGAGAAACTCGGAGAGCAGCTTCTTCTCACGTTTCGCGTAGAAATCGAAACCGGTGAGCTCCGAGCAAAGCTCGCTGAGAGCACGAAGCTGCGGCGGATTGAGATCGCTCACGGTCAGACCTCCAGCACCGGCACCATGAGCGACTCCACCGTAAGCGACTCGAGCAACGAGGATGCAAGCTCACTCCAGGCCGGCAAGTACTTCACGAAGCTCTTATGCTCAACCACCGCCGCCAGCGGATGCTCTTGCTCAGCCAGCTCGAGCGCCGTAGCCACGTACGACTCTAGATGAGCGGCCGACGCATCCTGGAAGAACGCATCGCGAGCATCCATCAACGGCCGGCTGAACTCCTGCTTGAGCTCCCGATAGAACTGCTCATCGAAAGCATCGTCACCCTCCTTCACCAGGTACTCAAGCCCCACGGCTGAACAGTGCCGCTGGACGAGCACATGGACCGGTCGAAGCCTCCCCACCGCCCCGCTCACGCCCGCCAGCCGAAGCCCGTACTCCTCAATCGGAACACTCACAGAGTTCATGGCCTCGCTCAAACGCCGACGCTGAATGAATCGTTCTACCTCGCTCACCGCAGCAAGATGCTCACGCAGACCGGTCAATAGCGTCGGTCCCTCAATCACGAGCATCTTCGTCGGCTCCGCAGTCGGCTGTCCACTGTCTAACCGTAAATAGGCTCTGCGCACAAGCGGGCTGTGCTCAGCAAAACGGTCCGCCAGCTTCGGGTCCGCATCGGTTAGCTTTGCAAAGACACCGGAACCGTCAAGCTTGTCATCGTAACGCCTCAATCCGTCCGCAACAGAAACGAGGTCACCCACCAGCTCCGGTACGATCATCGTCCTGCCCATCAGACCTCCAGCAGGCGAAGCGAAAGCTCATCGCTCACCAGCTCGGTGAGCAGGTCCTCCGCCCGCTCCACATTCTTGTACCGCCGCCGCACCGCCGACTTCTCATGAGCCGAAAGACGCTCCATCGGATGCTCACGCTCCGCCAGGTTGCCCACCTCCGTCACGTACCGCTCTAGAGCCTCCGACGACGGCGTCTCGAAGAACCGATCACGAGCGCTCACCACCGGCTCGTAAAAAGCGTCCAGCTCAGGTCGATGCTCAAGCATGAGGGCCGGCGAACTGAACACGTACTCCGCAGACGCCGCCGTCAGATGCAACTGCACTCTACGATGGACCGGCGTCATGCTGCTCAGGTCAGCCTCAAGCGACTTCAGGTAGGCAGACACATCAACGGAGCCGAAAGCGACCTGAGCGTAATCGTGCATAGACTCTCGTCGCCGGAATCGCTCCTGGACCAAGGCCATCGCCTCCGCAAGATAGGTGATCCAGGCTAGCGCTTTAGCCCCGTGCTCGACGAACGATCCCACCGTATCCCGCCTGAGGATCACCTGAGGAAGCCGGTCGACTTCGAGAAGCGCTGTGTCAAAATGCTCAAACTTCTCAGGTCGCTCGCGCAGGAGCTCTCGATGAGTCCCACGACTCAGGCCACGGTAACGCTCGGCAGCATCGCTCACCGTCCTGCCCAACGCGAGCAAGGTCTCCACCGGTACCGGATACAAGGCTGTGATCACCGCTCAATCCTACACCGTACTCGGCTCCGCCACAACCAGGATGCTCACCACCGACGACGGCACAGTTTCCCACTGCTCAGACTAGCTCCACCCTGACTACTCGGGCGTCCTGATGAAGGATACTCGCTGTCACTCTCAACCGATCGGGCTTCTGACGAACAATCACCTCACCACGAAAAAGAAACCGCTCTCGACGGCGGCCAGCGAACACCTACTCTCCTCGTGCTCGCGCCGTAACCGGTACAAGCCCAAACACTCCTCAACGCTACGCTCATCTGATCTTCACAGACCGCCTGAAGCAGTCGCTCACCCGCAACGGCTTGCGGCCACCTTCGCTGCGCTCGAGGCCTACTATTCACCGGTCGTCGGCGACAGTACGAGCAACCACACCGTAGCGCTACTCAGACTGTTCGACCGTGAGCGCGTTCACTCATCCGATAACAGCGGAGAGGTTACATACCTTGCGTACTGATCTTCCCTGTCCCTGAATCCCACGTTAAGCGCAACGTCCGCCGGATACTCAGCAAGCGGCTTCGGCAAGAGCACTCTCACCGGAAAGCTCTCATGAGGATTGAATCGAGTACGGCGAGAAGCAATGTAAAGCTCAAAGTTCAGTTTGTCTTCCTTCGGCGTATTCACGAGCTTACTACTTCCTTTGACAAACCAGGGAGCCCACGGCTCTCGGCTTTCGTTCGTGAACAGGACAAGCGCCGTACGCCCCTCCGCCTTAGCCTTCTTCAGTCTAGCATCCACAGATGTCTCCTCACACTTATGATTCACGTTACCCAGGCGACCAGCGCCTGTCAATCCCAGGTCACCCGCAACGGCTTGCGGCCACCTTCGCTGCGCTCGAGGCCAGAGGCTCACACAGCGACCGATCGCCCGCCTATTACACTGCTACAGTCGAAGCCACCGCCGAGGCCTGCTCATCTATGCTGGCCGTGCTCTCGATCAAGCAGTGAACATCACCACGAACGAACAGCAGGAAAGAGGAAGCGTACTCACTCTCCCCATCGGTGCTCAAGCTACGCTCGAACACACGACAGGCACACCCAGACCTACGGTCCATGCTCACTGTGACCACCTGAAGCAGGCGATCCCACCCGCAACGGCTTGCGGCCACCTTCGCTGCGCTCGAGGCCGGATACGTAAGAGCGATTTCGCCGGTCTACGCCAGGCCAGGCTCGACAGCACAGCGGTGTCACCACCTCACCGACGCCGGCGACGTAGACTCCATCACCTGCTCACCTTCACAGAGAGTACGGCTCTATTTTTCTGCTCAGTCACCTACTCAGACCGACCACAGTCGCTTCCAGCGAACACCCGGAGCGCACCACCAGCGAACCGGTCACCGATTGACTCAAGACTTCAACCATCGGCTCTACGAGCATCTCCACCTCACCGATCAACGCATAGGCCAGACTCACCAACTCATCCAGGCAACAGATCATCGTCACCGCAAGATACCACCGGTCGATCAACTTCACCGATCAGTCACCTGCTCACCGCCACAACAGTACTCCACGTATAGACCGATTCCACATTGAAGAAGACTACGAGCAGGCTTTCCACACTTTACTCACCACAGACACTCACTACCGAGCAAGACTCACCGGTACAAGCACCGTCGCCTACTCACCACTCCTGGTCACCGAGCTCAGCGTCCTCTACTCACTGAACAAAAAAAAGAAACGGCTCTGAACGGCGGCTTCTCACTGACCGCTTTCTCAGACCTCTCGCTAGCTCAGCTCACTCTCAGACCTCCGACTACTCACTCTTTTCTCGGATCACCGGACTACTCACCATAGCCACTGATCTTCTCACATCACCACCAGCAGTAAGTCACCATGCTCACTTCCAGCAGACTTCACCCACCTGAGCGGTAAGCGTGACCCCATGTTTCTTCCGTACCATGAACCAACAGTCACTTACAGCACGTGACCATGCTTATGCTCGCACCACAGGATAGCCCACCTCCAGCGCTTCCAATAGCCGGCTCCGCCGGTAGCAAGGCACCTCATGCTTCGCATGAGCCGGCTCCGCCGGACCCACACTCACCACCAGCAGTACTCTCCCGAGCATAGGTAGCACCGAGCAGGCTCACTTCGAGTGAGTCGGCCACGGCGACAGCATGCTCACAATCTCCAGCAACTGCAAGCAACTTCGTTCCCACTACGGATGGCTCTCCTCAGTGATCGAGGCTACGCTCTCGTGTGTGACACACACTCACGCTCCGCGCTCCGCCTCCGTCCGGTCCTCCACCCGAGCGACTCACCCCGCCGCGTACCGCCGGCGAGCTCGCGCTCTTGGTGTCACACCGACTACGCTCCACGCTCCGCTGTAGGTGTCACACACTCCGCTTCGACCGGCTCACGCCGGATCACTCAACGTGACACACACTCCACGCCCGACAGTAACCTCACGGTGTCACACACTCATCGGCCTCCTACCCATCACCGTAGCCAGTAGGTGTCACACACTCACTCCTTGCCATAAGCCGGTAGGTGTCACACCGGCCTAGCCCACCTCCAGCGGTGAACGTGACACACCTTCGAGCATCCTCAAGCAGGAGCGGCTTCGCCGGAGGTGTCACACCACCAGCGGAGATCGTGACCGGCCCGCTGGGAGTGAGCTCACTCGGTCGCTCACCACCAGCAGTTAGGCTACCTACTCAGGGAGGGGACTCCAGCCGGCACCTTCAAGAGACTGGAAGCAGTTTCGAGAAGTCCCGGCTGGCCCAGCGCAGCTGGGAAGAGGCCGAGCTCTGCGAGGCCTCGGCGAGCGAAGCGAGCCCGGTCCCCGGTGGCCAGGCTACCCGAGCGAAGCGAGGGCTCTTCCCGGCGGAGCGTAGCGGAGCCGGCTTAACCACCGAGGAGTTCTACGACGAGGATTTCTTACCTAGCTAGAACTCAAGGTAGCTTCTATGGTTCTTTATCTTCGAGCGTAGCGAGCAAACGGCTATAGGATACTTTTGGTTGACTTTAGTTGTTTGCAGGCTGCGAGTGAGCTTTTACTATGGGAGTTTCTAGCTACTGATAAGCCACTTTCAAGTGGGATCTTGACTTCTAAAACTGATGCCAAAACTGATGCCTGCTTCTTCTAGCCATTCCGATATTGTTATGTGAGATCAGGGATGTGATGTAGCTTCATAGGATATGTGGCTACTTAGCTATCTTGGTCAACTTCTAAAAGCTTCTCAAGGGTTCGTACAGTGGTAGACTTCAGTAAACTTCGAGTACCAGGTGCTAGTGATTCGACGAGTGAGCAAGCTCACCCGGGCCGTGATGGCGAAGCCGAGGCGGGCGTAGCCGGGGAGGCGAAGGTCAAGCAGGCGTCGACTGAAGCCTCTGCAAGTGACGGCGACCAGGCCAAGCAGCCGACGGCACCGGCCGGAGGCCTTCGCTTGCGTCTTCCAGGTGGCGTCGGAGGAGCCGGTGCTACATCTACTACTCCTAACGGAGGGGTTGATGGAGGGGGATCAATCGGAGGGGATAGTACTTCTACCTATGCCGGTAAGCCTTCCGTTGCTTCGTCACCTACCACTTCAGGTGAAAGTGCTACGGTAGGTGACCGTAACAGAGAGACCTCCTCAGCAGCGGATAACGCCGGTAGCTCTGTCGGTGTCACATCGACCGTAGACGGTGTCGATGAAGCTCAAGCCGCTAGCGGTGCTGCTGTCCTCGGTTCAGCTGGAGTTACCGGCGACGCTAAAGTAGGTGACACATCCGGTGGGAGTCCGGCTCCGGCCCGTCCTGGACAGTTTGGTCTTCGTCTTCCGAAGCCTGGAGTTGACGCTCGAGCTGCTGAGGTAGCCGGCGATTCCGCTGTTGAGGCGGCTCCGGCTACTAAGGTGACCGATGGCTCTGCAGCCGGCGTCACTGATGGAGTAGTCGAGCGCGATGGTTCGAGCAGCGGGGTAGCCGTTGAGAGAGGTTCATCGGAAACCGGCGAGGCTGGGGTGGAGAGCTCTTCTATCTCCTCTAAGACTTCTGCCGCGGCTCCGGTCGGTCGATCAGCGGCTCCTCTTTCACCGTTGGAGGCTCCTGAGGAGCTTGTTTCCTCGGCTGTGAATCCGATGTTGGAGGCCTTCGGTGATGAAGACGAAGAGTACTTTGATGAGCTTGAGTCGCTTGAAGAGGAAGAACTTTTCGAGGAGGCGGAGGCTGAGTATGAAGAGTACGCTGAGGCCACGAATCCTCTTTTAGAGGACAACGATGATGAGCTCATCTCGCCAGCCGGGCTTGCTCAGCAGTTGGGCATCAGAGGTGGTCTGTCTGAGTTTGCTGATGATGACCTGGATGAGGACGCTGGTGAGACTTTTACCGGGTTCGATTCGCAGCTTCAAGAGCTGTTGGGTGATGACGATGATGAGTCGGTAGCGCCGGTCCAGGCTCCGGAAAAGCGGTCACCGGTCACAGCGTCTGAGCTTTCGAAGCCGGTGACCGGTGAAGAGGAACAGTCTTCGCCGATGCTTCGGAAGCCTCTTCCTCGGCCTGGTGAGTCGGCGCCGGCTGCTGAGCGAGGCGTCGGTGAGCAGCCGGCGACGCCGAAGAAGGCTCCGTCGCCGGCGCCGATTTGGAACGCTTCGACTCCTCCGCGGCGTGTGGAGCTCGAGGAGGCTGAGCTTGAGGCCGAGGCCGGTGAGCGGAAAGAGCATCTTCGTGCTCGTGCTCAGGAGGAGGCTCAGCAGAAAGAGTACTCGAGCGATTTCATCGGCTCACCGACTAAGGTGGTTCGTGTGAAGGATGAGCAGCCGAGGGAGCGTAAGCGTTTCGAGAAGCCGAAGCCCGGCGGGAAGTTGAGCAACGCTGAGCTTGACTTCTATAAGAACCTGACCACGGTGCGTGAGCAGTACTCTGACGGCATGGTGATGAGTGAGCTGGTGACCGGCAAGCGTGCTCGGAAGGTGAACGAGCAGGAGCGTAAGCAGCGTCGTGATGAGCTTGAGCGCACCTTGGACGGACAGAATCTCTTCCGTTCGGGAGCCTCGTTCAAGTTGGATACGAAGACGGTGGACACTTTGATGTTCCTTGCTCTGTTCCGTTACGCTACTCATAGCCACATTGCTCGCATGTTCGGTGAGGCACCGTTGACCACTCTTCGTCGGCTTCGTAAGATCCGAGCGGCCGGTCTTGTGGCCTCGAAGAAGCTCTATAGTCAGCATGATCTCTGGTTCCTCACCGAGGCCGGTGTGGTGGTGTCTGGGTACGATGTTCGGCACATTACTGAGGCTCGCCTGACTCCCTCTATGTTCCCCCACCAGTTCACCGTGAATCACGTGGCTGCTAATCTCATGGGTGGGCAGTTGAACGTGCTCGGTCTCGGTGACTTCCCGAGCAATCGCCGTGTGGACGTAAAGGGTGTTCCTCGACTTGGTGAAGAGCTCACCTCTGAGCTTGAGATCCTTTCCAGCTTCTCGAAGATCAAGCTTTTTGAGCAGAGCTCGTCGTTCCGTCCGAAGCTCATGGGTATGCGTGACCGTGACTTCCAGGTCTGGAGTGAGCTTGAGAATCGAGCAGAGACCCCCACTCCTGAGATGAGCTACGGCAACGAGTGGATGTTCACTCTATTCCCGCCGTTGGCTGTGGGAGTGGCCTACCACGTGCCGGACCTGGTGGTGAAGCGCCAGCGTGGTGCTGACGGTGCTCCGAAGAGCATCGCTGTGGAGATCGAGATCAGCAATAAGCCGACAGCTTCTTACGAGAAGACGCTTCGTGCCTACGCTGAAGACAAGTTGATTTTCGGTCAGGTGATCTGGGTGTGCAAGACTATTGGGCCGGCTAAGAAGCTTGAGAAGGTTGGCAAAGAACTTGGCCTGATTCAGTCTGGACGCCTGAAGATCGTTCCGATTTGGACGAACGATGGAGTCTTTAAGGGGCGTGACCTGTGGATGATCTGACCTACGGCGGCGTGAGAGCCGTCGATGATATTTCGCTTGGAAGAACTTTCCCGGAACGAGCTGGTGACGTGGTAGATAGCGATAACCCATTCTTTGATGATGACGATGAAGAGGAGCTAGCCCCAGCGGCTCTCCCGTCGTTCGGTAGAGGCGAAGCTCCGAAGTCGCCTGAGTTGCTCGATAAGGACGATGACTTCGAGCTTCCAAGCATCTCTATGGACCACCTGGACACGGGGATGGCTACTCATCAGCAGCACGCTCCAGCCGAGGATGCTGCTTTCTCGCCGATCGATGATGAGCCTGAGCAGGACTCTCCGTTTACGAGTCTAGCCGACGACGCTATTGGAGAGCTTCTTGAAGCTGTCCACGGCGGGTTTGAAGAGCCTGAGGAGCGCCCGCGTCCGACACCGGTTCACGACATGGCCGGCGAAGTGGATTCGCTCGGAGACCTGGACGCTCCTGATCATTACGCTGAGCTTAGCGGGAGCTTTGACCACGATGATGACGAAGACGATGAGTACGCTGAGACGTTCATCGATCTTGACAAGGTCATCACGGTGGCCATTGAGAACAACGCTTCGGATATTCACATCTATCCAGAGGACGATGTGGCTTTCACCATCCTCGGTGAGATCTACCGCTTCGATGAGTTCGGCGTGATCGACGCGAACATGACCACGAAGCTTCAGCAGCGTATTATCTCAAACGTCCTCGAGCAGGACTTCGTTGAGAACCTAGAGCTTGATACGAGCTACGTTGTAGAGACCGGTAAGTATAAGGGCCGTCGTCTTCGTCTTTCTGTCGGTAAGGAAGGCGGAGCGGTGACCATGACGTTCCGTGTGATCGCTGACGTGATGCCTAATCCTGAGGCCATCGGAGTGCCGGCGGTTGTGCAGAGCTGGTTCAAGCTTCCGGCCGGCATGGTCCTGGTGAACGGGCCTACCGGTTCTGGTAAGTCAACCACCTTGAGCTCTCTTATGCAGGTGATCCAGTTCTCAAAGCGTAAGAAGGTCATTACGCTTGAGAAGCCGGTGGAGTTCAAGTACGGGAATCGTAAGCCTGGGCAGAAGGCTTTCTTCGCTCAGCGTGAGGTGGGCCGTGATACTCGTTCGTTCAAGAACGGTATCGTTTCTGCTATGCGTCAGGCCCCGAACATCATCCTGGTCGGTGAGGTTCGCTTTAAGGATGAGATTGATGAGCTCTTAGCCGCAGCTGAGACCGGTCACCTGGCCATCTCTACGCTTCACACTGTTTCATGTGCTCAGACGATTAACCGTATCCGCTCTATGTACGACGGAGACGACCAGAAACGAGTGCTCGCCACTATCGCTGACAATCTTCGTGGCATGGTGACGCAGGCTCTGGTGCCGTCGCCGGACGGTAAGAGACGTGTGGCTGTTTTCGAGACCCTTCCGATTACTCGTGAGTTGAAGCCGATGCTTCTCGACGGTGACGCTCAGGGTATCCGTCGCTACATGGAAGACCGTGGGATCACGATGGAACACGAGCTCGTGAAGGCGGCTCGAGCCGGGCTTGTGGATCTTGAAGAGGCACGCAATAAGGCGCCGGATCCGTTGTACTTCGATGAGCTGTACGAGGCTTAAGCCGCAGCTAAGAGGTTAGAAAGCATTAGGCGTGAGGTTGTACGCTTCAGGTAAGACGAACTGTTAGAATCGCTTCTAGCAGAGGTGGCCTGGCCATCGCTTCGCCTGCGGCAGCAACGGATGCTGTTCAAAGCTACTTCGCCGTTAGCTCAAGCTAAACGGTAAAATAGCCTAACCTTTAGAGTAACGGAGACAGGCCTGTGGCGTCGAGATTTCATGTAAACCCGGAGACCGGCGAGGCGAGCAAGTGCAACGCTACGGCCGATAACTGTCCGTTCGGAAGCTCTGAGGAGCACTTCTCGAACTACGAAGCTGCGGCCGCAGCGGCTGAGGAGCTTCTCTCTGATCAGTTCACCGTCGGTGCGCTCAAGAAGGAGCGTGTGGAGGTCACCCGCGAAGCTGCTATCGAGCTCATTCAGGAGCTTCACGACGCTTCTGAGACGTATAATCAGTCTGGCGAAGAGAGTGCTCTCTCCGATGAGGAGTACGACGCTAAGATCGACTTCCTCCAGGCTGTTAAGGACTCTGGGAAGTACCCTGACCTCTTTGTGGATGGGTCTGTTGGAGCCGGCATGCTCGAGAGTGACTTTGCTCTTGGGAACGAGCTCAGCGGAGAGGTGGTCGAGCACAAGATCCCGATGCTTTCTCTAGCTAAGGCCAAGAAGGAGCCGGAGCTTTTCGCGTACTTGGCTAAGGCTCGTCGCGGGGGCGCTAAGGACTTTCGTCTTCAGGCGAAGCTGGACGGCCTTGCGCTTTCAGCTCGCTACACCGACGGTAAGCTCACGCGTCTGGCCACTCGTGGTGAGGGCACTCACGGTGAGGATGCTACCTATCTGGTGAAAGACCCAAACGTCAAGATCAAGGGGCTTGAGCTCACGATCTCTGAAAAGGCTTCGCTTGAGGTACGCGGTGAGCTCTTCTTTACGAACGCTCAGTTCCAGGCTGTGGACGACGCTCGTTTTAAGGCTACTGGGACGCGCTTCAACGTACCGCGTAACGCTGCTTCCGGTCTCATGAAGGCCGCAGCCGGCGGCGTTGGCTATCCGGTGGAGTTCACCTTCGCTGCTTACTCGGTGATCAAGAATGATGAGCCGGCCGGAATGGAAGAGCTTAAAGATCTCGGCTTCCGCTCGGTGGACGATCTCTCCGATGAGGCTACCCCAGGGCTTGATCTTTCAAACTTTGAGAGCGATGAGCAGGTGATGGAGGCTGTTCACGCTTTCGGAACTGCTCGTGAGGGCTTCGATTTCCCGACAGACGGTGTGGTAATCAAGCCGACGAACGAGGCTGAGATGCTCGCGTCGATGGGTTACACGTCACACCACCCAGCTTCACAGATCGCCTGGAAGTATCCGGCTGAGTGGGCTATCACCGAAGTGGAGGGCATCGACATGACTGTCGGAGCCTCCGGTAAGGTCACCCCGATTGCTCGTATCAAGCCGGTGCTTCTTGCCGGGTCAAAGATTAGCAACGCTTCGCTTCACAACTTCAACCTAGTCCACACTAAGGGTATCCGCATCGGATCAGTGGTGAAGATTGAGAAAGCTAACGACATCATTCCTCAGGTGGTGGCGGTGATTTCGAGCCCGAAGGATTCTACTGATCTTCCGGTGCCGAAGGATTGCCCGTCCTGTGGGACTGTTCTTGAGTTTGATCAGGAGGAGGGAGTCTGGCCTCCGAGGACGATGCGCTGCCCGAATGTGGAGTGTGAGTCTCGAAACTTCTTCGCTCTTAAGATGGCTGTCGGTAAGTCGTACATGGACATCGACGGCCTAAGCGAGGTTTCTCTCGATCATCTCCACGCCACCGGCCGTGTCAAGAACATTGCTGATCTCTACACTCTCGAGCTTGAAGAACTGGCCGCGTCTCCTCTTGGAGAAAGCCAGAACGGTAACGCTCGTCGCCTCGGAGAGAAGCGAGCTCAGAATATCCTTGACCACATTGAGAAGTCGAAGACTCGTCCGCTTGCTAAGATGCTTCCGGCTATCTCTATTGGCGGCATGGGTACCGGTTCGTCTAAGCGTCTTGAGAAGCGCTTCGGTGACATCGATGGTATCCTTGCGGCTAAAGAGGCCGAAATCTCTGACATCAGTGGCCTCGGTCCGATCTCTGCCAAGAAGATCTACGAGGGTCTCAAGCTTCGTCGTCCGACCATCGACCGTATGCGCGATTACGGTGTGACGTTCGGTAAGACCGAAGCTGGTAACGCCGCAGGTGCTGCCGGCGCTGAGACTGTTGATGCCTCTGGAGAGCTTGGCTCGTCAACATCTGTTGATCTTTCGGGCAAGTCGTTCGCTATCTCGGGGGCTGTTCCCAGCGGGTTCAAGAACCGTGGCGAGTGGGTTGATTATGTTGAGGCTTCCGGTGGTGAGTTCCACTCGAGTCCTAAGGCTCACACAACCTACATGATCGGCGATCCGACCGAGGGTTCTTCGAAGATTAAGGCCGCTACAAAGCACGGGCTTACCTTCCTAAGCCCCGAGGGCTTTATGAGCCAGTTTGTGAAGTAAGTCGTTTCACATTCCTAAAGGCGCGGTGCGAGTTTTCGTATCCGCGCCTTTAGTCTTTCTGGCTGCATTCTTTTTCGGTAGTATACCGGCAATCGTTGATAGTCGTTTTGTATCGGATACGCTACATTCAGGTTTTCGATATCTGGAGTTAGAAAAGGCTTCAAGCGACTTCTTAGGAGATCCAGTGGCCGTAGCGCGTTATCACATCACCCCGAATGGGCCGAAGCTTTGTTCAGCATCAGTACGAAGCTGCCCTTACGGCGACCACTTTGACAGCAATCGAGACGCTCGTCAGAAGTTCCGTGAATCCGAGCTTTCGGCCGAACAGCTTTATCGCGAGAATCAGCCGGCTTCAAAGTACCTCCACCTCGGTGACGACCGCTCTACCACAAAGGTAGTTCGTTCGGAAAACTGGGGAGCCGGTATTGCTGATCTCATCGATGAACACATTGAGCAGAACTCTGTAAAGCCGGAGCAGATTGAGTTCCTCTTCTACTGGGATGAGAACTCTCCCGATGGGGATGCTTCGAAGACTCGTCGCTACCTATTTGAGGCTGTACCGCGTCTTGACTCCACCATGGGAAAGTTCACGAACATCTACCGCTTTGCCTGGTGGAATCCGAGCGATAAAGCAGCTCAGGAAGCTATTGACTTTGTCTACGCTGATGAGAAAGGCCGTGATAGCCGCTGGGCTCGAGTGCCGGACAGTATGAAGTGGGAAGCGGCACTAGGAGATGATCTCCCTGAGACCGGGACTACACGCACTGATCACATGGCTGGCTACACAAAGCTTGTAGAGCTTCAGGAGTCGAACCGTCAGCAGTACCGTGAGGTGCTTAACAAGCCGAATGTGCTCGACACAAAGACTCTAGCCTGGAAGCTTCGGGATCCTGCTCTTGAGGCCATCGCTATTCGTGAAGATGCTATGGCCGGACCGCGACCGGACGAGCTCAAGTCAGCTTACCTCTACGAACGGAACCTTGAGCGTAAGGCTCAGAACGTGGTGCGAGCTATCCGCGCTACAGAGACTAATCTCATCGGCGCGTACAACGCCTATGACCGCGGGATCGGTTTCTACAGTCTGGACAACGACCGCCGTACAGTAGTGGATGAAGATCTTTCGACCACGTTCGTGCGAGGCCGCAACCTTCACCAGCTTGGTCTCGAGTCTGAACGCTGGATCACCGGCACCTGGCGTGGCGATACTGACCGCGACGGAAACGAGATGGGAAGCCAGTCGCGCTTCAACCGTGTAGCCGATTCAGGAGATAAGGGGATTCCGTTCGAGAGCCCCATGTCGTTCTGGACAGCTAACACTCCTGATGGAGCTCGCTGGGAGCTGGGCATGGATGTTCGCTCACCTGAGGCTGGCTCTAACCGCGTCTCCTACTACGAGGCTTCGAATCCGAGCGTACCGACCGATAAGGCTACTCCTCTGAACGCTGTAGACGGCTTTGCGGCCATGCGTGACGCTATGGAGGAGCGCTACGGTGAGAGTGCTAACTGGTCTCCGGCGTTACAGCGTGACATGAAGGTGCTTGCTGACATCGCTGAAGGGCACAACGCAATGATCCTCTCAGCAGAGACGGCTCGAAAGCGTGTGCGGTCTTACGGCTTCGATAAGCCTGAGACACAGGCGAAGCAGGAGCACGCCTCGCTTTTTGGCGGTCTTGGAAAGCTTTTCGGTTAAGCTGTAGCGCTGTATCTAATCCTTTAAAGAGGCTTGGCACATGACGACACGACTGCGACATGAAAGCGTCGCTAACTGACAGCTACAGCCGTAGAGGCCGTTTGGCTCGTTCTCATGCGGACATAAAAGAAGAGGATCACCCCCTACCACAAGGGTGATCCTCTTCAGTCTAGGAGCAGGTGTTTAGCCTGCCTAAGCTCACTTCTTCACATCGTTGCTCAGCTTGTACTTCTTACCGACGATTGCCTTGGCAAGACGACGAATAGCTGAGTAGATATCCTGGTGCTGAAGGAGCAGGTCCATTTGCTGAGTGTTAGCAGCAGAAGCCATGATCTTCGGGTTGGACGGGATCGGCGTAATCACCGGGATTCCGAGGGCTGACTGGTAGATCTTCTCACCAGGCATGGCCACGTTACCGAGCGACTTGTTCACGACGATACCGATCTTGTTCTTCGAGATCCCCATACCCATCTGTGACTTCGGCTTCGTGACTTCCTGAATCCAGCGAGTCATGGAGAAAACCGAGTTAATCACGATGTCGGTGACGAAGACGATCTGGTCAGCCATCGGGTACGCGACCTGCTCGAGAAGCGGGTCAAGGTAGTTCACCGAGGTGTCCAAGATCACGTAGTCGTACTTCTTACGAAGAGACTGAATGAGCTCTACGTAGAAGTCCGGCGGGGTGTCATCAGCGTTACGCGGACGCTTCGGAGCAAGAAGTAGATCACACTTGAGTCGAGAGCTGTGGATCACCGTCTGGTCGATGGTCTCGTCAGTGATGCCGGAGGAACGCAGGTTGATGACCGTCGGCTTCGAGTTGTTCGTGAGGAAGCCGAGCTGTCCGTCTCGAACGTCGAGGTCGAGGATAACTACCTTAAGTGGCTCTGTCTCAAGACCTTCACGAACCGAGTTCACCGAGGAGTGAGCCAGGAACGTGGCTAACGAGACAGCAACGGTTGACTTACCGGAACCACCCTTGGAAGAGGTGATGGCCACGACCTGGCCGAGGTAGTCGCTTTCGCCAGCCTCGTGCTCCTCGAGAGCGATCTGTAGCTGTCGCTCTGTCGGATCCTCGTCGTTAGCTTCTTCCTCAGCCGTAGGAAGCTCCTCGCCACTGAGGATAGCAGCGGTCTCGACCAGAGAAGTTTCCGAAACAAAGCGAGCAACAGCCGCGTCGAGCGACGGGCCGGGGCGCTTGATGTCGATGAAGTAGTACTTAGGCTCAGATACTCCCTGAGTGTAAGCAGACTGCTCGATACGCTCACGCATTGCTTCGTTTGACTGAGGCTTGTAGTTGATGATTCCGACGAGACAGTACGGAGCCATAGCGGCGACCAGGTACTCGAAAGCGGTGTCGCCGCCTCGCTCATCGAAGAATCCATCGAGCACGAGGAGCGCCTGGACATCGTTATCGATTTCGCCCGACTCAAGACCGGCCCAAAGGTCGGCGATGTTCTCCACGACCGGGGCGAAGTCCCAGTCCTGGCGAATCTTGACGAGGAAGTCGTAGACGCGAGGATCACCTACATAGATGGCCTTAGGCATGACGGTGGTAGAAGCCATTTCCTGTGATTCCTAACTTACTGGTTGGTTAAGACCGAATATCAAAAGATACCCGGCTACCCAGCGTGTCACTCACCGCTGGTGGAGGCGCCGTCGGTAGCGCTACCGGTTGGGGTGTCGCTAGCGTCGGATGACGAAGAGCTCGAAGTTGAGCTTGAGTCAGAGCTGCTGGTGCCGGTGCTGGACTTGCCATCCTTGCTCTCGGTTCCGGAGGTGGTGTCGCTGGAGGGGGTCTTACCCTTTACCGAGCCAGAAGGAATCTTGGCGTTACCGAGACCGGCGTTGTCAACCTGTGAGATCGGGCGACCGAACTGGTCACGCTCAACGTCGGTGAAGCTGTAGTCAGTAGCCTCGCGGTAGTCGTCCTTACCGTCGCCGTCGAGATCAACCGGCTTACCGTTCTTGTCGTAGACCGGCTGGAGACCAGGAGCGATCACACCGTCAAGGTCAATGTCGTACTTGAAGAGGCCGGAGTAATCCATGAGACGTGGTGCAGCGTAGTCGTTCTGGCGCGGTGAGAGCACCATGCGGATGTCAGCGCCGTACTGCTTTACGAGATCCTGAAGCTTAGCAGCGTTAGCGGGGCTCATACCGACGGTGTACTGAGTTGTCTGGCCCTTACGAGCCTCGTCAGTGTTAACAGCGTTCGAGTCGCTAGCGTTGGAGAGGTCAGTGGTG
>Ga0308161_1001594_pt1 | contig 26635 bp, 26 predicted proteins | sample PhyFR2_FD_201034 | JGI IMG/M metagenome (GOLD analysis project Ga0308161, IMG submission 201034) | Phyllosphere microbial communities from UC Gill Tract Community Farm, Albany, California, United States - DLSLF.R2 | ecosystem: Host-associated > Plants > Phyllosphere > Unclassified | place: USA...
CCCGTCAGGAGAAAATGCTGATCCGCAGTCTGGAACGCAACCATACGTACGGTCATGTATCCAGACCGCAGCATACGTCCGAGATTGAGTTCTTCGTCTGGGCCGACGACGGCAGTCTGCGCCACCGGTACATTTACAAAGGCTGGGCACCGAGCTTCCGTCAGGTCGTATATGAAGAGATTGCCGATATGTACGGTGATCATATCATCCAGGATGAGACGGATTCGATCAGTAACGGAGAGACCAAGTTTTTCGTCTTTGCCGGCGATCAGCGCTGGGGGTTCAATGTGGTACCGGTACTGCGTGACAATGAACAGCTGTATGTGGCGAATCGTCAGTTCTTTGCTTTTGAAAATGATCTGTCAGAGCTTGATTTCTTTGACGGCACCAAATAAATTGTATTGATATTCGGTTCAGATAATCAGTAAGAATCATGAGTTATGGTTCTACGTAGTATGGTCTGATCGAGAGCAAGACCAAGATTGAATAGAAGCCTGCAGAGCGGAAGATTCTCCGCTCGCTGCGCTTCTTCAGAGTGATTCTGTTACTCCATATGTGTTCTCCATATCGTTGAATTAATCATAAGCAGCATTTGTTCCGGATCGCATATAATTAGCAGTTCTTTTCGACGGATCTGCCCATATCCTTCAGCCGGAAAGGCCGGTTCAGTGCCAGGGATCAGATTCTGTCTGTTCCTGCCTATAAGAATCTATACATCTACAAGAAATTAAATGAGCAACATGGCAGTTGAATAGCAGTCCCCAACATAAGTAGTACTATCGGAACAAGATCCAATCAGAATACAGCCAGGACAGAGAGCAGAAGCAACAGAGTCACTCTGAAGCAGCGGAGTTAAGCAACCTATTATATTATCAATGTTTACAACAGAAAGAAGGGAGGAACCGGTATGTTCCAATATAGTTATCCCCGGTTCGAGAAAGGACGCGTACTCAAGACAGAGATGCTTGCCAGTGTACGGGATTATCCCCGTAGTCTGGTCGACGTGCGCTATCACGAGTACAGCGATGGCATTATTACAGGTGCACAGGTGACAGTTAACGAGCGTGAGCTGACAATTGCTCCAGGGCTTATCAAGCATCAGGGCCGGTTGTACGTGCTGGAGCAACAGCAGCATATTGAATACGACGCAACCGGTGTGGAGACTATACTGAAGGTGCGTTTTTACGAGAATGGATCAGACCGGGATTTTGAAAGGTATACCGGAGAGATTGTACTGGAAGAAGAGATTGACAGTAACAGCGAAATCGAGCTGGGCCGATTCAAGTTGAAGCACGGAGCTGTATTGCGATCGGAATATGTAGACTTTGCCGATCTGGTGACGGAGTATAATACGTTCCACACAATTCATATTCAGTACAGCGGCATTGGAGAAGCGACGGTATCGCCTTTTGTATTCCGCTGGTTTGCCCGAGAACTGTTTGCCCAGGGAGCCAGTCACCCGAATCCGCTGGATCTGTCATTCGGACTGATGTGCCTGAACGAGGAACGTATCCAGCGCGCCGCAGTGCTGAATTATCTCTCTGCCCGGTTCGGTCATCCTTACCGCGAGATGGACAATACCAAGATTCACCATTCCCTGGAACGCGTACTCGCCGAGAATGGCGGCCGCCGCGGCAAGTCCGGCATGCAGCGTTCCGGTCCGCAGCGGATGCTGGTAGATTAGGATAGCAGTTAGATTATTGAGAGTCATTTCAGAGTCATAGTATAGAGAGAATTGGCGCAGCGGTAGGATCATATACAGATGACCTACCATATGCGCCGATTTGTTATAAATAGAGGTTGAGAAAGGGGAATACCCATGCAGCACGTGATTACATATGATCAGATTGAGATCATGCCATATAAGCTTGTTCGACTTCACGATTTTAAAGTAGTAAAGACGGTGAACGATCATGCCCGGATGACCTTTACCGGTATTATCGATGAACATCGCCGGGAATTATATGTCAAAGCTTCAGATGAAGATACCCAGATCAAAGTATTTGTTACCGATGGTAATGGTCATCGCCATCCTATTTTCCGTGGCATCGCCATGGAAGTAGAGGAGCACGTAGTCAATGGCGTGCATTACCTGACCGTTGAAGCTGTCTCGCATACGTATGAACTGGATATCAAGCGTCACAAACGTTCTTTCCAGAATCCAGGGATGACCTATAACGAACTGATCCATAAAATCATCGCACCCTATGGTAAAGCAGAGGGCCAAGATATGGTCACCGACGGGCAAGCAATCGGTACCTTCGTCATGCAGTATGACGAGACCGACTGGGAATTTCTCAAGCGTCTGGCTTCCCATTTCTATTCTCCGCTTATTCCAGCCGTCGGTTATGGGGTACCCAAATTTTACTTTGGACTCCCGATGGGACTCGACAAAGGCGAGATCGATTCGATCAATTACAAAGTGAACAAACGTGTCGCCGACTATCAGCGCGCTACCGAGAATCATGTTCCAGGCGTACAGGATCAGGATTTTATCCAGTATGAAGTAGAGTCGGTCAAAGTATTGGAACCCGGCTACGAAGTGACTTTCCGTGGGCAAAAGCTGCTGGTAAGCGAGGCCGTTACAGAGATGAGAGAAAGCGTTCTGACCCATACGTACAAGCTGTCCCCGCGCAGCGGCATCCGCCCGATTAAAAATTACAACCGTACAATCATCGGCGCTTCCATCTACGGGAAGGTCGTCGGCATCCACCGGGACAAAGTACAGATCAAGTTCAAAATGGACGAACAGCTGGATCAGAGTACCGATTTCTGGTTCCTGTATTCAACGATCTATGCATCAGCAGATAATACCGGATGGTACTGTATGCCGGAAGAGAACGACGATATCCGCATTTATTTCCCATCGTATCGGGAAGAGGAATGTTATGCGATGAGTTCGGTGAAAAGGGATGCTCCAGCACCAGCGGCGACACCCGCTGCCTCACCTGCATCTGTAGTATCTGGTTCGCGTGCATCCGGTGGTGGAGGATCTTCTTCATCTGTGGCATCTGCGCCTGCTATCCCAGCGACATCGGCAGCTCAAATGGATCCAAGAGTATCCGAAGATCGCATGGCCGATCCAGCTGTCAAAACGCTACGTACCAAGTCCGGCAAAGAAATCATGCTGGCACCGGACAAAATTCTGGTATCGAGTGGCGATATGTATATTCTGATCAGTGATAGCGAAGGAATTGCAATTAACAGCACCAGCAATGTCAATATCGTAGCAGCGGCGGATATGCTGCTGTCAGCCAAACAAATGCAACTGTCAGCCGATAAAATTCAGTTGATGGGTAAAGGCAACACGGTCACTTTGGACAGTATTACCGAGTTCAAGGCAACCGAGGTCAAAATGAACTAGGAGCAATATCTATGAATAAAGAAGAAGCTCTTCTGCAGTGGAGAGATCTATTTTACCGGCCGCTGCTGGAGCAGGCACTGGATCGTGTTGAACAGAATTTTAATGCGAATCAGCAGCAGTTAATAACCGATATGCAGGGAAGATTTCAAGAATTTTATCAACAGATAGCCGAAATGCAGGCACATGAGGATAAGCAGCCCATTATGTATATCCATTTATCCCTGCTCAGAACTTCCATTCTGCAGCAATCTTACCTGTATCTGATGGAAGCCTATTCCGACGAGTGGTATGAAGATGAAGTGGAATGCCGAAGTGTATACCCTGCAGCCTGGATCTATGAGTATTATTCCACGTTTGTCGAGGAACTCAAGTTATCCTGTAAAAGGTATATGGGCGTCCTTACTCCAGTAGATGCAGAGCAAGCAGGAATCGAAGCTATTCCACATTTTCATCAATATGCTGTCTCCCTGCTTCGCTTGGCTGTACCCGAGATGGTACAGACTACATCCTACAAACAAATAGTCAAAGCAGAGCGGTTAATGATCCGATGCGGCGATTACAAGGACATTAGTGAAAGTGTATATATCGAAGATCATCCGTTGCCATCTGCTGCAGAACTGCGAAGACATCTGGAACGGGAAGCGGAATTCTTTTATGAAAATGCCAGTCATTCTGTGTTGAACAAGCTCCAAGTCAGTGAGAAAGATTGGCGATACACGGATTTCTCGCATAGTCAGCTGGCTGGCAGTGAGCTGTCGGCATGTCTTCTGTTTGGTACGCGCTGGCAGTATGCAGATCTGACCGGTGCGCAATTTTATGGTTCTGTTATTACAGATGCGGATTTTCGATACGGTAATTTGAGAGGTGCAGATTTTAAAGGAGCCAGTGCCCAGCCATTCCATGATAATGGGTACCGGCTACCTGGCATTAACGGGTTGCACTTTGACTATGCGAATCTGGATGAAGCGGATTTGACGGGAATATACTTTTTGGAAAAAGCCTGTTTTACAGGTGCTTCCATGGAGGGCACGCGTCTATCGGCTCTACATAGGGATAGATTCGAATTCTCCAGAGAACAGGAAGCCGGCATCATATGGATCGAAGAGGAGATAGATAATGAATCTGCCATCATATTACTTAATCCAAAATGACGAACGTATCAGCCAGCGGATTCGACTGATCTCGCAATCGGGCAAATATGCTTCTTTCGCCGAGATGCCACCGGTACAGGTATGGAACATTGAAGCTCCTGCAAACACGGAATATACCGATTGGTTGACGCTGGCAGGCATGCAGCTGCTATCAGACCGGATGAAACACATTTTGAGCAAATATAATGTGACTGCCTTGTTCAAAATGATCTATTTGATCGGTAAAGACGGTTCATCTCATTCGTACTGGCTTCCTCATATTCCTCAACCGGATGTACTATCCGAAGAATCGGAATACTATGCCCATGACCATACCATCAAACATCTCGTGCTGGATTCAGCCAAAGTCAAAGGTCAGCATCTGTTCTCCATACCTAATGTTCGTGAACTTTATACTCTAGTCAGTATGGACGCAGCAGAAAGTCTATTACGCAGAGGTCTGACCGGATTCCTGCTGAAACCAGTCGATATGTCGTTAGGAGAGCAGAGATATGAGTGAGTATTGGGATGAGATGTTTCTCGATTTACACAATCAGAAAGTGCTAGCAGAACAGCTGGAATCCATCTCGGAGGATAACAGCTGGATGAACTGGACTATAGAAGAATGCATGGCAGGGATTCAAGCGGGCCAGCTAGTTGGCAAGGATGATCAGAAATGGACGATTACCTTCCGACAAGCACTGGACGGCAGGGTTCGCGTTCCTATACCAGAGGATCTCACTACAGGGATTGGGGAATCTCCGAAGCCTGACGAGACTACGTACATGAATCGTAAAAATGGCGAGCTGCTTGGCTTCAGACAGCTGGATCGGATACTGGATCAGGAGCAAATTGAACAGTTTGGCATCCAAATGGTAGAACAGATCCGACTCAATCGACCCGATGTACAGGTCTATGAAACAAAGACAATGGTGCTTAAAGGAGTACCGGTATTCTGTTACGAAGCTCTGATTATGATCGAATCTGTGCCTTACGTTCAGATTACATGTATTCATGTACGGCAAGGAATGGTCACGATGAGTTCCAGCCAGTTTCAATTGGAAAATGCGGCTTACTGGCAGCCGTTAACATATGCCATTTTGGCTTCGATAGAGTGGAGTTAATCCTAATTATATGATGTTGAAGAAAGGAGAGTCGTTATGCTGGCTCAAATATTGCAAGCATTTACTCTGCTCAATTCTGCGGGAGCAGAACAATCGTATGTAGCACGCGGTGCCAAGATGAAATGTACGATGGGGACCAGCCCAGGGATTCTTAATCTTCCGCTAGATCATGGAGTATATGCTCATTCGACAGAGAAACCGCTGCTTAATATAACCGATGCCAAATGCGGACCAGATGCCAATATCAGCGATGCAGCTGCTTTTGGCGTATGTATTATTACCGGAGGGGTGTGCAAACCCATCATCTCTCCAGATGCCAAATGGAGCAATGGCAAAGATAACGTACTAATTGATGGACAGCCAGCACTGCTAGACAATGCGACATTGTCCTGTGCCTGTCAAGCGCCCACTACTGTTGAACGCACGTATCATGCGTATGGACCTGTCAGTACAGAGATAGTTCATCCCGGTGCATCAGGTGGCATTATTTCAATTACAACCAACGGAATCGATTAAAGAATGAAGTATCTCCTGAAAGGAGGGGATCGTTTTTAATGTACACATACAAAGATATTTATCTAAAGTGGCCATACGGTACTATTCAACTGCAAGACATCCATCTAGAGCATGAGATTGGAGAGCATGCGAGGCTACAGGTGACAGGCATACTGGATCCACAGCATGAACATGAAATTATTACCCGAGCGGGTAGTGATGACCAGATCGAACTGGGGATCAGGGATGAAGAGGGTTCCAAGCCACTATTTATGGGACAGTTAAGTCATATTGAGCTGCAAAATGTACAACATAATCTACAAGTGAAGATAGAAGTGACATCACAAAGCTATAAGCTCGATACCAGATTCAAAGAACGTTCTTTCCAGCAAGTGAATCGGACATACATAGATATCGTGCATAGTGTTATATCAGATTATGCCAAATCAGATGTATTGGATGAAGCTTTTGGTGAACGCAAGACCGGGCAATTTATTATGCAGTATCAGGAGACCGACTGGGCATTTCTGAAACGAATCGCTTCTCATGCAGGTGCCGTACTGGTTCCTTATGTATTATCCCATGGTATTAATTTCTGGATCGGACTTCCTGAATCGCGGCGTCAAATAGATCTTCATGAAGTACATTTCCGCCACCGCAAAGTTGTCGATCCTTACTTAAGAGATACAGCCCAAGGGAAGGGTAGCAGCATCGAGAATTACAATCGTTATTCCTTTGAATGGGATGATATACTGGATATCGGAGATACCGTTGTCCGCAGCAAACAGAATTACCGGATTATCAAACGAAGTGCAGCCATGGATAAAGGTCTGCTAAAATGGGAATACGAATGTATGCCTGCCCAGGGAGTGACCGTTCCCAAACAGTGGAATCGAATCATCACTGGAGCAGCGATCGAGGGGAAAGTGCTGGAGGTTCGCAAGAATCAGGTACGTCTGCATCTCGATATCGATGAATACCAGAGTCCCAAGGATGCGCAGTGGTTCCCTTATTCAGCAGAAGGCAATCAGGTCTGGTATCTGATGCCGGAACAGGGTGCCCAGCTTAAACTGTACTTCCCCAGTATGAATGAAGATGATGCAGTCGCGATCCAGTCAGTACGAACCGAAGCACTTGCACCTGATGCACCTTCCCCGGCAGCTATGGCAGTAGCATCTTCGGCGCCAGCCTCTTCAGGAAGTGCACCAGAATCCGTCGCTGCTCGTAAGGAACGGAAAATGTCCGATCCGAGAACCAAGTCCTTTGCTAATCCACAGGGCAAAGAAGTCAGCCTAAGCGGTTCGGATCTGTCCCTGATCGGCCAGGAAGGCGCCATGTATATGTCCCTTAGCGGCTCTGGTGTAGGCCTGCATAGTCCGCTTCGTATTCAGGTTACTGCAGGAGGTGCCTTGAACCTGAATGCCTCCGAGATAACCATTCAGGGCGACGAAGGTCTTCAAGTGAGTACGCCGCAGCATACGATAGAGCTGAATGAATTCGCCAGCACCCTGAGTCCGAAGATTGAACTGCAAGCATCTACCCGCCGTACGCATCCGAAGATCATCCCTCCGGGTTCCCCGGAAGCGGTGTATTTGCAGTTTGGCGGCATTGCGATGAAGCAGGATATCGGGATCAAGAATGCCCAAGCGCAGAGTGAGACTGCTATGGGCGTCTATAAGGAAACGTGGAATGGACTGTGTGGACTAGCAACCGATGTAGGCGATTTGGTAGGAACGGGTGCAGATATTGCCTTTGGAGAGGCGACGTGGGAAGGTAGCCGAAAAGATCTGTATCAACGCAATCATCTCTTGCAATATGCCGTCGAGCGAGGACGAGAGCAGCAAGAATATATCGAATCGGTACGAAGTGGCGAACGATCGTATGGTCAAGTCGCTTTCGATGGACTACAGAAATCAATGGAGATGCAATGGGCACCGGTTATCGGTACGGTAGAATCCCTGAAGACCATTGCCAAAGGGTCAGGCACCATCAATCCTTACGCAAGTACCTTGGAGCAGAACCAGGAATTTGGACGCCGAAGTGGAGAAGCATCTCAAGAGCTGCTTTTGGTCGCCTCCAATTTCATTGGAATAGGCCGAGCGGCCAAGCCAGCCGCCTCAGCAGCCAAGAAGCTATCCAAAGCAGAGAAAGCACTCCAAGGAAGCCATCACGAAGATTCTGGCGGTGGTAAAGGAATAGGGACGCTGCTGGGAAGCAAGGATGCTGCGAAGGCATCAAGTATTGGACAGGGCGGGGTAAAGACCGGAGCGACTGCTGTACTGCTGATGGCAAGAAGTGCATTCAGCCGAGCAGGAAGCAAAGGAAGCAGTCTGCTGGCCGGGTTGATGTCCAAAGCGTTGGTGAAAGCAGAGCCGTTCAAGATTCAGCGTAGAGAGCTGGTTCCGGATACGGGTCATGGTCATAAAAGAGATCAAGGGTATCGGTATCATGACAAAGAGGAACATTCATCTTCTCATGAGCGGGAGAAGCAGAAGAAGAAGAACCTGGAAGAGGGAATGTACTCAGGGCGTAGACCGGAGAAGGAACCGGATCGGAAGCATGGACAGGATGAGTCAAAAGAATCTACTCCCATGCCACCTAATAAGCCGGACAAGAGCAGAGAGCCTGATAAAGATAAGGATTCTACCGAAGGAACAGGTGATCTATATCCTACAAGAGTTATTGATCCTGTAAAAGAAGCGGATATAATTGCTAGAGTGAAAAATTTAAGGTCACTATTAACTAGTGGTTATAAGAAATCAGGTAATTTTGCATTAGCTGAGGTGAATATTGTTGGTATGAAAGAGACGGAGTTTTTCGCACACAGTAGTATTGATGATTTAGATGATTTAAGTGCTACTTTGAAGGAAAGAGTGCCGAATATATTAATAAAGCCACCAGATCCTATGTTTAAAGCTACTGCAGCACCTAATAAAGACGGGATATGGTATCCTAGAGAGTCAGATACTGAGTATAAAATACTTAATAAAATCGCTTCTGAATTAGGTGAGAAAACAAATACTGTAGGTAATATCAAATTATTCACAGAACTTGATACCTGTTTAAGTTGTAACAGAGTTATAGCTGAATTTACTGCAAAATACAAAAATATAACTGTTGAAGTTATCCATAATAATGGAAACAGAATCAAATAAGTAATATAAAAGAAGGAGCAATAATAATGGATGATTGGGAATATGAGGAGCTATTTGAATCCGTGAAAGAAAATTATTATAATTATCTCAAAAAAAAGCTAAGTGAGAAACATGCGCTTGCAAGAACATCCTATGATTTTGAGACAGTCAGAAATGAAGGGATAATTGAAAACCTTATAGTAGCGACAGCTCTGGGAGAAATAATTTCATCACACAAGCAGGTTTTTATTGGAAATTTAAATTCAATTAATGAAACAATAAATAAAACTAATCTGAATGAATTACATGGAAAATTATTAGAAAAAGAAATTAATGACTTAGCAAAAAAAATGAAAATTGTTCTGAATTCTCTTAATAATATGCCCATCGATTACAATTCTAGTATTGATATAGAGTGATTCATTTTCAAAGTTATCTAAGGTTTGGAAGAAACTAATAAAATATACATCAGCCTCGAATAAATAATTTGATCAATTGTATATATTAATGTTTAAATTAATATTTAATTCTATAATTCAAATGGTACTATTTTGGTATAATAAACAGGTACATTATGGTGAATTACTAGCATAATGTACCTGTTTTTGATGTATCCAGTTTATCATTTTGAATTAATAGATATTATGTTTTATCTAGGAAGTGTCTGAAAACTAGAATAATTTGTGGTAGGCTTAAAGAAAAGGATTGGAGCGATCCTCATGATTCAAAGACGATATTATCTTAACATTGATATTGAATTGATACACAATGAAAATAATATAAGTAGCTTAAATAAATTATAAAGGTGATAATCTACCCAAAGCAAAGTTATAAAGAGTCGTTTGATGCAACATATTTTGATTATGAAGGTTGGGAAACGAGAAATGCTGAGGCACTTACAAGAAAGTTCTATCTATAGTAAGATGAACACAATAGTAGTGAGCTAGACGAAGTTACAATACATATTGTAAAAGAACGAATAGTTTAATACATTCGAAAATATTTTTAAAGCTAACGAGTAAATAATCGAGGTTTTGAAATTGATTAATCTAAAAAATCTTAAATAAAGATATTTAGATAATTGTAGGAAAATATTGGAAATAAGATATACAGTACTGATTGAATGAAACAGATAGTGTATCAATTAATTATAATATTGTTAGAAGATAGGTTACTATGAAATTGAAAGAAAGAAGGTAAAAGTATTATTGGAGAAAATCTAGATGACTTTAAGAATTTATGCATAAAGTAATTTAGCAGTATGAGAATAAATGCAATAATACTCTAAGTGAAAGTATTGTGATTAGAGTAACTATCGTTGAAATAGGAATATTCATCTTCTCATAAGCGGGAGAAGCAGAAGAATATGGAAGAGGGCATGTACTTTGGGCATAGACCGGAGAAAAGACCAGATGAAAGAGAGAAGTATGTTTATAATGAGATTATAAGAAACAAAGATAAATTTTCTGAGGCGAAAATATTATTTTCTCAAAGGTATATTTATAAATTAAGGCATGGAAACTGGCCACCACAAGATTGGAAAGGTTTTGAAGAATGGGAGGAGAACTAATAATAACTAAATTATCAACTGACCAGGTATTTAAAATAGTTCAAGATTATAAAGAGAAATACAAATTATCAGGAACTATTGATTTCACCCAAAACAGAACAATCAAAACATACAATGGATTTGATGATGTTAAAGGAGTAGCGTGGCTCGTTTTAGTTAGTATAGTTCCTACTGTATATGAAGCGGATGATGAGTATACTATCATTGTTTCAGACGAAAAAGCAGACGTTAAATACATTATAGATCCTAATGGACATTACTATTGTCCTCATTCAAAGGGAAATAACGGAATGACAGATGAGGAATTTGATGCAATTTGGGATAATAATGCTGATGAGGAAGAGAATTAAATACCATTATCTATTTTATAATTTACATTTTAAGGATTAAAATTATACAATACACTCAACAAATCAAATATCAAAAAAATTCAAAAGCTAATCCTACTTGACCTATAAGTAAGATTGGCTTTTTTGTATACTCAAAATCAAAAGCTCAAAATGAATGGGTGTGGCAGAAGAGCTGAAAAACCAGTGCGTATCTAGATATCGAAGGCGCAGGTGGTGCTTTGAACCTGAATGCATCTGAGATGACCATTCAAGGCGACGAAGGCCTTCAACTGAGTACGCCGGAGCATACGATAGAGCTGAATGAATTCGCCAGCACCCTGAGTCCGAAGATTGAGTTGCAAGCATCTACCCGCCGTGCACATCCGAAGATCATCCTTCCGGGTTCCCCGGAAGCCATGTATTTGCAGTTTGGCGGCATTGCGATGAAGCAGGATACCGGGATCAAGAATGCCCAAGCGCAGAGTGAGACTGCTATGGGCGTCTATAAGGAAACGTGGAATGGACTGTGTGGACTAGCAACCGGTGTAGGCGATTTGGTAGGAACGGGTGCAGATATTGCCTTTGGAGATGCGACCTGGGAAGGCAGCCGAAAAGATCTGTATCAACGCAATCATCTCTTGCAATATGCCGTCGAACGAGGACGAGAGCAGCAAGAATATATCGAATCGGTACGAAGTGGCGAACGATCGTATGGTCAAGTCGCTTTCGATGCACTGCAGAAATCGATGGAGATACAGTTGGCACCGGCAATCGATACTATCGAATCTATAAAGACGATCGTGAAAGGGTCAGGTACTATTAATCCTTATGCCAGTACCTTGGAGCAGAACCAGGAATTTGGACGCCGAAGTGGAGAAGCATCTCAAGAGCTACTTCTGGTCGCTTCCAATTTCATTGGAGTAGGCCGAGCCGCCAAGCCAGCCGCCTCGGCAGCCAAGAAGCTGTCCAAAGCAGAGAAAGCACTTCAAGGAAGCCATCACGAAGAGTCTGGCGGTGGTAAAGGAATAGGTGCGCTGCTTGGAGGCAAGGATGCTGCAAAAGCAGCCGGTGTCGGACAGGGTGGGGTAAAGACCGGAGCCACAGCTGTGCTGCTGATGGCAAGAAGTGCCTTCAGTCGAGCAGGAAGCAAAGGAAGCCGTCTGCTGGCCGGGTTGATGTGCAAAGCGCTGGTGAAAGCGGAGCCGTTCAAGATTCAGCGTAGAGAGCTCGTTCCAGATAAGGGGCATGGGCATACGAGAGATCAGGGGTATCGGTATCATGACAAAGAGGATCATTCATCTTCTCATGAACGGAAACAGCAGAAGAAGAACCTTGAAGAAGGCATGTACTCAGGGCGTAGACCGGAGAAGGAACCGGATCGAAAGCATGACCAGGATAAGTCAAAAGAATCTGCTCCTATGTCATCTAATAAACCAGATAAGGTACCAGAAAAGAATAACGAACTTGATACAGAGGCAGGATCTACTGAGGGTACGGGTAAATTTGATCCTTTAAGTAACCCGAAAATAGCAAAAGAGATTGAATCAAATTCAGATACGGTCTATGGTTATTCTCCTAAAAAAGGATCGCCATTAGATAAGTTTGGAGTAGATTGGACTAACCAAGAGCAAGTTGCTTCTGCAAGAGCTAAGAGAATGGAATATCTGAAAAATATGGAACAAAAGAAAGTAAAGCTTGAGAGTGAGGTTGCCAAACTTCAAAGTGAAGGTAAGTCTATTGAAGAAATTGCAAGAAAAATGTCTGAAAAACGTAATCTCGATAGAATGAAATCATATGATTCTAGTAATTCTGAGGGTCTAGCCGCCATGAAAGAGCGTAATATTCAACAATATGGAAGAGAAGAAGGGCCTACACCAGAACAACTTTTTGAAAAGTATGGTTCGTGGGAAGAAGTTATTTATGGTAGCGTAAGAACAAGTCCAGCAATGGATGTGCTTACAGGTTTATACAAAGAATAGGAGGATACAAATTAATGTTTGAGGAGAAGCAACAACAACATACTAAGTGGTTCTTAGATGAAGATTTAAAATTACGACAACAAGATCTTGGAGACGGAAGAATAGGTATTTGGGTTTCGGTTCATAAATGTAACGTTTGTCTTACAATGATTATGTATGATTTTATTGAATGGTGTCGGGAGTTGGATATAAATTTAGAGGTTGACATGAGTTGGAATAACCATAGGGGATTTGTGATTGAGAGTAAGGATTTGGTGTTGTTGAGGTCAGAAATAAAAAGATTCATAGACATAAACAATATAAAGCCTAGTGAAGATGACGAGAAATTTTCTGACGATGAGTGGTATTCATAATATAATGTGAACATTTTTCATAGATGATCCATTATTCTACCCATGTTATACCTGTTTACTAAAGAGTTGGTAGATAGTTAAAAATATCTTTGTATTTGAATTAATAACTTCGTTTAGGAGCAGCAAGCCAGATACCATATGTATCAGGCTTGGGGAAAGCCTGGACGAAAGCACAGCATGTTTCTCTAGGAGATCTCATTACTCATCCTGCGCAAACAGCTCAAGCCTTTATCGAAGCTGGAGCAGACGTATACCATGCATACCGAGAAGTTCCACCGTATATACGCCAACAATAGAAGAATAATTATGAAGAGTATCAGTTAAAACAACAACAAAAAGAGCAAGAAAAAGAACAAGCTGAGAATGCCAATGATTACTGGGGAGCCATTACAGAGTTCGTTAATGGAATGGGAGTATCTGCGGTAGATAATGCAAGTCTTGGTGTGTCCCAAATGGTATTTGATACGGATTTAAAAAGCGATCACCCTGTAGTATTTTATTCGGGTAAAGTTGCTGGAGATACGTTAATGACCACTGTAGGGATGATTGAGACTATAGGTGGTATTGCAGGGTTTGGGGGTTCGCTTGTTTTAGATGCCACAGGAGCTTTGCTTACAATTGGAATAACAGTAGGTGCAGCTAGTACAGGAGCCGTAGTGCATGGTGCTGGTATGACTAGCAGATCTGTAGATAATTTAGGGAACATCTTAAGTAACCTACAAAATGTAATGTTTACGAAGGGGAAGAATGGAGAAAAGGAGAAGTAAATGGATCACAGCCGCCATCTCCTAAGAATACGAAAAGGAAGGAAATCAATCCTCTCGAAATTAGGAATGAAGCATTAGATCATGCGAATATTGGAAATTTTACTAGAGATCCACGCACTGGTGAAATATCAAAAATGAGTGGAGGAGGTCATGAGCAAGATAATATTGCTTTCCTTGAAAAGAATGGGATTGATTACAGTATTGAGCTGACTTATCCTAACGGTGTCAGGGTTGGAGTGATCAAAACGAATGAAAAAATCGGGACGATCTTCCCTGATAATATGATGCAGCTATAATTTTGATGGAGGTGATTTGTACTATGTTTAACGAAAAAGTGCGGACAGTTTTGGGAGCAAGAGCCTTACTTGATGATAATGATCCTAGAATTGAACAAAGATGGTCTGAATTAACTGAAATACTTAGTGAAGATGAAGACTTAACATTAGACTTTTTGAAACAATGTTCTAAGACTGAACTTTCATTTCTTAGTGAAGTATTTGAAGATGTAGCTTACAATCTACAAAGTAATAAGTATATAGATTTACTATATCAGCTAGATAGAGAGTACCCTGACTTAGACCTTAAAGATCATATTCAATTTGCTGAAGATTACATGAGCTAATTTTAGTAGTAACTCTTATCAATCTAATATCTCGTATGTGGATTTCACAAATGCCAATGTTAAAGCTGCTAAATTTGCTGATAGTGAATATATTGAAACGGTGTTTGTTCCAGTTGATTTATCAGATATTAATTTAGTAGCTCTTCTTTTTGATGAAGCAGATTTTCATAATGCAATATTGTTTAAGCTGATGTACGATTAGCTACGTTTGAAAGAGTATTGCTAAAAGGAGCTAAATTAACTGGAATTCTAGGGTTATAAGAGGCTTTTATAAAAAGCATCAATATTCGGACGCCAGAACAACTGAATATTCTAGTAGGTGAAGAAACTGGAAAGTGGTTACAAGATAATAATTAACCCTCTACAATAGTAGGAGCAGGAAGTAACTCATACAATATAACAAACAAATTAAACACTAAAAAATTCAAACATTTGATAAACTTTCAAGAGCTCATTCCTGCTGTTTTATAAGTAGGAATGAGCTTTTTTATGTAAGCAAGACAAGCTTATAATATAGCTAACTGAAATAACATTATCCTGCTGAGAAAAGACCGGAACTTATTGACCATTTAATAAGTCAGACGCACAAGGATTTAAAATATTTAGACGAACTATTAATTATTGAAGATCGTCAAGTAACGAGAGCATACTGGAGGTATACGTAATATGGATTTTAGATTATCTATTGGTTTTGATTTACCTAGAGAATCCTTAAGAAAATTGCTTTATGATATGATCTGTGAAGTATTGTTTGTAGAATTAATTAACTATGAGGCAGACGTGCTAGATCACTCTGGTCGTCAAAAAGTGAGAATTAATTGTACTTATTTTTCAATGAGCATTGATTTAGATGATGAGGATGAATACTTAGAGCGTTTTCGAGAAATGAATTTTGAAGCATATGGTGTGACTACAAATGTTCTTATTAGTATTCAATTCATGACGAGAACTTTTGAGATTGGTTGGTTAAAAATGTTGGAACTAATTAGTAAAATATTGAAAATGAATAATTTGGATGTAGTCATTGAAGATGATACTAGCTATCCATTATTTAAAAGAATTAAAGGGCATTTAATTATTAATAATAATTTAGATTATCGTGCATGGTATCTGGAAGAAGAAAATCTAGCATTATTAAATTATCCATACGAAGAAGAGAATTTTTTGAAAGATAATGAAGGAGAAAGGTAAAGGTTTGTTTAGATTTTCAGTTTAGCAATAAACATATTAACCACGCCACAATACGAGTTAGAACTCTCATGTTGTGGTTTTTTCGTTTTTATATGGATGATAGGAGATGTATACAATAAACTCACCCAATGCTAAGCAAATACAACATTTACGTAATAGTATATTTAACCCTTAAAATGTTCATAAGAATATTTCTTGATTTATTACAAAAATTTTAAATCTAGGGTATAAAAAATCTGATGACAAGTCTATTAAAATCAAAAAACCTACACTAATAGATCTACTATTAAAATTATTCTGACCATACAGTATTAGAGTAGGGCCCAACTTTGTCTGAGTGAAGCTGGATACTGATGAGGATTATCAGCATAAGTATCCGAAAGAAAGCATTAACAAAGAATTAGGCTGGTTTTCAGTCAGTATGCCGCCAAGCAGCATACTGACTGGTATAACATGCCCGAGAAAGGGAAGCAAGTGGAGCTTCATATCCCCCAACTCTCTAGAATCCAATGCGCATGTAATGGGCAGCCTGCGCCATCTTAAACTATAAGGTACCAGAAAAGAATAGCGAACTTGATAAAGAGGCAGGAGCTACTAAAGGAACGCTAAAAGCTGGACCAATAAAAGAAGTTAAAATTATTGATCGCACTGAAAAATCGATTGGCGAATATGAGGAGATTGACTTGAAAAATGGTGTTTCTATGAGGATAAAGCAGCGAAGGGGCTTGATGTCATCAATCCTAAAACTGGATTACCTGCTCAAACATCTCAGCAATATACAGACAAACAAATACTAGATAAAGCAAGAAAAAAAATGAAAAAATATTGCAGAAGCTACAGCTACACGAGCTACTAAGAATGGGACTTCAGATGTGCCTTCGTTAGATCAAATAAAAAACATCCGGAAATTCATTTTCAGATTAGATGGAGATACACCTGAATTAAGGCAAGCTATAGAGAATAGCTTGGAACAATTAAGAAAATAATTTCCTAGTTACATTTTTGATGCATTGTTTGGAGGGGAAAAGTAATGTCAATTAGTACTATGGTTTTAGATGCAAAAGATGAGTTTGAAGAGAATTTTTTTATTCCTGTTGCTGTCGAGTCTTTCTTTATTGAAAATAAAATTATTTCGCTATTTAAGGAACTAAATTTCAAGGAGGAAGTAATCAATAATTTTGTTGTTTATGAATTTGAAGGAAAGTATCTCAAATTAACCTTTATTAACAAATTAAAGGCATACGTTATTGAATATGCCGATAGTTATGACGAAGCTAACAAGAATCTTTTTGAAGATGGTGATTTATATCCTATAACAATGGATGAAGCCGAATTAATTTCTAAGATGCGTAACGAAATAACTAACTCATAAATGTAACTGGCGGCTATCTGTTATTTTAAACCTTGTTTGGCTTCATGTTTTTCAAGGTTTCTTTTTTGGTGAAGATATCCAGTACCGAACGAAACCATCATTCAACCAACAACATATATAACCTATATAATACCCGTATGAAAAATAAAATATTTAGAAGATATGATTAAAAATGAGGAATTCGAGCATGGTGTTGTATTTGATAGAAATGGTAATGTGTTAAGTAATATAATTACAGACCATCATCCTACAAAAATTAACTTTTCGCCTTATAAGAATCAAATTAAAGATGCTATTGTAACATATAATCACCCAACAAATGGAATGTTTAGTTGGCAAGACTTTGAAACAGCGATTGCGTTTGATGCAGCGGAAATCCGTGCAACACTTCCGAATGATGTTACCTTCAACATGAAAAGAGGACCAAACGGTTGGAATGTCCCGTATAGCGATGTAAGGGATATTTTTGAAGACGCTCAAAATTCTTTTAGGAATAATCCTGAGATAACGCAAATTTATAAGAATGAGGGTTATGCTAAGATAAACGATATGTTAATGGAAGGAATAGCCGATAAAATTGGAGGGCTTTACAGTGTCTATAAATAATGATGAAGTTGGTTTGAGAAGAGATCTATTCGAAGAAGCAAAGCCGGGAATGATTGATACTTCATCGGTAAGCACTAATTGGTTTACTTTTATCGATCATGAGTGGGAGGCATTACAACAAGATTTCTTTGAAAAGCCTCTTGATGACTTATTAGTTGATCTAGTTTCAATATTTAGAAAAGGAAATCCTAATTACATTAATTTAGGCAGTCTATTTGGAACTGAAAAAAAGAAAGTCGATGAACAAAACAAGATTGTCTATAGTGTTAACCAAGTGAATAGAAGGGAAAACGACATTGCTAAAGTAACAATGTTTCTTGATCCTGATAGTCACAAAATTATAGAGATTTATTTTTACATGCAAGTATCCCCTAGTATAAATCAACTTAAAAATAGATTAGAAGAAACTTATTCTGATTTGTTTTTTAATACGGGCAGTGAACTAGTGATTATTGACAAGGACTTTAAGTTAACGCTCAAAAAGTGATCGAGTAATAATATCCATCATGATGAATCTTTTAAAAGAATAGATTCAGAGGTTGGGACTGACATATCGAAAATTTATTATTCTATATGAAATTTCATAGGAAAGACTTCGTAGTTGCTCATATGGCTATACTAATGCCATTCCCGTGCGATCTTGGATGCCCTAGCGTAGAGTTACTTTGATAAGCAGAAAGCACAATAAAAATGCGTTAATAAATAACAGAATAAATCCGGAAGAAAAGTAGGGATGAAATTACACCTACTTTTCTTTTTTTGATAATAAGGTTGTTAGTAAGAAGACATCTAAATGCCGCCTATACAGGGAGTCAAAGTCCCTAAGCAATGGAATTAGATGGTCACTAGAATTTAACTGATATTAAGGAATTTGTTGTGATTTTGCAAAAACCGTAAATCCCTGCATCTGGATATCGATGAATACCAGAGTCCCAAGGATGCGCAGTGGTTCCCTTATTCGACAGAGGGTAATCAGGTCTGGTATCTGATGCCGGAACAGGGTGCCCAGCTCAAACTGTACTTCCCCAGCATGAATGAAGATGATGTAGTCGCGATCCAGTCAGTACGGACCGAGGCACTTACACCTGACGCTCCTGCCCCGGCAGCTATGGCAGCAGCATCTTCGGCGCAAACTTCTTCAGGAAGTGCCCCGGAATCGATAGCTGCCCGTAAGGAACGGAAAATGTCCGATCCTGGTACCAAATCCTTTGCCAATCCGCAGGGCAAAGAAGTTAGTCTGAGCGGTTCGGATCTGTCTCTGATCGGTCAGGAAGGCTCCATGTATATGTCCCTTAGCGGTTCTGGTGTAGGATTGCACAGCCCGCTCCGTATTCAGGTCACCGCAGGCGGTGCTCTAAATCTGAATGCGTCCGAGATGACCATTCAGGGCGACGAAGGTCTTCAACTGAGTACGCCGCAGCATACGATAGAGCTGAATGAATTCGCCAGTACGCTGAGTCCGAAGATTGAGCTGCAAGCATCTACCCGCCGTGCACATCCGAAGATTATCCCGCCGGGTTCTCCAGAAGCCATGTATTTGCAGTTTGGCGGCATTGCCATGAAGCAAGATATCGGGATCAAGAATGCCCAAGCGCAGAGTGAGGCTGCTATGGGCGTCTATAAGGAAACGTGGAATGGACTGTGTGGACTAGCAACCGATGTAGGCGGTTTGGTAGGAACGGGTGCAGATATTGCCTTTGGAGAGGCGACGTGGGAAGGCAGCCGAAAAGATCTGTATCAACGCAATCATATCTTGCAATATGCCGTCGAGCGAGGACGAGAGCAGCAAGAATATATCGAATCGGTACGAAGTGGCGAACGATCGTATGGTCAAGTCGCTTTCGATGCACTGCAGAAATCGATGGAGATACAGTGGGCACCGGCAATCGATACTATCGAATCTATAAAGACGATCGTGAAAGGGTCAGGTACTATTAATCCTTATGCCAGTACCTTGGAGCAGAACCAGGAATTTGGACGCCGAAGTGGAGAGGCATCTCAAGAGCTGCTTCTGGTCGCCTCCAATTTCATTGGAGTAGGCCGAGCCGCCAAGCCAGCCGCCTCGGCAGCCAAGAAGCTGTCCAAAGCAGAGAAAGCAATCCAAGGAAGCCACCATGAAGAATCCGGTGGGGGAAAAGGAATAGGTGCGCTGTTAGGAGGCAAGGATGCTGCGAAAGCATCAGGTATCGGGCAAGGTGGTGTGAAGACGGGAGCCACGGCTGTTCTCTTGATGGCAAGAAGCGCAATCAGCCGAGCGGGAAGCAAAGGAAGCCGTCTGCTGGCCGGGTTGATGTCCAAAGCCCTGGTGAAAGCAGAGCCGTTCAAGATTCAGCGTAGAGAGCTGGTTCCCGATACGGGGCATGGACATGCGAAAGATCAAGGGTATCGGTATCATGACAAGGAGGATCATTCATCTTCTCATGAGCGGGAGAAGCAGAAGAAGAATCTGGAAGAGGGCATGTACTCAGGGCGTAGACCGGAGAAGGAACCGGATCGAAAGCATGACCACGATAAGTCAAAAGAATCTGCTCCTATGTCATCTAATAAACCAGATAAGGTGCCAGAAAAGAATAGCGAAATTGATAAAGAGGCAGGATCTAATGAGGGGACGGGTAATGGTGTTAGAATACCAAATAGAATAACCTCAACACCTGAATTAGAAGAACACCTAAAATACAGAGAATATGTGGATGAAAATGGAAAGAAACACAAAAACAAAAAAGGAATTGTTGGTGCACATAACAGCGATGAATTCTTTAAAAATGATGTATTAATTAGAAGTGAGAATAAAGTTTATGATATAAATGGAAATGAAATAAAAGGGGTTAGGCAGATCGAATATAGTATGCCTGAAATTGATGGTAAAACAGAAAAGCCAACTGGAAATTACAATCAAAGTACCAACACAAAAACCATCTATGATCCGAATATAATTTCAGATAGAGAATATGTTGAGAGAGGTATAGAGGCTGTAAATAATTCGCTAGAAAAAGAGCCATCTGGCGTCTTACCACATATATGGACAGGAGTGGATTCAAAAGGAGTCACATGGCTTGGATATTATAAAAATGGGGAAGTTACATCATTTTTCCCAACTTCACCTTAGGAGGAATATTTATGAAAAAATTATTAGAGTCTAGTGACTTAATTAGTTTAGAACACTTACCAGTACAAGATTTAATAAATTTTTGCTATACTTATGGAGTTTTTAAAAGAGCAGTGGAGTGTTTAAGTACAGGAATTGGTTTCGGAACTGATTTTGGTGGATTTACTTTTTGGAGCGATTTAGATGAATACGATAAAACTTTTTATGAAGAAGAATTTATAGGTATTGAAATTGAATGCGGAGACAATTCAGTAATTATTTATTATGATATTCTTTTTCATTATCTTAAATTAGCAGTAAAAAGGTATATTGAACAAAATCCTCATGATGAGCAAGAAGTTGAAAAGTATCTTGAGGACATGAAAAGAAATCTAAATATAGAGGAGAAAATCTAAATAATCAAGTTGGGGCCTGCCAAATATTTTGATTAAACTAGTTTACAATTCCAACAACAAGATCGTACAATACAACAAACCAAACCCTAAACGATTCAAACGCTTGATAAACTTTTAAAAGCTCTTTCCCACTTGAACGATGAGCGGGGATGAGCTTTTTTGCATGCACAAAATCACAGGGTAGCGAAACGAATGGCAAAACGTGAACAGGCGGCAGAATTGTAGGAAACCGATCTTACAGATTTTAAAGTGCTGAGGCTTCGGAGGAATTAACACTATTACTGCTCAGTCTAACTGGGGTAGGCCGAGCCGCCAACCCAGTCACCTCGGCAGCCAAGAAGCTATCCAAAGCAGAGAAAGCACTCCAAGGAAGCCATCACGAAGAGTCTGGCGGAGGTAAAGGAATAGGTACGCTGCTAGGGAGCAAGGATGCTGCGAAAGCAGCCGGTGCCGGGCAGGGCGGGTTAAAGACCGGAGTCACAGCTGAGCAGGAAGCAAAGGAAGCAGTCTGCTGACCGGGTTGATGTCCAAAGCGCTAGTGAAAACAGAGCCGTTCAAGATTCAGCGTAGAGAGCTGGTTCCGGATACGGGTCATAGACATAAAAGAGATCAAGGGTATCGGTATCATGACAAAGAGGAACATTTATCTTCTCATGAACGAGAGAAGCAGAAGAAGAATCTGGAAGAAGGCATGTACTCAGGGCGTAGACCGGAGAAGGAACCGGATCGAAAGCATGACCACGATGAGACTAAAGAAGCTGCTCCTCTGCCACCTCACAAGCCGGACAAGGTGCCAGAGAAGAGTAGAGAGCCTAATAAAGAGAAGGATTCTTCTGAGGGGGCGGGTGATGCTGAATTTGGTTTAAGCCGTTCAAAAGTTGTTAGCTATGGCGAATCAGATTTAAGTAGAATGGTAATTGATTATAGAATGAAAAATGGCGTTCAGGGAACAAGGAATATTGCGGTCTTAGAATACGAGGATAATGGAATACTCAAGTATGAGATTGCTGAAAGTAATAGGGAACTAGGAGTACACTCAGAGGAAATACTTCATCAGAGAATGACTAAAATGGGAATTGATTTTTCTAAGGTAAAAAGGATATATACCGAAAGGCAACCATGTAATCTTGAGCCATATCATCACTGTGATAATTTGATTTATAAAAATTATCCGAATGCAGAAGTAACTCATAGTTTTGAATACGGAGACTATGATTCGAGAAAACGTGGTAATGACGAAATGAAGAAGGCTATTAAGGCATTATTTAAGTAATGAAAGTAAAAGGGGGAATATCTAATGAATGAAATCTCAAAGGATTTTTGGAACTGTGATTTTTTCAGGTACAGTATAGATGAGCTGGCGATATTCGGTTTTTCAGAGGAAACAATGGAGTTTTTATTGAATTATGGCTTACCTAAAAACCACACAATCTTTGAAAGGAAAGGTATTAAGTTCTTTGATTCAATTAATTTTGAAAAAATCACCTTTAACGGAAAAGAATTCATTAAAATAGGACAAAGTCGAGGGGCTTTCATTTCAATTAAGAAAACTACTCAAGAAGTAGTTGCACTTCTGGAAAGTCAAGAGGATAGGATATTCATTAATTCAAGTATAAAATTGTTTTTTTTATTCCATCAGCTATTTTATACTGAGCTTAGAAAAGTTGAGGACATAAACGATGATGAGCAGTGTGAAAAGTTTGGGAAAATGATGCGAGAGGAATTTGAAAAAATCGACTCTACAGCAATGTTGGACAAAGAGAGTACATGGTCAAGACTTGTAGAGGAGTATGAAAACTGCTCTATCTAATTGAAGGTCTTAAATAATTAAGTCATTACGACTACCCAGTGTCGAATGAGACAACTTTTCCTATCGTTACTAACATAACCTTCGTTTTACTTGTAAGAAATTTTCATGAATTAAGATGTACGTACGGAATGTCGGGAAAAAGTATCCCTATTTAACGTTATAGCGTTACATGAAACAGGTCAAATATGGTCAGATACCACCATAAAAGACCTGTTTTTTGTTATCTCCGTTTTTTTGCGTTTTTTTCAAATATGATTGCAACTGTGTGCATACAAAGAACGATAGTTAGGATGAAAGAAACATATCTCAACTTTTTAGTAGGATATAGCGACCATAAAGATTGTCAGGAAGAATTTCATTTTGCTCTGCAACCATCTAAGGATTTGTCACGATAGTTAGTTTGAAAATACTCTGGTAACGTATAGGCTAGCCGCCTTCCTAACTTCATAGCCGCCACGAGGCGGAACTAAACTGCGAGAAGGAAGGTATCAGGAATGAAGAATTTCTTTCTAATTCAGAATCGTCCACCGCAAATGAGTACATGGACAAGGTGAGTCAAGAGAGTCAGTTCACGTTAAAGCATAAGGGGTTTACCAAAGTGCCGCATAAAATCCATTGGTGCTACAGCTTAACCCAATATAAGAAATGGATTCTGATTGACCTAATCGCGTATATGAGCGACAGAAGTCAATGCTATCAGACCATCGAAATGGTTGCCCAAAATGTCGGCTGCAGTTTAAAATCAGTAAAATGCCCTATCAAAGAATTGGCAGGCAAGAAGATAATTCTGATCAGTCAAGGGAAGAAAAATACGTACTCCCTGCCCAATTATCTGTATTGCTCCGCTATCTACCTATGCTAAAAAAGACTTATTAGTTTATCGGGAGCCTACGGAAGCAGGTAAACGAGCGAGAGCTGACGCTTTGGCATCGATATAGATCCTAAGTCTCCTGATGTTTATTATGGAGATGCAACCCAAATAACTAATATTAAGACAGGGGGTTAAAGTAGAATTATTATTGAGAACCCATTTGGATACGATCCCTTGAATCCGGAAATGCTCAGAGTTTTATCAAAGGATGGAGAATTTATTATTACTGGCTCACGATCTAATATGAAAAAACTGTTAAGGTAATTAGAGGATAAAGGATTAAAAATTAAGGGTGAAAGAAGAGATGTTCCCAACGATGGTAGCTATCTAACCACAGATGGTGAAAAAATCATGTCACCAATGTTAGATCAATATACATTTATTAGAGAGTGAGGTAAGGAAAATGAATCTTACGATTGATATTAGTAATGAAGAATTTGATGGAATTGTCGATGATTCAGGAGATTTTATACCAACCATTTTCTTGCGTTTTCCAAGTGATATTAGGGGCATATATGAATTTGAGCTCATTAATACTGTTATAAATATATATGATTTTCAAGATCAAATACAAAAGCAAGGATTTCATATAAAGGATGATTCACTCTTTGTATTTGGCAAAATGAAAGTTCAAATTGAGAAAGTAAAGGGGGCGGATTTTAAAATAATTGAAGGTAGTTCCCCTGAGGCTCGTGAACAGTATCTTAGTTGGCCATATACAATTGATAAAGGGGATATTGTATGTAAGTCCGGTGGAAAGTTATCTTTTCTTGATAATTGTTATGTAGCCTTGATGATTGTTACTGAAAGTAAGCCTAAGATAACATTAACATTTGATATAACGGAGACTATTCCATTTGATTTCATGAATGGTACTAGCATAGAGCAAGCTAAGCTAAAGAAAAATGAATATAAACAAATAATATCTCATGGTAAACTGTTTGACTTCACCTTTTTTAAAGATCATTTTGGCTCTGGGAGAGTGGCTATTAAGAATGAAGAGTTAAACAAATCCTAGGTTTACAAAGTTTTAGTTAAGATCGTACTATACAATCAACAAACCAAACACTTAACAATTCAAACACTTGATAAACTTTCAAAAGCTCTTTCCAACTTGTTTTATGAGTAGGAATGAGCTTTTTTGCATGCTCAAAATCAAAGAAGGAAAAGGAAAATGGCGAAACAAGCACAAAAAGTAGAGGAAACATTGGGTTTGATTGCTAAGGTCCAAGCAGAGTATCAGGCAATCGTAGAAGAAGTGAGAGATTACTGTCAGAAAGCAAGAGCGTTACGGCAACAGGCGGACGAGTTAAGACGATCTGGTAGTACCGACCTTCAAGTAGCAACAGAGATAAGTAAGCTACTGAAACAAGCTGACTATTATAACCATCTAGCAGAATCAGAAGGACGAACACCCAAGACTGGAAATCCTGCGCCGTATAGATAGCTTGGTACGAGAATCGTCTGGATTGCGGGAGACTGTCCAGCACAATGAAAATATATTAGCTCGTCAACAAATCGAACTGGAAAAACGGAACGAAAAGCTGTATTAATGGTACAACGAGCAAAGCTGACAGAATTGGAGGGGAACGGAGTTGAGTAGGAAGTTGATAAAAGGATTTGAACCAATTGAAGAGATTATTGAGTCGGCAAACGAATACGGATTTATAGAGATTGTAGATGATGAAGATATTATTGATTTGGTGATGGAGGACTAGACGAACGGCGCAACGAAGCTCCGAAGCATTGGAAGCACGTCGTGAATACCGAAGACAATACGAACGTGAGTATCGGCGCAAATGGAGACAGAAGCTGGAGAATCGTCTGAAAGTGAAAGAGTACGAGCACAGATACTGGGAACGCAAGGTACAGCAATCCAAGGCATAGTATATGCACCCCAACGCTCTTAGGTGACGCACCCATTCAAACGTACAACCAAGGACATTTACCGCAGCAGGCACGAAACCACGAGAGCAACCAAATACGACAGTCGGAGGAAATAGCACAATGACGAAACATGAAGAATTCTTATGGGAATTGTCACTTCACGAGATCAAAACGAAAGCAGAACTAACACGTATGTACTTTGACTGCTTTACGTTTATTGCAAAAACGGAACAGCTTGAGGAGTTTCAGTTGCATAAGAAACAGAGGGAAGAAAGTAGGAGGAAACAGTTAGAGCAATCCTGCTTCAAGGAAGTCGGCTGCTAGCTGCACTGATGGTCCAAAGTGCTAGTGAAAGCAGAGCCTTTCAAGATTTAGTATAAAGAATTGGTTTACGATACCGGGCACGGTAGTATAATAAAGTGGGTTGAACAAAATCCTAAGAATATTCCAAATGCAATTGAAAGTGCAAAGAAGAGTAGCGATGTTGGTAAAGCTATTGAGGCTGAAGTTGGAGAATACGTTAAGAAACA
>Ga0308161_1001596_pt1 | contig 26602 bp, 27 predicted proteins | sample PhyFR2_FD_201034 | JGI IMG/M metagenome (GOLD analysis project Ga0308161, IMG submission 201034) | Phyllosphere microbial communities from UC Gill Tract Community Farm, Albany, California, United States - DLSLF.R2 | ecosystem: Host-associated > Plants > Phyllosphere > Unclassified | place: USA...
CTGGCCGGGTGGTGGTGTTCAGCGTTTCAGATAATGAAGAGGATGTGGTCAGCGCGCTGAAGCGCGGCGCTGATGGTTATCTGCTGAAAGATATGGAACCGGAAGCCTTACTGAAAGCGCTGCATCGGGCTGCTGCCGGTCAGATCGTGCTGAGCGAGGCGTTAACCCCGATTCTTGTCGCCCGGTTGCGTGAAGCGCAGCCTGCTCAGACGCGCGACATCAATCAGCTGACCCGGCGCGAACGCGATATTCTTCAACTGATCAGCGACGGAATGACCAACAAAGCGATTGCCCGCAAGCTGGCCATTAGTGAAAGCACGGTCAAGGTTCACGTTAAATATCTGCTGAAAAAGATGAACCTTAAATCCCGACTTGAAGCCGCCGTCTGGGCGCTGCAGAACGGGCTGCACTGACCATTTTCCCTCTCCAATGCGGCGCAGTGCCGTCCTGCAGGCCGTAAACTGCCGCAGAAATCGCGAGCCGCCCCTCAGCCCCACATCAGCGTCATGAGAACAGGCACTTTTTTGTCGCCAGCCGCTGCCACATTTGCCAGGATACCTGTCAGGTTACACCCGGTCAGGATCGCGGCTGTGCATCACGCTGGCATAAGCCCTGCCCTATTCGTTATCATCAGATTATCCTGCGCGCCTGGAATCCCTTTCGGTTTCATGGGCGTTGACCGCCAGAAATTTACCGCATTAAAGATGAGCTAAAACCTTATGCAAGAGCCAACCGAAAAGGACTTTCCTTCCCACACCCCAATGATGCATTGGTGTGTTAATAATGATTATTAACGACTATTTTCCACCAGTGAATAAAAACTACATTTTAACCTACACTTTTGTAACTATCTGATTTTACAAATATAGTTTACTGTACTCATCCAGCGTTATAATCCCTCTGTTTTCCATCCCTCAAATAACACAGGGCATCTCCATGAGCCGATACCATGTATCCAGCAGTGAAGGTCAGTATGAGAAAGACTCTGGCGAACAAGTTTTGGCTAATAAGCTGGGGCTCGCTACTTCTGATGAGATGGATGAAGCTGAACTTGTCCTGTTAGAACAACTATACCAGTCTGTTTTTGAAGAACAGTTCCCGGAAGGACAACTCAGCGTAGCCCTGCTAAAATGCTGGCATCGCCGCTGGTTAGGTAACATCTACGAATGGGCTGGACAAGAAAGAGCGGTTAATATCAGCAAAGGCGGCTTTATGTTTGCCCCCTCAGCACAGTTGCCAAAACTGCTGAACGAATTCGACACTAAGTATCTGGCTCAATACACACCGTGTAGCGGCATGGACGAAGAACAACTCATCACCGCTATCGCCATCACCCATGTCGAGCTGATACTTATCCATCCATTCAGAGAGGGAAACGGACGCCTGTCGCGACTGCTAGCCGACGTGATGGCCGTTCAGGGAGGGTACAAACCGCTGGATTATCAAAGCTGGGAGCAAAACAAAACCCAGTATATCTCGGCTATCCATGCAGGTGTATCAATGGACTACGAGCCGATGAAACACTGGGTGAGAGAAGCATTAAGAAGGGATTAAACCGCAAGACGCAAATGAGCAAATTTTTTGCGCGTGGCTTCAAGTGAAGCTTCGATCTTCGCGGAGGACTGCCCCGTCTCAACAGCTGTTGAAGTTGCTACCGAGCGAACGATGTCGGCGCGAGACGGCTTAGCGTAGCTTGCCTGAGTTTTTTTGTTGTTCATAGTCACTCCTGAAAGCTGAATTTTGACAGAAAGTCATAGCACAAACATTATACCAAAATTTCAAGGCGAATTCACTCCAGTCTCTTAGAAACTCACTCAATGCCTTGTTAAAGAGCGTAAGCGCCCCACCAAGATACTTCAGGAAAAAGGATGCAACGTAGTTTTGTTGCTTCAAGTGAGGCGCTATTCGGATCTGGAATGCGCCTCTCAACCATGCAGGAGTTTATTTGACAGTGACCTGACCATTTATAAGCAGAGGAAGGAGCCAGTCGCGGAGTTTGACTAACTCATGATTTTGAAATGCCACAGCCATAATTTTATCAAAAACAGGATTAGCCAACTTATAATATTCCGCAAGTGTAGCTGAGGGAGGTAAAGCAATTGGACTTTCGTCAATAACACCTTTATTAATATGAGGTTGCTGCGCCCCTGTCCTTAAGCCCATTAATCGAGCAACTTCACTACAAAAGTAGGGGTAAATAAATGAACTCTTATAGATATCGTTTTCTCTTATTCCGACAACCGACTGGTTGGTAGCCGCATCGATACCCAATATTGAAGGACGAATATAACGGACAATGGAAGTAACCACCGTCCCTTTAGGTAACAAAATTGCAGCAGAGTTTTCAATTCCTAATGAAGTTATCATCTGTTCAGATGATATAACAGGGAAATTTGCTGTTTCAGCGGAACTCAGCCAAGGAATATGCGCATCTTTCCAATAATCATCAATTGCTGTCGATGGCGTGCCACCTAATTCAGTTTTGGTGATAGAACCAATATTCGTTACACTCCAACCCATCGGAATATCCCGTTTCAGCTTGGCGTTAAACACCATCTTCCCGCCGTAGGTTTTATACGGTTTTCCGTTGGCATCAGGGAAATCAAACTGAACAAACCAGTAGTCATATAACGTTTTCGCCATCGCTTCCAGTTCAGCGTTGATACGGTTGTTGAGGGCGATTTTGTCATCTATTGCCCTAAGCACTGATGAAATCTTTTCCTGAATAGCCTTTTCAGGACCTGAAAAAGGTATCCTCGCCAGTATTCCCGTATTGATGTTGGGCATCGTCGCCCCAATAGACTGGCTAATAATCCATGACTGAATTTTAGGTGTACTCAAATAATAAGTCAGGTAGTCAGGATCAAGCAGATTACCAGGTCTTAACAACAAACAGCCTGTGCCACAAAAGTATCCAGCTTCATTTTTTCGGATCAACGCTTTGAGTGTGACGTTGCCTCTTCTGCTATAAACAATATCACCTACTTTGACGAGATATTTTGATAACCGTTGAGCATCTTTATCTGAAATATATGCAATATTAGAGATGTCTACTCTATTGCCCTTCATATTCGCAGGCATAATGCAGGGGATACCTTGCGCAACATAGTCCTCTGCATGGAGTTGGCTGCCAAAAGGACCTGTATGTATGGTTCCACCACCGGCTTTAACCAAATCACCGAGCGTTGAATTGATCTGATTACTCATACTTCAGCCCCGCCAACTGTTTCTTAATCTCGGCTTCCAGTTCGCGCGATTGGCTAAAAAAACTCTCCACATTATCAGTAAACGCTTTCATCTTCGCTGCAAACTGTTCGGGCGTCATATCGGTGTATTCTATTTTCACATCAAAATACTGTCCGGCGCTGAACGAATAGTTTTTCGCGGCGATCTCGTCATAGCTGACCACTACCGAGAAATCATCTTCGCTCCACTTATTGTTGAATACTTCGCAGATGCGCTGCTCTTCTTCTTCTGTCAGCACCGTCTTCTGATTTTTGCCGTCTTTGACTTTTTCACCTAAGTTCGACGCGTCGATCAGCACAACTTTCTCTTTGTTGCTGGCGTCAATAAACAGGATCGACACGTTGGTGCCAGTGGTGGCAAAGATATTCGACGGCATGGAAACCACGCCCGCCAACATCTTATTTTTCACCAGATGTTCGCGAATGCCTTTATCAATACCCGACTGCGCAGTGATAAAGCCGGTCGGCACTACAACCGCCGCCTTGCCACCCGACTTCAGCGAGAAAATGATGTGTTGGAGGAAAAGCTGGTAAATCGCCATTTTGTCTTTGGCGGCTTTCGGTACTTTCGGTATCCCGGCAAAAAAGCGTTGCTGATTTTCCTTGCTATCCAGCCTGTCGCGGAAGTCGCTGAAATCCATTTTAAATGGCGGATTAGAGACAATATAGTCAAAGTGTTTCAGCTCACTGCCGTTCTTGTGGAACGGATGCAAAATGGTATTGCCCTGAATGACGTTGGGAATCGAATGCACCAGATTGTTGAGGATCAGGTTCAGGCGCAGCAGGCTGGAAGATTTCTGCGAGATGTCCTGAGCAAAAATGCTGCAACGATCTTCCCCGATGGCGTGCGCCACGTTCATCAACAGCGTCCCGGAACCCGCTGAAGGGTCGTAGCAGCTTACGTCACGTACGACACCCTGCTGTGCTTTCGGCACCAGAATTTCCGCCATAATGCGCGCCACGGCGTGGGGTGTGTAGTATTCAGCGTATTTGCCGCCGGAGTTGCTGTTGTAGTCTTTGATCAGGTATTCAAAGATAGTGGCGTAGAAGTCGAATTTCTGTGTGAAAATGCGCTCGAAACTGAAATCGGCCAGCTTGTTGATGATGGCGCGGCAGAAATCGTCACGCTTTGATTCATCGGCGATGTACTGGCTGAGGCGTTCAAACAACACCACTTTCGCGCCACCGTCGGTTTTCACCGCGAAGACTTCGTTGTTGGCGGCGGCAATATCCATCAGGGTATCGTCAAAGGTGGTGGCGAAATTCGCCTCATTTTGACGATTGTATAAGTACTGAATGAAGTGATGCGGCTTCAGACGCGCGGTGTCGGCGCTCATCTTCAGTTGCAGTTTATCCCGCTGTTCTTCGCTCATCTGGTTGAGCGATACTTCCCATTTTTCAGCGCTGGCGACGCTTTTATCCACCTTTTTGGCTTCAAAGGCGAATTTGTCGTTCAGGAATTTGTACAGAAATGCCTGAGTGATGATTTTGAATTCGTTACCGTCGTTGCCCAGACCGTAGTTCGCACAGATGCTTTTCAGGCTGTCGATCAGGGTTTTGGTTTTGTCTCTAAATTCCAGTTCTACCACGTACGTGCTCCGGTATTAAATTCGTTCAGGTATTCCGCCACAATCAGGCGGTTGATGTCGCCAGCAGCTTTCGCGCTGAGGGTGATCTTCTGCTGGTTTTCAAAGTGTTCCAGCACGCATGACACGATCTGGCGTTCAAAGTAGCTTTCATTGTTTAGTATCTGGCTGTTATTCAGCACTTTTCCATCCGCATCCTGCTTGACACCGAGCAGTGCTTCGAAGATTTTGCGCTCTGGCTCACTAGGGCCGCCGCGCTCGCGCAGGCGTTTGTGGGTACGCGCGTATTTAACATCGCCCCGGTATTTCTGGCGCAGCAGGTTGTTCTGGCGGTTCAGCTCCTTAATGCGGTCATGAATTTTATTGAGTGTGCCGATATTCGCAACCATTTCTTCCTGCGAGACTTCGCTGAGTTTCTTTTTCTTGAACAGGCGCTCCAGTTCGTCTTTCAGGCTGACGAACTGCGGGTCCTGCTGGTCGAAGTTGGCTGCCAGCGCCTCGCGGGTGCGGCGCAGCGTCTCTTTCAGTTCGTCGGCCAGAACCAGTTCTTCTTCGCCCACTTTATGGAACTCGAAAATTACTTCTTCCAGCGCCCGGTTAAGCAGGCCGGATAAATCAACCCCTTGTTCCAGATCTGCTTTTAGGTTGAGTAAGTCAAGGCGGTGGCAGGCTTCGCGGTAGAGGATGTTGAGTTTGTTGAAGTCCAGCGCCTGGAGAAATTCAGTGTTGCCCTGAAGGCGGATCAGGTTGTAAAGGCTGCGGGCGTCGGCCAGCGCGTTTTTCAGCGCCAGCGCGGTTTCCCGATCCTGGATCTGGTTTATCTGGTCCGTGAAGATTTCCGCGTTTTCCGTATCGAAGCTGAACAGGACGTCTTTGATGTGTTCAATTTCTTCGTGGATCTCTTCGGCTGATTTGAACAGGCGGGAGTAGTGTTCCATTTCATCGCCCAGTTCAGCCTGTAGCTCTTCGAAGTAGGCTTTGTTGGTGGCGTCAAATTCCTGGCGGATATCGGCGAAGTCCACCACGTAGCCGTAGCGGAAGTGGTTATAAGTTCGGTTGACGCGGGTCAGCGCCTGAAGCAGGTTGTGTTTTCTGATCACCCGCCCAAGGTAGAGTTTTTTCAGCCGTTTGGCGTCAAAGCCAGTGAGCAGCATATTGTAGACGAACAGTAGGTCAATCTCACCCGCCTTGAATTGTTCCACCCATTCTTTACGTTCCTGCTTGCTTCCGATGTCGTGCAGGATCAGAGCGGCGCGTTTGATTTTCCGTGTTTCTTTGGCGTGGATCTGGTAAACGGCAGCGGGTTCTGCGGCCTGTAATACAGGCATTTCTTCGGTGACTTCATCGGCGAGGGTGGGCGCTTCGGCATAGTCAGTGTTGAATAACTCAAACATCTGTTTGGCCTGTTCAGAGCTGTCGCAAATCACCATGCCGCCGATAGTGTCATCATTCAGCGCGCCCCGGCTTTTGGCAAAGTCGGTGACGATGTAGTTCAGCATCGGTTTGACGAAGCTGGGATGAGCATAGATGTATTTGCGATCCACATCGCCCATTCTGACTTCCACATCTTTTAGCGCCTGTTGCAGGATCATCCGGTAGTTGGTGGCGATTTCTTCGCGAATCAGGCGCAGCGTGTAGCCGTCTGCAATGGAGGCGTTGTAGTAGTATTTATGGATGTAGTCGCCGAAGAGATCGCGGGAATTGTAGTCCGTTCCCAGCAGAGGCGTACCAGTCAGGCCAATTTTGATGGCGTTGGTGTCCGACTGACTTAAGTTTGCCAGGAAGCTGCCTTTGGGATTGTAGCTGCGGTGGACTTCATCCAGGAAGTACACACGCTGGATGTTGATGTCGTAGTCTTTGGTGGTGACGACGTCCGGGTCATCGCGGAATTTCTGGATATTGACGACGGTGATTTCCGCTTTGCCATGGTGATTATGCAGCGCCTGCGTCGCTTTAATGTCACGTGTGAAAGCTTCGCGTGAGTCGATAAGGTGAACGATTAAGCCACGCGCGGTAAATTCGCGCTGCGCCTGCTGGAGCAGATCCAGACGATCAACAATAAAGTAGAACTTGGGAATCACCTGCTGGTTCTGGAAGTAATTCGTCAGGAAGCGCACGTTGTAATAAGCCAGCGCGGTTTTCCCGCTGCCCTGGGTGTGCCAGATGATGCCTTTTTTCACGCCAGCGTTGAGTTTGCGCTCGATTGATTTAGTGGCGAAGAGCTGCGGGTAACGCATTATGTGTTTCTGAATGCCGCCTGGTTCGGCGACGTACACCAGCGCATAGCGCAGGATAAATGCCAGCCGATCCCGGCTCAACAGCGCGGTACACAGGCGGTTGGTCGGACGGTTGTGATCTTTGTTGGTCTGAAATTCCGGGTTGGTGCGGATCACTTCCAGGTTGTTGTCTTTCAGAACGGCGATTTCGGTTTCTTCTGACAGCGGTTTCAGTAAGTTGGTCAGGTTGAAGAGTTCTTCTTCGCGGAAGTAGTTGAATACCGGGTTGCTGTAAGAACTGCTGGCATAGAATGCCCCCTGAATCGGCTCCGGATCGCTATCATCATACTCCATGTTGTTCGAGAAGATCATGAACTGGGTGATGTTGGCGAAGCGTTTGAATTTGTGGTTCTTAAAGCGCTCGTTGATGCGGTTGCGCTCTGCAAAAATGCCTTCGCGGTTGTTAGGCTTTTTCACTTCAATAAAGATCAGCGGCATGCCGTTAATCAGGAGCGTGATGTCCGGGCGGAACTCTTCATCACCATTTTCGCAGGTCAGTTCGGTGACGACATGGAAGCTGTTATTGTTGAAGTTGTCGAAGTCAATCAGTTTGATACCAGAGCGGTCGCTAATTTTTTCGAAGAAGGCGCGACCCAGGTCGTCGTTATCGAGAAGCAGCGTGAGATCTTTTAACAGGCGTCCGATATCGTCAGGCGGGATCCCGGGGTTTATTCTGCCAATCGCAGCAGTGAAGAGGTCAGGGAAGATGTTGGTTTCTTTGTCCCAATCTTGTTCTTTCAAGGACAGGTAGTGGTATCCCAACCGTATCAGGTGGAGGATGACGGGGATTTTTACCCGAGTATCTTCAGTGAATTTCATCGTGTTCCCTGTTTTTGGTTTTTATCGCGTCTCATGTCATGCTGCGCTTCACAACCCCAGAACGGCTGGCAACAATGCCTGATTGATTAGCGTCTATGTTACACCTTCCCTGTTAGCTGCCCGAGTAAATTTGTTGCGCTTCACTCGCAACGATAATACTCGCGCCATACTCTGATATTTTTTTGGGATAGTGACACACACACAATTTGTCAGAGCATGCCCATAATTCTTGATCTTCAAAAGCAGTCGAGTTGCTTACATTCCCAGCGATAACTTCAGGTCAGAATGATGCGGCATGAATCTGGCTGCTGAAAAGATGCATAAAAATCATCCGGATGTGCATCCAGCCCCTACAACCCTACAGAGCCGCCGGACATCACTACACGTTTATTGCGATGGATAAAGGCATTCGTCTGTAGGATAGTTTCGCGAAGTACGCCGCAGCTTTTTTAATATGTCCCGTTTGTTCCTAACCCGCTCAACTCCTTCTGAAGCCCTAGGTCTCTTGTAGGGCGTCTGAACGGACTTTATTAGCAGAAGAATCAGCGCCGAACTTTACACCCAGGCATAAAGACTGTGCGTTGTGAAATCAAGGCGAATGGCAACATCTGAAATGTTAGAGTCGTGGTCAACAACCAATTTAACCGATTCAATTTTGAACTATTCAAGATATAGGTAACCCATGAAATCCGAGACGCTAAATGTCCAGCAAATCTTTCAGGATCGCCGCCAATACTGCGTTCCCTTCTACCAACGTGCATACGTATGGACACAACGAAATCAGTGGTCCGCCTTACTGGAGGATATCACCGAAAAAGCACAGGCCCGTTTATCAGGTATAAAACCAACCCCCCATTTCCTTGGTGCAGTGGTACTTGAACCACAAACTAAGAGCGGCTTACTGGGTGTTGATACCCTGCATATTATTGATGGTCAGCAACGATTAACTACCCTTCAATACATTCTTGCGTCTATCCGACTGGCTCTTCGTGCAATTGATCTTTCCGATTTAGAGATGCTTGTATTGCCGTGTCTGAAAAATACAAACGAAGCAACAATGCGAAATAAAGAGGTTGAATGCTTTAAGTTATGGCCGACATTTCGTGATCAATCTCATTTTATTCAAAGCCTTAACGTTGACCATGTTGACGATCTCCGCAAAGTATTCCCTGATAGCTTCACGTTACATGGCACACTGCGTAAGCATTTTAACCATCCTCCTTCACTGGAGGCGTTATGGTTCTTTAGTCATGCCTTTATTAAATGGATTAGCGCGGAAGGTCACTCCTTACAAGAAAATTCTATCGCGCTGATTGAAGCTGTCCTAACAGACCTGAAACTGGTCAGTATATCTCTTGAGGCAGAGGATGACGCTCAAATCATTTTTGAGACATTGAATGGCCGTGGGGCTGAGCTTCATGCGACGGATCTTATCCGTAACTATATTTTTATGCGTGCAGAGCATGATAATGTTGATGCCGCTGCATTGTATGAAAATGATTGGAAACCCTTCGAAAACCCGTACTGGACAGAAAAACAACGCCGTGGTCGCATCAACAAACCTCGTCTGGAGTGGCTAATTCACTCCACACTACAAGCAGAAAAGCAACGTGAAGTAGACCTGTCCCGCCTTTACAATGAGTATCGGGACTATGTAGGCAAGGAATCGTCGTCACGCCGAGCTGATCAGCAGGTCGAACTTCTCAATCGATATGCTTTGCAATATAAAGAACTGATTGGTGGAGTGGGCACAACTCCTATTGCATGCTTTGGTCGTCGCATCGCCGCCTATGACATGACCACGATTTATCCACTTGCGTTACTCATCTCAGTCGCTAGCATCCCTGATGCTGAAAAAGCCGCCATGTACAACGATCTTGTCTCGTTTGTAGTGAGAAGAGCGGTGTGTGGCCTGACTCCAAAGAACTATAACAACGTGTTTATGAATGTCTTGCGTCACTTAGCTAAAACCAGCATTTCCAGTGCTGAGTTGCGCAGCACCCTTAATAGCCTTAATGGTGAAGCCGCACGTTGGCCCACTGACTCAGAGTTTCTTAATGCCTGTATTACTGCACGACTTTACCCAGGCAGGCTCGATGCACAGAAGATTCGCTCAATGCTGACCGAACTTGAGGGAGAACTTCGTCGTCAGGTGAAGACTGAGGAGCCGGTGGTTCCAAATCTCTCCAGTCTCGATATTGATCATCTAATGCCTCAAAACTGGTTTTCACATTGGCCTCTAGAAGACGGACATACCGTGACAGATTCAGACGCTACTGCAGTGAATCAGATTGTTTTGGCCGGTGCAGAGCTAACACCCGAGCAACAGCGTGTCTGGAACCGGCAACAAGCGATCGCTACACTGGGAAATCTGACCTTGCTTAACCTCAGCGTAAATCGTTCGGTCCAACACTCTGCATTTCTTAGGAAACGGGATGGTCTCATTACCCATACTAGCCTACGCTTGAACATACCATTGATAATTCTGGATAAATGGGATGAGGATAAGATTTTTTCGCGGGGTGAGTTGTTGGGAAATGCTGCAATGAGGGTGTGGTCGAAAGTCGATTAATCATCGTTATCCTCCTACGTAACTCTATGTCGGCTCTTAATGTCAAGAACCGACATTCAACTATGCGAGTTGAATGCCCTCATTTCAGTTTGGCAACACTGTTTTAAAGTTGGACTGGATTTAGCTCTTTGCCAGTGAATATTGACGTTTACCCCTCAAACATCGTCGACTGGCCTTATCTCATAGCTATGCACATCATCTTAGAGCCAGAGTCTTACTGACTGGCCTACCTTGATGCTTTTTCTCAATCAAAAGATATGGATGGGACCATTCAGTAACCTCCTCATATGAAACAAAACCATCGTGCTCCAGTGCGCAAACGCCCTGATGGTTGGCTACGTAATCGTATACAGCCCGGCTTTCAAGCCCCTGTAACATGTGCGACAACAGCTTGCGGCGCATAACATCTGACTTCCAACGTTTACGCTTCTTCAGATCTTTCCAAGTAATGTTGAAAGGCTGTCCTACCGCATTGGTAACGCATTTACCGTAACGGTTGGTTTTCGCTGTACTTTCATAGTGATCTAGCAATAAAGCCAGATCCTGTCGTAAGGGTTTCAGAAGACGTTTCCAACGTTTCAGTACCCATTCAGCCTCGACCCTACCTAACTCACGGTTCAGCAAGCGTCTGGTACTGGATTTAAGCGATAGTGTAACCATCCCGGCGTTGAATATGCTGGAAAACCTGAATTGCTTCACCAGCTCTTCAGTAATACGCAATACCCGGCAGATATATTGAGTTTCCAGCACCTCCAACGACGCGGCCGAAATGCCAATACCTAACAGCTCATGTCGTAGTATCTCGAGCTGGCATCCCTTAATGTCATAATTATGCCCTCGTGCCAAACACGCCCACTTCATGCCAGAAGATAGACTTTGAAAGCCAGTGCCAATCTCAAAGGATCTCCCGCCAATGTACGCAGTCTTATAAGATTGCCTGTAAGAGACCGTCAACGGTGATTCCTTCACCAGATCCACACCTGTTTCCGCCAGTCGCGACAGGAAGTTGAAAATGAATATTTTGTTCTTCTTGGTAGGGTTCTCGTTATAGTAATCCAGCAGTGCATCCAGATTGATTTCCAGCGGTTCAAGGCTGTTCCAGACCCCCACTACCCGTTCTCTGAAGGCAACGTTTGGGATATCGCGTTTCGACTGGTTATGTTTGGCACGCTGCCCACGATCAATGGCAATCCCAATTAGTTCATCAAATGAGTAACTTTTACGCTTGGTGAAAATGTCAGTCAGATAATGGTAACGATCCTGACGGTTAAGGTATGCCTCGCGGTTGTTGCCAAATAACTTACGCAGAAAACGTTGCGAAACAGCATATTCCCGGCATGAGCGTCGAGCATTGGAATATCCGGTTAGTTTGATAATTCCCGCGCTTGCCAGTGCCTCCATTGCACGCTCATTGGTCGGCCCACTTTTCTTAAATACCCCAGGAAGCTTCGCCCTGCCCAGCTCAAAGGGTACTGGCACAGAATAAGACCATTTCTTATCCGCCTTAATTTTTGCTTTTTTCCTGTTCTTACGACTACAGGTAGCAACACAAATAACATGCTGGAGAAATACTGCAATATTACGATAAAAAGGACGCTTTAGGCTTGGCACACCATTATAAGGAATACTGAAAACAACCTGTTTGAAATAATCCAGCGCTGAATCTGTCACAAGAATATTGTTGTGCGTAATGTATGGCTTCATAATTCACCTGTATATAGAGATCAAAGCCCCATGCCCTGACCCCATTTATTTACAGCTGAATTACTCAAACCTTACGTGAACCCAACAAGGTTCAGATGGTTATTAGATGATGATAATATTGGAGGCTGGAGCCTCATGATAGCTGATACTGGATAATGGCTATAGTATGTAATGATATATATATAATAATATAGAGATAGAGTGTATATATAGCTCTATAGATACGTCTATATAACCTGCAGATGCAAATAGCGAATAAATATCAGCTCGGTAATATTGGTACTAGCAGCCACACCAGATTGCCCTCGTATTTCAGTGGTGTAATAACAATAAGGCGATATTGAATACCGGTGATAGAAGTAATTTATTTCTGAAAAAATTTCTTTTGGAACCGCAATTCCTCTTAAAGGCGTCTCTCCCTGAAATCTTCACAATTTAAAACCGATCGCCTGTTTTCCCTTACCATTGTACGGGATACCGCTCTGGCACCCCGTAATACCTGTGGTTATCCGGTCTGACACGCATAAAAAGGGTATCGTTGAGCGGTTTAAACCGTTATTTTACGCCCCCTGATTTAATGCAGAGTCAATTTTGATGCTATGAAAGCAAGCGGCTTCCCTGCCGCCCCATCATTGTCCCTGTTTCATATGCGACTGAAGCCATTTCTGGCGAAGGTCAGATTGCCAGTACTGCGGTTGCGCCAGAATCCCAAGTTTCTCTACGACAAGCGGTAACATTGCCCAGATAGCCTCTGAATCGAACAGCTCAACACGGTGCTGGCTCATGACTTTATCAACACGTTTGTCAGCAGCTTTTTTCGTGGGACTGACAGGTTTACCGTTAAGTATCGCGGATGGCTGATAAGTCGCTCTGGCTACCGGATAAGGGGTATTCTCATGTAACAGGCGGGCAAAGTCGGTTTCAAGCTCAGGATCTGTCAGCGCATTGCGATCATAAAATGCAAGTTTAGATACCAGATTATCCAACCTGAGCAGATTACTCAGCAGAAGCTCTTTCTTGCCGGGGGACAAGCGTAATTCTAGACGCAGAAACCGCCGGAACTGGTTTTCCTCAAGCATAAGAAGCGCTTGCTCATATCTTTTCTCAGTACTTATTTCCGGCGCATCAACCTTTTCGTAGACGGATGCTACAATGGTCGTAGAGCCCAACCGTAACCCTTCCTCTTTCCCATGTAAGTCGTTGAACTTACCTTTACGAACGCAAGCCAACCCAATTAAATAGTCGTGGAGCTTCATTCCCACAACATCCAGCGCGTAATGGATTGTAGTTATCCATGCATTGCGTAACCCCCGGTACAGATATTTGCCGATACGTCCCTTTCTTCCCAGCCATACAAACAAATCCGTTATCTGTTGCGCTGAATAGTGCTGCGGGCTGAGCTCCACTCGCATAAACCCACGTTGACTGTTGGTAGGGTCGAACTGGATCACCAGCATTACGGGATGACTTCGAGTTTTATCTTTCAGTCGTATCTCCAATACCCAGCGATAGTGCCCACCGCACTCATCCTTACCTGCCGGACGTACCTTAATTATATAGAGGTCACCTGAAACAAGGGTGCGTAGCCGCTGCTTAAGCTTGAGATTATCACTCCAGTCATTCATGTCCGTTACAAACGCTGCCTTGTCAAGGCTGCCGTAAATGGATTGATAATTGTTATTTAATCCAAGTGGAACTTTGTCACGTAAAGATGTCACCCGTTCACGATTAACTTGCTGCTTCATATTCTGTTCCAATAGCTCATAGCAGCAACAGTGATCCCCTTCCATATGCAGGTATCATCACTGCTACTGGTTATATGGTTGGTATGCCAGGGGTTGTATGAGGCTTACAGATCACTGCGTATCGGTAATTCCGCGTGACAGAATCCAGTTTTGAATTTCATTTGATCCCCATCCCACAGCCCGACCGCTATCACCAGTCAGTTTCTTAGATTTTGGAAAGTCCCCTTTAGCTATGAGTCGGTACAACGTCGCGGCGGAGATCCCGGTCAGATGAAGAACCTCTTTTTTACGGAGAATACGATTGGTGTTCATGCTTATGCTCCTTTGAGCTGTTTCAGGAGCGGTGCTATTTACAAGCATGAAAAAACATGGAGATTTGCTTGCGGATGGCCTTAACGAGTCAATCTATGCCTTCTTCACTAAATTTCTTCGTCATGAAACCGACTAAGGCATCCAAAAATGGTCAAAGAAACATGTCTTTTTCATTGAGTCTCAATGATGATAAAACAACCAAAAAAACAGGACTGAAGATAGATATGAGGGTACCAAGCAAAAAAGCAGATGCGGTATGTCACCGCGAGCGCATGAGCCATAACGAGACATTTGAATTCCTGCAAAAGAAGCTTTATCTGGGAAGAGACACCCGACATAAGTTGGCCTTGATTGCCCAAGTAATGACGGGTACTGGATTTAATCCACGTAAATTCGATGCGGAAAAAGCCGCTGATGTCATAAGTGCCTGCGTAAACCACATGTATAACGATATCTTTACCGGCAACGATAAAAACACTATCGCAGGTATGGAGGAACACCCCAAAATCACAGCTGCAACCTGTCAGCGCTCTATGAATATTTACTCGCTTTACCAGTTAGTCAGAGGTCGCTTCGACAAACTATGGACCGGCGATACTGACAGGGAAAAATACGATTCAGTTGCAGAAACACTCAACGAATTCGACATCAATAAGCCAAAGGTAAAAGCCCTATCCGCAGGCCCAAAATGGACGCGAAGTGATATAGCCTGGATGTGTAACATTGAAAATGTTAACCGGTGTATTGAACGAAACAATAAAAAATACGCGTCCCCGAAACCTATCAGGAATGACACTGAGCAGTAGGGTTAAAATCATTCGGCCCTTGTCCCCCAAAGGGGATCGTTTTGTTTACCCATTCCAGGTCATCTGAGTTGTGTTCAACCTGTCGCTTCGTTGCTACTATTTTTAGATCTACACATACAAGGTAAAAGCGCTATGGATACTGTTTTACTTGCATCTCTTGATGGTGAAGGAAAGAAAAAGCTGGAGCGGGCAATCGCAACGCTACAGGGCGATTTGAACGCTGCTTCGGGCGTATTATATGTTGATCCAAAGCTCAGACTTGAGTACTCACGTCGCATCAAAGCCATGTCTGACGATCTCTACGCCAAAGCTTCACGCGGCATCATTAGCTGGGAAAAAGCCGCAGAGGAAGCGAACCAGATGCGTAACCTACTGATGGAGCTCATCCGCTACCGAAGCACACCTGTTGGCAAAGCGCTGGCGCAAAAAATGAAGGCGCAGGGCAAGACGCTCAATGAGCTGATAGCCTATAAAACAAAGGCGTTGTACGGCGACAAAGTTAACTTTAATAATCTTTCTGTTTCACAGAAAAACGCGGTTTACAGCGCCGTGGTGCAATCGGCTGGTAAATCCAACCTCGAAGTAAATATCAAAATGCAGCGTTTGTCAGGTGCCGGACGTGGATTGATATTCCTTTCTCTTGCAGTAGCTGTCTACCAAATCTATGAAGCTGAGGATAGAGTGCTTGAGACTCAACGGCAGTTTGCCATCAGTAGCGCCGGGATTGCAGGTGCGTGGGGTGGAGGAGCGCTGGCGGGACTGATGTGTGGTCCTGGCGCACCTGTATGCGTGGTTATTGGTGCTTTTGTTGGCGGTGCGATTGCCGCATGGGAAATCAGCGGATTCTGGGACTAACTATGTTTAAGCTACTGGACAACGTTACACTTCAACTCAGGGAAGAACCTACACCGACATCAATGGGAAAATATGAAGTCCTGATTGCTGGAAAAGGTACGGGCATTATGGTTCCAGTACAGGTGATAGAAGCTGCTGTCCAGGTTGATGATAAACGCCTGCTGTTATTTCTTACCGATGACGTTCCCTATGAAGAAGCGCTTAAAATCGCACTGCTTGACCTGAAAGAGGGTGTGAAAGAGATACTGACGTTGGGTGGCGCATATCTGACAGGATCGTTTACGGACCTGAACATACAACCTAATGCAGTTGAATTCAGCTTTATTGGCGATACAACATGGCGGATTGAAATACCAGCGATGCCCTTTATGAAATTCCCGTTCATCGGCGATCCACGGGGCGTTTCGCGTCCACCGGCATTGAAGCATTACATCAAAATCACCGCCAGTCCCGCACCTGCTCGTTTCGACGGTAGCCGCTAATTATTAAGTAAGAGAAGGGAATGTTCTAGTAGCACTGAATCCGTCGGCTGGCTCTGACTTTTACCTTATCCCCACGGCAGTCATAGCGGGTAGTCGTGGATATGTCGCTGTGCCCTGCCAGCTGGCGTACGGTATTAATATCCACGCCCTGTTCTAACAAGCGCGTAATGAAAGTCCTGCGCATATCGTGAGGAGTAAAACGCGCTATGCCTGCGTCATGCTGTAACCGCGCCAGGATGCCGGTTAAACCGGTCGTTGTCAGCGGCTGGCTGGCAACCTTGCCATTGCGCTGAATACGGTTAAACAAGGCATCCCCGGTCTCTTTCGCGCCACTGACTTTAATCCATGCGCGGATGGCTTTATCTACCGCTGCCGCAACATGTATCTCCCGGTATTTACGCCCCTTCCCCTGCCTCACTGTAAGAATGCCATTGTCATAGTCCCGGCGTTCAAGGCTGACCAGTTCCCCGGCCCGCAAACCCGCACCGCAAAGGGTCATGACAGACAATGGCGACATCACGACAGCAACTGATACGCTGCGGATGAGCGACCTCAACGAGTGCACGAACCTCCTCCCGGTTGAGTGCCCTGCCCTTACGCTGGTTATCGCCATTGACACGCTTAACTGCCCGGATACGTGCCAGCGTTTCGGCATTCATACAGTTGAGGTTAAAGGCCGTCTGCGCTATGCCCCGGAGTGCTGACAACGCCATGTTGACCGACGACACGGCATAACCGTCATCCAGCAGTGCCGCACGTACTTTAGCGACGGCGGCGAAGTTAAGTCGTTCCCACGGATAGTCTGCTGCATCCGCACCGCATTTAAGTATGCAGGCGCTGCGGTTTAACAAGCTGGTGAGACCTCGCCGCCCCGATGGTGCCAGACCGCCAATATACGCATCGAACACGGTGGTTTGAACCACCGGCATGACCTGACGTAACGCAGCCCCGCTCATGCGTAAAACCCGTGATAACGTACATTAAACCAGGTAACTGTCTGCATCACACCAGCCCTCGTTCAGCCAGCGACACCGTCTCCGTCCCGGCAACAATAAAGTGGTCAAGTAACCGTACATCCAGCATTTGCAGTAGCTCCTGCAGCCGCTTAGTTATCTGGATATCGCACTTGCTGGGTTCAGCCTCGCCGCTGGGATGGTTATGCACAAGGATGACCGCGGCAGCGTTATGCCTGAGTACCCGCTTAATAACCTCACGGGGATGAACGCTGACCGTGTTTAATGAGCCCCGGAACAGCATTTCCCGATGCAGAAACTGGAGCTGGTTATCGAGCAGGATGATGCCAAACTCCTCATGCTCCAGCAGGGCCATTTCATACATCACGCACCGCCGTACATCATCAGGGGAGCAAAGCTGAACGCCACGCTGGTAGCACCGGCTGATAATGTCGCGGGCCTGGTCCAGGATGCGGGTTTCACGCAGGGTAAACGTCGTCATGTTCAGAACTCCCGTTCGATGAAGTAAATGGCTTCGGGAAACAACTGGCGCCGGGTCACGCCAGCACGTAAGGAGAAGGCTTTGCGGTGCATGGAGGTTCGCCCGTTGCTGTCGAAGAACCAGAGCGTTTCTTCGTCCATTTTGGTGACAAGGGACCAGTGAAACTGGTCGCTGAGCATAATCAGGCGGGAGTGGTCTGTTACCGCCAGGAACCGCCTCATTTCCTTGAATAGCCGCCCTTCCACAAGACCGCGACTTCCCTCGAAAGGTTTGCTGATTTGGACCGGAAACTGGCGGTGGTAGTGGCCTTTCCGGAGTACCTGTCCAATCAGCCAGTCGAGCCGGTTTTCATCTATCCCTTCGGTCAGCCATTCATGCAAAGGCCAGCGTTGCTGATAGGCCTGAAGAAGTCGGTTCATGAGTGGTTTTCGTTTCACCCGACCGTCATACAGCCAGCTCAGCATATTCACCACACAGTACGCGCCGCAAAGACAGTCAAGCTCTCCCTGTACAGACGCGTGGATCCCTCTGTTAGCAGTCACAGATAATGTCTCCATCAATAATTAGCTGTCAGTGTGGCGGGATTAGCTTTCCCACATAACGGTGAGGGTGTAGATATTCAGGAAGTGGTAATGAACGAAGTTTCTCTGCCAGAGTGCAAAAATGTCGCGCCCTTCCCCCGGGGGTAAATCACCGGCATAGGACAGAAAGACATAGCGCTGGCTCCAGCTGATATCGATTTCCTTTTCGAGCTCCGGGTCTGTTCCCATATATTTAAAGTCAGAAATGTAATCGAAATACCATTCATCGCTGCGGGAAATAAGCCTTATTTCGACCGGATGAAACCCACCATTTTTAGCGCTGTAATTGATATCTTTGAACAGCAATGTGACAGCACGAATATTCGGTTTAACTGGCGGCTTTTTACTGAGCTCAGCCAGTATAATATTAATGAGTTCCTGACTTACGGGCATGGACAGCCCTTCCTGACGGATAATATTCATTGTATTTATTCCGGTAAATATGCGTTTGGAGTGATGACACAAACACTAATTAACCCTACCCCGCACTGACTTTTCAGACGATAGGCGTCCTCCCGCCAGAAGGGATAAAAAATCAAACATTAAGTTAGTTATTAGCTTATGCATCGGTTACTGAATAATATGACACTATCCAGTAATAAAATTTTACCAGAAACATGCTTCTAAAGCAAATAATTTCACATGGGAACTAATTCTAAATTTATTTTATGAATTCATCTAAAAACAGAAGAAGGCTTTTCCTTTTGCCGTAATCCAATTTATTCCAGACTTGATCGAGGCGTTGTTTTAATTCTTTATCAAGCCCAGATAGACAGTCAGACGGGATATTAGAAACATTCAGATCATCCATGCAATCAATAAAGAACCAACTTATTGGTGTCTTCAGGGACACTGCAATTTTCACTAAATGCGCAACATTGATCTTATTCGCTCCTCGTTCATAGCGGGAAAGTTGTTGCTGAGATATATCGATAATTTCTGCAAGTTCAGCTGCGGTTAACCCGGCTTCTTTACGTCTGCTCTGAATACGCTGCCCTACCAGCTTATCAGCTGATTCTGCCACCAGTTTAACCATCATTTATTCTCCCGTCCGTCCATAAGCGGAAGTTTGGGTCTTTTTTACTCTTGCATGAACATCACTAATGACATTAAAATCCAATAAATACTCACTTATAGACAAAAAAAGACTAGGACTGACGAGCTGAGTGACCAGCAGATGAGCCTTAGAATAAAGGTGGACAGAAAGGGGGAACATTTTGGCAACCACCATAACTGAGATAACGGATTGCTTTGAGTACTTTTTCAGCTCCCTTTACCGGAGTGAATTTGTCAAAACACTGCGTCTGAATGAATGCAGCGAGCGGGAATTACTGCCATTAGTACGTTGCTATTTACTGGGTTGGTTTGCGGATAACGTCTCGCCAGAAGTTAAAAGCAGGCTACCTGGAACGGTATCCGGGCATGGCTTCATTGACTTTGTGATTGACGATGTGGCCGTTGAGTTTGCAGTCCGTAAGCCAACAGCAGGTCGTTCCAATGTCTCCGCAACCGTAAACAGCACGGAAGTGAAGAAACTGATGAAGCACGACGGCAAAGCCGTGCTTGTCCTGTTTGACTTCTCTGACACGCCCTATTCAGAAGAACAGATCGAATCATTCCGTAACTGGCCCTCCCTGGGTCGGGGGAATCACCGTAAATCAGCTTTCAACGTTGTGTATTTCTTTGTAGAAAAACGCAGGCCGCTGGCACTGGGGAAAATCACCAAAAACATTCGTATCAGCTAACAGGATATTTAATGATGAAGAGAATTGTTACTGCATTAGTACTGACAGCCTTAGTCTTCCCGACAATCGCAGCTCAATACGCTAAGCCTGGTGCAGTTTTAACGCTAAAGCCCGGGAACGGTAATGCGGAGTTCAGCATCAACGCATCAGCCAAAGATGGATCAGGGATCTGCAACATGGAAGGTACAGCACAACAAATAGCTGCTGGTGAGAATCAGAAACGCCGTTGGATCTGGAATGATAGTTCCAGCCAGTGTGTTGCTGTGCTCAGTGAAATGAATAATGGAAAAACCAGCGTAATGACTCGTGGTTGCGGAGGATACTGCGGGACTTCGGCAGCAGGCGCAATGGATGGACAATACAGCAAAAAATAATAAAACGGCACTTTGATTTGAAGGAAAACAACTAATGAAAATAAATATACTTCTGTTACTGATTGCAGCGGGCTTAATAGTAGGCTGCGGCGATAGGACACCAAAATGCAATAGCGATGACGCCAGGAATCTGGTCGTTGATATAGCACGGAAAACGATAGAGAAAGGAATGACGCTGGATAAGGATGTACGTATTTCTGTCGAGAACGTCAGGACTATAAGTCATGAATCGGGTCTTGATGTTTACCAGTGTGCTGCTGATCTAACTTTCGCCAAACCAAACATGAAAGACTCTTTGCCTATCACTTACCGGATACAGAAAACAGAGGATGGTAAGGGACAATTTTATATAAATGTATATGGTTTATGATAGTTAAACGGCAAAGGATGCCAAGCGACAAGAAGAGGATTTTTTTAGAATTGGATCGGTGGATGGGATTGATTCACAGGCAGGGCAATATCTGGAACCATAAACGCGTTCACCGGATTTACTGCCTGCTGAAACTGAATTTTCGCCGTAAGGGAAAGCAACTTCTGCCGTTGCATAATCCGGCTCCGCTGGCGACGCCGGAAGCACTTAACCAAGTTGGTCGATAGATTTTATGCATGATGCCCTGACATGTGGCCGACGTTTTCGGACCTTCAACGTGGTGGATGATTTTAACCGCGAAGCTCTGGCGATCGAAATTGACCTGAATATCCCGGCGCAGCGCGTTGTGCGGGTTCTGGAGCGGATCGTGGCAAACCGCGGATATCCGCTGAAGATGCGCATGGATAACGGGCCGGAGCTGATATCACTGACGCTGGCGCAGTGGGCGGAAGAGCATGGCGTAATGCTGGAATTTATTAAACCGAACCGGGCAAACCGACGCAAAACGCTTTTATTGAACGGTTTAACCGCACATACCAGAGCGAAATACTGGACTTTTATCTGTTCAGAACACGGGATGAAGCACGGGAAATTACTGATCGCTGGCTGATGGAATATAACAGCGAGCGGCCTCATGAATCCCTGAATAACCTGACGCCGGAAGAGTACCGGCTGATGGCCGAAAAACCGGAACTCTCAAAAAGTGCATGGAACCAAAACAGGTGTGCTTACATGACGGCTTCACCACTTTTTTGCCATCGCTTCCTGAATGATTTCAGACTTCAGTCGCTCTTCGACATACATCTTTTTGAGGCGACGGTTTTCCTCTTCCAGTTCTTTCAGCCAGGACATGAGGGCGGCGTCCATTACGCCGGACTTTGAACGCCACTTATAAAAACTGGCGCTGCTGATGCCGTGCTCACGGCAAAGTTCAGGGACCGGTGTTCCAGCTTCAGCTTGTTTAAGAATGGCAATGTTCTGACTGTCAGTAAAACGTGATTTTTTCATAGGAATCCCCCTGAAATCAGGTTAGTGGAAAATTCTACTTATGAACACACCGATTTTTAGGGGGGATTACCGGGGCTTCAAACCCTTTATAGTGACAAAAGAGAATTATCTATAAAGCAAAAGGTTTACTTTAATCCTAATAGTGCAATTATTATTTGAACAACAGCTAAAGCTACAACTAGTGCAGCCATTCTTTTTTGATAAATTAAATTTGAGCTTGACACTTTCTCACTACAAACATTCTTCTTCAATAATATTTCTTTTTCTATGGCCGTATACTTTTCAATCATTTTTGACGTTAAATAATTTGCCTTTTCAAACACTTTTGTGCGATTACCAAGTGAATATTTTGATTCAAAATTAATATTTTTAGTTCTATGTATCAAATCAATAAGCTCTAGATAATAATCATATATGTAGTCGTATCTTTCAGTTGGTTTTATGTGATTAGAATTAACATATTCATTATACTTATCATTTGACTTATCAAAAAAATTCGATATCAAAATAACAAAAAGGAAAATATTTATATTATCTACATCAAAATTTTCTATTTTAGAATAATGAATACCTAATTCTGGATCGAGAGAAATTACAGAAATGTGCGGTATTTTACAGTTCAAAAGGATCTTATTAGTGACAGTGCAATACTTACTATTATCTTCACCTTGGTACAATATATTATTATCAGCGTATTTTTGGACTAGATAATGTTTACTGTAATTTTTTTTATTGAAATAATTTTTATTTATAGAATTATATGCAGACAAGGAGTAGCACCCACTACTCGGGGCATCAACACCTAATTTTTCAAATAATCGTAATTCCAAATTATGTATTTCATCATAAAGTATATTAATATTATCTAAAATTAACTCCTTACTTAAACTTTCCCTATTTTCTATCGTAGCAGCAGAAAAATTGAATTTAAAAGGGTTACATGTTTGATATTTAATTTTCTGTAGCGGGATATGATCAACATCAACATTTTGAAAAAAAATCTTAACTTGAGGCTTCAGATACCAGTTTACTAACAAATAAAAAAAACCATCTTTTGATAATTTAAGTGTTAAAAAACAATGGGTAATAAATTCACTTGAGGCTTTGATATTTTTGGAAGAATGAAGGTTTTCGATTTCGGTATTAAAGTATACCTCACCTAAATATATGGTTTTTTCAACAAAAATTTCATTATTGCTGGAACTCCAAAGATCACTATCATTTTTCCATTTGATTATTTTTTTTACTTGTTCAAATGTTAAAGCACATAGATTATTAACTGAAGTAAAATGCCATTCAATTGACGGATCTAAGAGACTATATTTGTTAATGGCATTTTTTTCTAAATCTTTGTTCTCTTCATTCAATTTATCTATCCAGTAATAATACGCTTTGCTGGATTCTTTTAAATTTTCATTGAAAAATGAAGGGAATTTTTTCACAAAATAACAAATGGCGCCGTATATACTTTTTTCTAATTTATTCATTTAAAATCCATACATTAATCATTAATTTGTAGTTTTCATTTTTTAATACACCTATAACAGTGCGTTCAGAAACATTGCATAACCTCGCAGTATTTCTGCTGATGCTTTGCCTATTTGAAACATCTAGAGTATCTTCGGAGAGTTTATTGAGTATAGATCTGTTACCCCAAGCGAGATGGTTCGCATAAAATCATAGACATTAGTTGACACTATTGACCTGCTCCCAACATTAGATCCCCCCTCAGTTAGTAACATCGGTTTGTTTACCTTCAAATTTCTCGTTTCGCCAGCCTGCTGCAAATTCTGATGGCGTCATATAAGTCGGTGCTGAATGGGGCCTGTATTCGTTATAGTTCTGCCGCCAGTCATTAATGATTTGTCTGGCGAGAATGATATCACTGAACCAGTGCTCATTAAGACATTCATCACGAAAGCGCCCGTTAAAGCTCTCAATAAATCCGTTCTGTGTCGGCTTACCCGGCTGATTAAGCCTCAGTTCTATGCCATATTCAAATGTCCACTGATCCAGCTGAAGCGCCTCCTTGTCCAGCATTGTTTCAGCAAGCAGCTTCTTCAGACGGATGTTATCTTCTTCGAGGGTCTTCAGACGCTTAACTTCCGGCACTTCCATACAGCCAAACTTTTTACGCCATGTGTAGAAGATGGCGTGCTTACGGCAGAGTGTTAGGCAATGAAGTATCAACCTCAATTGCCAGACATTTTTCATTAGATCCTATCCGGTTTGTTTATCTTTAATCGTTTGGCAACAATGGTCATACACTCCCTAGTTCCTCACAATTCACTGGCTGACACCCCAATTAGCATTCCCAGGACTTGTGAAGCTGTTACGAAATTCGTCAACAATTTATGACTATGATTCTGATTTTTGATGAAGTTAACTGTACGACGTTCTGACATAATCAGTACTGAAACTTGCTGATTAAGGACGTCGTCATTCATCACAAAACCAATCTGATTTTGTGGTGGCCCACTCTCACTGAGATACATAAAGGCTTGCTGTGCATCGGCATTAATTTCGGCATACATCTCTTGCGTGTCGCTGCACACCTTTACGGTCCCCATGAAACGTTTTGTTCCTACGTCAAAACCCAGCTCCGTATCAGGTGCTATATCCAGTACATTATATGCGGTGTAGATAATAAAATCGTGCAATGTATCCGGGTTATCAATGCGTAAATTGGAATAGCAAGTCAGGATGATATCCTCGATAGCCGGTTCTCTCAACGTTTTAGCAGGGTAAAGACCCTCATAAAAATCGTACGTATCAGCAAGTTCTTCCAACAAAAAGTCAAGGTCAATAAAAACAACTGAACGAGATGGCAAATGGAGGGGTTCATTATTTTTATTAGCTCTGGCCGCCTGCATATTATTGTCGCGAAACGTCTCTACGGCTTGCCAGGGCATATTATAAAGCCGCAACAGATCGTTAATACAGCAAGTGGCATAAAGCTGTAATCGACTCAATAATGAATTAATTTCCTCTGCATTGAGCAAATCGTCTAATTGCATTCCCATGTGTATGATTTTTGTTCGCAACCCATCGTTCGCGGTCCCCCCCGTATATGAACGGAACTCCGCTTCCAATCGAGTTTCATCGTAACTGTTGCGGGCCAAATGCTGAGTGATTTTAGCCCTAACTCTCTGAAATTTCTCGTAATTATCCGGGAAAGCTATAAACTCAAAAATACGCATGAATTCAACGAATTTTTCCGTCGGGCCAGAACTTTCCAGCGCCGCAGAATATAAACGCATCGCATGTAATACGATGTTCCCGGTATCATTGATATCTGATTTGTAGATCGAAAGCTGATCAAGAACAGAGGCAGATAAGAGCTCAATTCCATGAGGAACATTCAATACATTGCCGTAAATATCTGCTGAAGCAATTCTCGGCAGCCCTCCATATTCATCGGTGACTAATGCTACGGTGTCTCCACTCTCAAGCTGCCCCACCCTTCCTGTCATCAGTTTTTTATCAAGTATAGAGCCGTAATTCAGACGAATAAAATCCACAATTGGCCTTGCTTTTCGAATAGCTTTACGCAATATTTCAGTATTCGACCCTTCGTTAAATAATATTTCGGCATATGCATCATCACGGACAACGATCGTTGTACTGGAAAGAATAGCGGATAAAAGAACGTGCTTTTTTTTGGATCTTTCCTCAAACGTATCAAATGTATTTTTAAATATATCATTAAGGTCTAACGTATTTGCTGGATGTATCGAAACATCACCAAAACTGTAAGCCTCTGGGATGCTTAGGCCGACTACGGGAAGTATATAAATATAGTGTTTATCACTATCAAGAAACAATTCAGCAAGGTTAGGCATACTAGCTCCATACAGTTATCGTACAAATAATTTGTTTTAGCTGTTTAATAGGTCCTTCATGTTCGCCGACTAAACCATATCCGTAAGGGCATACGTGCCTGCCGAATTTGCTCTAAGCAGAAGATCGCTATGCATAAATCCTTACAAACTGCACCTACATGCCATTGATGCTCGCCTCACGCCCCTCGACCAAGATGGATCTTACCCGACCGATACAATATCCATCAGGTAAACCTAGCCAGCTTTGACAACGCTACCGTCATCAGAAACATCAGTCCTGATTAAGCACTAGTGTGTCGAAATATTACCAAAATCCTTATACTTTTCAAGGTGGCAATCATATAATCCTTAAAGGATAATATATTTGGTTATGCGATTGCGATGGGGCATGATTTATGAACTGAGTTAGAGCAAGTTGTCAGAAAATGCATTATAAAATGCGTATTGTTAGTTGGTTCATGAATCTCTTTGTAAATCAGTTAATCTTTTCATTATAAATATTCATTAAAAACAATGAGATATTTAAAATTCTTCTTATGAACTAGATTCAAACACAACATAAGTTAAATGAGATATCTAATCATCAGCTTTGCCTCCAGCCTAAATTGAATCGCCACGGATAATCTAGATACTTCCGAGCCGTTGATAATACTGGTTTTCATATTCTGTCGGTGACATCTGATCGCTAGAACCATGCCGACGCTTACTGTTATAAAACATTTCGATGTAATCAAAAATATCGCTGCGGGCTTCTTCCTGCGTTCCGTAGATCTTTTTCTTTATCCGTTCGCGTTTCAACAACAGGAAAAAGCTTTCTGCAACCGC
>Ga0308161_1001598_pt1 | contig 26585 bp, 26 predicted proteins | sample PhyFR2_FD_201034 | JGI IMG/M metagenome (GOLD analysis project Ga0308161, IMG submission 201034) | Phyllosphere microbial communities from UC Gill Tract Community Farm, Albany, California, United States - DLSLF.R2 | ecosystem: Host-associated > Plants > Phyllosphere > Unclassified | place: USA...
CAGGCCGTCGACACCCCGAAATACAACGAAGATTCGGGTTTCTACGAATTCGAACAACTTGACGGCAAGCGCACCCGCATCAACAAAGATCAGGTTCGCACCGTTAAAGATCTGTAAGTCTTAACGCTTTCCACCAAGGCCCGCCTCGTGCGGGCCTTGTTGTTTGCGGGGGTTACCAGTCGAGGGTGATCTGGCTGCGAAAATGGCGTTCTTCGCCGGTGACCGGGTCGATAAACCGCACGCCCTGGGCCAGCAGCTTGAGGGGGTTGGCGTAATCGTCGACGGCGTCCTGGAGCACGTCCGGGTAGAACGGGTCATTGCAGATGCTCGCCCCCAGCGCCGTCATGTGCACGCGCAGCTGGTGCTTCTTGCCGGTTACGGGAAACAGCCCATAACGCCATAGATCGCCGTTTTTTTCCCGCACCTGCACGGCCGTTTCGGTGTTGCTGGCGCCCTCGCCTTCCTGCATGCGGAAGAAGGGTTCGCCATCTACCAAACGGCTTTTGTGCACCAATGGGAACGTTAGCCCTGGTAAGGCCGGGGCAATGGCTTCGTAGAACTTATCGATCTGGCGTGTGGGAAACAGCTGCTGATAGGCCGAGCGGCTGGCGGGGTTGGCCGAGAACAGCACCAGCCCGGCGGTGTGCCGGTCGATACGGTGCAGGGGCACCAGCGACGGGTTGTCCAGGCGACGAATCAGGCGGCGCAGCAAGGTTTGCTCGACGTACTCGCCGGCCGGGGTCACCGGCAGGAAGTGCGGCTTATCCGCCACCACCAGGTGCTCGTCGGCGTACAGGATGGTTTCCTGCACCGGGATCACCTTTTCGTTCGGCACTTCACGGAAGTAGTAAATGCACAGACCTTCCTTGTAGGCCAGGTCCAGGTGGATGGGGCTGCCGTTGATATCCAACACCCGCCCACGGCCGATGCGGTCCAACCAGTGCTCACGGCTGATCGCCGGGAAGTGTTCGCACAGGCAATCGAGCACGGTCGCCCAAGGGCCAGGCGGCAGATACAGGGTGCTGGCTTGGTGTTGGGACGCGGAAAAACCGGAAGTGGACATGCCGATGCTCGAAGCCTTGAAAAACCGGCGGGCATTATCCCGCATGAAGCGGGACTCAGCCTAGGGCGGATCTCAGGCTTTGGCCAATTGCGCTCGCAGGACAGGCGACGCACTGGCCGCTTCGGTGAATTCCTTGAGCCAGCGCAGCACATCCACCGCTTCCCAGCGGCCCGGATCGTACAAGGCGTAAAGCAGTCCCTGATAACCCACCACATCCAGTTGCTTGTGGTAACCGGCGCGCTGGAACAACGCTTCGATCTCCGCGAAGCAGGTATTGAAATGCACTTTGTTAAAGGGCGTCTTGCCTTCCGTGACCAGGCCATCGAGGCGCAGCTCGTTCACCGCGTCGCGCACGACGTCGGCGGACATGCGATTGACGCTGCTTTTCAGTTGTTCAACATTCACCACGGGCGTTCCCTCTATTCAATCGCTGTACAAACATACAGTAACGTAATAATTGGAAACCCGCCATCGCAGAAGCGTCAGCGCAAGAAGGCGACAACCTGCTCAGTGTCGAAAGGCCAATCCAGTTCGGCACCGGTGTCCACCCGTCTAAGCACCGGAATCCGCAGGCCGTAGGCTTCTGTGAGGTCAGCGGGATCGGTGATATCCACCAGTTCCACCATCAACCCGTGTTCGACGAGCGGCATGATTTCGGCTTCGGCAATCTCACAAAGATGGCAACCCAGGGTGCCGAACAGCTGGCATTCAGGAAGCATGACGAAAGGACCTGATCAGAAAACAGATCAACATTCTAGGCCTGCTCAGTAGCCGTGGCGAGCCGATAAACCCTGATCCAGATCAGCATGGCCTATAACTGATTCAGCGATTCTCACGGCTTTTTGCCCGCTCATCCTGCAACGGAGATGCTTGTGTTCGCCAACCTGCTGATCATTCTGGCCTCATCCCTGGTGGTGATTGCGCTGTTTCGCCGGCTGCAACTGCCGCCCGTGCTGGGCTACCTGTGCGTGGGCCTGGCGGTGGGGCCTACGGCGCTGGACTGGGTGAATGACAGCGAAGAGCTGCCCGATCTCGCCGAGCTTGGCGTGGTGTTCCTGCTGTTTTCCCTGGGCCTGGAGTTCTCCCTGACCAAGATGCTCGCCCTGCGCCGCGTGGTGTTTGGCCTGGGCAGTTTGCAGGTGCTGGGGTGCAGTGCGCTGCTGGGGGGCTTGTTGATGGGCTTTGGTGTGGCGCCCGGCATCGCCCTGCTGCTGGGGGCGGGGCTGGCGTTGTCCTCCACGGCGATCGTCAGCAAAGAGCTGGGCAGCCTTGGGGAAATCTTCAGCAGCCATGGGCAGAATGCGATTGGCGTACTGCTGTTCCAGGACGTGGTGGCCGTTTTGCTGTTGACCCTGGTGCCGGTATTTGCCGGCAGCAGCGACCAGGCCTGGTACTGGGCGCTGCCGGTGACCCTGGGCAAAACCGTGGTGCTGTTTGTTGGCCTGCTACTGGCCAGTCGCTGGTTGTTGCCGCGCCTGTTCCGTGAGGTCGCCGCGTCCCATTCGGCAGAACTGTTTGTGCTGCTGGCGCTGGTGATCGTGTTGCTGACCGCCTGGCTCACCCACTTGCTTGGCCTGTCCCCGGCCCTCGGTGCGTTCCTGGCGGGCATGCTGCTGGGAGAGAGCCATTACCGCCATCAGATCGAAGCGGATATCCGCCCGTTTCGCGACATCCTGCTGGGGCTGTTTTTCGTCAGCATCGGCATGTTGATTGACCTGCAGTTGTTCATCAGCCACAGCCTGCTGATCCTTGGCCTGACCCTTACACTGATGCTGGTTAAAGGTTGCGTGGTGGCGGTGCTGGTCAAGCTGCGCGGCAGCGACAGCGAAACAGCCTGGCGCAGCGGCCTGGCCCTCGCCCAAGGCGGTGAGTTCTGTTTTGCACTGATGGCGCAGATGCAGCAAAGCCGGCTGATCCCGGACCAATTCAATGGCCTGCTGCTCGCCGCCACGTTTTGCTCAATGCTGCTGACGCCACTGCTGTTGCGTGCCGCACCGGCGATTGCCCTGCGCCTGCACCGCAAGCCCAACCAGCAAGTGCAACTGGAAGAAATCACCGCGCTCAATGCCGAGCTACGCGACCACGCGGTGATCTGTGGCTACGGCCGCGTCGGGCAGTCCATCGGGCGTTTTCTGCGCCGCGAGCAACAAGCGTTTATCGCCCTGGATGACGACCCGGAACGGGTACAGGAAACCGCCACCGAAGACAGCAGCGTGCATTACGGCGACTGCCGTCGCGGCGCCTTGCTCAGTGCGGTGGGGCTGGAGCGCGCGCGGTTGGTGGTGATTGCCGTGGACAACAGCGATGTCGCCCTGGTGGTGCTCAAAGAGGCGCGCCGCATCAACCCCGATGTGCCGATCCTGGTGCGTACCCGCGATGACAGCCAGTGGGCTGAGTTGAAAGCTGCGGGCGCCAGCGAAGTGGTGCCCGAGCTATTGGAGTCGAGCCTGATGCTTGCCTCCCACGCCTTGATCCTGCTGGGCCTGCCGGACCAACAGGTGCAGGCGCGGGTCGATGAAGTACGGCATAACCGCTATCGACTGCTCCATGGCTTTTACACGCCGCCGGACAGCGACGATGCGCCGATCAATCCTGACTGACCGCGCCGATCTTGTGGATCGACAGGTCCGCGCCGTAGTACTCCTGCTCCTGGCTCAGGCGCAGGCCGCCGACGCGCTTGATCACGCCGTACACCAGCAGGCCGCCGCCAAATGCGACCGCCACGCCGAGGCCGGTGCCGATCAACTGGCTGATCAGGCTCACGCCGCCCAGGCCGCCCAACGCCGTCTGGCCAAAGATGCCACAGGCAATCCCACCCCACACACCGCACAGACCATGCAGCGGCCACACACCCAGCACGTCGTCAATCTTCCAGCGATCCTGGGCGGCGATAAAGCACCACACAAACAGCCCACCGGCGACTACCCCAGTGACCAGCGCGCCCACCGGGTGCATCAAGTCGGACCCGGCGCAGATCGCCACCAGCCCGGCCAGCGGGCCGTTATGCAGGAAGCCTGGGTCGTTACGCCCGATCACCAACGCAGCCACTGTGCCACCGACCATCGCCATCAACGAGTTGACCGCCACCAGGCCGCTGACGCCGCTGAGGGTTTGCGCGCTCATCACGTTAAAACCGAACCAGCCGACGATGAGAATCCACGACCCGAGGGCCAGGAATGGAATGCTCGACGGGGCAAATGCGACCAGGCGCCCTTCCCTGTAGCGCCCGTTACGCGGGCCGAGCAGCAACACCGCCGCCAACGCCAGCCAGCCGCCCATGGCGTGTACCACCACGGAGCCGGCAAAGTCATGGAAGCTGGCACCAAAGGTCGCAAGCAACCAGGCTTGCAGGCCGAAATTGCCGTTCCAGACCATGCCTTCGAAAAACGGGTAGATAAACGCCACGATCAATGCGGTGGCGCACAACTGCGGAGCGAACTTTGCACGCTCGGCAATGCCGCCGGAGATGATCGCCGGGATTGCCGCCGCAAATGTCAGCAGGAAGAAGAACTTCACCAGGCCATAACCGTGGTCGGCGCTGATCACTGCCGCCGGTTGCATGAAGCTGACGCCGTAGGAGATCCAATAGCCTATAAAGAAATAGGCCAGGGTGGAGATGGCGAAGTCGCTGAGGATCTTCGACAGTGCGTTGACCTGGTTTTTCTGGCGCACCGTGCCGACTTCCAGGAACGCGAAGCCCGCGTGCATGGCCAGCACCATGACCGCGCCGATCAGGATAAACAGGGTGTTTGAGCTGTGGACCAGGGTGTCCACCGCACTTTGCAAATTTTCCATGGAGGTTGGCAGGCCTGCATTAAGGGCAAAAAGCACCAAAGCGGTTCAGGCCACGATTGCACGCACTAAATTGGCACCGCCGGTTCCGCCCCTCTTGAGAGGGCGTGAACCGCTTTAGCGCAGCGATCAACACAACAGGCCGTTGCCGACAGGGTTTTTCCGCGGGTTTCAGTTATTTAAGGTAAGGTTTTTGATGGTTTGAGGCCTTACCGCCCAGATTCAGCGCAGGCACTCGTGCATGCGCACCATGGCAAAGCAAAAGCTGTACCACACAATTGCACTGAACCTTCACCGATGCGGGTGACTCGAAACCACACGTACCGATCAGCCAATCACGGAGATAACCATGGCCAGAAAAACAGCACAGACAGCCCAAGAAATACTGATGGCGGATTTTCAAACCCTGGTCAGTGACACCGAAAAACTGCTGGATGACACCGCAATCCTGGCCGGAGACCAGGCCGACGAGCTGCGCAGCAAGATCCATGAAAGCCTGCTCAAGGCTCGCGAAACCCTGCAACTGACCGAAGACTCCTTGCGCGAGCGCGGCCAGGCGGCGGTCACTGCGACAGAAGATTACGTACAAGCCAACCCTTGGCAGTCGGTGGGTATCGCGGCCGGCGTGGGCTTTTTGATCGGCCTGCTGGCTACAAGGCGCTAATCATGTCTATCGGCGAAAGCGGCTCGGCTACGGGCGCAAGTTCTACCTCACGACGCCTGGGCGCGGCCGTTCTAGGCTTGCTGCACAGCCACGTCGAACTGTTCGGCATCGAATTGCAGGAACAGAAAGCACGCACCGTCAGCCTGCTGCTGTTTGCCGGCTTGGCCTTGGTGTTTGCCCTGTTGTTGCTGGTGGGGTTGTCGACACTGGTGATGATCCTGGTCTGGGACACCGGCTACCGTCTGACCGGCATCATCTGCCTCTGCGTGTTCTACAGCCTGGCCGCCGCGTTCTGCGGGGTGCGCTTGAAAGCTGCGGTGTTCGATGAATCCACGCCCTTCCACGCCACGCTTGAAGAGCTGGCCAATGATCGGGAGCGCCTGCTGCCATGAGCCTGACCGAGATCCCGCACAACACATCCCGCCGGGAAATGCGCAAGGCACTGATCCGCCTGCGCATGGAAATGCACCGCCAGGAAATCCGTCACGAGTCCCAACAATTGATGGCACCGCTGCACAAAGTGCGCGACATGCGCCACAACTGGCAGGACAGCCTGGGTATCAAGCACGCGCCGCTGTGGGGCGTGGCGGCGGTGACGCTGATGGGCTTCTTTACCGGCAAGGGCGCCAAGGGCGGCAGTATCAGCAGCATCACCCGACTGGTGCAGTTGGGCGCCGGTCTGATCCCCCTGATCAAATTGGCGATGGCAGGTACTTCACGCAAAGGATAAGCCCTGCTGGCTGCATTCTTGCAAACAGAAACGGCCCGGCCTTCGTCATTGAAGGCCGGGCCTCTTTTTTTTCGCTATCTCTCATAAGGAGGCCCTGTGATTGACGGGCAACCGCTCGCCTGCTTCCAGCCGTTTATCGACACTGCCACCGGGCGCATTGCCGGCGTCGAGGCCCTGGGACGCCTGCGCCAGGCCGACGGCAGTTTGCAGTCCGTGGGCCCGTTGTTCGCCGACCCGCGCACGCCAGGCACGACCTTGCGCCGCCTCGACCGGCAGTTGCGCGACAATGCCTTGAGCCGTCTGCATGAAGCGCCCGAAGATTGGTTTCTGAGCCTCAACATCTCCCCGCGCTGGATCAACCGATTGCGTCCGGGCCAGGCCCTGCCGAGTCTGAAACAGATCCACGCCCATGGAGTTGACCCGCAGCGCATCGTGTTCGAGATCACTGAACTGGGCGGTGATATCCAGCGCCTGGCCGATGTGGTTGCGCGGTATCGCCAGGCCGGTGCACGCATCGCGATTGATGACTTCGGCGCGGGCTACTCCCAGCTTGACCGGGTACTGGCGTTGCAGCCGGATATCCTCAAGCTGGACATGCGCCTGTTCCAGGAAGCCGCCAAGGGCGGGCCAAGCAGTGATGTGGTGCGGGCACTGGCACAGATGGCGGAGAAGACCGGCTGCTGGATCATTGCCGAAGGCGTGGAAACCGAGGCACAACTGAGCTTTGCCCTGGAATGCGGCTCGCGCTATGTACAAGGCTATCTGTTTGCCCAGGCGCAGTTGGACTGGTTTGCCGCCGACGCTTTCGTACCGCGCTTTGCCCAACTGCGCACGACATACGTCCAGCAGAAACTGGCGGAGCGTGGGCGCATCATGCACCTGCGCCAGCAATTGACCGAGTTGATGAAAATCCTGCAAAGCTGGGCCCTGGGCCAGGCACCGCTTGACCAGTTGCCGCAATTGCCGGATTTTCCTTGGCTGCTGCGTTTTTATCAGTGCGACCGGCATGGCACGCAGCTCACGCCCAACCTGGAATGGCGCCATGACGCCTGGCAAGCCGACAACCGTTACCTGGGCCACAACTGGTCGTGGCGCCCGTATTTCTATCACCTGCTGGCCGAAGGTTGGGACGAGCGGCGCCTGACGCTGTCCTCGACTTATCGCGACGCCACCACCAACCAGTATTGCCTCACCGCCGGACAATTCTTCGATAACGGTCAGCGCTTGCTGTTAATCGATATCGACGCGGCCGGGTTGTAGATTTTCGCTTGCCCCGCCAGGGCGGAACCGGGAAGCTGGGGGGGTCATTCACCGCACGGAGAGTACCCGCCTTGGATTGGCCTACCCTGCTTACCCGCGAACGGCTTGGAAAGCCCCTGCACAGCCCGGAAGAACTCGGCCGCAGCCCCTTTCACAAAGACCATGACCGCATTATTTTCTCCGGCGCGTTTCGCCGCCTGGGCCGCAAGACCCAAGTGCACCCGGTGTCCAGCAACGACCATATCCACACCCGCCTGACCCACTCCCTGGAAGTCAGTTGCGTGGGCCGCTCCCTGGGCATGCGCGTCGGCGAGACCCTGCGCAGCGCCCTGCCCGACTGGTGCGACCCGAGTGACCTGGGCATGGTGGTGCAATCGGCCTGCCTGGCCCACGACATCGGCAATCCGCCGTTCGGGCATTCGGGGGAAGATGCTATCCGCCACTGGTTCCAACAGGCAGCCGGGCGCGGCTGGCTGGATGACATGAGCAGCGCCGAGCGCAATGACTTCCTCAATTTCGAAGGCAATGCCCAAGGTTTCCGGGTCCTGACCCAGCTTGAATATCACCAGTTCGACGGCGGTACGCGACTGACGTATGCCACCCTGGGCACTTACCTGAAATACCCCTGGACCGCGCGCCACGCCGACTCGCTGGGTTACAAGAAACACAAGTTCGGTTGCTACCAGAGCGAGCTGCCGATTCTCGAACAGATCGCCCACAAGCTCGGCCTGCCACAGCTGGAAGAGCAACGCTGGGCCCGTCATCCACTGGTCTATTTGATGGAGGCGGCGGATGACATCTGCTACGCCCTGATCGACCTGGAAGACGGCCTGGAAATGGAGCTGCTGGAATACGCTGAAGTCGAGTCGCTGCTGCTCGACCTGGTGGGCGACGACCTGCCGCAGACCTATCGGCAACTGGGCTCCCAGGACTCGCGCCGACGCAAGCTGGCGATCCTGCGCGGCAAGGCCATCGAGCATTTGACCAACGCGGCGGCAAGAGCCTTCGTCGAACAGCAGGATGCCTTGCTGGCCGGCACCCTGCCCGGCGACTTGGTGGAGCATATGCACGGCCCGGCCAAACGCTGCGTGCTGGATGCCAAAGACATGGCGCGCAAGAAGATCTTCCAGGACAAACGCAAGACCTTGCATGAAATTGGCGCCTACACCACGTTGGAAATACTGCTGAATGCCTTTTGTGGCGCGGCGTTGGAGCAGCATGGCGGGCGTACACCGTCCTTCAAGAACCGGCGCATTCTCGATCTGCTGGGCAACAATGCGCCGAATCCGGCTTGGCCGCTGCACGCCTCGTTCCTGCGCATGATCGACTTTATCGCCGGCATGACCGACAGCTATGCCACCGAGATGGCGCGGGAAATGACCGGACGTTCGAGCCCTCAGTAACGTCATTGATCAAGTTGCCTGTTCCCTGAAGAGAATCGCCCTACGACGGGAACAGAGCGGCCTGATCGAATTCGCACAAACACCAGAGGAATAATCGCGCACGCTCCGGGCAAATCTGGCGAACCGTTCTTGCGTGCCTCCCATCGACGCTGGACTCACCGTGTGCCTTCTATGCCCAAGTACCCCCTTCGGATCCTGTTGGTGGAGGATCACCCCTTTCAATTGCTCGCCACCCAATGCCTGCTGAAAAGCTTCGGCTTCGAGCACCTGACCCCGGCGGAAAACGCCGAACAGGCGATTCGCCTCATGACACAGGCCGAGGCGCCCTTCGACATCATCCTGTGCGACCAGTGCCTGCCCGATCTGCCAGGGCTTGAACTGATCGAAATCGCCAGCCGCCGTGGCTTTATCAAGGCCGCCATCCTGCTCAGCGGGCTGCCCGTGACAGAACTTTCAACGCTGCAGACCCTGGCGCTCAAACGGGGCCTGCCACTGCTCGGCTACTTGCCGAAGCCATTAAACAAAGATGAACTCGCGAGTTTAACCCTGCCATTACTCACACTATAAATGTAGGACTTAAAACATATAAACCCGTCGAAAACTGCACGCGTTACCTCCGCAAAGTCCCTGGCACCACGATTCAGTTCACCCCCCTGCGAAATGCAGGCTTCTCGCCCTACAACGCCTTATCAACCGGTAGGCTTTCACCTTTTTTAATGTAGGAATTTTCCTGTTTTATATCTACTCCCCTTCAAGTTCATGCTCCTGCCTTAGCTTCTGAGCTAATGTGCCCGCTTTATTTGCACACGCATGGAATACGATCATGAACACAGTTTTTATTATTGATGACCACCCGGTTATAAGGCTCGCCATACGAATGTTGTTGGAACATGAAGAGAATTTCAAAGTAGTCGGCGAAACGGATAACGGGTGCGACGCCATCCAAATGGTCCGCGAATGCATGCCGGACCTGATCATCCTCGACATCAGCATTCCGAAGCTCGATGGACTGGAAGTGCTGTGCCGGTTCAACGCCATGAACACCTCGATGAAAACCCTGGTGCTGACGGCTCAATCGCCCACCCTGTTCGCCACCCGTTGCATGCGTTCAGGTGCCGATGGCTATGTGTGCAAGGAAGGCGACCTGAGTGAACTGATGAGCGCCATCCGTGCCGTCTTGTCAGGTTACAACTACTTCCCCAGCCAGGCCTTGAACCCCAATGACGAAAGCTGCAAGGAGCTTGAATTGTTCAAGGCCGTTAACGATCGCGAGTTAATGGTATTGCAACTTTTCGCACAAGGTCGCACGAACAAGGAAATCGCCAAAGGAATGTTTCTGAGTAACAAAACAGTAAGCACCTACAAAAAGAGGCTAATGCAAAAACTTCAAGCCAAGTCTTTGGTAGAACTTATCGAGATGGCAAAACGAAACGCGCTAGTGTGAGAAAGCGGATGCCCAGGCGTATAAAGGACTATTTGATTATATTGAGTGCCGGTTTGTGCTTCAGCACTGCCGTGCCTGCAACCCCTCCAGCGAGTCCGGAACATTTCGACTTATTGAGTCGTGCAAACTCCGTGCAACTGGAAACCCACCTGAACAAGGCCCAGCGCCAATGGCTCCAAAACAAACGGGAATTGGTGCTGGGAACGGCATACCCCGACTATCCGCCGTTTGACATGACCTCCAGCGGGCGCGACTACGAGGGACTCACCGCGGACTACGCCGGCCTGCTGGCCACGGCATTGGCCTTACCGATAAAGGTATTGCGCTACCCCTCCCGAGAAGCCGCCATTCGGGCCCTTGAAGCCGGGGATATCGATTTACTGGGCTCCTCCAACAGTTTTGAAGCGGCAAACCCCAACCTGACCCTGTCTGAGCCCTATGCCGCAGACCGGCCGGTACTGGTGACCCGCGAAGGCGAGACCCGCAGCCTGAGTGACGGACTGGCCGGGATGCGTCTGGCACTGGTCTACCACTATCTGCCGCTGGGCGAGGTGGAAAAGCTGTACCCCAAGGCGATCATCCGCGCCTACCCCTCTTATCAGAACGCGTTGAATGCGGTGGCTTTCGACCAGGCTGACGTTTTTCTCGGCGATACCATTTCCACTCACTACATGATCAACAAGGGCTACCTGAAAAACATCCGCATGGCGAACTTCGGCAAACATGAAGCCTTTGGGTTCAGCTTTGCGATGCCCCAAGACCAGCAGTTGCTGTTGAGCATCGTCGACACGGCACTGAGGGCCGTGCCTACCACCGAAAGGGAAGCGATCGCCAAGCGCTGGAGTGCCGGCAGCGACATCCTGTTGACCGACCAGAAGCTGCAACTGACGCAGCGCGAGGAACGCTGGCTCAGGGACAATCCGGTGGTCAGGGTGATCGTGAACCCCACCTTTGCGCCGCTGACGTTCTTCGATGCCGATGGCAATTTCCGCGGCGTCACCGCCGACCTGCTGGAACTGATTCGCCTGCGCACCGGGCTGCGCTTCGAGATCCAACGCGGGCGGGATGTGAACGCGATGATCGAACAGGTCGAGACAGGCAAGGCAGACATCATCGGGGCGATCATCCCGAGCGTCGAACGCGAGGCTCAACTGAACTTCAGTCGCCCCTACCTGGAAAACTCCTACGTAATGCTGACGCGCAAGGACGGCCAGGCCCCCACAGGTCTGGAGGAAATGGAGGGCAAACGCCTGGCGGTCACTCAGGGCAGCCCGTTGAAAAAATTCCTGCGCGAGCAGTTCCCAAAGATCCAGCTGGTAGAAACGGGTGACACCTTCAAGTCAGCCGAGCTGCTCGTACAAGGCCATGTGGAGGGGGCCGTGAATACCCTGGTGGTCGCCAATTACTTTCTGACCTCACAGATGTTCCAGGACAAGGTTCAAATCAGCTTCAGCATTGGCACCATGCCCGCCACTTTTGGATTGGCGACAGCACGCAGCGCCACGGAACTCAGCTCGATCCTCGACAAAGCCCTGCTCAGCATCGCCCCGGATGAGCTGGGGGTGATCAACAGTCGTTGGCGCGGCTATACCGCCGCCTCAGACAGTTACTGGCGTGACTATCACCAACTCATTGCACGCATCATCATCGGCACCGGGCTGCTGCTGCTGATTTCCCTGAGCTGGAACGCCTACATGCGCCGCCAGATCACGCACCGGAAAATGGCCGAGCGCGCCCTCAATGATCAGTTCGAGTTCATGCGCGCACTGGTCAATGAAACCCCGCACCCGATCTATGTTCGTGATAGCAGGGGGCTGCTGCAGACCTGCAATGACAGTTACCTGCAGGTGTTCGACGTCAAGCGCGAAGACGTGATAGGCAAAAGTGCGGTCCAGATCAGCACAGCCCTTGCAACAGAAGCGGCGCAATACCATGCCGACTATCAACGCGTGGTGGCCGAAGGCCGACCGATGATCCTGGACCGTACCCTGCATATTCGCGGAAAAAAACTGACGATCTACCACTGGATCCTGCCGTACCGTGACTCCGTCGGTGAAGTGCAGGGCATCATCGGTGGCTGGATAGACATCAGTGAGCGACGCCAGCTGTTCGACGAACTTCGTACCGCCAAGGAACGAGCCGACGAAGCCAACCGGGCCAAGAGCACGTTCCTCGCGACCATGAGCCATGAAATCCGCACACCGATGAACGCGGTGATCGGCATGCTGGAACTGACCCTCAAGCGGGCGGACCAGGGCCACCTTGATCGCCCGGCCATCGAAGTGGCCTATAACTCAGCCAAGGATCTGCTGGAGCTGATCGGCGACATCCTGGACATTGCGCGAATTGAGTCCGGGCGCCTGAGCCTGGCACCGGAGCGCGTCAGCCTGAGGGAAGTGATCGAGTCGGTGGTGCGTGTCTTCGACGGCCTGGCGCGTCAAAAGACCCTTAGCCTGATGCTGGAGTTCACGCCAGACCTTGAAGACATTGAAGTCTTGATCGACCCGTTGCGCTTCAAGCAGGTGCTGTCGAACCTGGTCAGCAATGCCATCAAGTTCACCGAGCGTGGCCAGGTAAAAATAAAGGTGGGGGTATTACCCACTGAGCTGGCGCAACAGGTCGAGATGAAACTGGTGGTGGAAGACACCGGCATCGGTATCAGCCGGGACGACCAGAAACGCCTGTTCGAACCCTTTGCCCAGGCCGACAATTCCGGGCAATTGGCCAGGAGCGGCGCAGGCCTGGGGCTGGTGATCTGCCGCAGCCTGTGCGCCATGATGGGCGGACAACTGAGTCTGAGCAGCGTGCCCATGGTGGGTACCCAAGTGCATGTGAGCCTGAGGATGACGCGCCTGCAGCCGGTGACGACGGCGGACGAACTCAAATCCGAGGCGCCTACCAGCGCGACGGTGCTCAATGTGCTGGTGGTGGACGATCACCCGGCAAACCGTTTGCTGATGTGTCAGCAACTCGGTTTCCTGGGCCACCAATTCACTGCCGCCCAGAACGGGGCCACCGGCTTCCAGGCGTGGCGTCAGGAGCACTTCGACCTGGTGATCGCCGATTGCAACATGCCCATCATGAATGGCTACGAGTTGAGTCGATCGATCCGCGAATATGAACAACGCGAACACCTGAAGCCCTGCGTCGTGCTGGGCTTCACCGCCAATGCACAGCCCGAGGAGAAGCAACGCTGCGCAGAAGCAGGCATGAACGACTGCCTGTTCAAGCCCATCAGCCTCACGGCGCTGGAACGGCAGTTGGCAAAGATCAGTCCGCAACCCACCCACATGGTCCTGGACCTGGGCAATTTCGAGAACCTTACCGGCGGCGACCCGCACATGAGCCGTCGCTTGCTTGAAGAGTTACTGAACAGCAGTCGTCAGGATCGCCAGGAATTGGTCGCACTGATGGCTGCGCAGGCCTCGGCCCAGGACATCATCGAACAGGCTCACAAGATCAAGGGCGCTGCCCGCATCGTTCAAGCCAGTACGCTGGCATCGCAATGCGAAGCCCTTGAACAGACCTGTGCCCACGGCGATGAACGCCCCCAGATCAATGCGGGTGTGAAATCCCTGGAAAAACTGATGTTGGAGATGGAAAGGATGCTGCAGATGCAGCTTCACGGGATGGATATTCAGTAGGGGGCGGGCTGCGCCCCCCCCTGCTTGATCAGCAGTCGGTCAAACGCAGGAAAATCGCCGCCAGTTGTTCGATCCCCGCCTGGTCCTGAGGGGTAAAGCGGGCCAGCGACGGGCTATCGAGGTCGAGGACGCCAATCAACTTGCCGTCCTTGACCAGTGGCACCACCAGTTCGCTGTTGGACGCGCTGTCACAAGCGATATGCCCGGGGAACGCATGCACATCTTCCACCCGCTGGGTTTGCTGCGAGGCCGCAGCGGCACCGCAGACCCCTCGGCCAAACGGAATACGCACACACGCGATCTGCCCTTGGAAGGGGCCGAGTACCAGCTCTTCATTGCGGTTGAGGTAGAAGCCGGCCCAGTTCAGGTCATCCAACTGGCTGAACAGGAACGCGGAAAACTGCGCGCTGTTGGCGATGAAGTCGCGTTCATCCGCCAGCAGCGACTCCAACTGGGCGCACAGCAGGGCATAGCCACCGAGACCGGTGCCGGCTTGTTGTAAATCGATCATGGTTGACGCTCCAGCAATTTGAGGCCCACCCAGTAACGGGCGAATTGATACGCGCAACGGCCGTTGCGGTTGCCACGCCCGGTCGCCCAGCGCACGGCCAGGATGTCGAGGGTTTCATCGCGTTGCCACGGCAAACCAGCCTTGTTCGCCAGCTCGCCGATCCAGTGCTCGACCACATCCAGGAAATGTTCCTGGGTGAACGGGTAGAACGACAGCCACAAGCCAAAACGGTCGGACAGGGCAATCTTGTCTTCCACCGCCTCACTCGGGTGCAGTTCGCCATCCACCCGCTTCCAGTTGTCGTTGTCGCTCTGGTTTTCCGGCACCAAGTGACGGCGGTTGGACGTGGCATACAGCAGCACGTTTTCAGGCGCCTGTTCCAGGGAGCCATCCAGTACGCTCTTGAGTACCCGGTAGTCGCCCTCACCGGCCTCGAACGACAGGTCATCACAAAACAGGATGAAACGCTGCGGCAGCTTGAGCAGTTGCTCAACCACACGGGGCAAGTCGGCCAGGTGATCACGCTCGATTTCGATCAGGCGCAAACCGGCCTTGGCATGCTGGGCGAGCAACGCGCGCACCATGGACGATTTGCCGGTGCCGCGCGAACCCCACAGCAACGCATGGTTGGCGGGCAATCCATCCAGAAACTGCTGGGTGTTGCGCGCCAGTGTTTCACGCTGCTTGTCCACGCCGATCAGGTCGGACAGGCGCATGTCCAGGCTCACGTCCAGGGGCAACAGGAAACCACTGCGGCCTTCACGCTGCCAACGGGCGGCCAGGCACTGGTTCCAGTCGATGGCTTGGCGTGGCGCGGGCAACAAGGGTTCCAGACGAGCGAGCACTGCATCGGCCCGCTCCAAAAAGGCATTCAATCGAGAGTCCACGATTATTCCTCTGGCAAGTTCTTGTAAAAGATGGCGTATTGGCAACCCCACGACAGACCGTTTGGGGCTGCGTAAAAAACGATTTATGCCGGGCAAGCCTGAGCCTGTGGATGTTCAGCTATGCTTGCCGGGCGAAGGGAAACGTGAAGTGGTTCAACACTCGATGGATATCAAGTTCGCCCACCGCTTGTCTTATAAACAAGCTCGATTGACTGTGCTAGTCGGTTTTGTCTTAGGAACCTTGCTCAGTTTGATTCAAATCGGCATCGATTATGCCAGCGAAGACGCATCCATCAACCGTGAAATACGCTCGCTGATCGAAATCAGCCACAACCCCGCGTCGCGTATTGCCTACAACATCGATGCCGAACTGGCCCAGGAGTTGACCCTTGGCCTGCTGCACTCCCCCGCCATCATTCGTGCGCAGTTGATTGACAACAATGGCGTGGTATTGGCCGACGTCGACCGGCCACGCAAGGAAAGCACTTACCGGCCTATCAGTGACTTCATGTTTGGCGCCAACCGCCAGTTCGAAGACCAACTGTTCCTGAGCCATATGCCTAACGAGTCACTGGGCGTACTACGTCTGGATGTAGACACCTACGCTTTTGGCAGCCGGTTCCTGCGCCGCGCCGAGATCACCCTGTTCAACGGATTTGCCCGCAGCCTGCTGCTGACCGGGATTCTGCTGGGCCTGTTCTATGTGATGCTGACTCAACCGCTGGTGCGCATTATTCGTGAACTGAGCACCCGCAAGCAGGCCCGCCTGGATTGCCCGCCGGGGCATGAGCACGATGAAATCGGCGTGTTGGTGAATGTCGCCAACCAGCAATTCGAAAACATGGAAACCGAAATTCAGCAACGCCGTCACGCTGAAGACCGGCTGACGGAATACCTGGGGCAACTGGAAGACATCGTCTCCGCTCGCACCCTCGAACTCAAGGCCAGCAACCAGCGCCTGACCCAGACCAACAATGAACTTGAAGCGGCAAAGATGAATGCATTGGGCATGGCTCAGGCCCGGGCGGCCTTCCTTGCAAACATGAGCCACGAAATTCGCACCCCGCTCAACGGCCTGCTGGGCATGATCGCGCTGTCGCTGGACAGCCCGTTGAACGCCGAGCAACGCCAGCAACTGTCTATCGCACACGACTCGGGCAAAGTGCTGGTGGAGTTGCTCAACGATATTCTCGACCTGTCCAAGTTTGATGCCGGGCAGTTGGAGCTGGAGCGCATCCCGTTCGACCTCGGCGCGCTGGTTGAAGACACCGCGAACCTGTTGTCACAGAACGCAGCGCCGAGCGTGGAACTGACGTGCCTGATCGACCCGCAGTTTCCGGCCCAGGTACTGGGCGACCCGACCCGGGTGCGGCAGATCGTCAGCAACTTACTGTCCAACGCCCTCAAGTTCACACGCTTCGGTCGCGTTGATGTGCGCCTGCACACCCACGACGGCGGCGTGCGTGTTGAAGTCTGCGATACCGGCATCGGCATTGCGCAGGATGCCCAAGTGAAGATTTTCCAGCCGTTCACCCAGGCCGGTGCAGGTATCACTCGCCAGTTTGGCGGGACGGGCCTGGGTCTGGCGCTGACCCACAACCTCTGTGAAGCCATGAAGGGACGGTTGAGTATCAGCTCGGAGGTGGGCTTTGGCAGCCAATTCTGCGCAGACCTGCCGCTGCCCACCCATTTGCCCGCCGTGCAGCCGCCGCCTCTCAGCGGCCAGGTCATCGCCATCACCAGCGCTGGCGGCGGTTTGACGGAGTTGCTCACCACACTGCTGCCCAGTTGGGGGCTGACACCGCGCTGTTTCAGCATGGATGACGATTTGAGCGGGCAAACGCCTGACCTGCTGATTACCGACTGCCCGGAATGCCTGTTCCGCATACGGCCGGGCATTACCGCGCCGATTTTACTGGTCACGGCCTATGGCAATTTCATGCCCAGCGAGGAAGTGGCGGCGCTGGTACCACTGCACCAACAAGCGCGCCCTTTGAGCCGCACCGCGCTGTATCAGATCCTGCTGCGCAACATGCACAGAGGCACGCAGTTGATCCTTGATCCGATCCAACTGGATGCAGCCCCCCTCGCACATCGGGCGCGCATCCTGCTGGTGGAGGACAACCCGGTCAACCAACTGGTGGCCAAGGGCATGCTCAGCAAACTGGGTTGCGAGGTGATTGTGGCGGCCCATGGTGGCGAAGCGCTCAAACTCCTCGAAGAACAACCCTTCGACCTGGTGCTGATGGACTGCAACATGCCGGTGATGGATGGCTATGAAGCCAGCCGGCAGATTCGCCGCAGCGGGCGCTGGCCGGACCTGCCGATTGTCGCGTTGACCGCCAACGCGCTGTCCGAGGAACGCGAGCGTTGCCGTGCGGCGGGCATGAATGACTACCTGGCCAAACCGTTCCGCCGCGAAGAACTCAATGCCCTGCTGGACCTGTGGGTGCCTCGCAAGACAACGCTCTGATCTGCGCCAGTAACTGATCCAGACTGTCGCGCAAGGCGTCAGCCTGGTTCAGGTCAACCCCACTGGCGCACAGCAGCCGAGTCTTCAGGGCGAGGGTTTGATCACGCAGTTGTACGCCGCTGTCACTCAGGCTCAGGTGCACCTCCCGCTCATCCTGGGCACTGCGCCGGCGCCGCACCAGCGCAAGTTGCTCCAGACGCTTGAGCAAGGGCGTCAACGTCCCCGAGTCAAGCATCAGGCGTTCGCCCAGGGCTTTGACTGTGGGTTGCGGCGCTGGCGTATCGTGCCACTCCCACAACACCAGCATCACCACGTATTGAGGATAGGTCAGGCCCAGTTGGTCAAGCATCGGCTTATAGGCGCGGGTAACGGCGCGGGAAGCAGCGTAGAGCTTGAAACACAACTGGTTGTCCAGGGCCAGGGAGACGGCGGGCAGTTCGATCATTTGAGCAGGGCTTCGATCTCTTGGGTCAGGTCCTGCGGCTTGGTGGTAGGGCCAAAGCGCTTGACCACCTGGCCGTCGCGACCAATGAGGAACTTGGTGAAGTTCCACTTAATGCCTTTGGAACCCAGCAGACCCGGCGCCTGTTTTTTCAGTTGCACGAACAGTGGATGGGCATCGCTGCCATTCACGTCGATCTTCTTGAACAGCGGGAAGCTGACACCGAAATTCAGCTCGCAGAATTCTGAGATCGCGCCTTCGTCACCGGGCTCCTGCTTGCCGAACTGATTGCAGGGAAAGCCCAGCACCACCAAGCCCTGATCCTTGTATTGCTGCCAGAGTTGTTCCAGCCCCTTGTACTGCGGGGTGAAACCGCACTTGCTGGCAGTGTTGACCACCAGCACGGCCTTGCCGGCGAAATCGGCCAAGGTCTTTTGCTCACCTTTGATAGTGGTGCAAGGGATGCTCAGCAGGTTGTCGCTCATGGCAGTGCCTCAAGAAAACGGGGAAGAAGGAGAAAGATAGTAGGCTATTCAATTGTGTGCAATTGAATTGATCAGAATGATGATGCCTTATGGGCGCACGGGATGAGGGAGCAGGCTCCCTCACCACGAAGACTCAGCGCGGGACCAGGTCCAGGCACACCGAGTTGATGCAATAACGCAGACCGGTCGGCGGCGGACCATCCGGGAACACATGGCCCAGGTGCGCATCACACTTGGCGCAGGTGACTTCGGTGCGGATCATGCCGTGGCTGACGTCACGGATCTCGATCATCGCGCTGTCGGCAATCGGCGCGTAAAAGCTCGGCCAGCCGCAGCCGGAATCAAATTTGGTGGTGGAATCGAACAGCGGCTCATTGCAGCAGATGCAGTGGTAAACGCCATCGGTCTTGGTGCCGTTGTACTTGCCGCTGAACGGGCGCTCGGTACCTTTGAGCCGGCACACGTTGTACTGCTCGGGATCGAGCATGGCCTTCCACTCTTCAACGGTTTTCTGCAACTTATCCATCGGTACACCTCGGCAACTGAAAAAGCCTGATCTGTGTCTTTTCCATGGATCAGGCGGCACGTATGATTGCGCCTCTTCAAAACACCAGTCTGGCACCCGCGCTATCGGCATTCAAACGTATTTATGGGTGCGGGCCCCGCAGGTTTCACAGTACGGTAGTGTCCATACCGTCTGGATCGTTCATTTTCAGGATCACATCGCCATGCAGGTCAGCAAATCGAACAAGCTCGCCAACGTCTGCTATGACATTCGCGGCCCAGTGCTCAAGCACGCCAAACGCCTGGAAGAGGAAGGCCAGCGCATCCTCAAGCTGAACATCGGCAACCCGGCGCCGTTTGGTTTCGAAGCGCCGGACGAAATCCTCCAGGACGTGATCCGCAACCTGCCTACCGCACAGGGCTACAGCGACTCCAAAGGCCTGTTCAGCGCACGCAAGGCGGTGATGCAGTACTACCAGCAGAAGCAGGTGGAAGGTGTCGGCATTGAAGACATCTACCTGGGCAACGGCGTGTCCGAGCTGATCGTGATGTCCATGCAGGCCCTGCTGAACAACGGCGACGAAGTGCTGGTACCGGCACCGGACTATCCGCTGTGGACCGCTGCCGTGACCCTGGCCGGTGGCCACCCGGTGCACTACCTGTGCGACGAGGGCGCCGATTGGTTCCCGGACCTGGCCGACATCAAGGCCAAGATCACACCGAACACCAAGGCCCTGGTGATCATCAACCCGAACAACCCGACCGGCGCCGTGTATTCCAAGGAAGTGCTGCTGGGCATGCTCGAACTGGCCCGCCAGCACAACCTGGTGGTGTTCTCCGACGAGATCTACGACAAGATCCTCTACGACGACGCGGTCCATATCTGCACTGGCTCCCTGGCGCCGGACCTGCTGTGCCTGACCTTCAACGGCCTGTCCAAGTCCTACCGCGTGGCGGGCTTCCGCTCCGGCTGGATCGCCATCTCCGGTCCTAAGCACAACGCCCAGAGCTACATCGAAGGTATCGACATGCTGGCCAACATGCGCCTGTGTGCCAACGTGCCAAGCCAACACGCGATCCAGACCGCACTGGGCGGCTACCAGAGCATCAATGACCTGGTACTGCCCCAGGGCCGCCTGCTGGAGCAACGCAACCGCACGTGGGAACTGCTCAACGCGATTCCGGGCGTGAGCTGCGTGAAACCCATGGGTGCGCTGTACGCGTTCCCACGGATCGACCCGAAGGTGTGCCCGATCCTCAACGACGAGAAGTTCGTGCTCGACTTGCTGCTGTCGGAAAAACTACTGGTGGTGCAGGGCACCGCGTTCAACTGGCCGTGGCCGGATCACTTCCGCGTGGTGACCTTGCCGCGCGTGGATGACCTGGATATGGCGATTGGACGTATAGGCAATTTCCTCAAGTCCTATCGCCAGTAGTGGATATGGCGCTGTACGACCGGCATTCGGTCGTACAGCGATTATCTGGCAACACTTCTCTGTCTTCCCCCCTCCCCTCACACCGTCTTTGCCGCTCTATAGCCCCCAGCCCCCTATAATTGTTGGGCCACAAGACAATGAACGGCTTATAACGGGTAGCATTCCCGATCGGAAAATCCCTTCAAGACTCTACATTCGAGCTGTAGGACACAGTTTGAAATAGTCGCTCGGTTGAATCACCCCATGCCGCACCTTATATACCCCGCAGTACGCGACATATTAAGCATGAGGAGAACTCTACAACCATGATGCGCATCCTGCTGTTCTTGGCCACCAACCTGGCGGTCGTGCTGATCGCCAGCATCACCCTGAGCCTTTTCGGCTTCAACGGGTTCATGGCGGCCAACGGGGTTGATCTGAACCTCAATCAGCTGCTGATTTTCTGTGCGGTCTTTGGTTTTGCCGGCTCACTGTTCTCGCTGTTCATCTCCAAGTGGATGGCGAAGATGAGCACCAGCACCCAAGTCATCACCCAACCACGCACCCGCCATGAACAATGGCTGATGCAAACCGTGGAGCAGTTGTCCCAAGAGGCAGGTATCAAAATGCCCGAAGTCGGGATTTTCCCTGCTTATGAGGCCAACGCCTTTGCAACGGGCTGGAACAAGAACGACGCGCTCGTGGCCGTCAGCCAGGGCTTGCTCGAACGTTTCTCGCCCGATGAAGTGAAGGCAGTACTCGCGCACGAGATTGGTCACGTTGCCAACGGCGACATGATCACCCTGGCACTGGTGCAGGGCGTGGTGAACACCTTCGTGATGTTCTTTGCGCGGATCATCGGTAATTTTGTCGACAAGGTGATCTTCAAGAACGAAGGCGGTCGCGGTATCGCCTACTTCGTGGCGACCATCTTCGCCGAAGTGGTACTGGGCTTCCTGGCCAGTGCGATCGTGATGTGGTTCTCGCGCAAACGCGAGTTCCGGGCAGACGAAGCCGGCGCACGCCTGGCGGGCACCAGCGCAATGATCAGTGCGCTGCAACGCCTGCGCTCCGAACAGGGCCTGCCGGTGCACATGCCTGACAGCCTGACTGCCTTTGGCATCAACGGCGGTATCAAACAGGGCCTGGCACGCATGTTCATGAGCCACCCACCGCTGGAAGAGCGTATTGACGCGCTACGTCGCCGGGGCTGATAACACGGCAAAGCAAAAAGGGGCGATCGGATCGCCCCTTTTTCGTGGGCGCCCCTTTATACCCGCGCCATTTTGTAGACGCGCTCGTCCAAGCCCGTGACGCCGTCCTGCACGAACTTCCAGCTCTCACCCAGGACGTCTTGCTCCTCGATCACCTGCAGGCTCCAGTGCGTGCCCAGCAGCACCTTCACCTCGTCATCCGTCACCGCAAACGGCGGGCCAGCCTTTTGCGTTTGGTCGTAGTCGAGGGTGATGAGCAACCCTTGGCAGCCTGGGCGCAGAAAGGCGTTCAGATGCTCGGCGTACTGCGCGCGCATCAGCGGTGGCAAGGCGATCAGTGCGGCGCGGTCGTAAAGCGCGGTGCAATCAGCCAGTGCCTCAGCGTCCATGGCGAAGAAATCGCCGCACCACACTTCGATCAAATCAGCCTGGTACACCTTGAACACGCCGTGCCGAGTGATTCGCGGCGTCAGGTTCTGCTCGGCGAAGAAGGCTTCAACCGCCTGGTCCGACAATTCAACGCCGAGCACACGATAACCGTGGCTGGCCAGCCACATCAGGTCCAGGCTTTTGCCACACAGCGGCACCAGCACTTTGGCCCCCTCAGCTAGCCCCAACGAAAGCCAATGCCGTTGCAGGTAAGGGTTGACCTCGGGCAGATGGAAGCCGATCTGATTGCGCGCCCAGCGCTCCTGCCAAAACTTAGGTTCCATGGATCCCCCAGAAATCTCGATCAAAAGGCACTAAAACTTATATTAGATTTAGATCAATGATCTGATTGAAGATGGGCCCATGTTAACGCTCAGGACCCCACTTATGCTCCCTAGCCTGTTTATCTCCCACGGTTCGCCCATGCTCGCCCTGCAACCCGGCGCCAGCGGCTCGGCGCTGCAACGCCTGGCGGCCGAGCTGCCCCGCCCGAAGGCAATCGTGGTGGTGTCGGCGCATTGGGAAAGCCAGGAGTTGCTCGTCAGCGGCAGCGCCGCACCGGAAACCTGGCACGACTTCGGCGGCTTCCCCCGTGAACTGTTTGCCGTGCAATACCCGGCGCCGGGCGACCCGCAACTGGCCCGCGAGATTGTCCAACTGTTGCACGCCGATGGCCTGAATGCGCGCATTGACGACCGTCGCCCCTTCGACCATGGCACCTGGGTGCCGCTGTCGCTGATGTACCCGGCGGCAGATATCCCGGTGGTACAGGTGTCTCTGCCCAGCCACATGGGCCCGGCCCTGCAGACCCGCGTCGGGCATGCGTTGGCCAGCCTGCGCGAGCAAGGCGTATTGCTGATCGGTTCGGGCAGCATCACCCATAACCTCGGTGAGCTTGACTGGCACGCCGGACCCGAGACCATCACGCCATGGGCGCTGGCGTTTCGCGATTGGGTCGTCGACAAGCTGGCGGCCAACGATGAAACCGCATTGCACGATTATCGTCGTCAGGCACCGAATGCCGTGCGCAACCATCCCAGTGATGAACACCTGTTGCCGCTGTATTTTGCGCGAGGTGCCGGTGGCGATTTCAGCGTGGCGCACCAGGGCTTCACCCTGGGCGCGCTGGGCATGGATATCTACCGATTCGGTTGACAGGGCCGATAGCCCTGCAATATCAAGTACACAGGCTAGGCTTTCTTTTCAGAGCCCACGCCTTGAAAGGAGAAGTGGATTTCCTTTCCTGCACCGGACTCTTTGGTAATCTGCTCGTTACCCACCATCAAGCTCTTATACCTGCCGTAAAAACCATCACTGTTAATGACGCCCGTTTTAACATTGCCCTTTTCGTCTGTAGTAAAGGGTGCTGAAAAACTGCCGCCCGCTGGAGCAATCTGCGAACTTCGGTTTATTTTCGCGCCATACTGCTCAACAAACCCAGCGTCTCTGCCAGCCAGTGCAACTTTTCTGTCGACATCAAGATCTTGAACGTGCTGCTTGGAGCCCAGGTTATCGGGATCCGTGACATCCTGAATATAAGCGCTCAACCGCTGGGGGTAGCTCTTGCGTATGCACCCAACGCCAGGCATAGAGCCCTGGGCGCAGGAATTCCGTGATTGGATAGTGGAATGCTGGAGATCAACGATGAAACCGCCTTGCACGACTATCGTCGCGAGGCTCCCCATGCGGTGCGTAGTCATCCCAGCGATGAGCATCTTCTGCCATTGTTCTTTGCACAAGGCGCCGGAAAGTCATTCAGCGTCACGCATCAGGGTTTTACTATGGGAGCGTTAGGAATGGATATTTCCCGATTTGATTAACACGTCGCAAGATCAATTGCTCGCGAACAACTATCTGGATTGGTTTGTCCGCGCACTAAAACAGCGGTGAATCCATATGACCAGCGCGCCCAACTCACTGTTGAGCCAATCACGTTCACTGTCCTTGACACCAACTCGACAAGCTGTGTATCAATACACTGGTCAAAATCTAAGCCATACTCTGGGTTAGCCAGTAGCTTCAAGCGTCATACGGCGTAGATTTGTAAGGTCAGGCGAAGAAGAGTAAGACATGATATGGGGATTCTTCCTTGCTCCGCCATTGGGAATACCCTCTATTGAACCAATTGTGTCGGACGTCGGTACATAGTATTTTCCGTCGTTGCGCTGAAGAATCAGATCTTCGATATTACGTCCACTCGAGAGGGTCTTGATCACATCATCAAGCTCAAATGAACGAGCGTTGTTAAGTGGGTGATCCGCCTTATTTGCCCAAACATGAAGATGTAACGTAGCTGTTTTTTCTGCAACCGGAAAATGGAAAAACATTTTCACCTTGTCTTTCTTAGCATTGACGTCATAGACCTCAGAAAGATGACGTAAAGAATCATCTCTCAGCTTTTCCAGCATTGGCAGATCGCTTTTATTAAAATCCAGAATGGAGGACAGGTATTTAACATTGGTACCTTCCTCGATTTGATCCAGTGTTCTTGAGTTACTCTTATAGTCACCCCTGAGTTGATCAGCGCTGGTCGCTGCCTCGCCCATCATTTTATCTATCAGCGGCATTTGCTGATTAGGATGAATCGCCCAGGCGCCCAAGGTAACGCCACCTTTTTTATCCTTGAGCGCCTTTTCATTTTCGGAATATTCCTTCATATCTATATAGGGCAGGTTGGGGAATATCAAAAAGCCATTTGATGCCTTGTCCAAAGGACTAAAATATTCGAATCTATTGGGAGAGAGCTGATAACCCGCATTATCTTTGCACGGTGCCAAATTCAGAAAATCATGCAGGAATTTTGTGACACCCTCAACCTTGTGATAAGTATCTTTCAGATTCCCAAGACTTTCCTTATCAAAACTCAAGACATTGCAATCGGGCGCTTGATATTTCTTCGTTCCTACACCCGAATAAAACCTGAACTCTCCATATCGATCACCTTGAGCGGTATCATTTATGAACAAGCCGGTGTTTAAATTATAACCATCAGGGGTCTTGTGAGCGAACACCGTGCGCTCTCCCTGAGAGCGCTGCGACGAGCGATCATTAAGATTTATATTGATATTGAGCTGATCCAGCGTTCTCTGCATCGGATGTGATTGCGTGTTCGGGGATGCCTCATAAAGGCCTCCTCTATTATTCATGGCGCCCACCTCCAGCCTGCTCATAGACTCATAACTTTGTGCCAGCTGATTATTTTGCATTCTCATTTCCATACTCCCTTTTTGCTAATAAGAGCGAAAGTACCTTCCTCCTCCATTTGTTATGCATAAGCTTTTTCCGAAGAACGCCCAAAAACCTTCCTGATCTTATTCAGACATTTACGCCCTGCAACTTGTTAAACATTCGATTTACTGTTACTAAATTTTAAACAAAAAAAATCCCCGAACCAGTCGGGGATTTTTTATGTGCGATCAATCAGCCCAAGGGCGGATCAATCTTCGCGGTAGCGACGCAGCTTCAGCTGCTTACCGGCAACGCGAGTGTCTTTCAGCTTGGTCAGCAGCTTTTCAAGACCGTCTTCCGGCAGCTCCACCAGGGAGAAGCTGTCACGGACCTGGATGCGACCAATGGCTTCACGTGCCAGGCCACCCTCGTTGAGGATAGCGCCCAGCAGGTTCTTGGCAGCGATACCGTCACGCGCACCCAGCGCGGTACGGCAACGAGCACGACCTTCAGCCAATGGAACCGGAGCACGACGCTCACGATCACCACGATCTGGACGGTCGCCAGTACGCTCTGGACGATCACCGCGTGGCGCGTTGTTCGGTACCAGTGGGCGCTCTTTCTCGATGGCCGCCAGGGTCAGGGCCTGACCGTTGGTTGCCTTGCGCAGCAGGGCTGCAGCCAGGGCACGTGGGGTGCAGCCGATATCGGCGGTCAGGCGGTCCAGCAGGTCGCCGTGGGTCGATTCAGCGTCAGCCACCAGTGGCGACAGGCTGTTGGTCAGTTTCTTGATGCGGGCATCGAGAACAGCCTGGGCATCCGGCAGGCGGACTTCGGCAACTTTCTGACCGGTTACACGCTCGATCACTTGCAGCATGCGGCGCTCACGTGGAGTCACCAGCAACAGTGCGCGACCTTCGCGACCCGCACGGCCGGTACGGCCGATACGGTGAACGTAGGACTCTGGATCGTAAGGCATGTCAACGTTGAACACGTGGGTGATACGTGGAACGTCGAGACCACGAGCGGCTACGTCGGTCGCTACAACGATGTCCAG
>Ga0308161_1001599_pt1 | contig 26579 bp, 25 predicted proteins | sample PhyFR2_FD_201034 | JGI IMG/M metagenome (GOLD analysis project Ga0308161, IMG submission 201034) | Phyllosphere microbial communities from UC Gill Tract Community Farm, Albany, California, United States - DLSLF.R2 | ecosystem: Host-associated > Plants > Phyllosphere > Unclassified | place: USA...
CAGTTTGCTGATTAAAGCATCGTGACGCGCCTTCTGACGCGCCATACGCAGACGTTCTGCGCGAATAATGGTTTTCAGATCGGACAGCGCCAGATCGAAATCATCATTCACAATTAAATAGTCATATTCGGCGTAGTGGCTCATTTCCGCTACGGCCTGAGCCATACGACGCGTGATTACCTCTTCGCTGTCCTGGCCGCGTCCGCGCAGACGGCGGTCGAGCTCTTCTTTCGAAGGCGGCAGAACGAAGATGCTGCGTGCGCCGGGCATTCTGGCGCGAATCTGCTGCGCGCCCTGCCAGTCGATATCCAGAAACACGTCAACGCCGGTTGCCAGCACCTGCTCAATTGCATGGCGCGAGGTGCCGTAATAGTTGTCGAAAACCCGGGCATGTTCGAGGAAGGCATCTTCCGCGATCATCTGCTCAAATTCATGTTTCTCAACAAAAAAGTAATGTTCGCCATGGACTTCACCCGGACGCATACCGCGCGTCGTATGCGAAACAGAGACCTGCGTGTCATACAACGGCTGGGTCTTTAACAGTGCCTGAATCAGGCTGGATTTACCTGCGCCGCTGGGTGCAGAAACAATATAGAGCGTGCCTTGAGCCATGGTTTTCTTGAATTGATTAAAAGCGGAGTCGATTTCCTGCCCAGTATACACGGCTTCCCGCTGCCACGCAGCGTTTGCGCAGCGGTAACAGCCAACTTTTGCGCATCTTCGCGCAATCCGCTGTCGTCACGTTGAAAATCGTCGCGGATTGCGTGGGGCTTTCTCGCGGAACCGGATCTCGATGCTGGCGGGGCAAGGGGCGGGGGTGTGGAATGCCCCAAAACCTTAGGAGAGCGAGCATGAAAAGAGTCGGCGGATCGCTGTTGGCGATGCTGTTGTGGATCGTCGCAGGGCCTGCGCAGAGCGCCCTGTGTCCGGTCTGGACCCCTGTGCGGGCGACAGAAGAGATGCGTCGCCTGCAGCAGCAACTGCAGCACTGGGATGATGCCTACTATCGGCAGGGCCAGAGTCCGGTCGTGGACGCAGATTATGATGCGCTACAGCAGCGACTCAATCACTGGCAGCACTGCTTTAGTCCGCAGCAGCCCGCTTACGCGCCGCAGCTGCCGGTTCAGGGCGAGCATCTGCATCCGGTGGCGCATACGGGCGTTAAAAAGCTACGCGACAGGCTGGCTCTGGCTTACTGGATGCAGGGCCGGCGCGACCTCTGGGTGCAGCCGAAGGTCGACGGCATCGCCGTGTCACTGGTTTATCGTCATGGCAGACTGGTCTCGCTGCTGAGTCGCGGCGACGGATTGCGCGGCGAAGAGTGGCTATCTAAAGCCGCCGGGATCCCGGCTATTCCGCTGCATATCGACACCGATCTTGAGAATGTGGTGCTGCAGGGTGAGCTCTTCCTGACGATGACCGGTCATCAGCAGGCAGTCGATGGCGGTAAGAATGCGCGATCGCAGGTGGCCGGAGCCATGATGAGTAAACAGCGTGTTCCCCTGCTGAAGTCGATTGGCATTTTTATCTGGGCCTAGCCGGATGGTCCGGAAACCATGGCGGAGCGCCTTCAGCAGCTCAGCCGCTGGGAACTGGGTCTGGCGGCCCGATGGAGTCACCGGGTAGAGGATGAAGAGGAGGTTGCCGCCTGGCGGGAACGCTGGTTCCATGCTGCGCTACCTTTTGTCACTGATGGTGTCGTGGTCCATCAGAGCCAGCGCCCTGCGGGAGAGCGCTGGTTGCCGGGCGAGGGAACCTGGGCCGTTGCGTGGAAGTATCAGCCGCCTGAAGTCAGCACGGAGGTGCTCTCTGTGGATTTTCCGGTGGGCCGGACCGGAAAAATCGCGGCGGTGCTGAATCTGCAGCCGGTACAGCTGGATGACCGGACGGTGAGGCGGGTGAACATCGGATCGCTACGGCGCTGGCAGGAGAGCGATATCGTCGCGGGGGATGTCGTCACGCTGAGCCTAGCGGGTCAGGGCATTCCCCGGCTGGAGCGGGTGATCTGGCGCGTGGCAGAGCGGCACTATGCTCAGCCGCCTGATCCATCCCGTTATAGCCCGCTGAGCTGTTTTACTTTCAGCGCGGCCTGTCAGAAACAACTCCTGGCGAAACTGCGCTTTCTCAGCCAGAAAAGCGTACTGAATATTCCGGGCGTTGAGCGCGGAACCTGGCTGCGCCTGCTGGAAAGCGGCAACATGACACATCTGTTCGGCTGGCTGGTATTAACCCCGCAGCAGATCGCCGCAGCAACCGGATTGTCGCCGGAACGTGCCGGACAGCTCTGGCACCGTTTTAATCTTACCCGGCAGCAGCCGTTTCGTCGCTGGGTGGCGGCATCCGGCGTTTCACTGCCGCGCAAGGCCCTGAAGGCCCTGCCTGACCCGAAGTGGGAGAGCCTGATACAGCGGGACGTTAAGGCCTGGCAGACACTGCCGGGCGTGGGGGCGGCGCTGGCAACGCGCCTGGTGGCTCAGTTCCATGATGCCCGGCTGCAGGCCCTGATCACGTTTCTTCAGCAGCAGGGCATCCCCGCCAGCTCAGTGCTCGGGGTGGGGATAGTTGAAAATCGGCAGGCCAAGACGGAAGCGCAGCGCCAGTAAACGGGCGAAAAAGCCGAACAGCAGGGTAATGATGATGACCGCTTCATGTGCCAGCGAGGTTTTCAGCAGCAGGATGTAGATCCAGCCCGAGGCAAACGCGATTCCCGCGTAGATTTCCTTCTGAAACACCAGCGGGATGCGGTTGCAGAACATATCCCGCAGTACGCCACCAAAGACGCCGGTGATCACTGCGCTTATGGCGGCAATAATCATGGCGTGGCCGGAATCCAGCGCAACCTGCGCACCGATGATGGAAAAGACCACCAGACCCAGCGCATCCAGCACCAGAAAGACTTTACGCAGATGCGTCATCAGCGGTGCCAGAAACGTGGTCACAACGGCTGCGGCCGCCACAATCATGATGTATTCGGGATGTTTCACCCAGCCCAGCGGATAGTGGCCCAGCAGGATGTCGCGCACCGAACCGCCACCAATGGCGGTTACTGACGCAATGATAATGACGCCGAACAGATCCATTTTGCGGCGACCAGCGGCCAGCGCGCCGGTCATGGCCTCGGCGGTAATACCAATGATGTAGAGAACGGTCAGTAACATAGCAGACTCCGGTAAAACGGCGGCAACGCGACGGCATTGCCCGAGAGACGGCGACGGGGACTTTCTGGCGTCCGGCGTCCGGGATGAGCGCAGTTTATACCAGCCTGCCCCGGCGTCAGCATAGAAAGAGTTTTGCAGAACAATGGCAGCAGGGACAGGAGAGAGCGATGAGCCGTTCAGGTTCCGGGCAGACGCATGTCTGAGGTTTCAGCGGCGGGGCTCTGGCAGCAGGACGCCGCGACAAGGAGCCCGCCTTTGGGCAGACACTCATTCGGATAAAAGAGAAAAGGCGGAGATAGCGGCGAAACATCAGAATCGAACAGAGAAATGAGGCAGCCAGTAAAAAAGAAAAGGCGTGCTGGTTAACAGCACGCCAATGCATCGTTTCCGACGCTCAGAGCCCACCATACAGACTTATTTTATTATTTGTTTCGTGCACGAATTTTAAAAAATGCATTCAGGCTGAAATGATATTCCGGCTGGAACCAGGAACGACCATAGTAGCAGTAAATCAGCATGCGAACAGAGGCCATCGCCAGGTAACCCCAGATTGCGCATAATACGGAAGGTGTCAGCCAGACGGTAAATAAGGTCACCGCAAGCCCGGCTAATACCGAAGAGGTTTCGGCAAACGCGATTCGGGTATATTGTTTCTCACGCTGCAATATCGCACGGTAATGCTGGCCCTGGGGAATAATAATAAACACCACGGAGACCATCTGCAGCATTAAGGCCAGTTCAGGCTGATCAAATAGCGCGGTCAGCAGATGACTGCCGGTAAATAAGAGTCCGAAAACTGCAACGCCCGTCAGCATATTACCCCAGTAGATCGTGGAGAGGTCGTTGATCGAGAGCATACAGCGGCGAATAAGCTTGTTGCAGAAGCCCCGGTCGGCCAGCGTATCCACAGCCAGTAAGGCGATGACGGCAATCGCCAGCAGGTTCAGTTCATTCGCCTGCAGAATCTGCGCCAGCAGAGAGAGTTGCAGGACGCCGATACCAATAATTTTGATTGAAGAGAGCAGAGACCATTTTGCGCTATTAAGACTGCTTTCACGTATTGCCATCATATACTCGATAGAGCCCAGCGGCTCTGTGAGAATTAAATAGTTGTGTTACGGCAAGCAGAAGTTGCTGTGACACCGTTCTTTAGTGCAATTTTCCGGCCTGTGTTCTGAATATTATTTCAGATCTGCCGTGTTATTATCGGTCTGGAAACTATCCGGATAAAAAGCTTCCCCGGTTAAGCGCCTGTTTCGTGTCATGGCGGCGTTCTCCTTAAAAGGTAAGAACGCCGCCAGATCACGAATAAATCCTTTTGTCGTTTTATATTCTCCTGCCCGCATCCTTGCGGCATTCTCAGTACCCTCTTATTCAGATAACAAGAGAGTAGCTGAGCGGTCCATGACGTTTTCATGCTTTATCATTATGGGTATTGCTGTGTGTGGAATGATTTATACATTGTTTTATTTAATTTAACACCATAAGAAAAGTCTGATTACGTTACCGCAGAAATAAATGGTTTCACTTTATGCATGATAAATATTAAATCCTCAGCGCTGCGGAAATAAACGACGATTAATGATTAATGAATGTGCTACAGGCGAAAAGCGGGCGCGACAGGTGAAGGAGCCTGTAATCACGGGGGATCACCCTGCTGACAGCGGGGATTACCAGGAATTTTCCTGGTAACGATGCTTAAGCCGCAGTGGTGTTGAATACTTAAGCGGGGACAAGAATCAGATGAGGTTGTAATACTTTATCTGCCGAAATTTTTCTGTTTTTTTCATCCACGACCAGCGATAAATACAGGAAAAACTCCGTTCTAAGTGATTGATTTATTGGGTCAGCAGCTGGTTAAGCTTTTCGAGATCGTTGCTAACCCATTCAATATCCTGCTTAAATTTCTCATCGGACGTAAAGGGCTGACGATAAATTGTCACCAGCACCTCAGCACCCTGTTCATTCGCGATTACGCGCATCGGCACGTAGATCTCCTTACCTGAACCGCCATCAATCCAGTGATCCATGACACCAAATGGATTGTGGGGCGAGAATCGCAGTTTCACATTGCCGAGCGGCCCCCTGGCGCGCCAGCGATTTCCCTCCGGTTCCAGAGCACTCTGCGTCAGCCCTGACGCCCACCTGGGAAAAAATTCCGGCTTCCAGATGGTTTCATACAGATCTAACCAGTGACGGGGGATTGTCAGACTCAGCGTGCGAGAGGAGAGCATAGAACCTCCGGAGGATAAGCGAAAAAGGCATTAAAGCATGGCGGCAGGTTTGCTAAAACGTTGTAACAGCAGAAGTGTGGGGTCAGCAGAGTTCTGTATAAAGGGCAGACAGCAGGACAAGGCTGTCTGCCGCTGGTTCAGATGAAATTACCGCGCGCAGAAACCGGCTGCGCTTCGCTCTGACCGTCAGAATGACGCAGAATGAAGCTGTCCGATTGCGCCATCACGGCACAACTGTGATTGGGAAAGATGCGCAGCAGCGAACCGACGTCCGGACGACGATCCTGATAAAGCAGGAAACCGTGCTCCTCCGATAGCTTCGTTACCTCATAGGTGTGGCCGGCTTCATCCACGGCAATACCAAAACCGCTGGCGTTGGTGCCGTGCGGGCCTTTGTCGGAACTCAGCATTTTCGATCCTGCATCCACAATCGCGAAATGGTCGTTCACCGCCACGACGCGGGTGATGACGCTCATAGCCAGCTGCCCGACGCGGCTTAAACCGAGGCGGCAGGCGGTAAGATCCAGGAGTGCGTAGTTGCCGGGCCGGATTTCATCCAGGCAGGGCGCAATTTCTGCCGCCAGCGCGGTCGGGGTTGAGCCGACGGAGAGAGGGCAGTCGGTAAATCCCGCCGCCTGCAGTTTGGCCTGAAGCCGCTGCATCAGGCGGGCCTCCTGACGGGCGATATCCGCAATCGCCGCAGCATGACCGGCACCGTAAGCGTGACCGGCATGGGAAACGAGGCCGGCAAAGCGTAACCCGTTATCCTTCAGCGCCTGCGCGATCGCGATCGCCTCATCAGTATCCGGGTTAACGCCAATCCGATGCAGCCCGACATCCACCTTAATCGCGACCGCCAGATCGCACGCCGGTTGCTGCTGGCGGGCCTCAGCAATCGCCGCCACGCCATCAACGCTGTCCGCGATCAGGGTGAGCCTGACCTGATGCAGCACTGCCTGGCGCAGCAAATCGGCCACGCTCTGGGGCTGCACAATCGGGTAGGCCAGCAGCAGGTCGCGCACGCCACCCAGAATAAACGTCACGCCTTCGCTGGGCTTAGAAACCGTAACGCCCCGGGCACCCAGCGCAAGCTGGCGCTGCGCAATCCAGACGCTTTTATGCGTTTTGATATGCGGCCGCAACGAGACACCCGCCTCATTTGCTTTGCGCTGCATCTGCTGCAGGTTCTGATCCAGCCGCGCGGTATCCACTTCAATATAGGGCGTAAGGCGATCATCAATCAGTGGACGCTGCCACTGCTGTGTATCGTTGATATCCATAAGATTGTCCGGCAATGACGAGGTAAGAGACACCATCATTCCCTAATTTGCGTGCTGATGCCAGCCGGGTAACGGGCAGAGAAGCGAAGCGTTCACGAGTGGCCATACCAACAGAAAAAAGGGTGGCCGGAGGAAAGGGCGGCGGACAAAAACAAAAAAGCAGGCGCGAGGCCTGCTTTATGCGTTTGCTCAGACGTAGAGCGACTGTTCGCCCGGTGGCCGGGTTTTGAAACGGCGATGCAGCCAGAGGTACTGTTCGGGCGCGCGCAGGATCTGATTTTCAATCACCTTATTCATATAAGCCGCCGCCGCGACCTCATCCGTATGAGGGTAATTTTCCAGCATCGCTTCGATGATCAGATGGTAGCCATGATTATCCGGATTGCGGATCAGCATAATCGGCACCATCGCCGGCTTCGCCAGACGCGACAGGACAAATGTTCCGTTGGTGGTGGCGGCTTTCTCCACCGCAAACAGCGGCGCAAAGGTGCTGCCTTTCGGGCCGTAATCCTGGTCCGGTGCAAACCAGACTGATTCGCCCTGCTTCAGCGCATTGACCATGCCGCGCAGGTCGCGACGGTCGATCATCGCTTTGTTCGACCGCATCCGGCCCTTGGTCTGCACGTACTCCATCGCCTGATTGTTGTGCGGACGATACATTGCCATCATGGGCTGGCAGAGGCCGCTGATGCGCCCGCCCAGCTCCAGCGACATAAAATGCACACCAATCAGCATCACGCCGCGTTTTTCGTTCTGCGCCGCATAGAGATTGTCCATGCCGGTAACGTTAAACAGACGCCTGACCGCACGGTCAGACCAGAACCAGGCGATACCGGTTTCAGCCAGCGCCATGCCTAACGACGCAAAGTTACCGGCAATCATCGCTTCCGTTTTCTCTTCGCTGATACCGGGAAAACAGAGTTCAATGTTGCGACGGGTGATACGTTCGCGGCGCTGCATAAAATGACGGGAGATCTTACCCGCCCCGGCACCGAGACGCATAAGAACAGGATAGGGAAGCTGGACCAGAAGCCAGAGCACGCTCAGGCCAAACCAGGTAAACCAGTAACGCGGATGCAGCAGCGAACTGCTAAATTTTCCGGTGTTTTTCATTAACTACCTTCATGAGAGAAATGGACGTAACGCATAAAGAGCACTTCCATAGTCTCCAGGCGGTACAGCTGTACTGATTTCGACCGGCACTTTATCAAAAAGTGCCTTCAAAGAAAGGGAAACTCTGGAATCTACAGGATTGACCAGTTTCATGGAGCGATGTCGCCAGAAGGCCTCACAAGGATGCAGACCAGAAAAAGCAGATAAATTTCAGCAGATTGAAGCAGGATTATCCGGAAGATAAAGCGTGTCAGATGAGACGCCAGGAAGAGTCCGGAAATGATTATTTATCTATCTTTACGTAAAAATGCGGCCAGTCAGGTGCACACGGGCTGCGATCTGCGAATGAATGTTAAAAGCTGATGCGGGGGGCGATGAACGAAGCGTCATCGCTGACGCTTCGTTCAGGATGTGAGGCAGGGAGTTACTCAATGTTGAATCTGAATGTTGAGTTGTGGTGTATAGCACTTGATTACATTGATTTTTCTCTACTCTGGCTTTTCATTATGTACACTTCTATGTACACAGAAAACAGACGCTATACTGAAAATACCGCTTAATTGAGCAACGCAGCGTGACCACAGCGCCCAGACTGTATATTTATTGAACAGATCTGTTTCGTGCTCTGCAATGAGTCTTTCGACTTTGCGAGGCAAGCGTGGGTATTGCATAGTTGCCAGCATGTAGCGCTTTATTTCAGCGATGCTGGGAGCGTCTGGCAAGGTACAAAGAAGCCCTCTTTCCAATAACTCATCCCCCAAATCTTTCGAGTAGACCCGGAGTCGCTCGAAGGGATTTCTCATCTCTAAAAGGTGGGCCAGCATTAAAACGTTACCCTTCTTGCTTGTGGGTTTAGTGTTTGGCCTGTATCGAGCCTCAATACGCAAGAATTGCTGATACTCATCAAAATTAATGTTAATGAATTTGGCTCTTTCCTTAAATACCAGTTTTCTACCGCTGTTAACATCAACTTTTCCATAGCAAAGGATGTGTAAAAGCGAGCGGTAACTTCCTATCCTTAGTCCCGGTAAACCATTTTCCTTATCAAAGTATGCTGTTTTTCCTGAACGTTCTAAGCCCCATATATAATCATCCAATTTGCATTTGTAGACGTCAAGAGCGACATCAATTTGTGTAATCCATGCCTGCGCCAGCAGCTGATAGAATATTCCTCCTAGTCGACTATTTATCCACGATAGCAAATGATCTATTTTTTTGGACTTCATATGCTGGGGGCGAAAATCTAGACGTATTCCTCCTGTATTACGATTTATTGGAGAATAATCTATTCGCAACAGTACAGGTGAGTGTTTCTTCTTCCCTCGTATCAATAACGCTTTTCGATAAGGTTTCCCAACTTTGTTAAGGATATATTGAACGCGATATTGTTTGAATTCCTTGTGCCTCATCCTTTTCAGTTTTGCATATGTAATCTTCATTTCGGTATTTTTATCGAATTGACTTACTACACATAGCTTATCAACTCGCATTTTTAACTTTTGATCTCTGGTATTCATGCCAATATCCAGTGAACAACAAAACTCTATGTTTCGTTTGTTAAGTTTCATTTATACCCCTTACAGAAATAACTATTGGTATGGGATAGTGAGTATTGAATCAGATAATCACTATCCCTATAGATGTGCATATAACGTGCTATTAGAGCGATGAGCTTTTTCGCTCAATTTCTTCTTGTTTCTGATAGCGGTACTTTCTGGCGGCTGGTAATCCACCACTGAACTTCCTCTTCTCTCCACGCTACTGAGCGAGAAGATGCGTTTACACCACCAGTCAGGCGAACTGGTTCAGGGAAATGACCTGCTTTGATTTGGCGATAGAGCGTAGCGCGTGAGAAAGCACAGTATTCAAGGACTGTTTTGATCTTGATTAGGCGTAGAGCAGTCATGGTTAAAGCCTGTTTAGTTAACGCATCCAATTGATGCTCTCCGCATTTACAGATTTTTCAGAATGGATGGTTTTTGCGATAAAAAATGCCTCATTATCAGGGGGTGAGGGATGAGATTGTTCATTAACCTATTGTTAAATATGGTGATATTTTTTTGTCTTTTTTGTGGCATTTTTATCTGATCATCAGATTTTTTACATGGTAATCTGATCATCAGATCTAAATTTGACAGTTTGAAGCTTGTCCGTGATCTGATGATCAGAAAACCATAAGGGGTTGGTAATGGCGTTAAAGCACATAAAATTGAGCGAACTTGATGATCCTTTTGAATTTAAGACTGATGATGAAGTGGAGGATTTCGAGGATGAAGAAAAGGATGGTGGATCTAAGGGTATTGATGAATCTTTAAAAGCTCGACGTAAAGCCAATATTGAGTATCAGAACACACGCAAAAAGCAGCTTGAAAAAATAGGAAGGAATCATATTCAACTTAGGCTTGATGATGAAAGTTTTGAAAAATTAAGCGATTTGTGTGAGGTGCTAGGTTATAAGAGACCTAAGCCTCAAATGCACAATCTTGTTGAAATGTATTCGGCAATTTTTAAATATTTATTAAGAACTAGCGACGAAAGTTTTGGATATTCTCCGACTACTAGCCGATCAATTAAAACATTAGGTGTCTATAAGTATGTTGATCATCTTAGTAATGAAAAAAATTGGCCGAAGGATGCTATTCTCGCAGAGCTAAAAAATAAGGGAACCAAAATTTATATAAACAAAATTGGGGAAAAACGCGGCCTATCAGGTAACGAAAAATTTCTTGAACGACTCTTTGATAAAAATAAAATTCTTAAACTACTTACAGAAATGGATGACGCTGTCTGAATATCAGACGGTAGTCATATTTTTGGAAGAAATGAGACTTTACTTTTAAGTCTCATTTCGTATATTCATCTAAGAGCATAATCAGTACACGTCTTTGCTCATGGGTTAATCGAGGCCATATCTGATCAAAACGATTTTTTAAATCGGCATCCTTGACTGGCACAAAATCTTGCTGGCTCTTAGATTCATTGTCTAATGTTGAAAAGCAGTCAATAAAAAACCAACTAATAGGTGTATTCAATTTAATAGCGATGTTAACAAGATGTGCCACATTGATCTTGTTTGTACCACGTTCATAGCGCGAGAGTTGCTGATGAGAGATATCGACAAGTTCGGCCAGGTGCTGAGCTGTTATCCCTAGCTCTTTACGTCGCATCTGAATGCGCTGTCCTACCTGTTTATCTGCACTATCTGAAGATAGCTGAGCCATATACCACCACTCCCCTTAATGTCTATAGATGGAAGTTTGTGGGCTTTTTGCTCTTGTATGAACATCGTCTATGGATTATAAATGTGTTTTTTCTCTTCTATGGCGATTGGATGAGGTGCTGGACTGAGATGTGTGAAGTCATATGGCTTTTACAGTAACCATACTTATAAAGGATGGTCCATATTGATACATCGGTTAAAAGACCATCATTGAAGGTCTTTGCAGGCGAACGCAATGAAAAAACAAAAAATACTTATTATTGAATCACGCAGCGATCTGGATATTTATGATGAGAGATACGAGGGAAATACACTAAGGAAGGTTTTGGAGTTACAAGGTGTAGCTGCAAAATGTATTGAAGTAGTTAATGAAGGAATGCTAGTAAAAGCATTAAAAATAGCGCAGCGAGAACACATAAAATATGTACATATCAGTGCTCACGGTTCATGTGATGGTTTTATTTTAACAGACGTGAGTTTTATTACATGGAGGGATTTTGATCGTATAGCGTGGCCTATATTAAGAGGTAAATGTATTTGCTTTTCTAGCTGTTCAGTTGGCAGGGGAGCTGAACAATTATTTAATTTTCATAAATCTTTTTGTAACGCAATTGTTGGACCCACAAGAGATATTACTTGGGGTGAGGGGCTTGTTGCATATTCTGCATTCTATCACCGGGCACAATCGTATGAGAAATCATCCTTCCAAGATGTTCGGGTAATGAATCATATCGTAGGCGCTGGAACGTTCAGGCTCATAGAATCACCATATATATCATCTACCTATACAATTGATGGTTCTCTAAAATATGTTTGTTAGGCTCTTAAAATAAGGACTTCTAATGGTAAGTATCATAAACAAAAAATCTTTATTTATTCTTTCAATAATGGCTTGCAGTACAAGTTATGCTGCTTCTTTTGATTGTAATACAGTAGCTTCAGGTGTTGAAAAAATGATTTGCTCAGATCATAAGTTAAGTCGTTTGGACGACTATCTATCCTAGAACTATAAAATAGCTATGGGGCCTGATATGCCTGAAGAAGCAAAATCCAAAATTAGAAAATCGCAAATAGATTGGCTTAATAAGAGAAATGCTTGTACTGATGCTCAATGTATTGAGCGAATGTATTCTAAGCAGATGGATTATCTTTGGAACGAATGCTTTGATCATCTTAGTGGCAAAATTGAATATATTAAATTTTCCGAAGCAATAGATAAAATAAAGAGAGATCTAGCTTCTCAAGAGTATAATAAAACTCATAAAACACCTGAGGAAGTTATCAGGGAATTATCAACTAAGAACACTAACAAGGTTCAACAATTAGGATTTAATAATAAACAGTTAGATTCAAATTTATTTTTAGATGGGTTTGGTAGTTACTTTGAATACCATACTCTTAAGGAATGTTTGTCATTGATTTTTGAATTACCTGATTTAACCCTATTAGAGAAAATCAATTATAAAGGTTGTGCTGGATTTAGAATAAAAACATCCGGACGACCTTACTCTGGATTTATTTTTAGAGAAGAAGAGGGTGAGATTTATTTAACCGGTCTAGTATCAGGCGATAAAATTATAGAGGCTACTACTGAAAATGACATGCGAGAGCTTGCTCGTATATTCTTGAGCTATACAAATTATGTTATCGATAATAGTAATGCTAAGGATTTGTGATGGTTTTTTTAATAAGAAATGCTACTGTCATTTTTGTGATTTTCACATATCAGACTTATGAAAAATTTATTACAGGAAAATAGAATTATATTTGAAGTGATAATTAAATAAGCAGGTGTCATAATAACTAATGAGGCCTGCCTATTTTTACTCCAATCACCCTTAGGAAATAACTATATATTAGCTTCGGGGCGGTCTTTGTTGATATAAGAGCGGTTGGAATAATGTACAGTTGATAGATAGTCAGATAATATATCATGAGGAGGTATAGTATTGTTTTTTTCACGAGCCCACCCATCATATGTTCGTACTTCAATAAATGGGTTTGATAATCCTTTTTGAACCCAACGCTCCTCTCTCCTGTTATTATTTAACTCCGAATCTCTCCCATAGATCAAAATTCCTCTTACAGCAAAAAATGGCGGTAAGTCATTATGAGACTTTAATGGGACTAATATATCTCGAAAGGCATCTTGGTTTCTCGCGTACCAACCCAGCCAATCTTCCACTTGTCCATATGCGTGATTGAAATTTTGAGTAAATGAATCATCTTTATTAAAAATTGATTTGGAAGGTTTTTCGATTTCAACCAGATAAACATATGTAGGCCCAGAACGAGGATTTACCCATGTAAAATCTGTAACAAAATCGACACCTAATGGAAGTTTAGCTATCAATGCATTCGATAGTGCGTAGGCAGTGCCAATGATTGAGGCCGGATGTTTCTCGAAAAATTTCTGCACTGTCGATTCTTCGGGGTCAGTATTAATTAAGGTGATCAATTCGTTCATTTTTATATCCATTATTAGTTCAACCAACTTTGTGAGTTAATAGCTGTTCTAACAGTACATAAGCCTCAGTGCCCAGATATATTGATATTGGAAATCAAAAGAGTCAAATATCAAAAACCTATCAGAAAAAGTAATATGCTTTTAGTCTGATAGATTTTAACCTCTGCATACGGAATAATAGATGATTTAATTAAGCATCAGTTAACCATTCCATCGGGACCAATTTAATACCGTCGCGCCATTCTGGCAATCCAACGACACCATCAATTTCTCCCCAAACTTCGCGTGGTGCATGATCTAAAACTATTAGTTGAAGTTTCCCATTTTCCTTAATCACTACGTTACCCATTGTTTCAAATGCCCGTCTAACAGCTTCAACATCTTCATCACGAAGCTTTGGTTCATCTTCATTAGCAACGTTTTGAAGCTGAGTAGATTTAGGAAAATAGACCTGACTTGGTTGATCAAGAATAAGAAAACTAGGTACAGGATTATTTTTTTGACTTAAATAAAATTGATGGAGGGAGAGTAATACTGCCAAATGATAGGAGAGCCAATTTGAGCCACTTCCTATCTCCGAAAGATAATCATCACGCTCATCCCCTAATACTTTGATTGTTAGGTCATTAATTTCTAAAGAAATAGGTGCATTTGGGTCTTCAACATCTAAACCTTGAAGGATATTCCCTGCTTTAGTGTTAATAACTCTTAATGCTTGGTTTTTACGCAATTCGATATCTTTTTCACGTAACTCTTTTTCCAAGTTCTGTACTATTTCTTTGAGATTATTTACTTCTTCTACAAGTTCACTATCGCTTCCTAGTTTTCTATGTAACTCTAGCGCAGATTCGATATTGCCGATGAAACGCTCAGCACGCCTGGTGGAAAACTGTTGCTCACGCGCCTCCTTCGATCTGCTCGTTAAGGCTCGCTTACTTAACTGGATGGACCTTAAACGCTCGGTTGCGTTAGACACTTCAGAGGTTACACGTTGTAGCTCTCTATCAAATGCGGCTGGAACTTCCTTATGGGTATCAGCTCCTATCGCAGCCTCAACATCTGATAGTCGTTGGACAAGTACGTGTAGCTTTTGCTTGGCAGAATCAGAATGGCTACCACACATGGGGCAATCTGACTCATCATTTGTGTTAGATAATAACCAGCCAGAAATTTTAAGCCTGTCACGTTGCATTAGAAGGGCATTTTCATATTGATTTACTCCAACTCGTAGACGGTTCATTTCTTCAAGACGGTGACGCATTGTAGTGAGTTCACGAGAAACTAATCGCTCTTCGTTTTCAAGCTTATTTAATTCATCCAAAGCGTCTGAAATTGTTGATACGGTTACTTTCAAAGCTAGATCGGTTTGTGAAATAACTTCTTCAAGGTGCCCAATCATTTGCTCTCGGGATAACTGTTCTTGCGGTTTAGGTACCAAGCCAAGTTCTTGAGCCTCACTGTACTTAGACTTTAAATCAGCAAGCCATTGTGCTGATATAGCTTGGGCATCTTTGAGTTCTCGCTCTTTGCGACGTAACAATAGGCGAGTTCTATTGAGCTCAAACTGTTTAGCCATTAATTCAGATGTTACTGCGCCAAGGACATAGGGAAAAATCTTCCGCAATTTTTCCCTATGTTCATAGGTATTAGTTTTAAAAAATAAAACATCGGGATTAGCAACAACGTTTTGCGGTTGAAATGTGAAAGCAGCTAAATCACGAAAAGCTGGCCGACCATCAAATCCTGAATTTTCATCTCCACCTGAAAAGTCAAGATTCGAAAGATTAGCCAAATCATCAAGCATTCTCTTTACTGCAATAACATTAGTGTTTTTTTCCAGACGGCTGGGGATGGACGTAATATTTTCAGCCTCTAATACATACATATCAGTGGTACTACGTTGGTTTCCTGGTTCTTTTCGTGCCAACAGTTTTTCACCTTGCTCTGTTGCCACGACGATCCCAAACCACTCACAATATCTACGAATAGTATTTACTGGAATTGAACAGCTATTGGAACCAAGACAATAATCAATGATGGGAATTACTGCCGATTTCCCAGTGCGTGAGGCACCACTGATAACATTAACTTTGCCGAGTTCAAAACGAATGGTACGAGGTTTAAAATTTTTATTTCGTGGCCAGAGTATGATGCCTCGAATCTGAAAATACATTAGAGTTTCACCTTTAAAGTTGTCACAACCTCATGAATCGAGAGTTCGCCAAACCAAGAGCCCAGTTTTTCTGCCAAATCCATGAGTGTCTTTACCTCATCCGATAATCCCCTCGCCTTTGTTTTCGATAAAGGGATTACATCACCCTCATCTTGCAATTTGAGTAGATCGCCTGCGACAGCAAGCTCAATTGATCGCAGGCTAAGCTGTCGCCAACGTATTGAACGTTCATGAATTTGAAACAGCAAATCTTGCTTTGATACCGATGAATCGCCAAACTTTGCAGCAAAAGCCCGCAGCCCTGAACTTTTATAGGTACGCTTAACAAACTCAGAAGTCTCTTGATGCAAAATTATAGGAAGTACCAGAAAGAGAAATGGAAGAGGAGGGGGCGCGCTTACCCGATTAGTTTTGACATAACCACAACAAAACCGCCATACAAGAGCAGCACCTAATGCAGGATTCTGAATATTTTGAGCTTCTCTTGCCAGCATTTTATGCGACCTTCTTATTCTTCAACTGCGTCGTATAGTTTGGATGCCATCCTACAGCTAAGCTATCAGCTAAAATATGATAGCAACCGGGAATAAAATGGCTTGGCGGAGACATAGCCTGAAGTGGGGTATTAAACTGCATACATTCAAAGTAAAGTAGCTGCCCTTGATCTTGTTCGGGCTTTTCTCTGTGTGTTAAACCACAGATTCTCTGTTTATTCTTCCATGTTCTCTGTAGCACAGTATCCAAATCATCAAATGAGGTTTCGTCAACTTCTCCCCGCGCAGCCCAATCAGTTCGATCGAATGAGGCCATTAAATAGTCACTTATGGCTCCAAGTATTTCTTCATAAGGCAGGCCGATGATCTCTAATTGTTGGACAAATTTATCAGGAAGATACTCCTGTGCCTTCTCTTTTGCTGGGGCCTGAGCACGGCTAGAAAGAACCATCTGGCGATCTATTTTCTGAACATATGCTTTGTACCAGGTGTAAAAATCATCACGGGCAATGACAGCAGGTTTTTCTTCCTCTAGAAGCATATCGATGTGGCGTTTCACTTTTCCGCAAAGGTAATTAGTGATATCGCTAACCTTTGAAGGCGAGACAGGATGGCTTCGCACACATGCTTCAAGATCTGCTTGTGGACTACCACTACCAAGTGTCAGTTGAAAGTTGCAAATAAGTCTTTGTAGAAGGTTTTGGTCTGCGGTAAAGACTTTTTCGACGTATTTGGAAATTTCTTTCGAGATGCCATCCTTCAAAGTGAAGTGTGGTGAATCTCCCCATAATTCTGTTCGGGCATGGGTAATGGCTTCTTGGGCATCCTCTAGTGTTTTAGCTTCATTAAACTTTTTAACTATACTCCCTTCAACTGGACGCGATACATATAGCTCAAAAATGGCTTTTTCCACTTCGAAGCCTGGGGATGTAGCAAGGTCAATCCAATTAGAAAGTGTTTTCCATAATGATTTTGCACGATCAGCTGCAGGATTAGCTGTAAGAGCGCTTTTACTTTGAATGAATCTGATATCACCAGAATTATTCTCTTGGGCAACGTCATCAAGTACCTCCAAACTGCAAAGACTACCCTCAGGTGCTTGAAGCAACAAATGAGTGAGCAGTGTAAATTGAAGGCTGTACCCTAACGCTTGACCAGGAACCTCAGTTTTCCGCTTGGGCTTAGATTGACCATTCGTTTTTGAAATTGCCATATGGTTCCATCCGAAATAAAAGGTGCTATTTCACCCTTTTGGGCATATTACAAGAAGATAATGGTGAAAATCTAGATTATCACCCAGAATTCTGTTCAAGTTCACATTCGAATCCATTATCTTGAAATACCTAGTCTTTTTAACGAAAAGCTGGGACTGTCTCCTTTACGCGATAACCTTTCTTAGTGGCATCACGTTATAACCTTCACCTCTTTCCAGAGATACGAGCAAGTCAGCCCACAACTCCAACGCCTGCTTCCTCTCATCGAAATACTGATAACGGTTGTATATCCCCTCAACACCTTTGATTCTGTGGTTCAGGCATCGTTCTGCAACTACTGGATCAACTCCTAACGCCGCCAGATGTGATCGTGCGGTACGCCGAAAATCATGGATAGTAAAATTCGGTATATCGGGCAGATTACCCTTCACCTTGCTCAACGCTACAGGGAGTGTGCTTTCCTGAATGTGGGGAATCATCCGGTGCTGCATTTTTCTCGCTGGAAGCACCCACTGGCTATTGCAGGACATTTGATGAAGTTCCTTTAGCCATTCAAGAGCTACTGACGGGATAGGTATATCGATTGCATCACCATTCTTAACCCGCTCTGCAGGTAAGCGCCAAACCGCTTCATCAAGATCGAACTCTTCCCAACGTGCACCGCAAAGCTCCATCTTACGGCAGCAGAATACCAGCAGAAGCTTCATCGTAAGCTCATTCTGACGCGAGAAACCTTTTGTCATTGGCATTGCCTGTAAGAATCGCACAAGCTCTTCTCGGCTTAGCCAGCGTTCCCTGCTTTTTTCCTGCCCACCCGCATCATCAATTTCAAAAGCACCAGTAGGATTCGTTTCTAGCATATGCCGTCTTATTCCGTAATCGAAGATACGGCGAGTCCATCTGAGCACATCGTTAGCGACTGTTGGTGCGCCACGCTGGACGATTTTTTGCAGCATGTCATCAATATGTCTGGGTTTAACCTCTTCGATTCTGAGTCGACCAATTGCCGGATTAATGTCTTTATCTATGCGGCGGCGTAGGATGTCTGGATGCTTCCACCGATTGAGGATCTGGCGTTCAAAATATTCAGCTGCAAGTTCTGAAACACGTAGCGCGTGCTTTTCATCCTCCATCTTCCTCAGCGCTTCAGCTTTGCGTTCTTGCTTTTCCCCGGCAACGTCATAACCCAATGCAACCCGTGCTGACTGTTCTTTAGCTTTTGCTCGTGCTTTAGCGAGTGACAACTCGGTGTACGTGCCTATGACCAGTGATCGCTGTTTGCCTGCAAAACGATAACGCAAACGCCAAAAGGGTACTGAGTAATTTTCTGGGAAGCATAAATACAGCCCACCCCCATCAGAGCGACCAGCAAAATGCTCACCCGATTTTATCCATGCTCTGATTTGTAGGTCTGTCAGTTTTGCCATGCTTGTCTTGTCTCATTGCTGTGTACATAAACTGCGTGTCATAAAAGCCAGTATGTACACGTCTATGTACATACGAAACACGCGCTCCAGTGATACGATATGAGACTATATAAAACAAAAAAGACCATGATTTACAATGGTCTTTTTATCCTGGCGAGACTTAGTGAGACAACGCGAGATCGCGTGAAACGTTACTCGATATTCTGAATCTGCTCGCGCATCTGCTCAATCAGCACTTTCAGTTCGATCGCTGAGGCAGTGATATCGGCGTTGATCGATTTCGAGGCCAGGGTGTTCGACTCGCGATTGAACTCCTGCATCATGAAGTCGAGACGACGGCCAACGGCCTCTTTCTTCTTCAGGATGTTGTAGGTTTCTTTCACATGCGCGTCCAGACGATCCAGCTCTTCGGCGACGTCAACACGCTGCGCCATCATCACCAGTTCCTGCTCAAGGCGATTGTTTTCCAGCTGAACGTCCGCCTCTTCCAGTCTGGTGACCAGGCGCTCACGCTGCCATTTGATCACGTCAGGCATCTGCGCACGCACTTTGCTGACTTCCTGCGACACGCCTTCCAGACGCTGCTCGATCATCGCTTTCAGTGCGCTGCCTTCGCTTTCGCGTGCCGCAATAAAATCATTCAGCGCGTTATCCAGCGCCTGCAGCAACTGCGTATTGATGGCGTCCAGATCCTGCTCCTGCGCGGACATCACACCCGGCCAGCGCAGAATATCCAGCGGATTGATGGCGCCTTCGTCGCTCTGCATTTTCACCCAGTTGGCCGCCTGCACCAGCTGTTTAGCCAGAGTCTCGTTCAGCATCAGTTCGCCCTGCGCGCTGGGATCGGCGTCATAACGCAGATGGCACTCAATTTTACCGCGCGTCAGGCGCTGACGTATGCGCTCACGGATAACCGGTTCCAGCCCGCGAAACTGTTCCGGCAGACGGATATAGGTTTCCAGATAACGCTGGTTAACAGAGCGCAGCTCCCAGGCGGCGCTGCCCCATTCGCCTTTGGCTTCGCTGCGGGCATAAGCGGTCATACTGCGGATCATAAGCGGTACTCATTTACGGAAAGATGAGTGAAGTATAGCGAGGCGAGCCACGGCATAACAGGCATAAGCGCCTCACAGGAAAATAACGAACCATTTCCGCTTTCCGCGGCAGCCACTTATGATGACCGCTGACCCCTTGTGAGGATAACTGATCTATGTCTCGCGTTATTGCCCTTCCTGTTGTGATGGCTCTGTTGCTGGCGGGCTGCCAGGCGCGCCACCACTCGCCGCCCACGAAACCGCAACCCATCTGTGCGGGAGGCGACATGATGATGCAGACCACGCTGTGGTTTGGACTGAGTAAACCGGATGGCGGCAGGGTAAGTTCGCTCGACTGGATGAACTTTGTCGATAACGAGGTCACGCCGCGCTTCAAATCGGGGCTGTCGGTCTACGACGCCAGAGGGCAGTGGCTGGGCGAAAACGGTCAGCTGGCACGCGAAAACAGCAAAGCGTTAATGCTTATCCACGGGATCGATCCCGCCACCAGCCAGGCTATCGAGGCGTTACGCAGCCTCTATAAGAAACGGTTTGGTCAGGAGTCGGTGATGCGGGTCGATGCGCCCGTCTGTGTCAGTTTCTGATGGGAAAAGGGCGGCAGCGTCGCCGCCCGTTGAGTGGTCAGATAAACAGACCGGCAAACGCGGCAGAGAGCAGGCTGACCAGCGTAGAGCCATACACCAGCTTCCAGCCAAAACGGGACACCACATTGCCCTGTTTCTCGTTCAGGCCTTTGATGGCGCCCGCGACGATGCCGATAGAGGCAAAGTTAGCAAAGGAGACCAGGAAGACCGACAGGATGCCCAGTCCGCGCGCGCTCATGCCCGCCGCGACCTTCTGCAGCTCAATCATCGCCACAAACTCATTGGCCACCAGCTTGGTAGCCATAATGCTGGCCGCCTGCAGGGCATCGGCTTTAGGGATCCCAACCAGCCAGGCCAGGGGATAGAACAGATAGCCGAGCAGCTGCTGGAAACTGTAGCCGAACAGGGCGGCAAACAGCGCGTTAACGGCGGCGATCAGGGCAATAAAACCAATCAGCATAGCCAGAATGATCATCGCCACTTTGAAACCGGCCAGGATGTACTCACCCAGCATCTCAAAGAAACTCTGATCTTCATGCAGTTTTTCCAGCGCGATAGGCTGCTCTTCCTGGCGGGTCATCGGGTTGATGATCGACAGGATAATAAAGGTGCTGAACATGTTAAGCAGCAGCGCCGCAACCACATACTTCGGTTCAATCATCGACATATACGCACCGACAATCGACAGCGACACGGTCGACATCGCGGTTGCCGCCATGGTGTAGAGGCGGCGCGGCGGGATGTCGCCCAGAATCCCTTTGTAGGCGATGAAGTTTTCAGACTGACCCAGAATCAGCGTGCTGACGGCGTTAAACGACTCCAGCTTGCCCATGCCGTTAATCTTCGACAGCAGCGACCCGAAAAGACGGATCAGCAGCGGCAGGATACGCCAGTGCTGCAGGATACCGATCAGCGCCGAAATAAAGACAATCGGACAGAGCACGCCGAGGAAAATAAAGGCCAGCCCCTGCTTGCTCATGCCGCCAAACACAAACTCTGTGCCCTGTGCGGCAAAGCCCAGCAGCGTTTCAAAGAAACCGGCGAACGATCCCACCAGCGCCAGACCACCGGCGGAGTGAAGGAAGAACCAACCCAGTGCGGCTTCCACCACAATCAGTTGAATAATAAAGCGCAGACGAATCTGTTTACGGTCATGACTGACCAGCAGCGCAAGGGCGAAAATCACCACCAGCGCCAGCAGAAAATGAAGAATGGCGGCCATATGTGTTTTTTATCAGAGAGAAAGGAACGCGCATTTAGCCACAGCTGGCGGGGAATTTCATCTGATGCCTGTCCCGGACCGGCGCAAGAGACAGCGGGCAAGGAAGTCCGTATAATGCGCAGCCAATCATTAGCAAGCCGGAGAATACCCATGCGTCCAGCAGGCCGTAGCGCACAACAGGTGCGTCCAGTCACATTGACCCGCAATTACACCAAACACGCAGAGGGTTCCGTTCTGGTGGAGTTCGGCGAAACGAAAGTGCTCTGCACTGCCTCCGTAGACGAAGGGGTTCCGCGTTTCCTGAAAGGCCAGGGCCAGGGTTGGGTCACGGCCGAATATGGCATGCTGCCACGCTCGACCCACAGCCGTATGGCGCGTGAAGCGGCAAAAGGCAAGCAGGGTGGCCGCACGCTGGAGATCCAGCGTCTGATCGCCCGTTCACTGCGCGCCGCCGTCGATCTGAAGGCGCTGGGTGAGTTCACGATTACGCTCGACTGCGACGTGATCCAGGCCGATGGCGGCACCCGCACCGCCTCCATCACCGGTGCCTGTGTGGCGCTGGCCGATGCACTAAACAAGCTGGTTGCCAGCGGCAAGCTGAAAGCGAACCCGATGAAGGGGATGGTCGCGGCGATTTCCGTGGGCATCGTCAGGGGCGAAGCCCTGTGCGATCTGGAATACGTTGAAGATTCTGCCGCCGAAACCGACATGAACGTCGTGATGATGGAAGATGGCCGCATGATCGAGGTGCAGGGCACCGCGGAAGGCGAACCCTTCAGCCACGACGAACTGCTGACGCTGCTGGCACTGGCGCGCGGCGGCATTGAAGAATTGATTCAGGCGCAGAAAGCGGCGCTGGAAAATTGATGTAACAGGCGACCACAGAGTCGCCTTTTCTTTATTTGAGGAGTGAGAAATGAAAGCCTGGCAGCGTCAGTTTATTGAATTCGCCCTGAACAAGCAGGTGCTGAAGTTCGGTGAGTTCACTTTGAAGTCCGGGCGTAAAAGCCCCTATTTCTTTAATGCCGGCCTGTTTAACAGCGGACGGGATTTAGCGCTGCTGGGACGCTTCTACGCGCAGGCGCTGGTCGATGGCGCGGTCGATTTCGATCTGCTGTTCGGTCCGGCTTACAAAGGCATTCCGATTGCGACCACCACGGCGGTGGCGCTGGCGGATCATCATGACCGCGACGTGCCTTACTGCTTTAACCGTAAAGAAGCCAAAGATCACGGCGAAGGCGGCCTGCTGGTGGGCAGCCCCCTGCAGGGCAAAGTGATGCTGGTAGATGACGTCATCACCGCCGGTACGGCGATCCGTGAGTCGATGGACATTATCGGCGCGCACAACGCCACGCTGGCCGGTGTGCTGGTGTCGCTGGATCGTCAGGAGCGCGGACGCGGAGAGATGTCGGCGATTCAGGAAGTGGAACGCGATTACGGCTGCAAAGTGACCGCGATTATCACGCTGGCCGATCTGATTACCTGGCTGGAAGAGAAGCCGGAGATGGCCGATCACCTGGCGCAGGTGCGGGCTTATCAGAAGGCATACGGGATTTAATCGAGGCGGGCATGACGCCCGCCTTTTTTAACCGTCAGGCGAGCTGAACGGCGATCAGCGGCCAGCGTGCCTCAAAGTCTGCGGTCGGGCTGAAGCGAAACTCAGAACGGACATAGCGCGACAGTAAACCTTCACAGAAAGCCAGCAGCTGACTGGCCAGCAGCGCCTCATCAGCCTGAAATGCTTCCCCTTCCCGCATCCTGCGTTCACGCATGACCTGTCGCAGCTGCACTTCAATCCGCTCAAACAGCTGATTGATGCGGCCCTGCAGGCGATCCTGCTCAAACATCAGCGCATGGCCGGTCAGAATGCGGGTCAGTCCCGGATTACGCTCACCAAATCCCAGAATCAATTGGACGATCAGACGCAGACGCGTCATGGTCTCTTTTTCATCCTTGAGGATCAGATTGATGCGGGTAATCAGACTGTCTTCAATAAACTCAATCAGGCTATCGAACATCCGGGTCTTGCTGGGGAAGTGACGGTAGAGCGCCGCTTCGGATACGCCTACCGTAGCCGCCAGTTTAGCGGTGGTAATGCGCTGACTGCCATCACCGGACTCCAGCATCTGCGCCAGTGCCTGCAAAATCTCTTCGCGACGATTCCGTTTCGCGACTTTTTTTTCTGCCATGACCTTAAAAACCCCTGAAATTTACCTAAAAACAGGCAACACCTACGCATCTGCCACAGGAACGCGTCCCATGGCGATGAGGAAAAATAACGGGCGTAAGTGAAAGTCGGTATTGCGGGTTACTGGCGACCTGAGTGGCCAAAGCCGCCTTCACCGCGCAGGCTGGCGTCGAAATCGTCTACCAGGTTAAATTCCGCCTGCACCACGGGCACGAAGACCAGTTGTGCCATGCGGTCGCCAGGCTGCAGCGAGAAGCTCTCCTGACCGCGATTCCAGACCGAGACCATCAGTTGTCCCTGATAATCGGAGTCGATCAGGCCCACCAGATTGCCCAGCACAATCCCATGTTTGTGGCCCAGACCTGAGCGCGGCAGGATCACCGCAGCCAGTTCAGGATCGGCGATATGAATCGCCAGGCCGGTCGGCACCAGCGTCGTGGTGCCTGGCGCGATATCGAGAACATCATCAATGCATGCGCGTAAATCTAACCCGGCAGAACCTGAGGTGGCGTAAGTCGGCAGGGGAAACGCTTTGCCGACACGCGGATCCAGGATTTTAACGTCTATTTTTTTCATCATAACGGCTGACAATCTCGTCTATTAATTGTTGGCCAAGGAGCGACTTATCGCTGAGCGGTAAGCGTTTTTCTCCCTCCTGCCAAAAAAGGTGAAGAGCATTGGTATCGCTATTAAACCCCTGTCCGGTTTTAGCGACGTCGTTAGCGCAGATCAGATCCAGATTCTTGCGCACCCGTTTTTGCCGGGCGTATTCTTCCACATTCTGTGTTTCAGCCGCAAATCCGACAACGAATGGCCGGTTTTCCTGAAGGGCGGCGACGCCAGCAACAATATCGGGATTCTTTATCAGGTTCAGCGTGACGGTATCATCGCCGCCCTGTTTCTTGATTTTATCGGCCGCAATATCGGCCGCCCGGTAGTCTGCCACGGCTGCGCTTGCAATGAAAATATGTTGTTTGTCTATCTCGCCCATCACGGCGGCCTGCATCTCCAGCGCGCTGGTGACATCGATACGGCGCACGCCCGCAGGCGCAGGCAGGGTGACCGGGCCGCTGACCAGGGTTACCTGCGCGCCGCGTCTGGCGGCAGCGGCGGCGATCGCAAAGCCCATTTTGCCTGAGCTGTGATTGCTGATGTAGCGCACCGGGTCCAGCGCCTCGCGGGTCGGACCGGCGGTTATCATAATGTTGAGATGTTGCAGATCGTTGACGGGGGCGGCCCACTGCACCGCATGGTCAACAATCGCCAGCGGATCGAGCATCCGGCCGGGCCCGACATCACCGCAGGCCTGGCTGCCGCTGTCCGGACCCCAGGTCAGCACGCCACGCGCCGCCAGACGCTGCAGATTCTGCTGTGTGACCGCCGCGCGATACATCTGCTGATTCATGGCGGGCACCACCGCCACGGGCGAGGCCGTCGCTAAGACGGCGGTCGTCACCAGATCGTTTGCCATACCGGCGGTGATCCGGGCAATCAGGTCGGCAGTGGCTGGCGCCAGCACAATCAGGTCGGCCCATTTTGCCAGCTCGATATGGCCCATCGCCGCTTCTGCAGCGGGATCAAGCAGGTCGTCAAAAACCGGATAGCCGGACACGGCCTGCAGGCTGAGCGGGGTAATAAACGCCTTCGCGCCCTCCGTCATCATCACGCGGACATCCGCGCCGCGGTCGCGCAGGCGGCGCACCAGTTCAGGTGCTTTGTAAGCAGCGATACCGCCGCTGACGCCAAGAAGAATTTTTTTGCCGGCTAATCCCATCATGATGTTGGCCTCACTAAGCTCTCAGCCGCTCGTGGCGGCGAATGCACGGACTTTATCACAAAAGCGCGGATACGCCTTTTCACAGGCTGCGTTTGCGAGCCGCCTCGTAGATTGTGTCGCCACGTCTGGCGGTCTGCATCCGGACAGGCCATGCTGATGCGCATCTCAGGGAGAGCAGATATGAAAATAAGCGGACCACGGGAAAAACTGCAGAGGCTGGGCGCGCATTCGCTCAGCGATACCGAACTTCTGGCCATCTTTCTTCGTACTGGCTCGCCAGGGCAGAATGTCATTGCGCTGGCTGACCAGATGTTGCAGGAATTTGGTTCGCTGTATCAGCTAATGACGTCGGGCAAAACGGCGTTCAGCGGTATCAAAGGCGTCGGCGATGCCAAGCTGGCGCAGCTGCATGCGATTGCCGAACTGGCGAAACGCTTCTTCGCCAGTAAACTGGCCCGCGAAAGCGTGATGGAAAATCCGCAGATTACGCGCCAGTACCTGCAAAGTCTGCTGGCCGATCAGGAACGCGAGATCTTTATGGCGCTGTTTCTGGATAATCAGCACCGGGTGATGCGGGCACAGAATATGTTCTCGGGATCCATCAACAGCGTCGAGGTTCACCCGCGCGAGATTGTCCGGGAAGCGCTGAAGCTCAATGCCGCCGCCCTGATCCTGGCGCATAATCATCCATCGGGCGTGGCCGAACCGAGCCGGGCAGACCGCGAAGTCACCCATAAAATCAGCGAAGCCTGCCAGCTTCTCGACATCCGTCTGCTGGATCATCTGGTGATAGGCCATGGCGAATATGTCTCTTTCGCCGAGCGCGGATGGCTCTGACAGCGGGAATTTTCGCGCCAGGTGGCGGCTTTTTGCCCGATCATTCGGGATCTTTATCTGTTCGGGACTTGAGCACTTGGGCTGAGCGGCGTATACTACGCCACCTTTGAGAATCTCGGGTTTGGCGGTTAGGCCA
>Ga0308161_1001602_pt1 | contig 26560 bp, 18 predicted proteins | sample PhyFR2_FD_201034 | JGI IMG/M metagenome (GOLD analysis project Ga0308161, IMG submission 201034) | Phyllosphere microbial communities from UC Gill Tract Community Farm, Albany, California, United States - DLSLF.R2 | ecosystem: Host-associated > Plants > Phyllosphere > Unclassified | place: USA...
AGTGCCGGAGTCGACGTTGCTGGTGTTGGGACTGGTGGGGGGATGGCCGGGTGCGGTGCTTGGTCAGCAGCTGTTTCGCCATAAAACGCAGAAGCAGCCGTTTAAGCGTTACTTCTTTATTACTGTTCTGCTGAACATCGGGATGATGGTCGCGCTTTACTGGTTTTATCCGAACGTCATCAGCCTGGTGATGTGATTGAGGAAAGCTGAATGTCAGGCACAAAAAACCACCTCGCGGTGGCTTAAATGTTCATACCTGATTTATGGTCGAAGGCCGGACTCGAATTTCACATCTAATAGACTGATATCAATGATTCTTAGAAACAGGAATAAATAGTTATCCCCGAACTTGTACCCACAAGTTAAAATCCGTACAAAAAATTGACATTACAAGTGGTTATAAAGCCATACCAGTAGAACACCGATATGGCAGTCAAAGCAAGATTCAGGCAGGCAGGAACGTTTTATTCAGAGGCAACAACTCCCTCAGGGCAAAGTCAGCTATCGGTGTAAAACGAACACTCACTTTTACTATGCTAGTTCCCTTGGCAAATCTTTGCGTCTAATAACTGGTTTCAGAGTGCCCCCGTTTCTCAATTGTTGAGCGGCCCAACGAATGTCATATTGCCACGTATACAACATATCGCCCGAATCCCTAAGCTCAGCCTCGTATCTGTCCCATACGTACTTTGAAACTTCACCTTGCCAAGCACTACCACCCCGTTCCCGAAGGCACTCTATGATCCATAGTTTCATGCTTTCCCTAGCTATCATCATACCTCCTAACTTTCGCCAATTCATCGATACATCCAAATATTAACATCGACATCCTTTAGCACAAGACGGGCTATATCGAAGAACTTGTTGTCTCAATGAGCGAGGATCGGCCCCTCATGAGTTCCATTTGTTCCTGTAATCGGAAGAGTAATAGCAGTTTAACATTGCCTTAAAAATGAAATGTGATAAACTTCCGTATGCAATATTAAGCTAAAAGGAAATTATGGTGAGTCTAATTGAATTGATTTAATCAAAGAGGGCACATATCGCCAGATATTCTTCAGAAAATGGAATATTAGGGGAACGCAGCCTACTTGACTCGCAAGCTTTATGGATAAAAAGACCTAAAGGGAAAGTCATGAAAAATCTGTTAGCTGCGCTGAAGCAGTTTGAAGATATTGAAATAAAGGCATCAAGCTTTGATTTTATTTCTATCCCTGAAAATGTAAGCGTTGATTTTAGTGACGTTAACTCCTTAGCTGGAATATTAAAATCATTAACATTCATTGAACTTAAAACCTGCAATCAAAAAAGGGTTGCCACTCCTGACTTCAGGAATTTTTTCTTTGCCATTACTGAGAACGAAATAATAGCATCAGAACTTCTCGGCGATAGACATATAGTTGTACTACACAACAAAATAACGGGAGATAAACTGGTGACAACAATACCCGAAATAATAAATAGGGCCAATTCTAAGAACTGGCAACTGTCTGTAAGCCTTGGATCGCGAGAAGTTTAGTTTTTTATCTTAGCAAAAAACAAATGCTTAATAACGATAGGTATACTTTAATTAATGCTATCACATACCGAAATATAAAATATGCGGCACAAAGGAAGCTAAGACAACGGCGAAGCTCCCTATTAAAATAATATGCTATAACCATAAAAAAGCATTCTTTACTATTTTATCTCGCACTTCATGACTTTGAAGGAGTATTTATCATTATTCCTAGTCGCAACCAGAACATTGTCATCACCTAAAAATGAAACCTTAGCATTATTAATGTTGGCACATGGACTTTTATCAAACATCTCGAGTGTGTAAATCATCCCTTGAGATTTATTATTGATATAGGATATATAATCATTACCTGTGAGTCGCGAAAACTGAAAAATAAAAGCACAATAAATTATTAAGGATATAACTTGGATTATTAAAGTGCTTTTGTGCAAAAACCTCTGCTGATTAGGTTCATATCCTGGCATTAAAAATTTCTTAAGTTTATCGTCATACACAAAAAACCAGCCCCATATAGGTACTGACACCAAAATAATCGCGAACAGTAAGATCATACCAAGAGGCACGATCAAAGGAATCATCGAAGCCGCGATAAATATCAAGGAGTGAGGGAAGTTTGTTGGTGAAATTGAAGTTATATCATTGATCACCACACCTGAAAGACATAGGGCGAAATTCACACATAGCGTGCCTCCTAATATTAGGATCCATTTACCCAATATTGTTTCATATGCTTTTTTATAAATAATAATTAGACTATGGAATACCGAAAAGCTCCAGTAAATCAAAGTCAGTATAAAGAACCCTTTCCACAAACCGTCTAACCCTAGGAAATTTAGAAAAAAACAAATGACGACTGCAACAATAAGATTCCTTATTATTTTTTGAGACATATCAAGTTTGGAGTTAAAGGTTACAAGTTTATTAACGGTAGTTTTATATATCATCTCACACCCTGTTTAGTTCTAATTTATCCCACAAGCACTGTCTTTTAGACCAACTAGAAATTAATTTCATGACATACCAATTAACTGAATTAATTCATATCTTCATCCATTTTGATTTTAAGCATCTCATAATGAAATTACTAGATAACAGCACAATTATTTTCGTGATGCATTAGGGATTTAAAAGAACAATGTTGCAGTTAGAACTGTTACAAATACTCTGAAACTAACTTAGTCCCTATCTTCCACATTGACGCAATCCTAAGTCTACCAACACCACTATTATCTCTGCTTCCCGACAAGTCGCAACGACCCGGCCAGACCTCCATTGATTAATACACCCCCCTATGTTAGTAATGCCAGATCCTTCACAATCAGAATTACTCTTTCTCCAGACCGGCGCAAATTCAGACGGCGTCTGATAATACAGCGTGGGGTGCGGGCGACACTCGTTATAATCCTGACTCCATTCGCTGATGATTTTCCTGGCATGGCTGATAATGTTAAAACACTTTTCATTCAGACATTCATCACGAAAGCGTACGTTTAAACTCTTAATAAATCCATTTTGCGTTGGCTTGCCCGGCTGGATTAAGCACAGCTCACGCCATGCTCATAAGCCCACTGGTCAAATGCTCTGTAGGTAAACTCCGGCTCCTGATTAGTTCTTATCGTCGCCGGATAGCCGCGAAACAGCACAATGCTGTCCAGAATATATGTGGCCTGCATGCCTGAAATCCCGAAGGCAACAGCGACCGTCACGCATTCCTTCGTGAAGTCTTCCACGCAGGTTAGGCACTTGATCCTGCGATGACGAAATCCATCGACCAAGAGGTAACTGAAACGCCCCTTATCCAGCATAGCTTCAGCAAGCAACTTCTTGAGTCCGGCGTTTTCTTCCTCAAGCGACTTCAGGCGCTTAACCTCAGTCACCTCCATCCCATCATACTTCTTACACCATGTGTAAAATGTGGCATCTGAAAGGGCATGCTTACGGCAGAACTCACGAGCAGAAACTCCGGCTTCGGGATCGCGGAGATGGCTAATGACCTGTTCGTCTGAATAACGCTATTTCATGGGAATGTCCTCAATAGGCTTGTGAAGACATTACTAAAATCGGGGTTATCTAATCAACGGGGAGTAGGTCACCCGCAATTTAGCTGCATACTCAGCCTGCACATAGGCCCGCACTCGAAAACATCCCTTTTTAAGCTTGACCAAAATATTTTTTCTATCAATAGAGTAGTGGTAGCTAACTAAAAAACGCTAGGAAACCCTCGCTATTGTTGTTACTGTATAACAAAAAATGAGGTCATCATGAAAACTACGTTATACAAGGATTTCACCTTTGAAGCCGCACACCGTCTTCCCAATGTTCCGGAAGGCCATAAATGCGGCCGCTTACACGGACACTCTTTTGTCGTGCGCCTTGAGATTACCGGTGAAGTTGATAATCACACAGGCTGGATTATTGATTTTGCTGAACTTAAGGCCATTTTCAAGCCAACGCTAGATCGCCTTGACCACTACTATCTCAACGACATCCCTGGCTTAGAAAACCCAACCAGCGAAGTGCTTGCTGAGTGGATTTGGAATCAGATTAAGCCACAACTACCGATCCTTAGCGCAGTCGTCGTTAAAGAGACCTGCTCTGCAGGCTGCAATTATCGCGGTGAATAATAAATTAATCAGGTAGCCAAATTTATATTGGCTATCTAACCTTATTAAAAACCCATTGTTATATAAAACTAATACAGTAAGAACATTCCATATATTGCAATGAATTAACCATCTAGTTACCATCAATTTAATTTAATTTCTCTTGACTCAAACTTAATACTATCAATACTAAAAATAGTAGTTGCAAAAAATATTCACCCTATATAAACCAATCAATACACAGTGAAATAATCACTTCACTTTGTTATCTGCGAACCTGCTAAAAAATTTATTTTTTTACTTGAATATGGGATTTATCTCAGTATTCTGTAAGTATCGACTGAACTTTTGCATCTCAATGTGTGTCGTTCAGACATGGAAACCGCTTACTTCATTCCATGACTGTCCATTTTTTTGCACAAACCCTACATGCGAAGACAATTTCAAGGATTGTGATGATGAGCATATTACCTATTGGGTCGCTGGTTATTTCTGAGCATTTTGAGGGCATCGGAAAAGTCGTCAGCATTGATATTGAGGCAAACAATGCAATAGTTGCTTTTTTTGAGTCACCGGCTCACCCATATACACGTCAGGTTGTAATTAGCCTTAAGAACTTGACGCTGACGATTCCCCATAAAGAATCTGTCGTCTACTGCCTTGAACCACAAAGTCTACGCTGGACGCGCGCTCGATTTGGTGGATCGCGACCTAATGGTGTTTTTTTGGTCATTTTTCGCGAAGATGACGCAACCACGCTTCCTATTGATAAGATCTTCATACTGAACAAAGCACCCGATAAACCTATCAATCCTGCACATTTTCTGGCTTACCAGGCCAATGACGCCCCCTTCTTCTTTCCTCGCCGACACTCCTTCATCAAGACCTATATTCAGCAACGCGCTTCCTGCAGGGGTTTAGCATCCATTTCCAGCAGCGCTGTCGAACTGGAACCGCACCAGTTGGCTGTTGTACGGCGAGTATTACAAGATAAAACGCCGAAATATATTTTGGCGGATGAAGTGGGTCTTGGGAAAACCATTGAAGCTGGTATGGTTATCCGTGAACATGCTCTGGAAGAAGCCGGGCATGTCAGTATGCTTATCGCCGTACCAAGCCAACTCGTCAGCCAGTGGCGGGAAGAATTAGGCGAACGTTTTCAGCTAAAACAGTTGCTCGTGAGTTTCTCGACAATGCTCTCCTTGTTAACGCAAGATGCTGCTGCGCAAGGGATTGTTATCTGTAGTTATTCTGAGGCCTGCCTTCTGCTGAGCAGAGGGTTCTCTCCTTCCCTGATGACCATCGATGAAGTCCACCAAATTGCCGAGTGGCCGTGGTCAACGAACGAAGACCAGCGTGATGATTTCAAACTGATGTCACAAACATGTCAGAAAGCACATTACGCGTTGCTTCTCACCGGTACGCCGCTGCATGGCCATGAGCGTAACTTCCTGTCAATGCTACACTGCATCAACCCGGAAGCATTCCAGATTGATGAAAACCATCTGCATGCATTCACCGAACTCGTGAAAAATCGTGAGAGCCTTGGCGGTGTTTTCTCTTCTCTAGTTCCATCTGTATCTAATATTAGTCTTCGCCGTAACCTTGATGAGGTTCTGGTGCAATTCCCCGACGACCATCAGTTGGCAACGCTATGCCAAGGACTGTTTCCACTGATCGGGCGATTTTCACAGCCAACACCTGAACGTGAAGCGGGTATTAAAGCGATACGACTACATCTTGGCGAGCATTACCGTATCCACCACCGTCTGCTGAGAAATCGTCGCCGGGTTGCACTGAGTCAGGATGAAAGCAAAAACCTGAATCTGGATCTTCTCTTCCCTGGTCTGAATGGCGTGAGAGAATCTCACTGGCAAACCGAGGGACTCACCTTGGATGAGTTGCTGGAAGAGTATCGCTGTATGGCCGTACTGCCGCAAAACCAGCATTGGTCGTTAAAAGAAGCGAACTACATCGCCTGGATTGACGATCTCTTTTCCAGTCCGATTTGTGTTCTGCAGCGGGCAAAAGCCATTCTCACAGAGTCGACGGGACTGCCCAAGGATGAGCAAGCCTTACTGGAACACATTGTCTCAACGGCTAAAAATGAGCAACAAGCTATCGACAATATGCTGGCCGCATCGCTTAATGATTGGCTAAATCAATTTCCAGATGGCAAAGCGGTTGTCTTCTGCGATCGCCCTGAACTGGCACAGCACCTGTCAGTCAAGATGAGCATTCTGCTAGACTACCCGATTGAGCGCTATCAGCCAGGCCAACCACTGCAGTTCACTAAGACGCAAAACCCCGTTCGGGTGCTATTATGCGATAGAAGCGGCGAGGATGGGCTGAATCTCCACGGAGGACGTCGCCTTGCCGTTCACTATGGTTTGCCGCGATCCTGCAGCAGGATTGAGCAACGTCTCGGCCGTATCAACCGCTACAGTGCCAACCTGCGTGGTATCAAACCGGTTCAAAGCCTGATACTAAAAAACCATGTGACCGATAGCTTACGCAACCAGTGGGCAGATATTCTGGTGAACAGCATTGGCCTGTTTAACAATACCATCGCTAGCCTGCAGTTTGTACTTGATGACTATATCGGTGATGCCTGGAACAGACTGTTCCTCGAAGGCCCACAAGTGCTGGAAAACCTTGTGGCAGAATTCTCCGGTGAAAATGGCGTATTGGCCAGAGAGACCAACAAAATCAACATGCAAGAAAAATTGCTGGCGATGGATGAAGAAGTCTCGCAAGCGGCACTTTTCGCTCAGCAGTTAAGTAATGACGATCTCATTGCAGCAGAACAGTGTAAAGCACTGACGCCATGGATCTCTCAAGGATTGCGTTTCCGTTCATCAGGAAATGCTGAAGAAGGGATACGCTTTAGTTTTGAACTAGCTGAACGCAGTTCTGGGACGCTGGTAGATTTCAAAACATTCCTGACAACCTGCATGCTCAGCTTCGACAAAGAGGCCGGCAATCCGCCTTCTACCTATCTGATGAGTGCAGAACGTATCCCTGCCATTGACGGGACAACGGTTTATCCTTTGCGTTACGGCCAGCCTTTCGTCGATGCAATCTGGCAGTTACTGAATCAGGACGCGCGGGGCAGTTCGGTGGCGATGCTACGAATGATTAACGCAGAGCTGAATGAACCTCGCTATTTCTTTCAGATGACTTGGCTCATTACTGGCTGCGATCCGCTAAGCCCTTACGCCACTCTTCGTCAATGCGATGAACTGGAACCACCACGCATTGTTGATGAGTGGGTGGCCGCCGACGGTTTTCGGGTGACGAATCCACAACTGCTTGGGCTGCTGAACAGCGAGTTCAGTAAGACCCCTTCTGCCACAAAAAGCTATGTGGACCTCAATCTGCGAGCCACAAGATGGCAAGAAATTGAAGAGCTGATTTCCGCTGATGCGTGGAAAGAACAGGTTGAGCAGGTATATGATAAAGCTCTGCAAAAACAGCGAGATTTGGCTCAAGCCAACGCTTATATCCAGTTGATGTCGGTAAAAGCGATCATTCTCTGCAGCAGTAATATTTTATCTGGAGTCGCCTAATGACGGAACAATGGTCACGTCTGCAGTTTGCGCTAACCACCTATTTTACCGATGACGTTACCTTCAAAGAGGGTATTGAAAATCCCTTCTTCCTGAGATTAATGAACATCATCATCGACCCTTCTGCGGGCCTGAATGATATTTTTTCCGGCTATGCCGATGCCCTTCGCACTGCAAAGGTGAGCGGCATCAAAGATCCTTGGCTGCCTTCTCCGCCGACGCTGACGGGGACACCAGCCCCACTTTGGGGGCTGGAAAAATCCGTCGCGGGGCAGACGATGTCACTCTCTGCAGAAGTGGAACTGACGAGCACCCTTGCCACTTATCAGCGCAGAACCCGACGTAACTTATTGCAACCGGAAATGGATCCTGCGCTGAAGAGCCTGCTGGTCGACACGCCCCATACGCACTATCGTGGCTTCGGACAGCAGGCGGCAATTCGCACACTGCTCACCTCCGACGTCAATAGCACCCTAGTAGTGAACCTTCCCACCAGTTGCGGTAAGAGTCTTATCACGCAAATCCAGGCTATCAGTGCGCCAGTCGGTTCGTTAACACTGGTGATTGTCCCAACGGTCGCCCTCGCAATTGAACAAGCGGATTTTATGCGGGATATGTTGCGTCAGGCTGAGCAGGATCACGGAGGAACCTACGCCTGGGTTGGCGGCCAGGACCAAACAACACGCCAGACGCTGAAAGAACGGTTGAAAAACAGCTCACAGCGCGTCTTGTTTTGTTCGCCAGAGGCCGCAAAATCGTCACTAGTACCAATACTGTTTGACTTGGCGAAAAATAACCTGATTGGTGCCGTCGTTATCGACGAAGCACATCTTATTGACCAATGGGGCGCTGAATTCCGTCCTGATTTTCAGTTGATTGCACCATTGATTCGTTCATTAAAGACACAGCCTAGATGCCGTTTTCGCACCCTGCTGCTCTCCGCCACGTGGAGCCAGAACACCCGTGATGTGATCGTTGAGCAGTTCCGCGCAGATGACAGCGAACTGATTGAGATTACAGCGAACTTCCTGCGTCCCGAACCCGAATACTTTGTGCATGCTGAGCCCAATCCGGGGGCGCACCAGCAGCGCGTGGAGCAGTTGCTGATGACTCTCCCACGCCCGCTCATCCTCTATTTGACCACGAAGGAAGAAGCTGAAAACTGGAATCACCGACTCCAACAACAACATTACCAGCGTATTGGCCTGTTCCATGGCGACACAGAAACCCCGGTACGCAAAAAACTGATTTCACAATGGGCAAGCGATCAACTGGACATCATGATTGCCACCTCGGCGTTTGGCGTAGGAATGAATAAGAGCAACGTCCGTACGGTCATTCATGCCGCCATTCCGGAGAATATCGATCGCTATTATCAGGAATGTGGGCGAGCCGGGCGTGATGGCAAAGCCTGTCAGGCACATCTCGTCTGGCATCCCGCTCAGATGGAAACGGCGGAGAGCCTCTCGGTTGAAAAGCTCATCAGTGTCGAAAAAGGCTACATGCGCTGGAAGGCGATGTTTGGACAACATCACCCGAGTCACATAGCCACCTACAGCGTCTCACTGGATACCAAACCAGATCACATTGACTATCAGGGCGACCGAAACCAGGCCTGGAATCGAAGGACCCTCTTGCTGATGCAGCGTACGGGGCTGATTGAGCTCGTATTCGCTGCGCCTGAACTACCGGAAAGCTTAAGGAAAGGTGGAGAAGAAAACGATCAAGCGGTCCGCGACTGGTTTGCCAACTACTACAGCAAAGTGCATATCCGTCATTGCAACGATTCACACCACTCTGAAGACTACTGGAACACCTTTGTTGACAAAGCCCGTCATGATGAACTGACCAAGCGTCGCGTTGCCTTTAACCTGCTGAAGGAGTGGATCCTCAACCCCCGCCCTTCACTGTGTCAGATATTCAGGAAATTTTATATCTATCAGCACCATGCGCCAGAGCTAACCTGCGGTGGATGCCCGGGCTGCCGGGAGCAGGGTAAAGGCTCATTCTCACCCACTGTAGGGGCCGACGTGGAAATTTTTCAAACGACACCCAAGAAACGAGCACGTTTCATCGGAGCCGAAAAAAAAGTGTATTACAGTGATGAACTGGATATTCGGTCTCTGCTGTCAGAACTTCGCGTGCCTCTCCGCCTGCTCATCGGCTCTGGCGATTACGAGACAATCCGGGCAGATAAAGCCGATTTCAGGCATCTAGAACGCGCCCTGGATTCTGTATCCCGCTTCTGGTGTGTACAAAAACTTGCCGCGCCAACCTCTGACAGCGCGGAAATTGTAATTGTGGCCAACACCGCCACACGATTACCGAAACTGCCTGCCTCACGCTATGAACGTATAATCATCGCCCCGCAGCACCTAGCAGATCTGCAGCATCCTTACAGAAAATGGTGGGAAAGCGCAGGAAATGCGCAGCCCTTGGACACTTTTATCAGGCAAGTACAGCATGTCAATAATCAATAACGCCAACCCCGGAAGCAGCTTGGTGCTGATCCCCCTGTTTGATCGCATCGTACAAAACGCCCGAATTCCGCTTTCACAGGATGCGATCGTGGCTCGCTATCGTCCCAATAATCTACCGGCTAACGACAACGCTTGGGGGAAGATTAAAGAGAACCTCGCCTTCTGGTGCCGTCAGGGTCTTTGGCCGATGGAAGATAAAATTATCCTGCCTCAAGCGGGCGAATCACGTCCCCTCTACCAGAGAGTTCTGCAATGCACCATAGAGGCCTGTAAAGAACAAGGCATCGCCAAAGGCAATGAATGTGAACCACTATGGAGGGTGCTGGCCTGTCTATTGAGTTTGCAGCAACATACCTTGATGGGGACATGGCCTATTTCAGTCGCGAAGATTGCAGAAGATGTTCATAAATGGCTACCTGCAGGCACCATCAACAATAACAGTGAAAAACTCCCCATTGAATTCGGGCGCTATCTCGGCTTTCTGGAACTGGCTCCAGACCAAAACTATTACACAGATCCAACCCGGGCGATTAAGTGCTTTTTGCCACAGATTTTTGGCGAGCTAAAAACCCTGCCCATCAAAACCTTTATGGCCAATATGGCCGAAGTGATGCCGATGATGGATGGCGGGGAATTTAGAGTGAAAGTACAAGAAATGATGGCAGAAAGAGGCTGGACTATGCCTGAAGGTAAAAATATCAGTACCAGCACTTCGCTAGCACTGCGTCGTCTGGAAATCAGCCAGCAGATTCAGTTGATCGCTGGAAGTGATGACGCCGCATCGTTATATCTGCAACTACCCGGTGGAGAAATCCGCCTTGTGAGCCAGGTCAGCCTCAGGGATAACGCACAATGAGCATTATGAACTATTGGCCGTCCTTAGAGAATATCGCGCAGTGCATTCGTAACGAAGCCGAGGAGTTGCATGATGATGTATTGCTCGCGGTTCATGAGGAGATGTTCCTCACCCGGCGCGACGTCAACGGTAATCATGAGACCCTTCGCGATGAGGATCTTTTTACCCAACTACTCACCACCGAGCGTGCTATCCCGCTGATTGGTCAATCAGGCATGGGAAAATCACATCTGGTTCGCTGGCTAGATTGCCGCCTCAAAAGCTATCTTGAGGAAAAAAAACAGAGCGAACAGTGGGAAGTGGTTCGTATTCCGAAAAACGCCAGCCTTCGTCAGGTACTGCTGCTGATCCTGAAAAATCTCCACGGTGGCCTTTTCGATGATGCTCGTGAACGCATTGATGATGTGGCCGAAACGCACTCCCCCAAAGATCTCGCCGACCTGCTATTGACCATGATGTCACACCAGTTACAGAGCATGTACGACTCCTCGATGGCGCTAGGCAGAGAATACGAATCGCAAGGAAAAGAGATCCCAACGGAGATCAACAATCGTCTTAATGCCATTATTGAAGAAGTCGAAAACGGCATTGGCAACCTGATTACCGACCCTAACTTTAAGCTGAATCTGCTTAAGCCGGAGCATTGCATTTACAGACGCGCCAGTCGCATGAGCGATGGACTTAAGGAAGGCGATGAGGATCACGATAACTACGAACTCGTGTCCGGCGATCTCTTTTTTCAGGACAACATCGATGATCTGTCGTCGCTTGCCCGCGAATATATTCGCCACTCGCGTATCGATGAGCATGATAACGAAAAGGCGCGTGTTCAGGCAGTGAGCGTTCTGAATGAAGCAATGCAATTAGCCCTTAAATCTTTGTTTTCAAAATTATTTAAATTCGGCAATGGCAATTTTCAAGAGTTGTTTCAGGAAATACGTCGCGAACTGCTCGCACAGGGCCGCCGCCTAGTGATTCTTGTGGAAGATATGGCGGCCATTTCGGCTATCGAAGACGTGCTGATCGACAGTTTGATCGAAGAAGGCATTCGTGAAGGAGTGAAAACGCTCTGCCCGGTACACTCGGTCATTGCAGTCACTGATCAGTATCCAGGCTATAAACGCCGTCAGAGTACGCTGATAACCCGTGCCGGCTATGAATGGAGCATTGAAAACACTAACCAGAATGACAGCGAAGAGCGCATTATCTCACTATGTGGCCGTTACCTGAATGCAGCGCGCCATGGAGCTGCGGCCTTGAAGAAATCAAGGGCGCAAGGTCTGGCCAATTGGCCTCCTGTTTGGAAAGATGAAATTACCCCTGAATGGCTAGCCGATTTTGGCACCACAGCCAAACAGGGCGTCCCACTGTTCCCTTTTAACCAAAATGCCATCCGGGCACTTGCAGATAAATACTGTCGAGACGGCGGCCACATCCTGTCTTACAATCCACGCATTGTGATTAACCGCATCCTACTGAATATTCTGCGGGATTGTCGTACCGAAGCGGAGAATGGTACGTTCCCACCACCTAATCTTGCCGGCATTACCACTGACGCTGAGATTCAGTACAAAATCAGTCAACTAACCACGAACAGGACTGCCAGCGCAGCATCGCTTACCGCGATCTGGGGATATGGCTGTGATTCTTGGGACAAAGTCAGCAAGCAGTTACCACTAGGGGTGGCCAAAGCCTTTGGCTTGAATGAATTAGCAGCAGACCTGAGTGGAAACACCCCTACTTCCGGGGCCAACGAGAATGCCGCCCAAACAATCGATCAAAACGATACTGTAGACCTGAAGAAAAAAATAATCGTTACCGATAAGAAAAAGGCAGATAAGAAGGAAGAGAGCGAAACCACAACGGTGCTGCCCTTTGTCAAACACCTCAAAGCTTGGGTTAATAACAAAACCGTTTTACCCCAGGACGTTGCTCGAGATCTGCGCGCCGGGCTTAACAGTTGTTATGAACTCTACGCCCAAGTGCAATTTCTCGGCATGGCAGAAAGGCCCTCACTACTTGAGCGTGTTCCATTGATTAGTCTGCCACTGGCGGCTTCCGATCCTTCCAACTCAATTGTGAAATTCTACGATATTAAAGACCTCGACGACTCAATACGCAGGATCGAGATCTATAACGTGGCTCTGGCGGTACTACGCCTTCAGCATTACACCAACCTTGGCGAAGGGCTTAGCTATTCTGAGGCACTGGAAGACTATGCTCACTATGAAAACTTCGTCAGTTGGTGGGTACCACAGGTCACCGAAATTGCGGTCAATCATGTCCGCGCACGTAGGCTGAAACCAGCACTGCGCAATCATTATCAAAAAGCGCTACTGCTCGGCATATTAACCGGCAAAGAGAGTCCAGAGGAATTGGTTGATGCCATGTGTCTTACACAGTCAGGCGTCGGCAGAACGGGAGAAAAAAACCGGGGACGTACACCAGATACTAAACCTTCTGATCTCTGTTTCTACGGACTCGAAGCAAATCAGAAACCGCATACCAGCCTCAAAGTTGCCGAGGCCCGGTACTCCGCCCTTCAGGGCTGGGACAAAGCACGTGACGCTTGGCTATCTCAGGTTGCTGTCCCCGAATTGAGTTCTGGGCTCACAACCACCCGTGCTCTCGAAGCCGAAATTGTCACACTGGCGTTGAAAGAAATCCAGAAAGAACCGCTGGGCGCAGAGGTGCAACGCGCGGCGGAGATGGCCCGTAAAGAGATCGCATCGACAATCGAGAGTGTTCAAATCTTTGAAAACGTTAAAAAACATGATGATTTCATTGCCCTTCTTGATGACTGGCAGGCGTTTATCGAAGCAGTTCGTACTCAATATTACCCGGCAGAAACCGACCATATTAGAAACTCAAAATGGCTGTTAGATGAAATTGAAGCCCTAAAAGTGGATGCAGAAACTAGTCTGAATACCCTGCTAGCACTCAACTCCTTGGCCAAACAAAAGGATGCTTTCATGCTCTGGCATGACATCTCCCATCTGGATGGTGATTACGTCAGCCGTATCGGCAACCTCCTTGCACAGTGGCAAAACATTCAATCGAAAATCAGCTTTACGCTGCAGCAGATAAATAGCAAGGGCGATGCCCCGATACTTGATAATGCTCGCAAGCAAGTCGAAGAGAGGTTGAAAAATCTGGCGGCTGATATCAGCGCCTCTGGAGTGAATGAATGAGTACGTTACGCCAACAGCTTACAGAGATGCAGCATCAACTGGATCTGAGCGTCCAGACGAGTAAGGCCACGCAGATAATTGAAAAATGTGGTGTGGTGTTGTCGAAAACCGATACGGTAGCCGGGCATTATACGCGTCTGAAATCCCAGTATCCGGCGCTGCAAAGCCTGCCACCAGAGCAGAGAGTCAACTGGAGCGAAGAGCAGCGCAATGAGCTTAAAAAAGCGGTAAATAGCGTCAATAATCTGCTGTCTCAGTGGAGTCGCTGGCTGAATAATCAGACCCAGGCTGCTACCGTCGTCGATGTGGAAAACCCTGATGAACCGTTGAGTGAAGAGGCAGCAGCACAGGAAGTCACGGCATATGACATCATTCAGAATGACTCCTTAACCAATTGCGTTAACCTGACGCTCAGTTTGCACCGCACACTGAGCGACCAGTTGAAAAGCGCGTGGGAAGAGTGGTTGCAGGTGATGCATCAAAAGATTCATGTTGATAGCAAAACCCTCGATGCTCAGCAAAAAGTCGACAAATACAAAGCTATTGCCGATGAATATTTATCCTTACGCGGCAAGTATGACCTGCTGATTCAATCCTTACCTGAAAACGGTGAACGCCTTCTGCAGATCACTGCCATGTCGGGTCAACTGCATTCTCTGCGTGAAGCAATGAATACCGATGACTGGCCGGAAGCGGTGAGACTTTTCTTTGACCGTATTAACGGCTCGCAGCGCGACAAACCCACTCTCAGCGCACTGACACCCGAAGTGCTTAACTGGCTGCAGGATGAAGACATGTTGGAAGATTTTGTTATCACAAGGAAATAGCGACATGACTGCTGAGGATTTAAGTCGTCTGCATGCGGCGCTGGACGTACTCGAAGGGCGCGAAGCCGAGTTGCTGGTCTGGGGAGACACGGAAGGCGCCTTTACGGATGCGGATATTATGTCCCTGTTTGCCCACCATTTTCCTGATGATAATGGCAAAGTGCTGATGCAGGATCTTCAAGAAGCCGCGATGTTATTTAGTATCCCCAATACTCAGGGAATGAGGCTTTATCGCACTCGTATGGCGGAATCTGTTCATCTATTTCGCCATCAGCGCCAGTGGTTTCGCGGCCAGCAGTTGAATCGCACGCGGTCGCTGGTGGCTGACTATCGCTTTATTCGCCGCCCGCGCAGTTACCCGGCAAGGATACATCCGGCTGAAGAGGTGCTGAATCAATGGTCCGACGTTGAGTGGATGAACGACATTAAACGTCAGGCCCTGCAAACGCTTATCGGTGATTTCTCCATAGCCGGTTTTCAGTCCAAGGCGACGGCGCGCGTCCTGAGGGCATGGGATTTTCACAGCAGCCACCCACGCGCCAAAGAAGCAACCGCCACCATCGTATGTGCCGGCACAGGCAGCGGTAAAACCCTGGCGTTTTATCTGCCTGCTCTAACGTCACTTATCAACGATCTGCAACGCGATTGCTCGGCGCGGGTTCGCTCACTGGCTCTTTATCCGCGAAAGGAGTTGCTTAAAGATCAGTTTATGGAAACTTGGGGAAAATGCCGTGAAGTAGACACCCTGGCACAGAAAATTTCAGGGCGAAAAATCCGCATTGGCTCCTTCTTTGGCGATACGCCGTACAGCATCCATTACGTTGAAAAAGAAAAAGATCTTCCTTTTGATCTGCTACGCTGCAGCACTCCAAAATGCCAAGGCGAAATGCGCTGGAAAGCGGAAGATATCCGTCAGGGCAAAGAGATCTTGCGCTGTACGCACTGCACACACAGCGTGGGTGAAGATGAAGTGGCGCTCACCCGCGTCTCATTGATGAATAACCCACCGGATATTTTGTTTACCACCACTGAAATGCTCAACCAGCATCTAAGCAATAACAAGGCCAGCCATCTGTTCGGCGTCGGCATGAACGTAATTGCACCGCCGGTGGTTCTTCTCGATGAGGTCCATACCTATTCAGGCAACAGTGGCGCGCAAACCGCCTATCTGCTTCGTCGCTGGATGCAACTGGCGCGCTGCCGCCCGCATTTTGTGGGTCTCTCGGCAACGTTGAGCGATGCTGAGCGGTTCTTCGCAGACCTAGTTGGGGCCAACAAAAAGCATGTCATGCTCATTGAGCCTGCTTTCCAGGAGATGGTAGACGAAGGTGCTGAATATCTGATGGCACTGCGAGGCGATCCCGTTTCGCAAACGGCGCTGCTCTCTACCACCATCCAAACCAGTATGCTGGCACGCCGGATTATGGATACCCGCAAAGCCACGTCGCACGGCACTTGGGGACGCAAAACCTTCGTCTTTACCGACGATCTTGATATCAATAACCGCCTCTACCACCAGCTTTGCGATGCCGAAGGATGGCGTACGCGCGGACAACACCTCCTGCCTAACGAAACCCCGCTGGCAGCTCAACGTAACGAAAACAATGGTGTTTCCGATGCATTGACCCTTGCCGGTCAAAATTGGCGAATGGTGATCGATATTGGGCACCCTCTTGATAATCTCGATCGCGCTATCGTGGCGCGGACATCCAGCCAGGACGCTGGAGTCAATCCTAAAGCCGACATTGTCGTGGCAACCGCCTCGCTGGAAGTAGGCTTTAACGACCCTTCAGTCGGGGTAGTGATTCAGCATAAAGCACCGCGCAATGTCGCCTCTTATCTGCAACGCAAAGGTCGTGCAGGGCGCTCAAGAACCATGCGCCCCTGGATGGTGGTCGTACTGTCAGAATTCGGTCGCGATCGCGTGGTGTACCAACGTTATGAGGAGTTGGTGACACCGGAAATCAAGGACCAGTCGCTTCCTCTAGGCAATATCCATATCCAGAAAATGCAGGCAGCGATGGCAACTCTGGACTGGTTAAGCATGAAGATCCCAGGCAGTAACATCTGGTCATTGCTGAACAATCCGCCCAAAAGCAAAGAGCAGCAAGGGCATCTGGAGCGCATGCTCACTTTGATTTCCGCCGTGCTGGAAAAGAATGTCTCTCAGCAGGAACTAAAACAATACTTATTCTACGCGCTCAAAATTACTGAGCCGCAGCTTCAGCGCGTTATGTGGTCTCCGCCACGCTCTATCATGATGGAGTTGCTCCCGACATTGAAGCGCCAATTAACCACCCGGTGGTCGCTGATGGGTATTCCCGGCGCAGACAGATCGACGGGGCGTTCACCGCTGCCTTCCTTTATTCCAGCAGCCCTCTTCAGCGAGCTGAACTTGCCTGAACTGAGCATCCAGCTTGAACGCCGCTTCACGAAATATGAAAATCTGCCATTTATTCAGGGCCTGAAGGAGTTTGCACCGGGTCGCATCTCCAAGCGCTACGCCATTTATTCCGATCTGGAAGCCGATTGGCTGGTGCCAAACAATTTTATGCCGCAACTGAACCAGGTTTCAGACGTCGATTTCGAAATCTACGAGGCATTTGGTGATACCTGGCAGCCGGAGTGTCTGGTAACCCTTGCGGATACATCGCAGCTGAAAGTCATTCGTCCTCTGCAAATTCTTACCCGAGCTCTTGATTTCAAACAGAATCTGACTGAGAAGAGTAATTCTCAGTTGACGTGGCACACTCACTTTTCCACAGATGCCCATGCCGAAGCGATGGCGATCCCCGCTGGGCCATGGAGCACAGTGCTGCGGTCCGCAACGTTTTATACACATCAACATATGACCCCCCTTGAGCTGACGCGTTATGCCACCGCCGCCAGCGCTTCGCTGCGCAGTAAAAGCAAACAGCAGGCCTGGGTGAATTTCAGATGGGTCGAAAACGGTCACCCAGTCGCAGTTGGTGCCCGCCAGTGGGTGGATGGCATGAAACTGAGTTTTACGCTGCCTTCCGCACTGCATCAGCAGGTCATGAAAGATACAAAGTTAGCCGGGTCTCTCAGAACGCTCTTTTTCCACCACTGTATTAGCAGTGAAGCTCGTTTTGAATATGACAGTTTCACCGCTGACTGGATCTACGAGTGCTATATGGCGGCGCTGACCAAAGAAGTTGTCAGCAGCACAGCCCTAGCGGATGCAATTCACGCTCTGCGCATGCCGGAGGGCAGAGAGTCGCTGGCGACAATTGCCGATTCGATGTTCCAAGCTGAAAACACTTTTGAAAACAACGAAGATGGAGAGGATTCAGCGGAGCGCCAGGAGTTACAGCAGCAGTTGATGAGTCTGTTCAACGAGCCGGAACTGCTTGCAATGCTTGATACGCATAGCGCCGTGTTGACTGACGACCTCAGCCAAAATGCCTCTTTTTGCCAGTGGCTCCAGACGTTGTTGATCAACACTTTTTCAGGTGCCGTAAAACAGACCAGCCATTTGTTGCTGCCTGAGGTGGACGACAGAGGACTGCTCGTTGACGCCGTTCTCGATGGGGAGCAACTCGATATCTGGCTCACCGAATCAGAGCCCGGGGGTTGCGGGATTGTCACCCGCCTCGAAGAAGCGTTCCACAGCGATCCGGTCGCCCTGCTGAATCTGTTTATTCGTAGCTTTGTCGCCAGCGACTACGAGCAGATCGATGACGATCTCTTCGAACTGCTCTCGCGACTCCCTTCAAACACCACATTGCAGCAGACGCTGAACGATCTGCGCTTGGCGGGGAGCCACCATGATCGCCGGATGGCGAATGGACACCTACGCACTGAGCTAAAAAAACAAGGATTTGCGCTTTCTCACAGCTTTATGTCTGTGCTGCATACCCGCATCCTTCGCCCTGGCAGCCAGCCTTCTCACGATCGGCGCTTGCTAGACTATATGCGCGAATGGCGGGCGCTGGAGGCCAAAGCTGGTTATGAGATTAACCTGAACATTTTCGCCCATACTCAGGCAGCCCAGGAACTCCCCGGAGCGAACGTCACAAAAATTTTCGACCGTTTTTGCCAGATTCAGGGCATGCTGTGGCAGCGTGGCAATACCATCCGCCAGTCGATACTCAGCTTCTACAACCCCTTTGATAACGGGCCAAAACTCACAGAAAGGCTGTTGCTCAGCACCTTGTTCTGGCAGCCTGCAACGCAGGTTGATGTGACAGACAGCGACTGGCTTTCGCGGATCCACACTGCAATCTCTCGCGAAGGTTTTGCTGAATTACTGATCCCCCGGGAAGCCCGCCAACAGGTGGTACAGACCGTGTCCGCATTACAACTGGCGCCTATCGATTATTTCGGCCTACACCTCTACCCGAGAATGGGGGCCGTCGACTATCGAGGCGGCAACATCGTGTTGCGAGTCGAACTGGCTGAAGCCCTGCAGTAAGGAGAACGATGAATGGAAGAGCAACGACAAATATTTCTCCACGGACCTCTCGGACAGCGACAACTGCGGGAAGTACTGAGTGGGCAGTTCACTGGGCTTATCCTGTACCCTGAACTCATCTGGCTGATCTCGCCATGGATGAGCGATTTTGACGTCATTGATAATCGCGGGGGGCAATGGAGTTTTCTTGATCCGTCGTGGGGTGCCAGAATGATCAGTTTCCAAGAACTACTGGCAACTGCAGTGAATAATGGCTGTCCACTAAGGATTGTCACTCGCCCGGACACGCTTAACAAAGTGTTCGTTGAGCGACTGCAGGCAAGACTTTCGCCGGATCATGATATGCAATACTCCTATTATGAGAACCTGCATGCCAAAGGCATGTTAACAAGGCACTTCTTTCTGAAAGGTTCAATGAACTACACCTGGAGCGGTGCGAACCTTAACGATGAGCATCTGCTGTTCTCCAGCAACAAAACCCTCATTTCTGACGCACTGATTGAATTCGGTGGGCAATATACCTTCGGTGACAGCGATGAATAATATCCCCTCTTGGCTTCGAGCCTTCTTTGGCGAAAACAATTTGCTCAGCCTAGAAAAACTGCTCAACGACGCCCCCGGTGCTTACGCGGCCGAGCAGAAAAAGGCTCTGTTGCCTCTGGTGAAGAGCGCGCTGGACGGTGAATGGCCCATTATTCTGCCCTGGTGCGACCGCCAACACTGGGTTTTCTTCGCGATGGCAGAAGATGAACGCACCCTGCAGGAACTCATCAAAGTTATCAATGCCCGGCTTGGTTCAGCCGACATTGCCCCCGACCGCCGAATTTACCTGAGTCCGACTTCTGGTCCCACTCTCACGGCCGAAACCGCACTGCTCGAACGTAGCCCAGCAGGGTTTATTCGTATTGAGTTACTGGAAGGCAAACGTGAGGATAAGCAGGCGAAAATGCGGGTTTTTGCCGCCCTGAAAGAGGTGATTGACCTGTTCCACATGCGTCCATCACTCGTTCGCACCCGCAAGCGCCCGTTTGGTCGTATTCTTAGCGATTTCATGTTGGCAACAAATCAAAAAGAGGTGGAGGCCAGCAATGACTTTTTGCAAGAGCTGCGCGATAACAGTCTGCTCTCCAAACGCAATCTGCTGCTACTTGAGCTTCAGCAGGCCGGGAAATGGCAAAATTGGGATGCTCTGCTAAACCACCAAGATCTGCCCGATCTGATCCGAGGACGTATTCCCTCATCGCTGACCAGAATGCTGCTTGCCGCTTATCAGCACCGCTATCTGGGCCATGATGCCCTGAACTACACGCAGGAGACGCCATCGACTTTGCGCCCGGCTTTTCTTGCCCTCCAACCGCTATTTACGCAGGTTCCACTGCTAGGAAGCGAAGAAGGGGAACTTAACGCCTGGAGAACCTGGGCGATTGGCGTGGCTCTGGCGGGCGAACAAATTCTGCTGAGCAGGATACCTAACGCACTGAAATCAGGATGGCTTCAGGAATTACAGCACTGGGCCGAACTTAAGAGCTCCGGATACGATACCCCGGCCTCTTCTCCTGTCTCGTTGTCACTGCCGCCAACAACACTAGAATCCCTAGCCAGTTATCTCCAAACGTCGTTGTCAGCCACAGCCGAAACGCTGGGGGGCTATGCTGAGATAATCAGCACGATAGATCCACAGCTATATGATCAAGCTCAGAAAACCCCTCTTCTGAAAACGCTGATTGAGAGCATCAACCGACTTGCTGCCCCAAGCATCACCAGTTGGGACAACTGGTTCTCACACCTGAGCGAACCTGATGCCGATAGCAACGCTTTGATGCAAATTGTCGCACTGGAGAGTGAGCACTGGCCCACCGCCTCCTTTCGGGAATCTGCCTTTGTTCACTTGCTGGCGCAGGACTTTCCACCGCACGCCTTTTCGACACTACGCAACGCCATGCCCGCCTTCATTGAGTGGCTGGGGAAAAACCAACTGCAATTGAAGAGTACAACATGGCTGAAATGGATGGATGTTCTGGCGATGGAACAAAGCGTCAGTCCGGCGGACATTAAACTAGCGACCCTAGCAACCGAATATTTCCTGCAAGGTCCTCTCACCCGGGCTGAATACCAGAATTTTGTTGCGACACTGCAACTCATTATTGAGCGCTGCAGTTCACTTAAAAATCTGAGCTCGCTTGGAGAGATGGTCGAACTGTTTCTGGATGCACCGGAACACGATAACGCCGCACGAAACGCGCTATGGATGGATATTCAGAGTTTTGCTGCTGGAGCATGGCCGCGCCTCGATCACTCAACCCGCGCCATCATGCGTAGTCTGGCCATCAACGTATTGGGCAATGGTGCTGATTCAGCGTTTCCTCCGGAACCGGCACGAAGCGATAATAGCGAGCCTGAAACACTTCCGGATCTCTCAGGCAAACGCGTCGCCATTTATACCCTGACAGAAGGGGCTGCCCGCCGGGCCCGGGGAATGATTGAGGTGTTGTTTCAGGGGATTAGAGTAGATGTGAATCATGATCATACCGCGACGGATAAGCTGGTCAATTTAGCAAAACAGGCTGATTACTTTATTTTTGCCGCCGCGAGCGCAAAACATCAGGCGCTTTATGCGATAACGCCTCATCGTCGCGATCTCATTTATCCTGAAGGTAAAGGGGCTGGTTCGATTCTGAATGCCTTTGTTGCACGTATCCAACAACCCATGAGTATTGACGTGTAAAAAATAAGGGGCATTCGCCCCTTATTTTATTAGATGTTTGCGTTTGCCGTTTTTATATAACTGGTTACAAGATAATCAGTAACCAAAGATATATCTTTTGACAGGTTTTGCAGTTCCTTCCATTTACGAACAACGGGCTGACCATCGATGTCTGTACCAAAATTCCATACCCCACTACTCCATGCACAAAGCGGCTTGATGCGGTTTAGCTCTTCGACAAAACGAGTATAGGAAGGGATCTCAGTCCAACCAGGTTCACCTTTATAGTCCTGATGTACCTGATCGATTTCATCCATCAAACTGCCAAGCGTAAGAATACCAACCCCGTGTAACAAACGGGAATAGCGAGGCTTTTTATCCCAGTCATCAGTAAACACAGTTTCAACAGCCGACCAGAAATTATTCAGCAGTTTCACCATCTTCCCTTCATCACCCAATCCTGTCGCCGGATCACGGAAGCGATACAATGCTCCCTCACGAAGACTGGCATCGATCATTTTGATTATCGAGTTGTCAGCAATAACCCCATCAGGATTGGTCGCCGTTTTGATACGCCCCGCAAGTGGACCTTCGCCGAAGTTCAGTCGTTGAGTCAGCAGTGAAGGAAACTTACGCATTTGCAGATCGGATGGCAAACGACCGTGGGTATGCGGTGCCAGTTCGTATAACAACGTTTTAGGCAACGGTTTTGTGGAGTTAACCAGCATGAACTGTTCACGTTGTTCTTCCGCATCATTAGCGATAAATGCAGATACCGGCATCATAAACGAATCGATTTCGGCATCCCGCAAAGCAGCGGTACGTTGTTGACCATCCACAATAAAACCCGGCTTCTCAAAATCCTTATCTTCGGAGAAAGGTATTACCAGGTGCCCCATATCGCCATTGTCTGTAAGCGGTTCAAAACGCACACGCTTATCAAAAGCTATAATCACCGGATTCGGGATCATTGGGTTCACACTCTCGATATAACGCTGGATTTCACGAATGTGGTTACGTACTTCTGGACGCTGATAGCCAATCAGATTCTCCGCACCACGGCGAATACGAGATATTGCGGCGATTTTACTAATCTGCTTACCTTCTATCGCAAGGCTATAGAGTTGCCTCTCCTCACCCTGTCGGATTCGCAGGGCGGGAACACGATATTCACTCATGACAGTTCCTCTGAGCGTAATGACAATGTTTGCTGTAAACGATCGTACAACACCTGAATATTATGGAAACCGCGGCGGCGGTTACGTTCTGCTCCGCGGAAAATGATGACATTGATACCGATGGCCTGGCAAATATTGCACTGGCAATGTTTCCAAGGACGTTCTCCCAGCGTGCGCTCATAATCCGCACGGATTTTATCGGCCTCTTTTTCACCCGAATGCAGACGTTCATATGCCAGTACTGTTTCCAGCGTCTTCTCAAGGGACAAAGCCCCTTTATCGTATTCGAACAGGGCATTCATGGCATCCTTTTCCAGATGCCTTGCAATATCCTGATCAATCACGCCAGATTTAATTTTGCGACTCAAACTTGGATTCGCATCAAACTGAGGGACACGCACAGCGGTATAGGCCGTGCGATCAGGCATATGGTAGTTATTTTTCCTATCTTTGAAGGCCTGCTGCAGCGGTGTCGTCGAGTCAATACTGGTCACACCAAACTTGATAAAGTCGGCGAAGCTTTCTGGGCGGGCAATACCCAGTAAGTGAACACGCGTCTCAGTATTCAGCAATGGTTTAATCTCTTCGAGAGTCTCGAGGATTTGCGCCGTTTTCAACGGCACCATCCCACCCATGGTGATATTTTTGTACCCCATGGCCAGCAGAGCCTCTACAGACTGACGGTAGGAGGTTTTGCTCCATCCATGTGCAACGCCAAAGGCAGTGAAACAGGACTTTTGAGACTTGTTTAAAAACTCTTGAGCCAAGGTCAGCGTGATATCCTGGCGTCGGCGACATTCAGCCAACACTTCGCTACTAAATACTTCACCAGGTTTCTCATAGCCAAAAACGATGTGATCGAGAGAAACGCCATGGTTAAAGCGGGAGGTTTCGTAGAATTCAATGACCTCTTCCACCCGATATGGCGGGACATCTTGGTTAACATAGGTGAAGGCCCCGCAATCACCCATAGTTTCCATATTTTCCGGCAAGCGAAAAAAATGCTTCATGCCATTACGAAAGTAACGCAAACGCTGGGCACGAGTATATTTGCTCTCACCGCCACCTAAGCCATCCACCACGGCTTTAGAAACCAGCATACCGTCGTAAGGATGAGGAAAAACCTCATGCGGATAATGATCGTCACGTTGACGCACGCGATGTTCGTTACGCGTTTCGCGGAGGAAGTCGAAACTGGGATCGATAAAATCCTGACTATCTGGAAAAAAATACTTTAGCTTCGACAACTTACTCTCCTGTGACGCCACTGCAAAGCCTCAAAAAACGGGGGATTCTATCATGAAACCCAGGCAAGTGGCATTAAGGTTTAGCCTCCATCAGGATCTTAAACTCAGCTCGGAAACGTTTTTCCTCAAATGAATTTCCCGAGTCACGAAACTCACGCAATGCATGTGTTGCACTAATACCCGGTTTTTGTTGCATAAGCTTTAAAATGAAAGACTTAACTTCCTCTGGGCTACGGCGAATGCCTTTTTTCACTTCACGCTCAGGTAACTCCTTGAGTTCTTCTAATAGATTTAGAGATAACTCATTTAAACTATTGAGTTGTTTTGACGTAAACTCCTTTACAATATATTTCGCCACACTGATATTAAGCATAAGCATATTGCAATTCAACCACTGAGCCATATTTTGGTTGGTTTTAAAAAAATATGAAGTCAATCTGTCATTGATTTTTTTTGAAGTTATAACAAGTAATTGTTTTTTTGCATCAACGAGATACTCAAGACCATTAATGATGTCCAACTCAATTGCATTTATATAATCTGGAGATCCGCAGATAATGTAATAATCTTTAGTGTTTTTCTTCATTAATTCCAGAATAGATGCAGGATGCTTAGATTTTAAAATTGATCTATTAGTTATTTCTTTCCACCATGTTCTATGAAAATTTTTACCTATATATTCTTGAGAGTATAATGGTATTGATTCATCATACCCAACCGCAAAGGTCGCCTTATACGGTACTACATTGTCCTTATGGTGCAACAGACCTAAACCAGCAGAAAGAATCCATAAATCAATAGGATACTCATTTAATACCGTTTTAGCTGTCGCCCAGTGCCCACCTTTATAGAGGTCCTCTGCACATACAGTTGCAGATGTAGATATAGCTTCATTTAGAGCATTACACCAAGAATTCACGAGCACAACTGAAGGAGTTCGGCCTGATGAAAATTGACTGAGACTCAATATTTCCCCACTACCGTAGTGTTTGCCATTTGTACATGTTGTTATTAAGTTGATGTTACTCACAATTACCCCTCCAGAATCGTGTTGCACAAGCTACCTCAGAAAAAGGGGGATGACAAGAACGGATTTATCAGTCCCTGATAAATGTCAGGGACTGATGTTAGTGAGGAATGTACTCAAAATACTCATCTTGAGATTGTGAACATCTTTGGCATCGTCTCAAAATGCCTTTTTCCTCTAGAGACAAACAAAAATTTCGGCATGACTCAAGAAGGGCCTCAGGACTATCATTTTTATCCTTATTAATCAGAGCCCTGGCAAGAGTATCGTAACTAAAACCTCCAGTTGAGTGCGATACGATGCTCATCGCAAGTTGGGTATCGAAAGTTTTCATAATGCACCTCTAAGTCGCCAGAATAGTACAGTTATAAAAAAGTATTGATTGTAGTTCAAGTTGGCTTTTAGAGTTTGCGCAGAGCGAGTCTAAGGAATTAGCGCACTTACCAATGTCATAAAGACTAACTTCCCCCGCACAGCAGCATCAGTCTGAGTTAATCAACATGTAAGTATCCCGCCAAAGCGGTACAGTAGACGCCAGTATCTTGAACCATTGGAATGGGCGAGAAGATGCATACCGTTGCCATCGTGTTTGTATTGCTCATCCGTTGGCTTCTTTGATATCTGTTAACGCCATGCTTGTCCCCTCTCTGCTGGCACAAGCATTATTGAACCGGAAATACCAACATCTGTACCAACATGTGTTGGTGTAGGCACGTTGAGGTCGGTTGAGCTTGAGAGAGTTAATGTAGTGAAAAAGGTAGGTAACTGCTGGATTTTAGACATAAAAAAAGACCTCAGTTGAGGTCTATTTACATACTGTTGGTGCCGAAGGCCGGAATCGAACCGGCACATCTCTCGATGGTTGATTTTGAATCAACTGCGTCTACCGATTTCGCCACTTCGGCACTGAAGGGTATGCGG
>Ga0308161_1001606_pt1 | contig 26478 bp, 23 predicted proteins | sample PhyFR2_FD_201034 | JGI IMG/M metagenome (GOLD analysis project Ga0308161, IMG submission 201034) | Phyllosphere microbial communities from UC Gill Tract Community Farm, Albany, California, United States - DLSLF.R2 | ecosystem: Host-associated > Plants > Phyllosphere > Unclassified | place: USA...
TTGCATGCAATAACATTCCCTTCGTTATCAAATAAAGTAAGATCTCGCTTACATTTCTGAATATACCATCTCTGGTTGGAAAATGTCAATTGGAAGAGAAAAGGTTTTATTGTAATTATATTACATATAATTAATTTGGATTTATCAGTTATTTCTTCCTATCTTTCCTTGAAATATACTCCAAATACAATTAGCAGCAGCAATTTTAAACGGATACCAGATTAGTATGAATAAATACGGCTTCCAGTATATTGGCAGCACGGTGTTTCCACTGATGACTTTCCAGAACCAAAGTGCGTCCATTATCAGCTATTTGTTGAAGTGAATCTGGTGTAGCTAGTGCCTGGCTGGCAACTTGCTCGGCATCTGCCGCATCCTGGAAAAACAAAGCATTTTCTCCTGATACAAATGTTTCTTCAAAATAAGGTGAAGACAAAGTCATTGAAACCGCACCAGCGGCGGCAGCATCAAATACCCTTTCGTGTGAATACTGATTGTACGTAGAAAAGGCATTAACAACTAACTTGGAATTACGCATCGTTTTTAAAACTTCAGCATAGGGCATGGCTTCAGCAATGCGAATCTTTCCTTTAGTGTGGCTGAAATTTTCCCAACCGTTCCCTGCAACAAGGAGATTTTCACCTTGTAGAGCGATAACCAGATCATGCCTGAACTTTCTTCTTAAATATGTATCCGCTTTACGTAGAAGTTCATACGATTTATTGTTAAACATATTTGAGTGAAATCCCTTGCTACTTAAAATCTGCTCGTATGATTGTGGTAATGTATGCTGTGGATAGGCCTGCGCATATTCTATTAATTCCTCCAGTATATTAGCAAGAGGAGAACTCCAATCTTTCCAGCTGTTGCGTATTTCTTCTGGATCACCATAACCACCCGGCAAGAAAATATCAATATCTCTATCAATGATTGCTTTTGAATCCACTTGTATTGCATTGATATGGCTTGCTGCATGAGGTAAAGACATTGCCGTTTTTTTATCTAGCATATATTGCTTAGCAAAACCTGCCTGCTTATCATCTAAAAAAGAATAAATGTGATGGCTATTGAACTGATTGTTATGGCTATGTAATCGCGCACCATGATATATTGGATGATCTACGAAGAATGTGAAAAATGGTATCGTAATCTGTTCATGCAATCGTCCTCCATTATTGAGTTCGATATCAATTCCAATTCCATTAAAAGAAAAGATAAAAAAGACATTTCCATCCTGTAGCACTTTAAGTAATTTATCCAGAGCTTGTTCATCCTTAAATAGATCAATAATAATTACATCATAATCATATTCTCGGAAACCTTCTGCAAGATCATCTACAAAATAGCGAACTACGTCATACTGACTTTGCCCTTTATACATAATAATTCTGGGTTTGTTCATGGTCGTTCTCCTTAGATTTTATTTACTACAGTCAAAATTCAGGGACACAGCTGATTAGCGAGTGTCCCTGAATAGTATATTCAGTGCTCCACATACTGTTATATATCGGTTTTTATTGTTCCGAAATTAAATCCATATATTCCTTCATATAGGAAATGAACAAATGCATATCCTTGTAATCAATAGCTCCTATATTTGCAATACGGAAAGAAGACAATTCTCCAATTTTCCCAGGATAAATTGTAATACCTTTTGCATACAAATAATCATGCATAGTATCAAAGCTATAACCGGTTTGTGCAGGCTCCTTTATAGCGGTAATAATATGCGAATGCTCTGTGATCGGTACCATATATTCCAGACCCAGCTGCTTCAATCCCTCAATCAATACTTCCCAAGACCGGGTATAACGACGATACCGCTGATCTATTCCCTCAATCTGTGTTTCCAATATAGCTTGCTTCAAAGCATAGAGTGTCTGAACAGGTGGTGTAAAACGCATTTGTCTGGTTTTACGGAAATAATCATATTGTTCATACAAATTTAAATAATAACTTTTGGCAATACGCTGATCCAAGTTACTCAATTTCTCTTTGTCTGCAACCACAAAAGCTATACCAGCCATTCCCTGCAGATTTTTGTTGGAACTAGAAATCAAATAATGAATCTGACTAGTCTCCATATGAATAGGAACAGCTCCATATGAACTCATGGCATCCACAATAAATTCCAAATTGTAGCGAGCACACAGTTCTCCGACAGCTTCGATATTATTTAATATGCCGCTGGTCGTCTCATGATGCACAATAGCTAGATGTGTAAAAGGATACTTCGTATTTTGCAGCTTTTCCTCAATATCAGCCATCAATAAAGGCTCTACTGGAGAACTTGTCAGCAACTCAAAATCGACTCTATAAGCTGCAGCAATTTGGGCCATCCGTTCCCCATAAGCTCCATTACTCACAATCAGCAAGTTGCCATCATCAATAACTGAACTGATAACCGCCTCGACAGCTGCAGTACCCGATCCGCCAAACAGTACCGTATCATACTTTTTGGTTGAACCTACAAATAAGGTAAGCTGCTCGGTAATCCATTCCATCAACTCCCCAAACTCCTGCTCCCGAGGGCAAATATCTGCTACAACCTGAGCCCACTTTACTGTATCGGTCGTCGTAGCCGGACCGGGGTTGAGAAGAATATTACGCTTAATTTTTGGGGTTTCTTTAAGAAGCGATTCTCCTGTAAGCTTTGGATAGATCAGCGTACGTGCTCGTTCCAGATGCTGCTCATCATCGATTTCACACCAGACAAGCGCTTCGACTTTTTTCACTGCTATTGGATGTTCTCTGCTCACTTTTACAAGTGCATATTCATAATCCCATTTAGGCTGAACAACAAACTCTTCTTCTGCAATTTTGCACATCTGATGATAGGTTTCTAAGGAAACTTTAGTGATGCCCACCCATTCGGCATAAGTGTACTGTAATTGTTCGGGCTGCTTGGATACATTCACTAATTGTTTGTCTTCATCCACTTCAATATATACTTCATCGCCAGAATCGGTCTTGCCACTTGCAAGTACAATATCGGACTGCTTATCCGCTTGCAGGTTGAGCAGAGCTGCACCATCATATAACAAATCGGATTCAAGCAGCAGAAAGTCTTCAGTGATAGAATCTTTCAATTGGTACAGTGTGTACATGCTTCCGCTATCCTGATACCTGTCATTATATTTGCAAACTACCTGACTATACTTTTTTGCAAGACGTTCATATTCTTCCGCCAAATAACCGGTCCCAATCCATATTTGCTTAATGCCACTCTCAAGCAGCAGACGAATCGAGCGTTCAACGATAGCCAGACTATCAATTTCAACGAAACCTTTGGGTTTAAGCCGAGTATGCTCTTTTAAACGACTACCCAATCCTGCTGCCAGAATGACTGCTGTATTCACCATTTTTTTATCACCACATTAAACCGGAATTTGTTATTTCCGTAATTATGAATATTTTGATCCGACACTTCGACCGTTACCGGAAGATCCTCGAAAATTGACTGGATAGCACTTCGATCAATAAACAAATGATCCAACCCTTTATATTTGCGATCATATTCGCCAGGTGATAATGAGCCTCTACGGATCTCCAATGCTTCCTCACGGAAAGCAAGATCATTCAAATCCATAAGTACTATCGTTTTATTTGCCTTTTCGTACATACGATAAATAATCTCTGTCATATACTCCAATGACGGAAAATACTGAAATACACTATTTGCTATCACTGCATCATACTTAGGCAAGACATCCATCTGATCTGCATTTTTAGCTTCAAACGGCATATCAGGCATACTGTACTGAGCCAGCTTAATTAAAGAAGGAGAGTAATCGATCCCGCCTACCTGAAGTCCCTTTTGATATAACGGATACAGAAATGCTCCTCCGCCACATCCTACTTCGAATACAGAATCTTCCGGATGAAGATCAGCCAGCTTATAAATGTAATGAACATAATTCTTCCAGTCTTCCACATGAATTTTGCCTGCACCCGAATTAAAACCATTGGCTTCAATCAGATATTGCAAATCCATTTGTTCGGACAAATACTCTCGATTGCGCGACCAGATACTATACCAATCCGTCATCGTATGAACTCCATAATTCGCTCTTTTACTTCATACGGCTTGATATGAGGACGTCCAAGGTTTTCTGTTGCTTTTCCCGAAATGGGGACATGGATAAAAGTCAATTCCGGACTTTCTTTCCACTGTACGAGGGCATTGCGAAATTGTTCAGCTGTATAAGCTACTATTGTTCTTTTATAGCCGCAAGCCGAAGCCAGCAAAGCGAAATCTATCCCCGCTGATACTGTTGCCTGACCACCGGTAGAATCATGACGTTGATTATCCAGTAAAAGATGCAGCAAGTTACTTTGACCATAATGAGCAACAGTAGCCATATTCCCCATTCTCATCAATAAGGCTCCATCCCCATCGATTGCCACTACTTTTTTTTCGGGGCGAGTCATTGATATTCCCAAGCCAAGGGAGCTGATACATCCCATAGACCCAACCATATACAGATTCTGTTCTGAATCATCTACTTCATAGAGCTCTCTGCCTGTAAAACCGGTAGTAGCCAAATGAATTGTTTGTTCATCTTTCGTATCAGTAAGAACCTGCAAAATATCATGGCGTGAAGGAACTTCATCAGCAGGTGAACCATAGTGTACGTCTACAGGCATGTCAGCAGAAACAAGCGTTTGTGGCTGCAACTGCTCTTTGCCAAATGTCCCTTTTTTAACTACAAAGAAAAAAGTCTCGTTACGTGAAATATATTTATCTGCACGCTGGAGTTGTATAGCAGCTTCTTCGGCGGTATCCGCCAGGTATTCCCACTGAATACGCATCAAGCTCAGCAGCTCAGTAGTGATTTGTCCCATCAACTCGTGCTGTGGCTCATCAGCTACTCCTGCTTCACCACGAAGACTAACAAATCCTAGCACAGGAAGCTTGAATATATAATTTAGAGAAGTTAGTGGTGACACTGCATTGGTAAGCCCTGAATTTTGCATAAGGACCACTGCTTTTCGTCCTCCTAGATAAGCACCACTGGCAATAGCTACAGCATCACCTTCATTCGCCGCACCTACATACTCACACTCATTAATAGCATAATTAATCAAATCTTTAAGAAAGGAGCATGGAACACCAGTAAAAAAGTCAAATCCGCGACTTTTAAGTTGTTCTCCAAACCACTTCGTTTCAATCATAGCAGCTCACCTGCTTTTTGAAGATCCAAAATAGAATCGATATCTAGCCAATCTCCTTTAATAAATTTGACAGCTACCGTTCCTTGTTTGACAAGCTCATTAAATAGATCAATAAGTGTCATAGAATAGAAATTGCTTTGCTGAGATAATTGTTCCAATACAGACTGTACCAGAACAGCTCCCTGCTCTGTTACTTTCCAAAGACCAATAAATTCTCCATTGTAATGAGCAGCTTCTGCAGATTTCATTATTTCTGTTAATTTCACCGTACTGGAATAAAGATTTCGGGAATATGGTTTTTCGGTAAGGACCATATCCTGATTTGGCTCCAGGAATTCGCTGTCAGCGTCTACAACAATAGTAATATCATTGTTATCATTCAACAGATCATTCAGAATATAGTTTTTATATACGATATCACCATAACTAATTAGCGTTGCACTACCGGCTATTTTATCTTTGGCCCGATACAAGGAATACAACTCTTTAGTTATGGCATAATCGTCATTATCTATGACCGAAATATTATTCAACTTGATTTTTTCTTTTTCAAAACCACGTACAACCGAGATGTCTTTGATACCTACCTTATTCAGATCATCTATCTGCATATTTAAAACCGGCTTGCCATTTACTTTTAGCAGGGTTTTGGGAATATCACGAGTTAACTCGCCCAGATCTCCTTGGCTAGCAGCGAGAATAATTGCATTGACTTTCTTACCAGACGTTGGTAAATATCTTTTTTCTGCTTCTTTTAATTCGTCAGCGCCCTGCAGACGGAAGATTTCGGATACAGTTGTTACTTTTCCTTCTACATTGATTAGAGACTGATCTTGATAAATTTGTTGAACAGTGTGTTGCATTGATTGAACTGCAGAGCGCAGAGTGTGATTAGCCCAGATAACCATATTAATTCCCATATCGCGGAAGCGATCTGTAGGAGTTGAATAATATTTAGTTGGCACGATAACAATCGGATGACGGTTACCCCATTCTTGCATAAATGCTTCGATATCAGAGCTGTCTGACTTTTTGCTGTGAACAAGGATAGCATCTGCTCCAGCTAACCGATAGGCTTCTGCACGCCGAAGCGCTTCGTCCAATCCCCAGCCAGCTATAAAAGATTCCAGACGGGCTACGACACAAAAATCATCATCAAGTTGCGTTTCTTTGGCTGCCTGAATCTTTCTGCAGAATTCATCCATATCTGCAAGAGGCTGTGTTTCTCCAGAAATAAAGGAATTAGTTTTGGGGAATAATTTATCTTCGATGCATACTCCTGCAATTCCGCGTTGTTCCAGCTTTCTCACAAGACGTCGCATATTATTAAAGTTGCCGTAACCGGTATCTCCATCCAGCAAGATCGGTAATGAACTTGCATCGCTCATATACTCCATTACATCCATCACTTGTGTCCATGAAGCTTCATTGTTATCCCGCACGCCCAGAGAGGCTGATATGGTCAGTCCGCTTCCCCAGATTCCTTTAAAACCGGCTTCTTCAACAATTTTGGCAGAAATACCGTTATGGGCCTCCATGATAAAATCCAGTTCTGACGTTGTCAGCATTTGTTTAAGCTGTTGCGTTTTTTTCATAGAGATAATCCTTCCTTCTCCGTTAATACATGCATATTATTAATATTTTGAATAAGCTTTAATATGATTCCATATCACTTCTTCATAATAATTTGCCTGGTCCGGAAGTATATCTGTTTCATCCTCGCCACTTAAACGATTAATGAGCTGTAGACTGTAATTATTAAGATCAATCATCCCATCTTGTTTGATCACTTCTTCATTTTCAAAATAAATATAGTGCGTTTCATCGGTCAGTGCTGCTTTGTAAGTCTGCTGGGGATGAATAGCTTCCGTATATGCAAATTTTCTTGCTTGTTCTCCTCCAAATGCAGCAGGCAGTTTGCCGTCGATTCCTGTAGCTGCTGGAAGTTCAGCCCAATGCAACAAAGAAGGAAGAAAATCTATTGTTTCTATAAATTCATCTATTGTAGATCCAGTATTGGTAACACCTTTAATCATCATCGGAACTTTTCTACGACTTTCGTGTAATAAAAATGGCGAATCCTCCAAAAAAGACTGTCCATGGTCAGAATGCAGAATGACGATAATCTCATCATCTTCATACTGCTCATTCAAGTAGGAGTACAGCAAATTCAGATAAAAATCGATATGTTTAATCTCAATACCATATTTACTATGCTTATTCGCATCATAGGAACTAAGTACAGTTGTCTCGCCTTTTTTCTTTTGATTTACACGTTTGCTGATATCTTGGCTCGTCTGTATAATGAGATTTTGTTCAATTTCATCAGGTACATGATGGGCATCCCCCAGAGAAAGCCACAAAAAATTATTTTTGTCTTTAAATGCTTCAAGGTGCTCTAATGCTTCTGTCACCACTTTTTTGCAATCCATCCCGCCCATATAGTTCTGATACAAAATGCGATCAAACCCTTTATAGTATCCATGAGCCGGTGTGACCCGCCAGTCTCCGCCGATCTGTGCAGTATAATAACCTGCTTCTTTAAAGTATTCCTGCATCATTTTGTTATTGGATGCAAAGTCATAATTGAAATCAGGATGAAATATATGATGGTTAGTTGTGTACTTGCCTGTATACATACTTGCTATACTCGGATAGGTCCACTCACTGTTTGCATAACAATTCTCTGCAATAATTCCTTTGCTGAAATAACGATGTGTATGCGGCATGAGTTTTTCCAAGCCCTGTTCTTTCAAAAAATTATAAGCGATTCCATCCACAAAAATATTTAAAACGAGCTTTTTCTTTTTCGGTTTATCTTTAATCGGTATAGGTTCTCCAATAAATACCGGTTCTTCCATACGGACTATCAAATGACCTGTTTCATTAAAACGCATATAATGATGATAGTTTTTTTTGATATCCATTCCTGAAAAAGTGTACTTATTGTTGTTGATTTCAAAGTTAATACGAGTATTGTCTTTTAAAACAGAGATGGGTAGTACTGCTGGCTCGGGTAGATCCATATGATATTCATGGGCATATACACGTCCTGGCAAAGTTTCTGTCATCGTATTATACCGACTTAGATCATCCATATCGTCAACTATAAGATTGTTATAGATATTGGTCATATAGCCAATGGAATTATCATTTTGAATTAACTTGCGAATTGTACTTTGCCGATAATGGTCCAGCGGAAATTCCCGGTAGTCTGTTTCTGCTAAAATATTCTTTCCTTTATTTATAATCGTTTTAAGGCTTTCCAGGTTTTCACTATAAATATCACCTAGCTGCGTTTGTACTCGTTCAATATAATTTTGTGCTACTTCCCTTTCTTCTACGTTTCCCGAAACCCGAAATGCAATCAGATATTGATAGAAACTTTCTGGCAACATAGACTGAAGCTCGTATGTAATTGCCAGATTAAAGTTTAGATCAAAATGAAAGGGATAACATACAAGCGCCTGACTAAGTATATCCATTGCCCGACTATAATCGCCAAGTTGCACATAATAATTACTGATAAACGAAATCAAATTTGCATTTTCTGTAATCTGTCCATAAGCTTCAACAGCTCGAACTATATTATCCAAATCATTATTGGCAAAAAAATCTCGAATCTGGCTGTCCTGTTGTTTTAATGATTTTATATATTGTGAGATCGGATATGTTCTCATGGCGCCTGCCCTTTTCCTTCCCCGGAGGGTTAATAGTATTTCATATACAAGAAACGCTGTTATTATAGCATGTCTTGTATACGCTCAATTACAAACGCCTGTGCTTCTGCATCCATATTGGTATCGGATGGCAGACAGATTCCCTGCTCAAACAGTTCATTGCTAACATCACGTTCTTCAGAATGACGATAATAGTTCGTTTCCTGAAATAAAGGCTGCAGATGGAGTGGTTTCCAGATCGGACGTGATTCGATATTGAACTTGTTTAAATGAACCATAATATCTGTGACTGATACAGAAAAATGCTTTGGTTCCATAAGCACTGCTGTCAGCCATCTTGTCGACTTCCCATATCCGGCTTCCGGCATAAATCGAATCCCTTCTATTTCAGCCAGAGACTTTCGATAATTTTCGAAAATAAAACGTTTCTGTTCAATCCTTTGATCCAACACTTGCAATTGCCCTCTTCCAATTCCGGCCAGTATATTGCTTAACCGATAATTGTAACCTATTTTGCTATGCTGGTAGTGCCTTGCCTGGTCCCGGGCTTGTGTCGCATAAAATCGTGCTTTTTCTAGAGCAGCAATATTATCCGATACGAGCATTCCTCCACCCGAAGTTGTAATTATTTTATTGCCATTAAAAGAAAAGATACCGAATTCTCCAATTGTCCCGCTCATTCGCTTTCCATAAGTGGCGCCGAGCGACTCAGCAGCATCCTCTATGATAGGAACTTCGTATTCATCGCAAAGTGCTTTCAATTTATCATAGTCTGCACTTTGTCCATAAAGGTTTACAACAATTACAGCTTTGGGCTTTTGACCACGGGCAGCATAGTCTTTGAACGCACGTTCCAAAGCCTGTGGAGACATATTCCAACTCTCCGGTTCAGAATCGATAAATACGGGCGTTGCCTTTTCATACAAAATAGGATTGGCACTCGCTATAAAAGTCAGCGATGAACAAAATACAATATCATCCCTACCAATTCCCATCAGAATCAAGGCAAGATGAATCGCTGCTGTACCAGAACTCAAAGCTACTCCGCCCTGAGCACCTACATATTGTGCAACTTCTGCTTCAAAATGATCTACATTCTTGCCAAGAGGAGCTACCCAATTGGTATCAAATGCTTCTTTGATATATTGCTGCTCTAATCCGCTCATATGCGGAGAAGCAAGATAAATCCGGGAGCGTTCAGACATTGCTATTCACCCTTTATGCCAATTTTTTATAACTTTTGCAGGACATCCTACTGCAACCACATGATTCGGAATATCCTTTACTACACATGCCGAGGCACCAATCAGACTGCGACAGCCCACTTTCACACCAGGAATCAGGCTTGCACCAATTCCGATATGACTTTCTTCACCGATAGTGACATTACCAGCAGTATGGACACCTGGTGATAAATGTACATAATCTGCAATCCTGTTATCATGATCCACTGTAACAGCAGTATTTAAAATAACATGTCTGCCAATTATCGAATCAGCATTGATTACTACCCTAGGCATAAGTACAGTACCTTCTCCGATTACTACACCCGAACCGATAATGGAATCGGGATGAATAGCTTTTCCCCAGCATACACCCAAAAGACCAAGTTGATCGGTTACTCTTCTTCTGATCTGATTATCACCGATAGCTACCAACCAGCTTGTTTGAGGATACACCGATATAATTTGATTTATCATATTCATTCCACCCAAAATGGGAATACCACGCCATTGGCCGGTTTGATGGTCATCCATTATCCCAATAATACGTCCACCCTGTGCGTGAACAATGTCAGTAATTACTTTGGCATGTCCACCAGCCCCATAGAGAATGTAGTCCATCTGCTGCATGCACTCCTTAATAAGCAATCACTTTTTGGATCAATTTTTCTGATTTACTATATGCCTTTAAACATTGCACTACACGCCTACTTGTATCTGATTGTTCATATACATTACTTACAGAGTGAACCATCTGCTGAAAAGAGTCTGATACGGCCTTTATAAGAGCCTGACTTAGAGCCTCTGCACTCTCTGCAATATCGATTACATTCGCCGAGCGTTCACGTGCCCCCTGACGGTTACCAATATTGATGACCGGAATATGAAATGAAGCTGCTTCAATAATGCCAGATGACGAATTCCCGACCAGCACTCGCGTTTGCTCAAGCATAGTCAAATAATCAAATTGCTCAAAGCTGACAATAGGATGAAATTGTGGATGGTTCAGCAGCGGCTTATACACCTGTGTAATTACTTCTGTTCCTGCATCTGCATTTGGCATCACACAAACAATATCTTTTCCCGTATCCAGCAACACTTGAAGCATACGGGTCAGTTCGAGCTGATCTGCCTGCTCTGTTGTTACTGGATGATAGATAAATAAAATATATTCTCCAATGGCATCCAATCCATATTTCTGTTTCACTATTTCCAGCTTTGGTAAAGACGTATTGAGTATAGTCTCAATCCGTGGAGCTCCTACTACATGAATACGCCAATCGTCTTCTCCCATACGCAATAAGCGCTCTCTGCTACCTTCCGTCGCTGTAAGATGAATATGAGCTAGTTTACTTATAGCATGACGGACCGATTCATCAATCGTGCCGGATACTTCCCCACCATGCAAATGGAATAAGGGTATATTCATATGCGAAGCCGCAATGGCAGCAGCCAGCATTTCTCCGCGATCCCCCAAAACCAGTATCCGATCCGGCCTTGTAGTCTCCAAAACCTGTGTCATTCCTATCAAAGCAAGCCCTACAGATCTTGCCATATTCGCATGAGTAGAACTCTGGAGCAGACATTCTACTTCTGCTACTATGTTAAAACCATCTTTACGAATATATTCAATGGTAGATCCATATTGTGGAGACAGATGCATCGCTGTTACCAGTAATTGAAGTTCCATATTTTCTGTTTCTTCAATCGCTTTTAGAATCGGATAATAAATACCATAATCGGCCCGAGTGCCTGTAACTACCATAATTTTTATCATTGGATATCATCCCATGTCAGCAGATCATCCTGCGTACCGTTCCGCTTCAAAGTCTTTCCAATAAATTCTTTATAGAATTTAGGTTCAATGCCTATTCCAGGGCGTTTAACTGATATATCCGCTTCCACAAGTACTTCTCCAGCCTTTTTATCCTTTGACAACACAAGACTTTTTCGTGCTACAGCCTTGGTATTCATCTCTGATGGCATACAGCGTTTTATTCCGTCTCCAAGCGCCTGTTCAATGCTACGTACCACCTTCACCAGTTCAGCAAATTGATGGGGTTCAAGAGAAGCTTTATGATCGGGTCCTGGAAGATTTCGATCCAGCGTAAAATGTTTTTCGATAACTCGGGCTCCCAATGCTGCTGCTGCTGCTGTAATTTCGATTCCTTCAGTATGGTCAGAATAGCCCGTGATTTTACCATACGTTTGTTTCATTGTAAGAATAGCACGCAAATTAACATCTTCAATCGGTGCTGGATAATCAGAAGTGCAATGCAGCAAGATAACTGGACAATTCTCCAGTGCTTCCAAAGGCTCCCGAATTTCATCAAGCTCGGACATCCCTGTGGATAAAAGAACTGGACGCCCATACTGATTGATGTTTTGTAAAAAGGGAATATTGTTCATATCACCCGATCCAATTTTAAAAGCATCTACTTCAATCGAATGAAGAAACGCAGCGCTCTCATCATCAAATGGAGTAGACATAAAATCTATTTCTTTTTCAGCACAGTACTTCTTCAATGTTATAAAATCTTCAAAGCGCAGTTCCAGCTTCTTAAGCATATCCAACTGGCTTTCGGCCAAATCTGTATTTTTGTTCTGATAACTTGCTTTTTGAGCCTGTCGGGTAACAAGCTTTTCACTTTTAAAAGTTTGAAATTTGACTGCATCCGCCCCACATGCAGCTGCTGCATCTATGCACTGAATCGCTTGCTCCAGCGATCCATTATGATTCACACCTATCTCGGCAATAATATAGATTGGAGTATATTCATCCGAAAAAAGGCTGCTTACTGACATCATTACACCTCCATATTATATAAATAGAAAAGGCACACAAACATTTATTTGTTATGTTCTGCCCAAATCATTTGGGCAAACTTCAAATCCAGCTCATCATCAATATCAATAGAATTTTCCTTGGACATCACATATCCACAATTGCGATCGCCAACCGTACGATAATGCTCTATTAACAAATCGCGTTTCATAATATAAATGGCACCGTTTAAAACATATACTTCATGCAGATCCTGTCTACGTAGATGAGGCGCTTCCTCTTGCAAATAAGGAGCCAATTGACCATCTACCAGTGTACGCAGCAAATAGGGATGACTGTGGGACACTGTTACACTTTGCAATGAATCAGCCTGCTGTTTGACAAATAAATCAAAAGCCTGATTGATATCGTCTGTACTGCGTAATGGGGAAGTTGGTTGCAGCAGCATAATATAATCAACTTCCCGGCTTTGCTGTTCTTCATAGTACTGTACAGCATGGATAAGCACATCAATACTTTTAGCTTCATCTGTAGCCAGTTCAGCTGGTCGCATAAATGGAACCGAAGCGCCTGCTCTGCGGGATACTTCTGCAATATCCATACTATCCGTGGATACTACAATATCTTTAATACAATGACTTTTCAGAGCAGCTTCGATTGTGTGCTGAATTAATGGCTTACCACCAAGCATGGCAATATTTTTGCCCGGTAATCCTTTGGAGCCGCCTCGTGCAGGAATAATAGCCAGACATCCTGCTTTCTCCATCATAAAAGTAAACCTTTCTCAAATCCGAGATTGTTTTTTTCAATCAATTCGCGAATTTCAGGCATAAATAATTGTGGTGCTGTATGAGAAGAGTACTCCTGATGCTTAGCTTTGGTAAAACCTTCGTATACCTGCTCCACCGAATTGAAATGGGAAGGAATCAAATACATATTTTCACTTTCTAGTGCACGTTCCGATTCATCAAGTGTCATTAGTTCTTCATACAGCTTTTCTCCAGGACGGATGCCGGATTCTACAACTGTACCTGCAAATGGACGCTGAGCTGCTTTTTCATAAGATTCGATCAGACATTGAGCCAGATCAGAGATTTTGAGGATCGGCATTTTGAGTACAAATACTTCTCCACCCTGTGAATGCTGGGCTGCATCAATCACCAGCTGTGCTGCCTGAGGGATCGACATCATAAATCGGGTCATCTCTTTGTGAGTGATCGTTACCTGCTGTCCTTTAATAATCTGATCACGGAACAGGGGAATAACAGATCCTCTTGAGCCCATAACGTTTCCAAATCGTACACAAGCAAATACTGTTCCACGACTTCCTTTGTAGAGGTTGGCTGCAGAAATCAATCTTTCGGAAAGAAGTTTTGTCGCTCCCATCGTATTGGTTGGATTAACCACCTTGTCGGTACTGATTGCTATTACCTTTTCTACATGATTTTCGATAGCGGTTTCGATGATATTCTGTACACCCATTACATTTGTTTTTACAGCTTCCATAGGATTGTATTCACAAGCAGGCACATGCTTGAGGGCAGCAGCATGGAAAATGTAATTTACATCTTCCATGGCATAATTCAGACGTTTCTGGTCACGAATATCTCCAATTAGATAACGCACATTATCATATTCTTTCAGTTCTTGCTGCAAAGCAAATTGCTTGCTCTCATCCCTGCTGTAAATCCGTACTGCTTTTGGACGGTGAGACAGAATATTTCGAACAATCTCACTTCCGATAGATCCAGTTCCTCCTGTTATGAGTACTACTTTATCCGTAAACATAGGTTACCTCCATAGGACCGTATTTTACATATCTGTAAATATGATTATTAGGAATATAGGAATTAATATTAGCGAATCTCCATATTGGAATTCATGATATGGTCAATACGGGAAATAGACTCCAATACCATTTTTTCCATTGTTGGAATTATATTGGTAATATCTTTTAATAACTTACTGAGATGCTCCTGAATCAAATCCGCTTTTTTTGTCACGGCATTTTCGGTTACGATACTTGGCAATACCTGATCAAACCTTGCTACCTCAAGAGGAATAATAGTCTCGAATACCGGGGCAAACCAGGGGCGATTCGCAATAGAACCCCATAATTTTTCGATTTCTTCTATTGTTTTTTGGGCTTTGGCTGGCTTAGTTCGGCTCAGTTCACGTACTTTTCCCAAATGCTTTTCAATAGACTTCGTTTCAATATGAACCTGGGTCAGATCATACATATAGTCTTCCATATTCTGCTTGAGCTGCTTTGCACGCTCTATATTAACCTGATGATTATTTTCTTTTAACCAGTTAGAAATAATATGTGGGTCAACAGATTCCTGGCTTAATTCTTCATAAAAAACATCAATAGGCTGGAACGGAGCACCTTCAATAGCTGCACCATGACGTGTAGTATTGACAAACTGGATTTCAGGTAGCGAAGCAATCAAGCCTTCCAGCGCATCTTTCATAAACAGAAAACTGTCTTCCGTCGTATTGTAGCCGCCTTTTACGTTGAGTACTGTTTTTGCAGCATGCTGTACTTTTTGGTCAGTGGTTTCGCTGGCAAAGTGGGATACTCCATGAGTGTAGAATTGATTATTTGGAAATGATAGATCCTGTCCTGCAAGCAGAATGCGCTTGGCTCCCAAGATCGCAGCCACTTGTATCCCGTTACCTGCCACAGTAGCTGTAGGGATCATCAATACATCTTCTTGGCTCAAGCCCAGAAAATATTGCGACAACTCATCATTTTTCATAATTCCGTAGATTTTCTCGTCCTTTTTCCGTTCCGAAATTTCATGATAGGACGAACTAGTGTATACAAGTGGAGCACTAAGCATGTCAGGAGTTGAAAATATCTTATTGTTTACTGGATGTCCGTCCATAATGACCGCCACATGAGGTTGAATGCCATTTTTGACAAGTGCCTGGATACTGGAACCCACCGAGATAATCAGAGTATGTGGATGTAACTTGCGTATCCATTCAATATCTTCTTGTAAAGAAGGACCTGATGAGACGACAATAGCTGTTGTATCTTTACAGGTATATACCATTTCCTCAATAAAAGGAGAGGTTAGCCCTTCGGCAAGATGGTACAAGTAGTTACGCGTCCAATCTTCACGGAAAAAGTGCTCAGTATGCTTATTTGAGTAAAAGCTGCTGCGATAATCATCAAATTGATTACGGATATCCTTCAATGCTTCATGATTATCTTCCAGATATTTCCGTTGAGCGACAAATACCATTTCCTGCTGCATGTAGCTGCATACCATGTGAAACAACATCTTCAGTTGTGAACTACCGACTGATAAGAAATACAGGTTGGGATGCTGAAGCAATGGACGTAGATCATATTCCTGCATTGCTTTATAGAACAACTGCTCATCCGGCTCATAAATAAATAACCAGCGATCCGGGTACAATTCCAATAAGTCCGCTACACTAAGTCCCCTTTCAAATCCATATACAAATACAATTTTGCAATTCCCCATTAAGCCTTCAACAGCCTTCAGCCAGTTATGATCACGTTCAAATGCTTCCTTAAAATCGTGATTGAAATCTATAGGAGCATTCTTCTCTTTTATTTCCATTACCTTGTTAAATGCATGTGGAAAGCGGTTCTGCAGTATCTGTGCATTTGCCTGTAAATGTGACAAAAAAATACCACCATTCTATAAAGTATTTATTATTAATTATATCGGTTTGCGCATTTGCGAAATGAATACCCTTATTTTACAAAATAAACAGTAAAACCTCATCCCTAACCAGGATGAGGTTTTATAAAATGCGACTTATTTATCATACTTATTTACGATGATCTACAAACAGGCTATCTCCTGCATAAGCGTGATGATAAGCATTACGTTGCGTACGTACCGTTTCTTTACGTTCCAGCCATTGACCCGCCTCATTTTTAAGGAAAGCCATTCGCTGCAAAATAACAGGATCGCTAGCAAGCAAGATTGCAATTTGAGACCGATGCTCGTCTGTAATGTCAGCACGATAAATTTCAAGCTGCTGTGTTAGCAGCTCGCGTTTTGTTGCAAACTCCTCGAACTGTTCTTCAGTCATTTCATGCAGTTGATGAAGAGCCTCAGCCGTCAGTTGATTTATTTGGTCCAATAGAGATTGTATGCTTTCTGTAGACATTACGCTTCACCAACAGCTATTTGCATTTTGCTGGCTTCTACCCAGGCTTCTCTAAGCTCAGATAAATGTTCCAGTACCTCACGCGCAGGCACCGCATTCTTTTTCACATTTGCATCAATCAGCAAACGAAGACTATAATCGTAAATTGCAAGCAGATCATTAGCGATTGGATAATCAAAATTCAGTGCCGATACTAATTCATGAACGATTGCTTGCGCTTTGCAAAGGTTAGTATTGGCTTTACCATAGTCACGTTCTTCAATACCTTCAATTCCCGCACGTACAAAACGAATCGCTCCATCATATAGCATAATCAGCAATTTGGGTTTTGATGCTGTTTGAGCCTGTGTCTGTTGGTATTTTTGATACGGTGATTTAATCAATGTATGTCCCTCCCTGGGTAATTACATGCCGGATAGGCTTGATGACGCGCTGCTATATTTATTCATGGCTGTTTCCATGGCAGTAAATTTCTTGTAGTAATTCGTCTCCAAACGATTCAAACGAGCATTCATATCGCTCACACGACGATCCAGACTAGTTAACTGTTCACCGATTGTACTATTGGCAATAAAAGTAGAGGATAGATCTGAGCTAACTCGTGACGTACCTGCAGTCTCTGCCATTCGCTGCAGCGAGATATTTCCTACTTTTTTCAATTTTGCGATAATGCCATCTTGTTGAGTATAATTATTGGTTAATTGCGTAGTTGAATCCCGCGTACCAAAAAATTTGGATACTACATCTGGATCTTTATCAATAGCTGCACGCAACTTATCTGCATCCAGAATCAATTTACCTTTGGTTTCATAACCGCCGGTTGTAATACCGAGGTCAGACATAGTCATTGGCAAAGCGTTACCTTGTGCATCTTTATTACCAACATCTACTCCTTGCACCATGGCATTACGCATACTGGCAACTGTCTCTTGAAGAATACTGTCATTTTTGAGCATCCCGCTTTTGGCTTTGTCGGTCCATAACTTGGCTTCTTCATCGCTCATTCCAGAGCGCTGTTCAGTAGTTAATGGAGCATACTTGCTGTAACGCTCTTCTCCCAGCTTACCATTGTACGTAGACAACACATCATTATATGCGTCTACAAAAGCTTGTACATTATTGACCAATGTATCAACGTCTTTAACGACTTCGATATGTGTAGAAGCTCCCCCCGCTTTTTTCAAACCGATCTCTATACCATTGATGGAAAAGTTATTTGACGTTTTAGTCATGGATAGACCATTAACTGTTAGTTCGGCATTATCACCTGAAACTGATTTGAGTTCAAAGGCACTAGTCAAACTGCTATCAATCTTAATAGCCTGTGCACCTGTAGCTTTTTTGGTCAAAGATAATCCGGAGTTTTCATCATAGATCGCAGTGACACCGGACTTAGTATTATTATTAATTTTGTTTATAAACGAATCAATTGTTTCTCCCGAATCAATGGTAATGCTAGCATCGCCAACTGTTACACTACTTGGCGTTGTACCTCCAAAAAGAGAAGAGAGAGAGGTTGTACTGGCTGTAGATGTCCAACTACTAGAAGTGGCCGATGATGCAGTAGCCAGCTTATTTACTGTAATATCCATTACTCCTCCACTTGCGGAGGAGGAAGCTTTGGCAGTTAGGGCATCTGCGTTTCCCGTCACTGTAGCCGATTGAGCATTGATGGAAGAAGTACGATTAAGTGTATCCAATTTATTTTGTAAAAAAGATACCATTTTAGTACTAGATTCGCGATAACTCTCACGTTTCCATTGCAGTGTTTGCTGCTGCTGATTCATTTTATCGAGTGGTGCCTTTTCTGCAGTCATTAATTTTTTGACAATGGAATCGATATCCAAGCCACTTGAAAATCCTGTAATTCTTGTTACCATGTGAGTAACCTCCTATACCTTCTTATCAACAATCAATCCAGTAACTTCCATAAGTTTTGCCACTGCATCCAATACTTTTTCCGGTGGCGCTTCACGAATAATTTCACCAGTTTCTTTATTTTTCACTTTAATCATAATCGCATGCGTTTCTTGGTGAACGGATACTTCTAATGATTTCTGCGGTCCCTGAATGGCATTAATTGTTTTTTGTAATTCTTTGATAGCTTCTTCAGGATTCTTTGCAGGTGCTTGGTTGACTTGAAGTTGTGGAGCCAATTCGTTCATCAGATCAGGTCGCACAGTCTCTGTACCTTCTTTTTTAGCTGTAGGTCCTGGGATAGACAGTGGTACAAAGTTTCCAGGTGTACCAGAAGAATTAATAGAACTCATCAATTAGCCTCCTTTATAAGGGTCTGTTATGTGTAATTAGTCATAATTTCGTATAGTAGTCTGTTAGTATATATATCGGTCAGATCATTACTTTCTTTAGATAAGAATAACAAAATAAGCAAAAAGACCCTGCTAAATGCAGGGTCTTTACAAAATTCAACATACTTATGCAAATTCTTAACGAAGCAGAGACAGTACGCCTTGTGGTGCAGAGTTTGCCTGAGAAAGCATAGATTGGGAAGCCTGTACCAGAATGTTGTTCTTGGACAGTGCTACCATTTCTTTTGCCATGTCTGTATCACGGATACGGGACTCGGATGCTGTCAGGTTTTCTACTGTTGTTCCCAAGTTGTTGGAAGTGTATTCCAGACGGTTTTGCATAGCACCCAGGTTAGCACGTTGTTTTGCAACGTCTTTAATCGCTGCTGTAGTAGCTGACAGTTTAACAGCAGAAGTCAAACCTTTAAATCCAGCAGTTGAAATTCCTTTGATTGTGATTTTGAACTTATCATCATCCGCTTGGATACTTACGCTAGAAGTGATTTTGATTCCGTTGAAGTTCGTGTTACTTACGATTGCATCAATTTGCGCGCCCAGTTGACCCAGTTCCGCTTTGATGTTCGATTTGTCGCCAGCGCTGTACGTTCCGTTTTCTTGTTGTACGCCCAGCTCTTTCATACGAGTCAGCATGGAGCTGACTTCGTTCATCGCACCCTCTGCTGTTTGTGCAAAAGAGATACCATCTTGTACGTTACGTTGTGCTTGTTCCAGACCACGAATCTGACCACGCATTTTTTCGGAGATCGACAGACCCGCTGCATCATCCGCTGCACGGTTGATACGCAGACCCGAGGACAGTTTCTCCATATTTTTGCTTGCAGATGTGCTGTTGAGGTTCAAGTTACGCTGTGTGTTCAAAGCCTGGATATTATGGTTGATAATCATTGTTATTTCCTCCCTGAAATTAAATCATTCCACATCCATGTGGTGATTAGTTGTAGTTTAGCGATTGTTTGTATAAGGTCGGCCGTTCCCTTTAGCATTCTTTCGCCTTATATACTATATCGGTTAGAGTTAGTATTTGTTTATAGTTAATGCATAATTTATAAATTATATAATGGACATTATAGTAAAAAGCCCTGCCGAAGCAGAGCTTTTTATCAAGAAGCTATTAAAATTAACGAAGCAGAGACAGTACGCCTTGTGGTGCAGAGTTTGCCTGAGAAAGCATAGATTGAGAAGCCTGTACCAGAATGTTGTTCTTGGACAGTGCTACCATTTCTTTCGCCATGTCTGTATCACGGATACGGGACTCGGATGCTGTCAGGTTTTCTACTGTTGTTCCCAAGTTGTTGGAAGTGTATTCCAGACGGTTTTGCATAGCACCTAGGTTAGCACGTTGCTTAGCCACGTTTTTGATCGCAGCGCTTGTGCTTCCCAAAGTAACACCAGAAGTCAAACCTTTGAATCCAGCTGTAGAGATCCCTTTAATTGTGATTTTGAAGCTGTCATCATCCGCTTGGATACTTACGCTGGAAGTGATTTTGATTCCGTTGAAGTTCGTGTTACTCATGATCGCATCAATTTGCGCGCCCAGTTGACCCAGTTCCGCTTTGATGTTCGATTTGTCGCCAGCGCTGTACGTTCCGTTTTCTTGTTGTACGCCCAGCTCTTTCATACGAGTCAGCATGGAGCTGACTTCGTTCATCGCACCCTCTGCTGTTTGTGCAAAAGAGATACCATCTTGTACGTTACGTTGTGCTTGTTCCAGACCACGAATCTGACCACGCATTTTTTCGGAGATCGACAGACCCGCTGCATCATCCGCTGCACGGTTGATACGCAGACCCGAGGACAGTTTCTCCATGTTTTTGCTTGCAGATGTGCTGTTGAGGTTCAAGTTACGCTGTGTGTTCAAAGCCTGGATATTATGGTTGATAATCATTGTTATTTCCTCCCTGAAATTGAATCATCCCACATCCATGTGGTTGATTGACTGTTTGTATTAGGATACTGCTAGCGATGAAATTGCAAGACGGCCGTTCTTTACAACCCCTCGCTCTATAATATATATCGTCTATTCCATTTAAATTGTTTATAGTTTTTGTTATTTTTCTCAAAACATTTTAACTGGTATAATTCCTTTATTTTAAAAAATGAAAACCCTCGCCGCTATGACGAGGGTAGAAAAAAATATAGAATAAAAACCTAAAATTAACGAAGCAGAGACAGTACGCCTTGTGGTGCAGAGTTTGCCTGAGAAAGCATAGATTGGGAAGCCTGTACCAGAATGTTGTTCTTGGACAGTGCTACCATTTCTTTCGCCATGTCTGTATCACGGATACGGGACTCGGATGCTGTCAGGTTTTCTACTGTTGTTCCCAAGTTGTTGGAAGTGTATTCCAGACGGTTTTGCATAGCACCTAGGTTAGCACGTTGCTTAGCCACGTTTTTGATCGCAGCGCTTGTGCTTCCCAAAGTAACACCAGAAGTCAAACCTTTGAATCCAGCTGTAGAGATCCCTTTAATTGTGATTTTGAAGCTGTCATCATCCGCTTGGATACTTACGCTGGAAGTGATTTTGATTCCGTTGAAGTTCGTGTTACTCATGATCGCATCAATTTGCGCGCCCAGTTGACCCAGTTCCGCTTTGATGTTCGATTTGTCGCCAGCGCTGTACGTTCCGTTTTCTTGTTGTACGCCCAGCTCTTTCATACGAGTCAGCATGGAGCTGACTTCGTTCATCGCACCCTCTGCTGTTTGTGCAAAAGAGATACCATCTTGTACGTTACGTTGTGCTTGTTCCAGACCACGAATCTGACCACGCATTTTTTCGGAGATCGACAGACCCGCTGCATCATCCGCTGCACGGTTGATACGCAGACCCGAGGACAGTTTCTCCATGTTTTTGCTTGCAGATGTGCTGTTGAGGTTCAAGTTACGCTGTGTGTTCAAAGCCTGGATATTATGGTTGATAATCATTGTTATTTCCTCCCTGAAATTGAATCATCCCACGTCCATGTGGTCGATTGATTATTTTAATTACATGCTCTAGTGTTCAAAGCTCAAGTCGGCCGTCTCTTGAACTCCTACTTACTATATATTATATCGACCATAATATTACTTTTTTAATAGAAAAAAGGTAAATAATTTAATTTTTATTTTCAGATTGCAACCAACTTTTTAGTTGAGCAGAACTTGCTACTGCATCCTGATTATTCGATTGAATCGCATCGAAAATCTCTTTGCGATGAATTTCAATATTTTTGGGTGCTTTAATACCAATCTTGATCGTTTCAGCATCAATACCCAGAATTGTAACTTCAATCTGGTCATTGATCATAATAGATTCCCCTTTTTTACGTGACAGTACAAGCATGGCTTTAATCTCCTCTCAGGTTAGGCTGCTGCAAGGGATGACGGATCATATAAGCAGGATTTTGTAAAATAATCTGTCTTGCCTGGTGGTTAATCAAATTAAAGACAAGAGGTGCTACTAGATTAACTGTTCTTTTCTCCGGATCTTCGTTCCAGGATACAATATTACGGATAACTACCTGATCCTCTGACGTAATATTTAATTCGTTTATAACCTCTTCAGGAAGTTCGATCTGGTAATCGGAATGAATTTGAAAAGGGTCTACAATAATGAATCCGATTTCCGGCTGATCTACAGCTTGCAATACACTGAACAGGTTATCATATTCCACAATGGTATATTGGCTTATCTCCTGAAACCCTGGAATTCCTTTTGCAAATGTAAACTGGCTATCCTGTTCTACAACAGGATCGTTAGAATTGACTTGTGAATCTGTCATACCTATAGTCCTCCTTGATTCGACAAAAGGCTACGGACAAACTAGTCCATAGCCTTTTGCCGTTAAATTAATTTCTAACGAATTACTTATATTGTAAATTTATTTCAGGAAATTCACAAGAGACATCTGCATAACGGACGCCGAGGTCTGCAATGCAGCCTGATATACGGTTTGTGCCGTTGTCGTCTTAATTAAAGTTTCTGAAATATCTGCATCTTCTACTTTTGCCTGAAGTGTCGTTACATTTAGACGACGATCATCCAGACGATTATTAATCAAATCCACGCGATTTGTTTTTGCCCCGATTTCAGCGCGTGAAGTAACCATTTTGTCTTTCCGGCTCTCTATATTGCCAATTTCTTTTGTTATGGCTGCATGGTCACCAGAACCCAAAGCAGCAGTCAAACGGTCCAATGTTGAGAAAACATTGTCTGTATCTGATTTATTGCCAAAAAATTCATTACCCGTAACATTGACGTCCATCGATACACCTTCACTAATACCATAAGTTACGCCACCTGTATCAGTAACCACGTCACTGTATGTTGGGACTGTGCTGGAAAGTTGATATGGAGGCTGATCAAGATCTTGACCATTGAATACATACTTTCCATTCAATTGGCTATTACCAATATTAACCAACTGGTTTTTTAATTCGGATACTTCACTTTGTATTGCTTTCAATCCATCAATATCCGTAGTACCTGATCCTGCTTGTACAGCCAGCTCTTTGATGCGTGTCATAACATCGCCAGCTTGACCCATAATTGTATCTGAATAATCAAGCCAGCTTTTTGCTTCGTCTGTATTACTCAAATACTGATCATTGGCTGCTAACTCAGCACGATAGCGCAAAGAATATGTTGTGCCTACCGGATCGTCTGAAGGTTTATTAATTTTTCGACCAGAAGAAGACTGGTCGCTTAATTTATCCAAAGTCGCACGGTTACTATTCAAGTTACGCAGAGATTGTGAAGACATCATGTTTGAAGTTATGCGAATCGCCATAATATTACTCCTTCTTAATTAGAGTCCAACTCGTCCAGTACCGTTAATCAATTTTTCAAGCAGCTGGTCCATTGTAGTCATAAAACGCGATGCAGCACTATAAGCATGCTGGAATTTGATCAGATCGGCCATCTCTTCATCCTGTGAGACTCCGCTGACGGACTGACGATTGGAATCAACCTGGCTAGTCAGGGTAGCTGCATTTTCTGCCTGGCGGGTAGCTTCTGCCGAATCTACACCCAGCTGTCCTACAAGACCATTAAAGAAATCCTGTACTGTAGTAGGAGTAGCACCACCAAAATCAATCTTCGTATTTTTCATCTCCGACATGATCAAAGCCAAACCACCATTACCTGTTACCACTTTTTCATTCGTTCCAGTACCTGTAGTACGCAGTGAGAAAGCAATATTGCTTGGATTACTTTGAAGATCTGGATTCAGTGTAATGTTTCCAGCTGTAATTGTGCCATTTCCGCCAGTAGCTGTAAAGAATTCTCCACCTGATTTACCTGAACTATTGTATCCCAGTTGATGCAATCCATTAATACCTTTAACGGTAATTGTCAGATCAGATGTTAGAGTACGATTGCCTGCTACATCTGAATAAGTTACTCCATTAATAATTGTTCCTTCAGGAATGACAGAACCTGTAGGCAATGTTGCTGTAAATTCTCCATTAGCCAGTGTATTAGCCAGCTGATCTAATTCTGCTTTTTGTCCTGCCACATATTGATCACGAGAATAAATTAAACCGTGTAACTCTCCACCTGTAAGCGTTCCTCCATCATAAGCAGCTTGCACACCATCAGCAGTAAGAGCATTTACTGTAGCACCTGTAACAAGCTGTTGACCTGCAAAATTGACTTGATAACCATCATTTAGCTCGGTCACTGTTACATTTCCATATTTAGACAACTGATCCACGGCATAATCACGCTGATCACGAAGGTCATTTGCATCGTTACCTTGAGCTTCAATTTTCATAATATTCTGGTTAAGGCTGGATACTGTAGAGACAAGAGAATTAATAGTCGATACGTCCAGGCCTACACTTGAAGTCAAGTCTGTATTTAGTGCATCCAATTGTTTACTGGTTTGATTCAAAGCATCTGTAAGAGCAAGTGTTGTTTCTTTTAGAATCTTTTGGTTAGTTGTGCTTTGAGGGTTGTTACTAAGATCGGACCACGCACTCCAAAATTTATTTAGTACGGTTTGCATACCTGTATCGGAAGGCTCATTAATAACTTTTTCCAACTTGGACAGAGTATCTGAACGAACATCCCAACTACCCAGTGAGGAATTCTCTCCACGGAATTGTCCATCCAGAAATAAAGAGCGGACACGTTTGACAGCTGTTGCTTCTACCCCTGTACCGATCTGCCCTGCAGAAGTAGAATTTTGAAATGCTACCGCTTCAAGTGGGTTAGTGGCACTGGTATGCACCACCTGTCTTGAATAACCAACAGTATTGGCGTTTGCAATATTATGAGCGACTGTATTCAGAGAAGTACTTGTTGTATTCAGACTTCGTCTGGAAGTTTCAATGGAATGAAATGTTGATGTCATAGGATCCTCCTAAATATTAACCTCGTGTATCAAACAATCCGGAACGCTTTGCTCCGTAAGCCTTTTCTGCCGGATGACGATAAGTCACATCCAGTTCGGGAACAAGCGTCAGCGTCTCCAAGGAAAAGTCCACATAATCCAAAGCCTGCTGAATCAGCTGCTTATTCAAATCATTGAGTTGCTGGAGATTGTGCAGTGTATGGAACAACCTGGAGCGAGCATCAAGCAGCTGTTGTTTTTCTTCGGGATCAAATACCAGGCGCGCCAATTCAGTCAAATTCAAACGCAACTTGGATTTAATACCTCGTTCAAGCAGGAACGCATAAATCAATTCTTCACGTTCTTGATCCAGCTGCTCGATATGTTTGGCTAACTTGGACTCCTGATTCATAATTCCAATCAGTGAACCTATATTGTTTTGAATTACAGTCTGCTTTTTGCTCTCTCCAAGTTCAATCATTTGCAGGTGACTTTGATTTAATTCATTGAGCTTAGCCACCAGCGGCTGCACAGTTCCATTCATTTTTTAATTCCCCGTTCCCTTTAAGAAAGGAAGTAGTTTATCAGCAAGGGCACCAGCGTCTACTTTGTAAGTGCCTGCAGCTACTTGCTCTTTCAGACTTTGGATTTTTTGTGCGCGTTCTGCATTGGCAGATGCTTGAGTTGCGTTGGCTTGCAGCATTTCCATAGCTTCCGGCGAGATGGACACTTCGTCTTTACGGCCTGCTTTTTTCTCGTTAGTGACGGATTTAGCTTCTACATTTCTTTGGTATGGGTTAATTGCGTTTACACGTT
>Ga0308161_1001607_pt1 | contig 26461 bp, 24 predicted proteins | sample PhyFR2_FD_201034 | JGI IMG/M metagenome (GOLD analysis project Ga0308161, IMG submission 201034) | Phyllosphere microbial communities from UC Gill Tract Community Farm, Albany, California, United States - DLSLF.R2 | ecosystem: Host-associated > Plants > Phyllosphere > Unclassified | place: USA...
GCCGGCGACCGCTACGGCGCCATCAGCATTCCGCGCATCGGCATGGAAGTCCTCGTCACCTTCCTCGAAGGCGACCCCGACCAACCGCTGGTGACCGGTTGCCTGTACCACAAGGAAAACCCAGTGCCATACGCACTGCCGGCGAACAAAACCCGCAGCGTGTTCAAAACACTCAGCTCACCGGGTGGTGGCGGCTACAACGAACTGCGCATTGAAGACAAGAAAGGCGCCGAGCAGATCTACATCCACGCCCAGCGCGATTGGGATGAAAACGTTGAGCATGACCAGAAGATTCGCGTCGGAAATGAACGTCACGACACGGTGGTGAAGAACACCTACACCGAGCTGAAGGCTGAAGAACACCGCACCACGATTTCCGACCGCAAGGTTGAAGCGAAGCTGGATGATCACCTGACGGTTGGGCAGAACCAGCATGTGAAGCTGGGGACTGCACAGCTGACCAGCGTGGGGAAAGAGATTCACCTCAAGGCTGGGGACAAGATCGTTATCGAGGCGGGGACGGAGCTGACCATTCTTGGGGGTGGGAGCTTTATCAAGCTGAATGGCGGTGGGGTTACGGTGGTTGGGCCGGTGATCAAGATCAATGCCGGTGGCTCGGCTGGATCGGGCACGGGCATTGGGATTAAGCCGCCGGTGCTGCCGGGGGCGGCGGATAAGGATAAGGCGGGGAGTTTGATGGATCAGGCGTTGTTGAATGCGCCGGCATCTCCTCCGCCAGCATCCGAGAAAAAGAGCTTCCGTATTCAGATGAAGCGTCCCTATGACAAAAAGGGGATTGCTGGACAGCCCTATACACTCGAAGTGGATGGCGTGACATACAAAGGCGCAACTTCTAGTGATGGGTTTGTTGACCAGCCAGTTCCGCCCGATGCGAAGAAGGGCAAGCTTACCTTTTATCCTTTTGGCGCAGAATCTCAGCCATGGGTATGGGAGTTGGACTTGAAAGCTCAGTCGGAAGCCTCGGACGTGAAAGGGCTTCAGTCCCGCCTTAAAAATCTTGGGTTCTATGATGGGAAAATCGACGGTGAAAATGGCCCGAAAACGAAGCATGCCACCCGTTGTTTCCACCGTTCTTGTGAGTTGGCAGACAAAGATTATCTTTCTTCCAGCGATATTAAGCGTCTTGAAGAACAGCATATTGCATAAGGGAATGAGCAATGATTTACGGTAATTTTGATCTCCGTCGAGGTGATCATGATGGAAAACCTGAGCAAAACAAGCCCCCTCGTTGGGCTGGAAATGATAATCCAGTGTTATCTGTAGTCACTGCAGAAACAGCAGCCGCATTTCTCGGTACTAGCGCAGCTCTTGGTGTTTCAGAGCATGTAAGAAAACTCCAGGAAGACTTAATTACTTTGGGGTTCTCCATTGTGGGGACACCTGATGGAGGGTTTGGTAGTCATACTGAGTGGGCAGTCAGAGAATTTCAAATATATGCGTCCATGGCGCAAGTTGCTAAAGTTAGAGAAGAAAAAAAAGGGCAACTGCTATTGGACTCCGCAGGTTCTCCAGTAAAAGTTAATAACATGGATGTGTATTTCGATAGCTCTGCATCTATAGTGGCAAAGGCTGGAAAGTCTGCGACAGTAACCGGTGAGACGGTCGGTCCTGTTAGTTATTATGTTGATAGTCTTCAGTCTGTCGCTAACTCTTCGATTTATGCCGGCCCAATAAGCGGTGTAGTAAACGAGCTTACTCGAGCTGCAATTGAATATTGGTTGAGCCATGACTACAGATGTCCAGTAGTCGTTGAGGCATGGAATAATACTGCAGCCGGAGTTCGAACTGATCTAGCAAGCAACGGATGCAATTTGTGGGCGCATAATAGTATTGTTAGTAATGCCCCGCGAGTATTTTTTAGGGATTTTACTAGCTATTATGACTATCCTGATACACATAGTAGGCTAGAGTATCAAACTCTTGGCTATTATGAGCCTGGCGGTTTCGGCGGACCTAATACGGCAAAGAAGCATAGTTGGTCCCCAGAGGCGGAAATGTCAATCTTGAATCTTTATGACTCTGCCTATAACGCTGCTGAGGCGAATAGCGCCAAGATATCGACATATCGAACTATGCGTGTGGTGGCTGAGGCTGAATGCTATGGGCGATTTGATGTATTGAACGCTTGGGATAATGCGCTTATGTCTGCCGGACCATGTCACTGGACGATGGGGGTATTTTCGACGACAAATTCAGCGTATGCGCCTGGAGAATTGCCTGGACTTATCGCATATGTTAAAAATTTGAATCCTGAAGTTTTTAACAAGGCTTTCGGAAAGTTTGGGTTAGATACCGTTCTCCAGTGGGGAGAGGCCGGACTATATTTCCCTGGAGTACGTACATATAATACGTGGATTAAGCTTAGCACTGAAACTGACTTTGAGGCGTTGCCGACTACAAAGGAGGGTGCGAATTATATGAAAACATGGCACTGGCATTATAGATTTAGTATGGCGGGGCGAACCATCGGGGCCTACCGTAAAGCTATGTGGAAGCTGACAAAACTTCGGTTGAGTAAGATATTGGATAGAGAGGTCAAATTTAGAGTTTCCGGACATGAGGTGGTCAGCACTCTCGGAGCGGTTTTTACTTCAGAAAAATCTGTGGCTATTTTGCTCCGTTGGCACGTGTATCGTCCCGCTTTTGTTGTTACTAACGCGTCGCTCGTTGTTCCGGCAATTCAATTTGTAATTGACTCAAACTCTCAAGTAAATTGGGCATTGCCAGTTGCTAGCTGGGGGGACACGCATGAGACGTTGTTAACCAACGAGATCCAGAGACGGCTTGCTGCTTTGAACGACTCCATCACTAATGCGATTCAGTATGGTACTAATCTTCCGCAAGGTGCGGTCCGGCCGGGCAGAAACTCCTTCATTATGGATGTGTAACTTATGAAATATTTTTTGCTGTTGATTGGTTTGCTACCCGGAATTGCATGGTCTTCTGTGGGAGATATCTGTAATCCAGAACAAGACTCGAAAAGTTTTATTTCTGATTGGAATCTTGGTAATAGTAAGACAAAAGTATTGTCAATGCAGGATGGAAAAGACTTTTTAGTTGATCACGGCAGCATTGTATATGCCGGTGACTTGAATAGTGACGGTAATGACGATTTTATTTTTGAAGCGTCAACAGGCGTTGGTTCAAGTGGTGATCGAGTGTTTAGCTTCCTGCTTCAATGTCATGGCTATCTTAAACCACTCGGTGCTTCGTACTTTGCCAAAGTTGAAGTCCTGGAGCCGGAAAGTGAGCAAAAAAACGTATTTAAAGACATAAAAATTTATTCTTATAAACGAAACTCAAACGGGAAGATCCAGCGAAAAGGTGGTGAGCCTCTGATGACACCTCATATTTGGCACTTCAATCCTGATTCTCAAAAGTATGAGGGGGAGTCTGAATAAGGTAGAGTTATTCTGAAACCAAAAAAGGGAGCAGGTTTATTTTAATGCGCTCAGCGGCTTTGATTTCGGTGAGATCTTTAAATAAATCCCTCCCGTTATGGATAGTTTAAATGAGATTTTTCTGGGTGCTCGCGCTTTTTGCGAATACTGCCAACGCTGCCCCTGTAGATATATGTGCTCCGGCAGATGGTGCTAAATATTTCTTATCCCAGTGGACGGAAGGTATACGTAATTTTGATTTGCTTTCTCGAATTGAAGATGAGAAATTTTCAAGTGAGGAAGGAAAGGTTGTCACTAGTGAAGATATCAATGGTGACGGAGTGAAAGATTTTATTTATCTTTCATATTCAAGTGCGGGGTCAAGCGGTGATTTTATTTATGAATTTCTAATTCAATGTCGTGGCTTTTTAAGAAACGTTGGTGGTGAGTATTTTGCTGATGTGAAAGTTCTCGATACTCATCCAAAAGATAGTCTATTTAGAGATATTAAAATCTACTCTTATAACAGGGATAAGCAAGATCAAATTATGCACAGGGATGGTAAGCCAATAACAACCTCTCACGTTTGGCATTTTAACCCGGAAACTAAGCTGTATGAAGGTGAGTCACGGTAGCGCATAGAGAAAATGGACTGTTGTGTTCTATGTAAATAGTCTGAATAAACTTGAAAGATTTGTTTGTCGAGTGATAAGCAGTGAAAAAAATGAGGGATGTAATCGTCCCTCTTTTTGCTGCATAAATAAATTTGTCCGCTCGTTGATAATAACTCTGCGTTTTTTACTTGAGAGGTCGTTCATCGTTAACGAGTTTTGATAAATATGAAAAGTCATGTTTTTATTTTTTGCGTTATTCCCTTTCGCCGTCCACAGCGCAGTCACCAGCGAATCACTCTGCTTCGAACTATCCGTGTGGGAAATGGGGGCAGACCACGGTTTTAGGGGGGAATGGGGACAGACCACTGTTTAAGTAATTACCCCGAAAAACGTGGTCTGTCCCCTTTTTTTCCATCACCCGAATCACCAAACGCAAAGCCTGAATGACTCAAGGATGAACACAGTGAACCGTTTTGTTTTAACCCTGCTGGCCCTACTGCTGCCGGCTTCAGCTGCCTACGCGCAGGACGACTGCAGCCATGTCACCTCAAGCCTGGAAATGGTGCCCTGCTCGGAGGCGGCGAAGAAGGCTGCCGATACGCAGTTGAATGTCAGCTACAAGCAACTGATGACGCGACTTGAGTCTGACTATCGAGCGGATCCGGCATTGGGCGCGGAGTACGCCGCGAAGGTCAAAGAGTCGCAACGTGCGTGGTTGAAGTTGCGCGATGCGAACTGCCCTTTGGAGGCATTCGAAATCGAGACGGGGATGCCAGCGCATGTGTTTGCCGTTAACTCGTGTATCGCCAGAATGAGTCGCGAGCGCTCGGCGTATCTGGACAAGATCGTTCCTGTGCTTTCATCCGACAAGAACGCTTCGACGGCTCCTATCAGCGACGCTTGCCCCTCGGAGGAGTTCGCGCCTTTCATTGCGGCGTTTTCCGCCAACGGCGAATCACAACGCCGTCTCACTGCAATGACGGTCAAGTCGCTGGTGTTGAAACCGGTAGCTGGGAAGGATCGAAGCACCTTTGAGCCTTCGACCTCGGGTGTTAGTGGAGCAACGTTCACCTATCCGCTGATGGCTGCAATCACACCCGGCAAGACACCTGGAGTCGAGATCGAAGAGGTCGATGACAGTCACGTCAACGTTGTGGACAAACGGGCGGGCAACAGCAATATCAAGATTTTCAACTTCTCTCGTCAGGCGTGCTGGGTGCTTGAGGGGATTGAGGATTGGTCGATCAATGAGAAGGATCTTGTCTCAACAGATAACCCGGGAATGAGCCGCGCCGAGAACTTCTGTTATCAGCGTGCCGAAGCGCTAGGTGGGCTGGGGTTTCTTGAGCAATACCCGCTGACTGTGGAGTTGATTGAAGCGTCGCTGGAAAATTTTGTGTGTGCTGCAGAGTCGGGTGATGCACAGGCAAGCCTGTCGGCGGCAAGCCTGAGTCTTTCGCAAATGGCATCTCAGTTGGAAACCCCTAAGGTTGAGGCTTTGTTCAAAGCGGCTTCGAAAATACCAAAGGGTGCGATGGGCTATGCGACGTTTCTTTGTTCGGGAAACTCCACTGACTATAACGGCCCTTGCCTTCATCCCAAGCAGGCAGAAGAGCAGGTTATTCGGGCGATTACCATGGGCTCCACGGACGCGATGAATTACCTGGCCTCTACCTTTGAGGGTGGGGAGTTAGGAACGAAGGATATATCGCGGGCGTTAGCCTGTTATCAAATGGCGGCTGACAAAGGTGATCAGTTGGGCCTCTTCAACGTGGGGCGATTGGGATCGTCAGCCACGGCGCCGATCAAAGCCAGCCACTGCATTTGAGTTTTGAGGGGCTGTTTGAGGCGGTTTTTGCAAAAGTTTTGTCTGAATCCCTCACGCTAAAACGTTTAACGCTTGAGCATCTGACGACCCCGATTTTCCTTTAAACTCCCCACCCCCAAGGAACGCGCTCAGGACACGGAATGCCAGCCTCTTCTTCCTCGCTTCGTCCAGCGTTGGTGCTTTGGCTATATGCCGCTGCGATCACGCATATCCTCGCCGGTCTTACCCTGACCTGGGCCGGTGACTCCGGCTTGCTCGATGGCTACCTGCAAGTCCTCGAACTGTCGTTCTGGGGTGCCGATGCGGTTCCCACCGTCGGCCACGAACAACAAGTCTGGTGGCTCGCGCTGTTCGGCGCGACGCTGCAAAGTTATTCGCTGTACATGCTCGCGTTGGTGCACTTGGGCAATCGCTTGAAAGTCCCGGCAGTCTGGGGCTGGTTGATCGCCGGCATCCTGTTATGGGCGCCGCAGGACATGTGGCTCTCAGCGCAACAGCAGGTCTGGTCGCACGTGTGGCTGGATGGTTTTGCGCTGCTCGTATTGTTGCCGCCGCTATTTTGGCTCTATCGACATGACTGTCGGAAAGGCAATTGCGCAACCGAATCGAGCGACCAGAGCCGTGGCTGATGTATCACCGTTGAGTTTCATACAGCCTCGATATCTACACGGACTGCTCTTTGGTTTTGCCCTCATGCAGGTTAGTCATGCCATTGCCGACAAAATTGTGTTGATCGGTGATGCTCTCGGTCAATCGCAGGCCGCTCAAGGGCCAGTTACCGCCTTGGTGGTTATGACACCCTGCCGGTTTTCGATGACGCTTACGCAAGATCAATGGCTGCAGTTCAATTCGCCTGATCTGGTATTCGTTGCGACAAAACAACTTCGCAACACATTGAACGCGCCGCACTTGTGGCAGGCACCAAGCTCAAACAGCGCTGAGTGGAATTTCGAAAAGTCAGCGGGTCTGAGCGAGCCATGGTTTGGTGTTATGTGTGAAAGCGCGGGAAGTTTTTCCGCTCTCACTAGTCAGCAGTTGCCGTCCGATAGCGCGATTGAGTTGCAGCTGTTGCGTGAAGCCAACGACCGCAAGTGTCCGGCGACTCTGACTGATCACGGCTGGGGGCCAACGTTGTTGGCGGGGCATCCGCAAACCTACACGTTTGAATCGCTGAAGGGGGCAAAGTCGTCAGGATTCATCATCGGTTATCACGATGAGAGTCGACGTCTGTTCAGTCGCATCACCTTCTGCCTTATGCATAACGAACAGGTACTGATTGGGTCCGCGGAGTCGGGCTCATCCGCCCCGTTGGCGATAAGCGTTGAAGGATTTGAAGAAATCAAAACAGCAGTGCGGAGCATCGCCTTCGAGTGAGGATGTTGACGATGCATTGCATAGATGGAGCTACAGCGTGAAAGGATTTTCATTTCTTCTCGGCAGCTTGATATTGGCTGCCGCGTCCATGGCATTCGCTGCCGATCCAGTCTTCAAGGATTACACCGTCACGCCCGTTTTTACCGGCCCCAACCATAAGCTGGTGCCGCAAGAGAACAGCAGCCCAATGATGGATCAGGCACGGGTGCAAGCCCTGAAAGGCAAGGTCAACTTCGCCGGCCATTACATCCTTCACAGGCTCGGCTGTGGCGGCAGCGCCATTTGCGGCGAAGTGCTGGACGCCCAGACCGGTGAGGTTGTTGGCGGTCTGCCGAATGCTTACGACGGCAGCACGTTCGGCATGGTTTACCAACCCGAGAGCCGCTTGATCATCGTGTCCGGCATCACGCTCGACGGTGAAGAAGATGCGCAGGGGAATGCTTTGGAAAGTGGTAATCGGGATCGTTACTACGAGTTTGTGAACAATGAATTCCGGCTGCTGAGCATGACCGATGTGGAATCGTCGCCGATGGATGAGGAGTGAGTGGATGAACCGTCTTCTCGCGGGCGGTCTTTCTCTGCTGCTCTCTCTGCCAGTTCTCGCCGCGCCTTCGGACGCCTTTACTCAGCGCGATGTCATGCAGTGTGGCGGTGTTGAAGTGGTGTTGGTTTCGTCCTGTCGATCCGTGACAGTGGATGATGCGGAAACCCACGTCATCCCGGTCTGCTCCGACCAGACCATCAATATCGGCGGCAAAGTGCTTCGGCGTGATATGAGCAAAGTTTCACAACTCACTTCCGACGGTGCGAAGACGAAAATGTTGAGCAATGTTGTTGTGGCGATGGATTGCGTGGAAGGCACCCAGGGCAGCCTTGTTTCGATAGGCGGATATGGCGGTTGTAGTGCCTGCGCGGAGTGGCATGGGTATTACTCGACAGCAGGGCGATTGGAGCAATACAGCTTCGATAGTAACCAACGCTTTTTTGGCTCGAAGGGATCTCGGGAAGAGCTGATCAAAGCCTATGGCGTTACGAAGAGGCAGCTAATGTCAGAAAGCCCGGCGGTGAAGAGGATCGTCTATGGTCAGCCTTAAGTGGGTAGTGATGATCCGCTGCCTTTTTGCCGCCACAAGCGCTCTTGCCGAGGACTCGCCCGTAGTCGGTATCGACGGACACACCGTGACGTTTCGAGCGACAGAATGGACGATGCCCGGTGTGAATTCCGCGACCGCATGGTTCACCGCCAACGACAAAACCTTCCCGCTCTTCAGTGCCGATGTTGGCGCCGATGGACACCCGGACTGGCTCAGCCCTGACAAGAAAACCTTGTTGCTCGACCCGGTGGTCTTCGGCATGTTGTCGGATGAGAATCAAGAAGAAAAACTCGTGTCGCAACAGCATTGCGATGTGATCTCCATGGAAACCGGTTGCGTGCTGGCCGAGCGTTCCCCTCGTTTTTGTCTCGGCAAATGGGTGGGTAATCAGTGGTTTTCGGAAGATGGCGAAGTCCTTACGCCTATCCTGGAAACGGAGTCCCCGAAGGAGTGGTTGAAATATATTTCGACCATCAAAGCTGCGCAGTCCCGCGCTGATTCCATCGAATCGAGCCTGACTTTTTTGAGTCCAGAGTCCTACATGGCGTGCCATCCCCCGGCGCAAAATGTTCAGGCGTACAACGACCTGGGTTTTTATCTGGCCGAGGGCGGTAGAGATGAGCTGGCGCTGAAGTTTTATCGCGGCGTTGAGGCCGTTGGTAAACGCACAGTGCTGATGCTGAACATGGCTGATTCGCTATGGCGACTTGATCGCCAAGAGGAAGCGCAGCGTTATTACCGCGAGTACCGCGACGCGAAGAGTGCCGACGGCAAGGCGCAGAAAATTCCGCAAAGAGTGATTGAGCGAACTGCACATCAGGGAATGAAAAATTGAACAGGATTGTCCGTTTTATCGCATTGCCTCTTGGAACGCTGTGCGCATCAATCGCGCATGCCGAGGACACCTGCAAAGTCATCAACGTGAGCTGGCAATACGATGAGTGCTTGGAGGCCGACCGTAAGAATGCCGACGCACGACTCAATGCCAGCTACAAAAAACTGATGTCGCGTTTTGAGTCCAGCCTCGAACCGGAACTGACCAAGACAAATATGGCCGCTGCCAAAGAGTCGCAACGTGCCTGGATCAAATTGCGTGACACCACCTGCCCCCTTGAAACCACGGCTGTCGCACCCGGTTCGCAGGCTTATTCCCAAGTACTCAATAAGTGCATCACCAGAATGAGTCTGGAGCGTGCCGCCTACCTGGACGCGATTGCGCCTGATGGCCCGAGTGATGTGGTCGATGTGGCCAAGGTTTCTGCATCGGCCTCGCAACGTTTCGGCGATGTGGTAGCTCGCTACGTCACTACGTTTGGCAACCCTTGCCTCAATGTCCAGCTTCTCGCGCCCGAAGGCAATTGGCGAGTGCTGGCGTCCAAGCGGTTCTGCAGCTTCGAGGGCAAGTCGTTTTGGGATGGCTATGCCAGTGCGGTGTTTGAGGATCATGCGTTCGCTACTGATGGTTTACACCTGACGCTCAGCTTGTTCGAGCTTCGTGGGGAAAGAGAGAAGCGGCTCGCTTGTGTGATACCGATCCAGAATGAGCAAATCAAAGAGCTGAAGTGCGGCGCACCTGAGTCATCGTAAAACCCTCAGCCTAAACATTTGAAGATTGATTAACAGGGAAGTGAGTGGAATTGGCCAGGCTCTTAAGTTGTATGAGTGCGTTCGGATTCATGGTTGCCTTGTTGGCTCAGCAGGCAATAGCGAGTGACCCACAAACCATCGGTGAGCTGCATCCGCCTGTGATTGCATCGCTCGGTGATCAAAAGATCACAGTGTTCTTTTTGAAGAACAACCTCAAAGGTCAGGTAAAGGAAGGGCATGTTCCTTATGCTGAGATCTTCTACACCTCAATGAACGCCGTGAAGCCTTCGCTGAATTATGTGTGGAAGGTCGAAGGTGAGCAGATCGCCTCGGTGTTCTTCTTCGAGCGCAAATTCCCGGAGCAAGCGGGGAAGTCCATGTTTGTTCTGACAAAACAAAAAGTCTCGCACAGTCAATTCGAAGGTGATTCCTATTCGGTGCTGGAATTGCCTTTGGTGAAGGACGGCGATCAGTTGGCTTTGCGGTTTTTTAGCGGCGACCCGCCAGATCCCGAGCTTCAGAACTGCCTGGACGGTCTGAATCTGGAAGACGATGTTGCGGTCGAGTGTGCTTACAAGGATGCAGCGAGCATTAAGAAACGCCTGGCGGAACTCGATGCGAAGATGATTGCGAATTCAAAACGGGATCAGGGCAATCGCCAGCAGCCAATCAAAACCGATGATGACACGGCCAATGCCACTTGCCCTTCGACCGACTTTTCCGAGTTTCTCACCGCTTTCTCCGAGCGCGCCGACGTGCAGAAAACTTTCGTCCAGCAGCCGCTGAAGATGGTCACGACTGTAGCCGGCGATCCCGAGCCCGAGATGGAAAAGCGCAGCCTCAGCGGCGATCAGCTCAAGTTTCCAATCATTCCGGATCAAGCAAAGCGCGAGGCCTAGGGCCTGACGTTGACCGTCAAGGAACAGCGGGGTGACAAGGCGATCGCGATCCTGCAGAAGCCAGATACCGACTACGTCTTCGAGTATCGGTTTGTCCGTGGACAATGCTGGCAGTTGGAAGAAGTGATGGATTACTCGCTTTAAGACGCAGAAATCTGCGGTGAGGAAAGTTTAATCAGCCCCGTAAATCATAAGCAGGGAGGCAAGTTGAAAAGATTAGTCTTGATCGCGTTATTGCTGTGTTCTTTCTCTGTGGCGGCGGGGCCAATGTTCCCGTCCCTTAAGTCCTGCATGGACGCGGACAGCGGCTGTGCGTTGGCGTTGAAAGAAAACCTTCTGGTGGACGCAAAATCCGGGCAACGTCTCTCCGACGAGGCGGAATCGGCCGGAGCAATGAGTGGTTTCTGGCTGTATCGAGATGGCGAGCGCTACATTCTGGAGAACGAAAACTACTCTCAGGCAAAGACGCGTCGTTGGCTGGTTTTTACTTACAACGGCGGAAAAGTAGTACTCGACGGCGCCTATATTTTTTCCATAGACGTTAATCCGGAGACTGGTCCCTACTGGCACGGTTACGACTGCCGGGGTGATGCTCAGCCGTTGGCAGTACCCACAAAAGAACCCTTCAGTGACGTCGCTTTGGAGGCGTTGTGCGGTGGCGCTGAAGGTTGGGTCGTCTCAGGAAAAGATAAGGCAGTGCCCGTTTCAGCCAAGGGGCTGGCTGTCAGTGTTCCCGTTTACCACGCTCGCAACCGTGATGGTTCAGCGACGTACCTGTTTACTGAAAGCGATGTTCCGGATCTTTCGAAGCTGGTGTGTTTGTCCAATTGCGCCGATGTCACTCAAATATCAGAACGCGTCTCGCAAGAAACAGCGCCATTGAAGGGCAGGCAGGATGGAACGTTGTGTTCAGATGACGAAGACATTTACTTCAGTTGCCCGTTGGAGGGTGGTAAGACGGTTTCCGTTTGTGCACGGGGAAACAGCAAGCCCACGGCCGGTTTTGTTCAGTACCGTTACGGCGTGCCGAGCAAAATAGAGATGATCTATCCGAAGACGGCTTTGCCGCCCAATGGCAAATTCTTTGTCGTGAACGCTTCGGAAGGCAGCGTGAACTTGAACATCATCAAGTTCAAAAACGGTGCTTATACCTACCTCGTTAATCAAGCCTTTCTGAGTTATCTGACGGTGCTCAGGGACGACAAGGCGGTGTTCCGGCAGTATTGCGGTGAGGGAGGGAATGCCTACATAAACCGGGCGGCGCTCCAGGGCTTGGAAGCGCGCCCAAAAAGCGCGGAGGACTTTCGCTAGTTTTTGTTATCGAGATTTAGAAAAGGGGACTTAACGTCCCCTTTTTTCATCCGCTAATCTCGCTAAGGCTTCGCCGCCACGCTTCGCACTTTAATCTGGTCGAGCGTCCCTTCCACCATCAATCTGACCCCGTCCGCCATTCTACTCAATGCCAGTGCCACCGAGCGGCGTGAGCCATCTATGTCGTCCGCAAGATCCGCAGCGATGATGCTGATGGACAGCAGGTCTTCCGAGGCGTTGGCCAGGAGGGCTTCCGCGTCGATGTCCGGGTTCAGGCTGAACAAGCCTTCGCGGCGTGGGGCCGGTGGATCGCCGGGGTTGCCCAAATGGTGATCAAGGGTGCGTTCGGCGGCTTCATGTAGTTTTCTTGAATCGAAGGATTCGTAGGGGGAGGTGTCCTCGGTGCTGGTAGTTGAATTGGTCATCGGTGTAAATCCCTTGGAGTAAGAAGAAATTGCTCCCGAATTCGGACTTGCACATCCGGTCACCGAATAGCCGATGACGCAGAAAGCCTATCGGTGATCTTCAAGCTCGCCTAGTTCACGGACAGCCCCGCACTTCGCAGGAAATTTCCCATGGATTCGCGGGCCGGAAGATCAAAAGATCGCAGGCTTCGCCGGCTCCTACAGGGATGTGTTTCAACAGGTATAGGAAAGGTGAGCGGTGAGACGCGGAGCGTCTCGGGATGCGTTTCCACGCGGAGCGGGGGAACGATCAGGGGTGAACGTAGAATCGTGACTTGGCAGTCATCGTGCGGGAAATGGTCTGCATCCTCTTCCAACAGCTTCAAATACTGGCGTTATCGTCCGAATCCCTTAGACTGCCCCGGCCGTTCATTTTCCTTTTGAGGCTGTGCGCATGAAATTTCGTTTTCTTCTGTGGATGATGGGTTTGTTGATGGGTAAGGCCAGCCGGACCAATCCTGCGTTCCAGCAACAGTTGGGCGACAAGGATCTGGTGTTTCAGCTGCAGACGCTGGATGGGAAAGTGGCGCGGCATTTCGTGGTCAAAGATCAGCGCATCACCAGCAAGTCTGGGGTGGTCGCAGAACCGGCGTTTGCGATTGCGTTTAAAGATGCCGGTTATGGCTTTGCGACGATGCAGGCGAAGAACAAGCAGTTGGCGTTTATGCAGGGGATTCAGGACAAGTCGATCCAGCTCAAGGGCAATCCGGCGCTGGTGATGTGGTTTCAGGGGTTGATGAAGTATTTGAAGCCGAGGAAGGCAAAGGCCAAGGCTTGAGATTCTCCTGGTTGGCTCCAAGCGAAGCGCATCGAAGAATGGTGTGCTCGCTGGCTCGCAAGGTTGCTGTTTAGGCCTGTAAAGACAGTCGAACTGTCATTTCTGTCAGGTGCTTCGCTCATCTTCACGATGCTCTACTCAAGTTCTGGTCCCATAAAGGACGCAACGCACTTGATGGAGCAAGAACATGACTCAGGCTCAAGTCTTAACCACCCCAGGTACCCCTGATCCATCTTTCGCCCTGAATGGTTTATTGAAGTTGCCGATACCGGGCATCGCGACCCATGAGGCTGCGGCCGTTTTGGCACTCCCCGACAGGAAGTTGCTGGTCGCCCTTCCTCAGGAAGGAAATGATGCGCCGCTTGCCATCGCACGATTGAACGAAGACGGGACGCTCGACAAGTCCTTCGGAAGTCATGAGACAGGTTTCGTCGAGATATCTTTAGTCAACGCTCGCATCAGCGCCGTGTTTGGGCTCGATGCGTTGCAGGACGGCGGTTGGCTGGTGCGCGTCCAATACTTCACACAGAAGGCCGTCGACGCTGGCCAGGCACTGATTCGCCTGCAAGACAGCGGTGAGCTGGACGATTCGTTCGGCGATCACGGCATCAGTCTACTTTCCTATTATGAGATTCCGGGCTCCCCGCTTGCGTCGTCGGCAGGGGCGAAGTTGAAGCGAATGTCCTCCTCTGCAAATGGTTCTACCGGCTCGGTAGGTCAGCAGGTCGATGGTAAAATCGTCCTGCTCCATTTCCTGCTGGTCGATGAACCTTCGCCATCACCCGTGGTGATGCGTCTTTTGGCGAACGGCTCGCTCGATCAATCATTTAACGGCGCGGGCTACGTCTCGGTGGATGTCGGTGCCACCTCGAGCACCGCCGGCGCTATCGCTGTTCAAGCCGATGGCAAGGTGCTGGTTTGCGGATCCTTTCAGAATGGTGAGACAGGCTCCGGAGTTTTTCTGGCACGTTTGGACGCAGCGGGGAAGTTGGATAAGGAATTCAACAACGGACAAGCGAAGCTGATTTTCAACGAGGATGGTGAGCGCTCTCTGAAAGCCATTTCGGTGCGCGGAAGTGATGGCCGGATCGTTGCGGTCGGTGATGCCTGGCAAGAAAACGTCCACGGCGGGTTAGTGGTTGTGCTGACCGCCAGTGGAGCGGCCAATCTTGTATTCAATAATGGCCAGCCTCTGTTTTCCCCGTTACTGCCAGACGGGTTGACGTGGTGGCATACATCACAGCTCGACGGTTCGATCATTGTCGTTGGTGCCGGGGATTCAGCGGTAATGACCGCGCGCTTTCTTGCTGACGGCAAACTGGACACGGCCTTCAACGGTATTGGCTATACGCTCTTCGATGACGTCGCGGGGCCAGTGTCTCCTCGGGATCTGGCAATCATGGAGGACGGCCGAATAGTGGTGTCCATGACCCACACCAGCCTGTCTGATCCTTCACGGGTGGATGGCTGGATCACTCGCTATCTCAGCGCAAACCTGACGGGTGGCACGCTTGATTTTGATCCGTCTTTTGGTGACAGCGGCATCGTCAGATTCCCCCTTGGAGGACTATCTGAGTTTGACGTAAGAGCGCTGCTGGCGCTGCCCGACAACAAGTTGCTGGTGGCTGTCCGTCGACGCAAGGATGGCCTGGAAACGCTGATCGCCCGGCTTCTGGAGAACGGCCAACTGGACCTTGAGTTTGGTGAAGAAAGAACAGGATTCGTCGAAATCTCACTCAAGGACGGTCTATATATGCACTCGATGCTCGAGCTGACGCCGTTCCCGGATGGTGGTTGGCTCGTTCGCGCCGAGTACCAGAGCAATGGGCCTGTTGTTTCTGCTGGGCTGGTTGTCGTGAAACAAGACCAAGACGGGCGGCTGGATCAGGACTTTGCTGACCAGGGTGTGCGTTACCTTCCTTATGCGCAGATGGGGAGCGCGGGCCCTACCGGCGACGCTGTTTTGCAGCAGGGCGAGAAAATCCTGCTGGTCAGCTCCGTCGAAGACAGCACTGGCCGTTTGCGTGGCATCGTCATGCGGCTCAATCCGGATGGCTTCAACGACATCACATTCAATGGTGCGGGGTTCGCGTTTGTCGAACTCGCTGGCATTGCACACCAGCACAGTTCTGCGCAGGTGGTCGCGCATCAACCTGACGGCGGTGTAGTGGTTGGTGGCAGCTACAGCGGACCCTCTTCGGGCGCTTACGTCATTCGATTCGACGCTAACGGCCAGATCGACAGGTCATTCGGCGAGAGCGGTAACGGCGTCGTGATCATCTCTGGAGAGGATGATATCCACCTGTCCGCCATTTCAATTGTGGATGGCAAAATTGTTCTTGCAGGGTCTGCCGTAAGGGACGGTGCCATGCGAGGAGTGATTGCGGTCCTCACGTCCAAAGGCTCCTACAATCTCGTATTCAATAACGGTAAACCGTTGTTCTCCGACTTCGTCCCGCAAGGCTTGAGGTGGTTGCACTGTGTGGCGCGACTTGACGGTTCAATCGTCGTCAGCGGCGATACCGGGATCGGAGTCACTGACGATGATCCGAGTGCGATCACGGCGAAGTTTTTGGCAGACGGAACACCAGACCTGTCATTCAATGGCACAGGGTTCAGTATTTTCGACGAGGACGGCGTCCTGGAAGCTCTTCATGACATGACGGTATTGGCGGACGGCCGAATTGTAGTGGGAGGGTATTTCATTGGAAGCTTCCCGAACCCGCAGGGCTGGGTGATTCGGTACCGCGGTTGATTACGCCAATAATCAACAGTTGGCCGCAACGCACCCGCTCCTGAAGATCGCATCGATCTTGTGGGAGCGGGCTTGCCCGCGAAGCTTTTCAGGCCTGGCTGAACTGCGAAGCCAGTTCACGCAACAGCACTTCAGCCTCAAGCACCTTGCTGACGACATCGTTAGCTTTTTCACGGCTCAGGCCGACGCGTTCAAGCAGGGCATCCGGAATATCTTCATCCGGCCCGGAGCCGATCCCGCGGCTGCGCAGCAGGCGTACGGCCAGGCAGACGAGGTTCGGGTATTCGGCGTAGGCGCCGTCGTAGCTTGGGTCGTGCTGGAAGCGCAGGGCGGTGGCCAGTTCATCGGGCATGTCCCAGTAGCGCATCAGCCACGAGCCGATCTGTTCGCGGCTGATACCGAGCAGGTGTTGCTCGATATAGCTGTGGCACAGGTGCGGGTTGACCTCCAGGTGACGGCAGATCAGCGAGAAGTGCGGCGGAAAGACGTGGGCCAGCAACAGGTAACCGAAGTTGTGCAGCAGACCGGCGAGGTAGGTCAGGCCGGCTTCCGGGCGCTGCGCGCGCGGCATGGCGCGGGTCAGGCCTTCGATGACGGCGGCGGTGTAGATCGACTGCTGCCAGTACGGCGTGGTGTGTTGCGGGTGGTCTTTCGGCAGGCTCAGGGTCTTGCCGAGGGCCAGGCCCAGCGCGAGGTTGATTACCAGATCAAAACCCAGCACGCGGACGATTGCGTCTTCCACCGAGCGAATCTTGCCCGGCGAGGCGTAGTACGGCGACGCCGCCCAGCTCACCACTTGCGCGGCCAGCGCCGGGTCGGTTTCGACTACGCCGGTGATGTCGTCGATGGTGGCGTTGGGGTCGACGCGCAGCTTGATGATTTTTTGCGCGGTTTCGGCCAGCGGGGGGATCTCGATGGTCGCTTCCAGACGTTGCTGAATGCGCCGCGCAGTGAACGCCTGCACGGCCTGGGTGATTTCCTCACGGTCATCGTCCGGGCGGTCGAGGTTGGGGCGGATGCTGCTCAGGGCTTCGCCAAAGTTGGCGGCGCTGGCTTTGGTCAGCATCGATTTGAAGTCATCGCTGCTGATTTCCAGCAGCAGGCCCGGCTCGCCGGAGTTGATCAGCAGCTTCGGCTCGCGCAGCAGGCTTTCTTCGTAGAGGCACGGCGAACTGGTCAGCGCCGGCAGGCCCGGCAGCAGGCTCAGATTGTGTTTGCCGAGCATCTTTTCCAGGCGCTCGGTGGACACGGCTGTAAGGCGGCGACCAGTGAGTTCGGCGAGGCGGTTGAGATCCAGCAACTGGCTCTGTGGAAACAGCACCATCAACGCGCCCACGGCATCGTCCAGCAACACGGCCTGCACCTTGCGCGAGGCATTGAGGCCGTGGTGGTCGAGCACTTCTTCGTAGGCAACGCCCAGCTTGTTGAGCAGCAGCCGAATAACAGACGGAGCTTGCGGAGATTCGGGGACGAGAGCAGCTTCGGTCATGGTCTGTATCCGTTTTTGAAACAATGGCAGGAGTATAACCAGCTCTGTAGGAACGATCCTGCACAAACTGCGACGGTGCTCACACTTGGCCGTATTGCTGCCCATGGCGCAGCCAACGGTCAAGCAATGGGCTGACGTGGGTCGGCCAGCGCTCCAGCAAAGCCTGGGCGGCGTCGCGCACGGCGGGCAGCAGGTCGGCGTCGCGCATCAGGTCGGCGACCTTGAATTGCAGCAGGCCGGTCTGACGGGTGCCGAGCATTTCCCCGGGGCCGCGCAGTTCGAGGTCTTTTTCGGCGATGACGAAACCGTCGTTGGTCTCGCGCATGATGCCCAAACGCTGACGGCCGATCTGCGACAGCGGCGGGTGGTAGAGCAGCACGCAGTGGCTGGCCGCGCTGCCACGACCAACCCGACCGCGCAACTGGTGCAGTTGCGCGAGGCCGAGGCGCTCGGGGTTTTCGATGATCATCAGGCTGGCGTTGGGCACGTCGACGCCGACTTCGATCACCGTGGTCGCGACCAGCAGTTGCAGGTTACCGGCCTTGAACTCGGCCATCACTGCGGCTTTCTCGACCGGCTTCATGCGCCCGTGAATCAGCCCGACTTTCAATTCGCCGAGGGCGGCGGTGAGGTCTTCGAACGTGGTTTCGGCGGCCTGGCAGGTCAGCTCTTCGGATTCTTCAATCAGCGTACACACCCAATAGGCCTGACGTCCTTCGGCGCAAGCGCTGCGTACTCGCTCGATGACTTCGACGCGGCGGGTGTCGGTGACCAGCACGGTGTTGACCGGGGTCCGGCCGGGCGGCAGTTCGTCGAGGATCGAGGTGTCGAGGTCGGCGTAGGCACTCATCGCCAGTGTTCGAGGAATCGGCGTAGCGGTCATGATCAGTTGGTGCGGGCACATGCGCCCGCCAACGCCTTTCTGCCGCAATGCCAGACGCTGTTGCACGCCGAAGCGGTGCTGTTCGTCGATGATCACCAGCGCAAGGTTCTTGAACTGCACTTCGTCCTGAAACAGCGCGTGGGTGCCGACCACCATTGGCGTGCCGCTGGCGATCTGCTCCAGAGCGGCGACGCGGTTCTTGCCCTTGAGCTTGCCGGCCAGCCACGCGACTTCAATGCCCAGCGGCTCGAGCCAGCGCTTGAAGGTGATGAAGTGCTGTTCGGCGAGAATCTCGGTCGGTGCCATCAGCGCGACCTGATAACCGGCCTCCAGCGCCTGCAACGCGGCGAGGGCGGCAACCACGGTTTTACCCGCGCCGACGTCACCCTGAATCAGGCGCAACATCGGTTCGTGCTGGCTGAGGTCGTAGGCGATCTCGTTGCCGACGCGCTGTTGCGCGCCGGTGGGGTTGAAGCCGAGGTTCTTCAGGTATTTCGGCGGCAGCCTGGTGGCTTTCGGCATCGCTGGCGCGCGCAGGGAACGCATGCTTTCGCGCAGACGCTGTTGCGACAGTTGATGGGTGAGCAGTTCTTCGAAAGCCAGACGATGCTGCGCCCAGTGATGGCCGAGGGCGAGTTCGTCGACGTCAGCATCGGCGGGCGGGTTGTGCAGGTAGCGGATCGCATCGGCCAGCGGTGCCAATTGATAGTCGCGGGCCAGCTCAGTCGGCAACCAGTCGGGCAGGGTGCTTGGCTTGAGCAGCGTCAGGGTCTGCATGCACAACTGGCGCAGGCGCTGTTGGGTCAGGCCTTCGGTGAGCGGATAGACCGGGGTCAGGGTTTCATCGACTGGCGGCGGTTCGTCGCCGGTGATCGCGCGGTATTCCGGGTGGTAGATTTCCAGGCCTGAGGCGCCGGGCCGGGCTTCGCCGTAACAGCGCACCCGCGTGCCGCGCTTGAGCCCTTCTTTCTGCGCGTTGCTGAAATGGTAGAAGCGCAGACTCAGCCCGCCGGTACCGTCCTGCAAGCGCACGACCAGGCTGCGCCGGCGGCCCATGACCACGTCGGCGCCGCTGACGGTGCCTTCGACCACGGCGTCCTGTCCCGGCCGCAACGCACCGATCGGCACCACGCGGGTGCGATCCTGATAACGCAGCGGCAGGTGGAACAGCACGTCCTGCAGATTCTCCAGGCCGACCTTTGCCAGTTTCTCGGCCATGGCCTCGCCGACACCCTTGAGTGCCGTCACCGACACTTGCGACAGCTCCGTCATGACGCTCGCTTAACCGGCCGTAACCGGCGCGGCAGGCTTGGCCACCGAACACAGGCGAATGGAGTCGGCGAGGATCTCGATGGCTTTCGGCCGTGGGAAGCTCGCGCGCCAGGCGATCGCCACGGTGCGGAACGGCACCGGCGCGGTCAGTGGGCGCACTTCGATCACGCCGGGGGCGTAGTGATGGCTGTCCACTGCCGACAGTGGCAGGATCGATATGCCCAGGCCGGAGGCGACCATGTGGCGAATGGTTTCCAGCGAGCTGGATTCCACCGTGGTGTGCTTGGCGCCGTCGTTGCCCTTGGTCAGCGTCGGGCAGGCTTCGAGCACCTGATCGCGGAAGCAGTGGCCTTCACCGAGCAGCAGCAGACTCTTGTCGTTGAGCAGGCCGGCGTCGATGGACTCTTTCTTGGTCCACGGATGCTGCGCCGGCATGAGCACGTAGAACGGCTCGTCGTAAAGCGGCAGGGTCAGCACGTCGGCTTCATTGAACGGCAGGGCGATGATGATCGCGTCGAGCTCGCCGTTGCGCAGTTTGTCGCGCAGCACGTGGGTGAAGTTTTCTTCGATGTACAACGGCATCTGCGGGGCGACCCGGTGCAGTTGTGGAATCAGATGCGGGAACAGGTACGGGCCGACGGTGTAGATGGCGCCGACTTTCAGCGGCGCGGTCAGCTGATTCTTGCCGGCCTGGGCCAGTTCGCGAATGCCTTGGGCCTGTTCCAGGACCTTCTGCGCCTGGGCGACGATGCCTTCGCCGACCGGGGTCAGGCGCACGGCGCTTTTGCTGCGCTCGAAAATCAGCACACCGAGTTCGTCTTCAAGTTTCTTCACGCCCACCGACAGCGTCGGCTGACTGACGTGGCAACGCTCGGCGGCATGGCCGAAGTGCTGCTCTTGGGCGAGGGTAACGATGTAGCGTAATTCTGTGAGGGTCATAGCAAGCGTCCATGAAGATGCGCGCCAAGCATACCGGCTGCAATCGATAGACGCACGTTATCAGACTGCGGGCTGAGTGCGACACCGGTCGAGGTAGGTTTGCCGCTGGCAGATACGCAAAAGGCACCTTTCGGTGCCTCTTGGCTGGATCTACTGGTTAGCACATCACTTTGTGGGAGCGAGCTTGCTCGCGAATGCGGTATGTCAGACGAAACTGCTCTGACTGACCTGGCGCCTTCGCGAGCAAGCCAGCTCCCACAGGTATTGCGGTGTTGCTTAGCGGCGGCGTTCGAGCGAATAAACAAACGGCGCAACAATTTCGATCGAGCCGTTGTTGAGCATGTCGGCCGGCGGCTTTGGCAGCGGTTGCGCGCGGCGGATCATGTCCAGGGTGGCCCGGTCCAGATCAGCGTTGCCAGAGCGGCCCACCAGTTCGAACGACAGCACATTACCTTCGCCATCAACCACGAAGCGCAGACGATTCAAGCCTTCCTTGCCACGCGATTGCGCACTTTGCGGGTACTTCTTGTACTTCTGCAAATGCGCGAGCAGGGCGCCTTGCCAACTGGCCTTGGCCGCCACTTGAGCTGGCGATGGGCCCGGTGCCGGCTGGGCGGATTTCTCCGTCGGTGCCTGGGTCGGCTGGGTATCGGCCGGTTTCTCCTCAGAAGGTTTTTCCTTCGGCGGCTCGGGCAGCTTTTTCTCGACCGGCTTCGGCGGTTTTGGCTTGGGCTTCGGCTTGGGTTTGGGTACCGCGATTTCCGCTTTCGGTGCTTCAGCCAGTTTCGGAATCGGCAATTCTTCCACCGGAGCCGGTGGCTGCGGCGGTGTGACGACTTTCGGCGGAGCCGGCGGTGGCGGGGCAGGCAACGGGGCCAGCTCGACCATCATTGCCTGCGGCGGCAATTCGATGGGCGGGCGGGCAGTCCAGTTCAGCGCCAGCGCGATGGCCAGCGCGTGCACGCCCAGCACCACGGCCAGGCTACCGCTGTAACGCGTCAGCTTATGGCGCGTCGTGATCATTTCTTGGCTGCCGTCTCGAGACCTACCAGACCGACCTTCAGGTAACCGGCGGCGCGCAGGCTGTCCATCACGCTCATCAGGTCGCCGTAATCCACGCCTTTGTCGGCCTGGAAGAAGATGGTGGTGTCTTTCTTGCCCTGGGTCTTGGCGTCGAGGGTAGCGCCGAGGGTTTCGGCTTTCACTTCGTCGTCACCGAGGAACAGGCGCTGGTCAGCTTTCACACTGAGGAACACCGGTTTCTCCGGCCGCGGCGCCGGTTTGGCGGTCGAGGCGGGCAGGTCGACTTTGATGTCTACAGTGGCCAACGGCGCGGCCACCATGAAGATGATCAACAGCACCAGCATCACGTCGATGAACGGAGTGACGTTGATTTCGTGGTTCTCGGCCAGATCGTCGTCTGCGCCTTCTTTCAAATGCAGGCCCATGGCCGATTACCCCACTTTAACCATGTGCGGCTGCGAGCTGCGCTCAGGCTGGTGGTCGAGATCGCGGCTGACCAGCAGCAGGACTTCTGCCGAGGCATCGGAGACCTGCGCCTTGTAACCGGCGATGGAGCGGGCGAAGACGTTGTAGATCACTACCGCAGGAATCGCCGCAACCAGACCCAGTGCAGTGGCCAGCAGGGCTTCAGCGATACCCGGTGCGACAACGGCGAGGTTGGTGGTCTGGGTTTTGGCGATGCCGATGAACGAGTTCATGATGCCCCACACGGTACCGAATAGACCTACGAACGGTGCGGTCGAACCGATGGTGGCGAGGACGCCGGTGCCGCTGCTCATGTTGCGACCGCAGGCAGCTACGAGGCGCTCAAGGCGGAAGCTGACGCGCTCCTTGATGCCTTCTTTCTCGCGGCTGTTGACCGACAGGCGCATCTCTTCGAGCGCGTCGTGCACCAGCAGGTTGGCGAGAGTGCCTTCTTTACCAGCGGTGGCGCTGGCTTCCTTGAGTGTGGTGGCTTTTTTCAGTGCGGCAATTTCGCCACGCAGACGACGCTTGGCGCCCATCAGCTCGAAGCCTTTGGCGATCCAGATGGTCCAGGTGATGATCGATGCGATGGCCAGACCGATCATCACGATTTTCACGATGATGTCGGCGTTCTGGTACATGCCCCACGGCGACAGGTCGTGGGCCATGCCCAAGGTGTTGTCGGCTTCGAGGACTTCAGGTGCGTCGGCCGCGTCGACAGCCTGCACCGGATCGGTGGCGGCCGGTGCAGCCGGAGCGGCAGCGGGTGCGCTCTGCTCGGTGGCGGCTGGGGTGGCGGGCGCTTGAGCGTCGGCGAAGGCGGCGGTCGGTGCCAGCATCAGGCTGAGCAACAGAGCCGCGACGGCGCTCCAGGCGCGAGGTCGAGTGGTTGGCGAAGCGGGAGTTTGATTACGTGTCATGCTGGCCGGACCTGAGATAGAAAAACGTTGTTGCTCTTCCAGGCCTCGTGAGGCCGAGAACAAAAGTGGCGTGCATTATTGCAAGTAATTCTTGTTAACAAAAGTAATAGAGTAACTTTTTTTCCTTCATTGCTAGCCGTTCGTCCTGTGCCAGAGCTAGTCTGTGCCTTTCTGATGGGAGTTTTCTGATGTCCGCGCCTTCTGTTTTGATTGCCGGTTGTGGTGATGTCGGCAGTCGTCTGGCCAAGCAATTGCTGGCGGCTGGCTGGCAAGTCCATGGCCTGCGCCGCGACGTTTCCAAGCTGCCGGAGGGTGTCATCGGCGTCGCCGGCGATCTGTTCAACGAAGAGTGCCCGGCGACCTGGCCGGTGGGTGCCGTGGATTATCTGGTGTATTGCGCTGCGGCCACCGACCACGATGAAGAGGGCTACCGCAAGGCCTACGTGCAAGGCTTGCAGAACGTGCTGAGCTGGCTGGACGACTATGGGCAAGTGCCTGAGCGGCTGATCTTCGTGTCGAGCAGCAGCGTGTACGGCCAGCAGGATGGAGCATGGGTGGATGAGACCTCCGAGACGGTCGCGGCCGGATATTCAGGTCGCTTGATGCTTGAAGCCGAGCAGGTCGCGCTCAATAATGGCATCCCGGCTAGCGTGCTGCGCCTGACCGGCATTTACGGCCCGGGCCGCGAGTGGCTGCTGACCCAGGTGCGTCGCGGCTATCGCGTGGCAGTCGAGCCGCCGCTGTATGGCAATCGTATTCATGCCGATGATGCAGCGGGGCTGCTGGCGTTCTTGCTGGAAAAAGACCGCGAGGACGTCAAGCTGGACCAGTTCTATATCGGTGTGGATGACGCGCCAGCGCCGTTGGCCGAAGTGGTGGGTTGGTTGCGCGAGTATCTGGGCGTGACTGAATGGGCCGAAGACGCCAGCGTGCGGCGCACTGGCAGCAAGCGTTGCAGCAATGCGCGGGCGAAAGCGTTGGGTTGGGTGCCGAAATATCCGAGTTACCGCGAAGGCTATGCAGCGATTCTTGAAGGTAAGTGCTGAATTTCCAGCAACACAAAAACCACTGTGGGAGCGAGCCTGCTCGCGAATGCGGTATGTCAGTCATTATCAGTTTGACTGACCCATCGCGTTCGCGAGCAGGCTCGCTCCCACATTTGATCTTCTGAGTTTCGGAGGCAGCTTACTGCTTCTCCAGCAACCACTTGCGCTCACCTGCGGCGAACTGCGGTTGCTCATCCGCTAGCGCAGCGTTGACTGCCTGCAGAATCTCCAGCTCCTTGCCCTTGCGCACAAAGATCCAGTTGTTGCCCTGGCCATTGAGTTGCAGCCACATGCTGTCGTTGCCATTGCTCATCGATGCGCAATCGCCGGCCAGGCACAAGGCATAACGGTCAACGCCCGGCAGGCCGGTTACCTGGCCGTCTGCCTGAAACTGCACAGTGCCGCCTTCACCCTGGCCGCTGGCGATGGTCCAGTTGCCGCCCAAATACGCTGAATACAGAGCGCGTTCGAAGCTGGCACCGATTGGCGCGCCTTCGGGCACGGGGATCTGTGCGCGATCGAAGAGTTGTTCGGGTTCGTTGTCGCTGGCAGCTTGTTGCAGGCGCCCGCCATCGCGTTTCAGTTCGCTCGCGGAGCTGCCGTAGAAGTCGACTTTCCAGGCGCCGGACTCTTCGCCCAGCAGCCGTCCTTCGACGTTCTCAAAACCGTTGGTGTAGCGGGCCTGACCGGCCTTGGTGTTGACGTCCCATTCCAGATTCGGGCCGTAAGCCTGCAGCGCTTCACGCAGGGGGCCGCCCTTGGCGGCGGCATCGATTGCCACCTGATTGATCCAGGTGCCGCTGATGTCACGGTCGGCAGGGTCGCTGGCGCAGCCGCCGAGAAACAGGGCGAGCAGCGAGAGAGCTAGCGCTTTGCGCATGGTGGAATCCTTTCAAAACCTTTTCTTGCAGCAGTCGGCGCGGCGTGGAGGCCGCGCCGTGCGCATCACTCGATGACCAGAATGGCATCCATTTCAACCTGCGCACCCTTCGGCAGGGCGGCCACGCCAATGGCGGCGCGGGCAGGGTATGGCTGGTCGAAGTACTTGCCCATGATCTCGTTGACCTTGGCGAAGTGGCTCAGGTCGGTGAGGAAGATGTTCAGTTTGACGATGTCCTTGAACGAACCGCCGGCGGCTTCGGCCACGGCTTTGAGGTTCTCGAAGACCTGGACGGTCTGGGCTTCGAAGCCCTCAACCAGTTCCATGGTTTTCGGGTCCAGAGGAATCTGGCCCGACATGTAAACGGTGTTGCCTGCCTTGATCGCCTGGGAGTAAGTGCCGATGGCGGCCGGGGCCTTGTCGCTGGTGATGACGGTTTTGGTCATGTAGGACTCCTTGTAATAGGCAGGTTATGCACGCATGCGGGTGATGCGGATCACCCCGGTCAAGGCGCGCAGTTTCTTGATCACGCGGGCCAGGTGCACACGGTCGTGAACGCTGACCACCAACTGCACGACGCTGATGCGACCATCGCGTTCGTCCATGCTGATTTTCTCGATGTTGCCGTCGGCCGCGTTGACGCTGCTGGCCAGCAGGGCGATCAGGCCGCGCTGATGTTCCAGCTCGACCCGCAGCTCGACGTTGAATTCGCCAGTGACATCCTTGGCCCACGAGAGCTGGATGCACTTTTCCGGGTTATGCCTGATTTCGCTGATGTTGCGGCAGTTGTCCAGGTGCACGACCATGCCTTTGCCCGCCGACAGGTGCCCGACGATCGGGTCGCCGGGGATCGGCGTGCAGCACTTGGCGTAGCTGAGCACCAGGCCTTCGGTACCGCGAATCGCCAGCGGACCTTCCGGGCTCGGCAGTTGCTCGCCTTCGCCAAGCAGGCGACGGGCGACCACGTAGGCCATGCGGTTGCCCAGGCCAATGTCTTCGAGCAGGTCTTCGATCAGTTCGAGGCGGTACTCGGTAAGCATTGCCTTGACGCGCTCTGCCGGGATCTTCTCCAGGGAGCTGTCGAAACCGTTGAGCACCTTGTTCAGCAGGCGTTCGCCGAGGCTGATGGACTCGGAGCGGCGTTGTAGCTTCAGCGCATGACGAATGTGCGTGCGCGCCTTGCCGGTAACGACGAAGTTGAGCCACGCCGGATTTGGCCGTGCGCCGGGGGCGCTGACGATTTCGACCGTGGAGCCGCTTTGCAGCGGTTCGGACAGCGGCGCGAGACGACGATTGATGCGGCAGGCGATGCAGCTGTTGCCGACATCGGTGTGCACTGCGTAAGCAAAGTCGACTGCCGTGGAGCCTTTTGGCAGCTCCATGATCCGGCCTTTGGGCGTGAACACGTAGACCTCGTCCGGGAACAGGTCGATCTTCAC
>Ga0308161_1001609_pt1 | contig 26424 bp, 21 predicted proteins | sample PhyFR2_FD_201034 | JGI IMG/M metagenome (GOLD analysis project Ga0308161, IMG submission 201034) | Phyllosphere microbial communities from UC Gill Tract Community Farm, Albany, California, United States - DLSLF.R2 | ecosystem: Host-associated > Plants > Phyllosphere > Unclassified | place: USA...
CGCTGAACTTGGATTCGGAGTCTGAAAAGTGGAGCAAGCTGTGAAACTCATTCCACCAAATATCGAAATAAAAATAATTTTAAATGGGCGACGCATCATGGGCAAAATTCCAGTCCTATGAAATTATCATTTTAGTGTGTGGTCTAGGGGCGTGAAGTTCAAGGCATGTTTTGAGATAACACTGTAAATTTTAAGCTTATTTTTTTAAATAAATCCAATAGTAATACTGCTTAGCAAATTGTGTCAGAAATGACCTGATAAAAGACCTGTCTTGATAATGAACATGCTCTGGGTTAATGCCATAGTGTTGTCGATATAAAAAGAGGGAAAAAGAGCGCATGAATATGAAATCGAAGGCTATACCGTTTCATCGGGTCATCGTCATTGGTGGTGGTTTTGCGGGATTAGGAGCCGCGATCAAACTGAAAGAAGCAGGCATTCATGATTTTATCTTGCTTGAGAAAGCGGATGAGCTGGGTGGCGTATGGCGTGAAAATACTTATCCTGGTTGTGCCTGTGATGTGCCTTCTGCGTTGTATTCCTATTCTTTTGAACCAAATCCTTCGTGGAGTCGAGTGTTCGCTGGACAGGCTGAAATCAAACAATATTTACAAAATACCGCACAGAAATATCAGGTACTGCCGCATGTCTATTTTCAGCATGAGGCATTGGCTGCAAGTTGGTCAGATCAACAACAATGCTGGATTGTGCGTACCAATCAAGGCGAGTTTCATGCGCAGTTTGCGATTATGGCGTGTGGCCCGATGCATGAGCCTGTCATTCCTGATGTGAATGGATTAAAAGATTTTAAAGGGGAAATTTTCCATTCTTCGCGTTGGCGGCATGATCTGGATTTAACTGGAAAACGCGTGGCTGTGATAGGTACGGGCGCATCTGCTATCCAGTTTATTCCCCAGATTCAACCTTTGGTAAAGCAACTAACTGTCTTTCAACGAACACCACACTGGGTTTTGCCGAAGTCGGATATGCCTTTGCCTCGTTCGATCCAGACAGTTTTTAAATATCTACCTGTGGCTCAATCGCTTATGCGCGGTTCGGTATATGGCATTTTTGAGACGCTGAATGGCGGTTTACAAAGTAATGCAGCGATGCAGCAAGTACAACGTATTGCTGAATTTCACATTAAACAGGGAATTAAAGATGCTGAATTACGCCGTAAAGTTACGCCGAATTATGTGATTGGTTGCAAGCGTATTCTCCAGTCCAATGAATGGTATCCTGCTTTAGCACAACAGAATGTTGAAGTGGTGGCTGCTGGTCTAAGTGAAGTTAAAGGCAATCGATTATTTGCCAGTGATGGTCGCAGCGTAGAGGCAGATGTCATTATTCTCGGGACAGGTTTTGAAGTGGCTGAACCACCAATTGCCCAAAGAGTCTTTAACCGTCATGGTCAAAGCATGTCAGAGGTTTGGCAGGGCAGTCCAGAAGGTTATATGGGAACGATGGTGGCTGACTGTCCGAATGGATTTTTGATGTTTGGGCCAAATATTGCGGTGAGTTCTTCGGCTTTTATCATTATCGAAGCGCAGCTCGCCTATATTATTGATGCGCTCAAACAGGCGATTCAGCAAAATATTCAAACCATTGAGCCTGATCCTGTGCGGATGGCCCAGTTCAATCAACGTGTGCAAGACGCTTTAAAAACCACGGTCTGGAATAAAGGTGGCTGTCAGAGTTATTTTATTGACCGCAATGGGCGTAACAGTACGGTATGGCCATGGACGACGTTTAAGATGCGTCAGCAACTCAGTCATTTTAATTTAAATGAATACCTGATTGATCGTCAGGTCGAACCACAGACAGAGCCTGTTTAAGCTAAAGTGAGATAGAAAAAACCTCTAGTATTTAGCTAGAGGTTTTTTTGATTAATTCGACGAAGGTTGACTGAGTCCAGTACGCTCAATTGGAACATTTCCTTCATTGGTCCCGACGACTGCATCTTTGGTGTCTTGCCATTTTTTAGCCGTAAATTGTTTGGCTTTCTCTGCTTGTGTTTGAACAACTTCAGATTGTTCTTCAGTATATTTCTTGGTGTCTTGCCATCTTTCACTGATCTTTTGAGATGTGTTTTCAGATGCACCTTGAATTGAGTTGCCTAAGTTTTGCATGCCTTTACCTGTTTTATAAAGTAATACACGACCGATACTTGGGTTGTCGCCATAAGGCATCGCTTTTTCAGGTTCTGCATTCGAAGCAGTTGTTGTGGTATTTGCTGTATCTGCTGCCCAGAGAGAAGACGAGGCCGCGAGTGCAGTGGTTAAACATAATAATTGTACTTTATTCATCATCTTTTCTGTCCTTTCAGCGATAGCGTCGCAATCGAGATTTTATATCTTATCGTTGGGTAGAAGAAAAGGGTGGCGATGATATGAAATTGATACTTTTTTACGACATTCATATGCAAAAGTTAAAAATTTTCGATTGTTTGGTTGAAGAGACTGATTTATTATATTTTTACTCTTTAGCTTTTAGGACTTAACAAGTCTAGTCGGGTGTTTAGCCAGACTCTAATTTATTGACTGCATTTGAAGAACAAAAGTTTAAATTGTTCGCTCATATGTTTGCTCACGCACATATTCGCAAACAATTGAAACTTTTGCTCTATAGTAAAGAGTATCAAGTTTGAGGGGAATATTTCCCCTCAAATTTTTTTAACTAGGCTAATTTATGTCCAATATTGATGTCGTTAAACAATTGACCGAACATTACTCTAAGTCTCCTAAAGAGTTGTTCGTTTTTTTTGTTGATGCTCCAAGAAAATATAAAGTTTATGAGATACCAAAAAGAACTTCAGGTACAAGAATAATAGCTCAACCAACTCCCGAATTAAAAGATTATCAAAGATTCATAATATCAATTCTAAAAGATCATTTGCCTGCTCATGAGTGTAGTATGGCTTATATTCAAGGAAAAGATATAAAACAGAATGCTCAAATGCATTCAAAAAATTCCTTTTTTTTAAAAATGGATTTTATAGACTTTTTTACTTCAATTACACCTACATTATTTTGGCATGCATGTGAAAGGCAAGAATTAAATTTTGATTGGTTAGATAAGGAATTATTAGAAAAAGTACTATTTTGGAGACCAAGTAAATACTCCAAAAAACTTGTACTTAGTATTGGTGCACCTAGCTCTCCGTATATTTCTAATTTTTTGATGTATTCATTCGATCAAGAGTTAAACAATTATTGTAAGCAGAATGGTATCACTTATACTCGTTATGCGGATGATTTAACTTTTTCAACCAATAAATCTAAAGTTCTTTTTGATATTCCAGAATGTGTACGAAAATTTTTAATAAAGTTCTATGGTCAAAAAATTCAGATTAATCATTTTAAGACTGTCTTTTCTTCTAAAAAGCACAATAGACATGTAACAGGGTTAACAATAACGAATGATAGCTCTATTTCTATTGGTCGAGCAAAAAAACGCTATATTAAGCATTTGGTTCATAGGTTTGTAAAGGAGAACATATCCGTGGAGGACTTAAGCTATTTAAAAGGATATTTAGGTTTTATACAGTATGTAGAGCCTAATTTTTTATACACTTTAGAGAAAAAATATACAATATCAATAATTAATAAAATCCGCGCAGGAGGCTAGTATGAGTGCACGTCATTTACTCAGTAATGCACTGAGTGGAAATTTTGAAGCAGCAGTTCAAGTATTCTTAAATTATAAAGATGGGGCACAAGATTTTGAAAAAAATGATGAAGAAGCTAGATTAGCTTTTGAACACGTAGTTAAAACCCTTAAATCATCTTTTTATTTAAATGAAATTACTATTTATAATTTTAAAAAAATTTTAGATTTTAAGATGAAGTTTCACCAAAATTTAATAGTATTTGTTGGTGAAAATGGGGTTGGGAAAACAAGTCTATTAGAAGCCATACGCAGAAACTTGATGTGGATTGCAGCTACTACCCGTAAAGAAAATACGAATGGTGGTTCAGTTGATAAAGATGAAATAAACAATAACAACAAAGAAAAGGGTGCATATATTGATTGTGACTTTAAGATAGGAAGTATATCTAATTATAAAGGGCGGTTAGCATGTCCTCCGGATGGGATACCTAGTAATTTAAAAAGTGAATTAACAAAGTATCGTGAGTTAGGTCGTAACTTTCGTATATTGAATGACTATGCAGATATTGATTTACCTTTGTTTTCTTACTATGGAATAGATCGTTTGCAAATAACAGGAAGAAAAACAAAAAAAATGGAGTTTGGGAAGATTGATGCCTATGATCAATCTTTAAATGATAAAGCAACTTTTAGTACATTTGTTGATTGGTTAATTCAAATGTTAAAGATTTCTAAGAAAAATTTTAATACTGTCGAGAAAATAAAAATAGAATCTCAAATTGAGGTTTTAGTAAATGCAGGAGCTAATATTAAAGATAACCCCTTATATGAAGTGTATGAAGATTTAATGTCAATTCTTAAAATTTATCCTAATAATGCTACTAAAAATAAGTCAAAAAAAACAATTGAACTTTTAGAGGATTTATTTAGGAAAATATATCCTAGTTTAACTCACATACAACTTGTTAATGAGGATGATGGTAAAGATAAGGTGGTTTTAAATCTAGGTGATCAGTCTATCTATTTACATCAATTTTCTGATGGGCAGAGAGTACTATTGGGATTAATTGGAGATATTGCTAGAAGGCTGATTTTATTAAATGATGCTTTAGATAATCCTTTTTTAGGTCAGGGTATTGTCCTAATTGATGAAATTGAGCTTCATCTTCATCCTAGTTGGCAACAAAAGGTTGTTTTAATATTAAGACAATCCTTCCCTAATATTCAGTTTATCATTACCACTCATAGTCCCCATGTTATAACGACGGTTGAGCCTGAATGCATTCGTTCTATTTATATGGATTCGGATAGAAATAAATATAGTATTCCTAATTTCACAAAAGGGGCAGAGTCTAATGTTGTATTAGAAAATGTTTTTTATGTGGATTCTCGACCTCAAGATGTTGACGAAGTCCAGTGGCTAGAACGATATATTGAATTAGTAAATGAGGATCAGTGGGATTCTGAAGAAGCTGAAAGTTTACGGCATAAATTAGATGTATGGGGGAAAAATAAGGAAATTGAGTTAGATAAACTTGATATTGAAATTTCGTTAAAAAAATTGAAGCGTTTAAAGAAATGAAATATATAGATAAATCATTTTGCCCAGAAGGATTAGCTAATTATTTGGCAAATAATGAACAAGCAACATGGACAAATTTTAGTAATGAAGCTCAAGAAGCATATAAAGTCGTACAGGAAACTATTAAGCTTGATCAGCTAGGCATATGTTGTTATTGCGAAACAAATTTTGATATATCTGATCAAAGTCCAATTAAGGATTTCCGGGTAGAACATTTTTACCCTAAATCACTGACACCTATTACTGAGACAAACGAAAATGCACATTTAACTTGGAGTAATTTATTTGGTTGTTGTCATGGTGGGTCAAGAAATCATATTGATGATGATCGTTATACTTCTCCAGATTTACACTGTGATGCCATAAAAAAAGAAAAAAACTGGACAAAAATTATTTTGAATCCTTTAAAAATACCAAAAGATGCTAAGATATTTACCTTTGAAAAAAATGGACTTATGAAAGTTTTGGAGAATTGTCCTGACGACTTTAAAGAGTTGGCACAAAATTCGATTGAAAAGCTTAATTTAAATGAAACAACGTATTTAATGAAAGCAAGAGAAAAAATTAGAGAAGAAATGGGTAATCAATTTCAAAACTTAACAAGAAGCGGTAAGACACCTGAGGAAGCCTTAGACTTTCTAAAAGAAGCTTTATTTTCGAATACAGCTACTAATATGAAATTTTACACATGTAAGCTTGATTTTGTTTCATATGAATAAGGGATAAAAAACCCGCTTCTAAAAGCGGGCTTTTATAAAAGTAAATTAACCCTGCAACACACTTACATCCGCAATTGCCGTGAATAAATCACGTAATTGAGCTAGTAAACGTAAGCGGTTAGCTTTTAACTCTGCATCATCTGCCATCACCATTACACCTTCAAAGAAGGCATCGATTGGTGCACGAAGTGCAGCAAGCTTAGACAAGGCTTCTGTATAGTTACGTGCAGCAAGCAATGGTTGAACCACAGGTGTCAATGCTTGAAGTTCTGCATAAAGTGCTTTTTCAGCAGCTTCTACCAGATTCGCTTCAACCACGGCACCTTCAGGCGTCGCTTCTTTAGCAAGAATATTGGCAACACGTTTATTTGCTGCAGCCAATGCAGCCGCTTCTGGCAAAGTACGGAAATGATTGACTGCAGTCACACGTTTGTCAAAATCAAGTGGAGATTTTGGTGCAAGCGCTTGAACAGCCTGAATCACATCAACTGCAACGCCTTGATCTTCATACTTGGCACGATAACGGCCTTCAAGGAAAGCAACTGCATCGGTACGTGTTTTATCGTGATCTTTGATGATGTCGCCATAACCTTGCAATGCAAAGTTCACCAATTCTTCAATGGTAATGTCTAATTCATTTTCAATGATTAAACGCAAGATACCAATGGCAGAACGGCGTAATGCAAATGGATCTTTCGAACCTGTTGGTGCTTGACCAATACCGAAAATACCGACCAATGTATCTAAACGATCCGCAAGAGCAATGGTTGTACCTGTCTTGGTTTGTGGTAATACATCGCCGGCAAATTTAGGTAAATACTGCTCACCTAACGCTTCAGCAACTTCATGATTCTCACCTTCAAGGCGAGCATAATAAGTGCCTGCGATCCCTTGAAGTTCTGGGAATTCACCCACAAGCTCAGAGGTTAAGTCACACTTCGCCAATAATGCTGCTTTTTCTGCATCGGCAGCATTTGCACCTGTAATTGGTGATAAAGCCACAGCCAGTTTCGCAATACGTTCAGATTTATTCCAAAGCGTACCCAATTGTGCCTGAAAGACCATGTTGGCTAATTTTTCTTTACGAGATGCAAGCGGTTGCTTTTGGTCTTGTAAGAAGAAGAATTCGGCATCAGACAAACGAGGGCGAACAACTTTCTCATTTCCTTCAATAATTTGAGTTGGATCTTTAGACTCAATATTTGAAACGGTAATGAAGTAAGGCTGTAATTTACCTTCGGCATTGATTAAACAGAAATACTTTTGGTTATCCTGCATGGTGGTAATCAAGGCTTCTTGAGGAACAGCCAAATAACGCTCTTCAAAAGTTGCACGTAAAGCAACAGGCCATTCAACCAAGCTAGTCACTTCATCAAGCAAGTCTGCTGGCACAATTGCAGTCGCATTGACTTCATCTGCCAATGTTTTCACTTGTGCTTGAATCGTGGTTTGACGCTTTTCAAAATCAGCAACGACATACGCTTTTTCTAACGTTGCCAAGTAGTCATTTGCATGCGCCAAAGTCACGGCTTCAGGCGCATGGAAACGGTGACCATAAGTCACGTTACCTGCTTTGTGATCTTGAATGGTTGCATCAATGACTTGAGCATCTTTTAGTAACACGACCCATTTTACTGGACGCACGAATTCAGTACGGCTTGCCGCTGAACGCATACGTTTTGCGATTGGCAAGTTGTCCAATGCAGTCTGTAAAATTTGCGGTAGTAAAACGTCAAGGCTTTGACCTTTGACATCTTTCAGGAAGCATACTTTTTCAACTTTACCTGCTTGGAAAGTTGAAAGCTGGTCAACCGTAATGCCTTGACCGCGCATAAAGCCTTCCAGTGCTTTGGTCGGTTTGCCTTCAGCATCATAGGCAGCTTGTACAGCAGGGCCGTCAAAACGTTTTTGTGTATCTGCTTGAGTCGCATCGATATCAACAATTTTCAATGCTAAACGACGTGGCGCAGCATAGGCTTCGATAGAGGCGAAATTTAAGCCTGCATCTTTTAAGCCTTTTTCAGTTTCTGCTTTCAGTGCTTCACGCAAAGTTTTTAAGCTTTTTGGTGGAAGTTCTTCACAGCCAAGTTCGAATAAAACTGTATGTTGAGTCATTATTTATTCTCCTTCGCTTTTTCAGCTTGGGCTGCTTCTGCCTCAACTTGTGCTTTGAGCTGAGCCAATACTTCATCACGCAAATGTGGTTCTGCCATTGGGAAACCAAGTTTGGCACGGGCAGCTACATAACTTTGTGCAATTGAACGCGCCAAAGTACGAACACGTAAAATATAACGTTGACGTTCAGTCACAGAAATCGCACCACGTGCATCGAGCAAGTTAAAGCAATGTGATGCTTTGATCACCTGTTCGTAGGCTGGAAGTGGCAATTCCGCTTCGATTAAACGAGACGCTTCGGCTTCATAGAAGTCGAATAATTCAAACATTTTATCGACTGGTGCATATTCGAAGTTATAGGTTGATTGCTCAACTTCGTTTTGATGGAATACATCACCGTAAGTTACTGTACCGAATTGACCTTTGGTCCAAACAAGATCGTAAACTGAGTCTACACCTTGCAGGTACATTGCCAGACGTTCTAAGCCGTAAGTGATCTCACCTGTGACTGGGTAACATTCAATACCACCCACTTGCTGGAAGTAAGTGAACTGAGTCACTTCCATACCATTTAACCAGACTTCCCAACCTAAGCCCCAAGCGCCAAGTGTTGGAGATTCCCAGTTATCTTCCACGAAACGAATGTCGTGTGTCAGCGTATCAATACCGATTGCTTTTAATGAATCGAGATAAAGCTGTTGGATATTATCCGGGTTTGGCTTAAGCACCACTTGGAACTGATAGTAGTGTTGTAAACGGTTTGGGTTCTCACCATAACGACCGTCTTTTGGACGACGTGAAGGTTGAACGTAAGCAGCGTTCCAAGTTTCTGGCCCTAAAGCACGTAAGAAGGTTGCAGTGTGGAATGTCCCTGCGCCCATTTCCATATCATATGGTTGTAATACGACGCAGCCTTGCTCCGCCCAATAGTTTTGTAGGGCAAGAATCAAGCCCTGAAATGTGTCAATATGCGATATAGCACGACTCATGGTGCATCCACTGGAATCAAACAAAAATTGTGGTTAAGTATAAGGATTTTGGTGGTGAGTGGCAAAGGCTTCTAACAGTTCGCCCGCAAGTTCTGATCAGAAATAAAAAATAGATCGATTCTTCTTAATTATATTTATAGATCGATTAAATGACGTTGAAATAAGTCGGCTGGATTTAAAGTGAAAATCCACACGTCACCTCATGACGTATTGCATCTTTTGGGTACTTAATTTCACAACTTTGAAATGCTAATTTTTTAAACGATATTCTCTGTTTCTTCAGGTCGTTTGAAATGTCTGATCGCATTCGTGAAAAACTCCAGATTCTTGCGGACGCTGCCAAATATGACGTGTCCTGTTCCTCCAGCGGCAGTGACCGTAAAAATAAAGATAAGGGGCTAGGGAATGCCAGTCATTCGGGGATTTGTCATAGCTATACCGAAGACGGACGCTGTGTATCTTTGCTGAAAATCCTGTTCAGTAATGTCTGTATTTTTGATTGCGCTTATTGCGTATCACGCCGTTCTAATGATGTGAAACGTGCGGCCTTTACGGTGCAGGAAGTGGTTGACCTGACCATTAACTTCTATCGACGTAATTATATTGAAGGGCTATTTCTCAGTTCAGGTATTTTCAAGTCAGCAGATCACACCATGGAGCGCATGCTACAGGTCGTTAAAAAACTGCGTCTTGAAGAAAACTTTAATGGTTATATTCATCTCAAAACCATTCCGGGGGCTTCACCAGAACTGATTCATGAAGCTGGATTGTATGCTGACCGAATGAGCATCAATCTGGAAATGCCGACAGAAGTCGGACTGAAAACTTTTGCCCCTGAAAAGTCGCATCAGGAAGTACAAAAAGATTTGGGTTTAGTTCGAGATCGCCTGATTCAGTTGAAAGATGAACGTCAGGTGATCAAGCATGTTCCCAAATATGTACCAGCGGGACAAACCACACAAATGGTGGTGGGTGCACATCAGGAAACCGATCAGGATGTGTTGTTAATGGCGGATCGGCACTATAAAGAATTTAAACTCAAACGGGTATATTTCTCAGGCTATATCCCGATCAATACCGAGAATCATTATTTGCCCGCAGTGGGTTCGGCACCGCCGTTATTACGTGAAAATCGGCTTTATCAAAGTGATTGGTTGATGCGTTTCTATGGTTTTCAGGTCAATGAAATTGTCGATGAGCGTTTTCCGCATCTGGATTTGGATATTGATCCGAAGCTGAGCTGGGCTTTACGTCATCCTGAACAATTCCCCGTGGATTTAAATCGTGCCGATTATCAGATGGTGTTGCGTGTGCCTGGCATTGGGGTGAAATCAGCCAAGAAAATTGTACAGGCCCGTCGCTTTGGCAAGATCCATATTGATTTACTGAAACAGCTTGGTGTGGCCTATTCGCGGGCGAAATTTTTTATTCGTTGTGAAGATAGTCCGCGTTTTCAGAAAGAATTGTCGCCCAATTACATTCGCCAGCAAATATTGACGCAAGGTTCATCAAAGTACGTGCAACAATTATCACCGCAACTTAGTTTGGGATTTTAACTGTGTTCAATGCACCAGTGGCGTATTGCTTTGATAGCTCAATGGCAGGGTTGCTGAGTTGTGTTTTCCGTGCCTTTCAGTTCAAGGAATTTGAGGTACAGCTGTGTCTGGAAAATCAAACACAACATGGCTTATTTGCCAGCCTTATTGAGGTACCGACGCATGAGCAGCATGCGCAACGAGTCTGGTCAGGCCTGCAACAAAAGCTGTCGCAATCGGCATTAAGGCAATTTTATTTTACGTCCTTATCTGAATCGCTTGAGGCATATCAGCATTTATTTAATTACTGTGTTTATGTGTTCCAGCAGCAGCTTTCAGTTGAAAAGGACTATTTACATCCAAGTGTGTTAGCGATTTCACAATGGACTAAAAAAGTCGGACGTGAAAAGCATCAGATGGAGGCATTTATTCGCTTTAAGAAAACGACAGATGGGCTATTTCTCAGTCTGGTACGGCCTGATTTTAATGTGTTGCCTTTGATCCAACCGCATTTTAAACGCCGTTATCAGGACCAGCGCTGGCTGATTTACGATGAGAAGCGTCAATATGGGCTGTATTATGACTTGCATGAGATTCATGAAGTCTCGATGGATGTGAAAGAGGTTGACCGTAATATCGAAACGGGCTTTAGTCAAAGCTTCCAGTTAGAGCTGGATGAGCAGGAGGCTTTATACGACCAATTATGGAAGGATTATTTCAATAGTATCAATATTAAAGAACGACAAAATATCAAATTACATGTGCAATATTTGCCGAAACGTTATTGGCGTTATCTCAATGAAAAATATGTTTAGCTAGTCCATCCATTTATTGGGGCTTAATAAAAAAGCGCCGAAGCGCTTTTTCAATATTAGATAAAGAATAAATAAACAAAGCTGGAAACGAGTGCAATACATAAAATATTCAGGATAAAACCGACTTTCATCATTTCACTTTGTTGGACAAAACCTGTGCCAAATACAATTGCATTCGGAGGTGTTGCAACGGGAAGCATAAAGGCACATGAAGCACCGATACCAATCACAATGACTAAAATTTCTTTAGGCATTCCCATTTGATCCGCAATCGCTGCAAAGACAGGAACAAGTAGAGCCGCAGACGCTGTATTGCTGGTAAATTCAGTCAGGAAAATAATAAAGGCTGCAACAATAATGATAATCAGCAAAGGAGAGGCATCACCAAATGCATTTGCCAAAGTTTGACCTAGCACCAAAGATGTACCTGAATCTTTGAGCACGGCACTTAAGGTTAAACCTCCACCAAATAACATTAGCACGCCCCAATCGGTATTATCCGCAATATCTTTCCATGTCGCAGTTCCTAATACGACAACGAGGCAGGCTGCGCTCAGTGCCACCCAAGTATCTGGTTGGCTGATCCCGAAGCTTTCACTCAGACTTTTACTAAAAATCCAGGCCAGTGCCGTACCGATAAATAACAACATGGTGGCAATACGCATTTTCGTCCATGGAATATGCTCGGTTTTAAACTCAACTTTATGATTTAGCTTTGGGCGTAATACCAAATACAGGCTGACTAACATGGCAGGTAAGATCAGCAGCATCATAGGTAAACCGATTCTCATCCAGTCGGTAAAGTCATAGTCCAGTGCTTTCGCTGCAATCGCATTTGGTGGAGAGCCGACCAAAGTGCCTAAACCGCCAATACTGGCAGAGTAGGCGATCCCAAGTAAGATAAATACAAAGGTTTTTCGCTCTTTAGCTACATCTAAATGTGAAAGCAATCCTAACGCTAGAGGTAGCATCATTGCTGCTGTTGCAGTATTGGAAATCCACATGGACAGGATGGCGGTCACAAGAAAAATAGTCAGGACTGAAATGCCTAAATGTCCTCGAGACATGGAAATAATCCACATTGCGATTTTACGGTCAAGCTTCTGGATGTGTAGGGCTGTTGCTAAAGCAAAACCACCGAAGAACAGAAAGATAATTGGATCGGCAAATGTACTTAGGGCTTTACTCGTACTAATAGGAACCAGTTCGCCTTTGCTTTCGGAAGGCATTCCGATCAGTACAGCCAATACGGGAATCAAGAGAGCCGTAATTGTGATATGAATTGCTTCTGCTAGCCATAAAATTGCAATAAATAATAAAAGGCTTAAACCTTTATTGGCATTTTCATCATAAGGTAGAACTTGATAGAGACCTAAAGATAATAAAGTTGCAATGATAATAATCACCCAGCCTTTAAGCAGGCCTTTGGGCATTGCATTGGTCGGGGTCTCTAAATGAGGTACATTCATAAAAATATCCTTATTCAAGCGTTATAGAGTCCTGTTGAAAACGCTTTGACCAGTTAAGAAAAAAAGAATAATAGAATCTGAGTGTTTTAAAGCAGCAGGAATCCCTGCCAAAGTGCATTGAGACCAAGCACTGTTAAAATAATAAAAATGACGTATTTAAACTTCTGTTGGGAAAGTAGATTTCTGATTTTTGCTCCTAAATAGACAAAGATGAGAGAAACTATTGTCACGATAGCCAGAAGCCATATTTGCGCCTGATCAAAATTAAGCAGACTTGGATAAAGTAACAAGAGTTGAACCAGCTTGCTGGCAAGAAAACTTAAATTACTAATGATGACGATTTCATTTTTTTGATGACGGGTACTTAATAGATACATCATCAGAAAAGGCGCCATGGCATTGGTTGCGCCACCGACAATACCCGCTAGTAGGCCAAACAGTAGCATGTTTTGTAGTGAGGCGGAAATTTGCAATGGTTTGTGGCGAAACTGGTCTATCACATACAACAGCATGACGATGCCCAACATGATTTTTAAATAGCCTTCAGGGACTTTGATCAGTAGGTTGACCCCGATCAAACTTCCAATGAGACTTGCCCCAATCAATAACCAGTATCTTGTTAAGTAGTCCTTTAGTGTTTTAATAAATGAGTTTTGCTGTGCCGTTTTTAACATACTCAAGTTCATGAGAATGCAAGGAATAATGACCATCGCCACGGCAGTTGATAATGGGTAAACCAGTGAAAGAGCAGCGGTGCTGATCATGGGGAAACCGAAACCACTCAGGCCATGTAATACGGCTGCAAGCACACAAATTAATAGTGTAAATAGGTCGGTTTTATCCATATCCCCATCCCGAATATGACATGGTAGTGAAAATAGAAATGCTCCTTGTAGAAGGCACAAATCTGTTCAAAATGACAAGAGAATTTTAGGTTATCAGATTTGCTCATGTCATAAAGATATAGATTAAATACATCTTAGTTGGGATTTAGGCGTATACTTCTGCCTCGAATAAAACAACACTATTCCAGCAAGGTGCATTGTGAGCTCTACCCAATCAGACTGGCTAAATTTTCTCAAACCTAATTATAAAGTCCTGCCTTTGAGGGAGAGGATGCTTTCAGGTGTCGGCGCTTTATGTGGTTTGGCGATTTCTTCACTCATCAGCTGGTACATCTTGGGTGGCATGAACGCGTGGTACATTGCACCTATGGGCGCTTCTTCGGTACTGCTATTTGCCGTGCCCAATAGTCCCTTAGCGCAACCGTGGAATGTGGTTGTTGGTAATACACTAGCGGGTTTAATCGGCGTTGCCTGTACTCAATTTTTGCCTGATCTGACGAGCGCTTTTAGTGTGGCCGTCGGGTTAGCAATTTTTGTGATGATGACCACAGATTCTCTCCATCCACCAAGTGGCGCAGTGGCGATTACAGCTGTGTTAGGCGGGGAAGCGGTACATCGGCTGGGTTTCCATTTTGTGTTATATCCCGTGCTTCTGAACTCGATTTTACTGCTGGTTTTCGCAGTGATATTTAACCGTTTGATTGGGCGTCATTATCCTTTAACTGCACATGTGAATGAACGTTCGAAAGATCCAACACCGACACAGAAAGTTTCGATCCAGCCAAAAGATATTGAATATGCTTTAGAGCATCACACCGAGCTGTTGGATATTAGCCAATATGATCTGGAAAAAATCATTTTAGAAGCGCAAGAGCATGCCAATGAGCGTCTGGTCAACTCATTTGTCTGTCAGGATATTATGAGTCGGGATGTCATTAAACTGCATGAAAATGATGATATTCATCAGGCACTGGATAAATTCAAAGCGGTTAATCTGATGAGTTTGCCTGTGGTCAATGCAGAAGAAAAGCTGGTGGGAACACTGGCTTTATACGAAGTGGTGGAATGGTTTAAGGGCGCGACCGATCCACGTAATTCATGGCAGCATTTTGTGCGGCAGATTATGAGTCGGAGAGTGGTGACCGTTGATCCGCTACAGCCAATTCAGGATTTAGTGCCGTACTTTGTAGAGAAGTCTTTTAACTATATTCCTGTGGTGGAGAATCAGCGTTTGGTGGGAATTATCAGTCGTGCAGATATGATCGCTGCCTTACAACAGCAGCTTAACCGAAAATTGGTTTAAATAAAAAAAGCTACGGTTGGATTAGGGGTAATTTCAACCGTAGCGACCAAAAAGGTAAAAGAGGGATTAACGTTTTATGCCTTGGTCTTCATAAATTGTTTTCACAGGCTGGTTATAGCCTTGAACATGGTCAACACGAGCTTGTTGCTGTTTTGGAATGACCAACCACAAAATGAGGTACACCAAAATACCTGGAAAGGCGGCACTCATAATCGAGATCACAACAAAGATCAGGCGTAATAAATTTGCATTCCAACCAAATCGTTCCGCAATACCGCCCATTACACCAGCGATCATGCTTTGTTGGTTTGAGCGATATAAACCAGAGTTGGTCATCGAGTTTGTCTCCTTAAATTCATGAAACGGCAGCGAAAAGTAAAATATTCATTGAATGGCTGCTGTTACTTAAGAAATAGGGGCAATTGATTTTTTTTAAAGTTTAAACAGATGAGAGATTAGTTAAGTTGTGTAAATGGTTGCTGGAAAAAACAACAGTATCGCCTAAAATGCACCGACTTAAAGCACACTGCTTTTTAATTTGCTATTTCCATCTTGTTGCGACCGTTTTGCTTACCTTTCTAGGCAATCGACGAGCACTCAATTGAACCCTATATTTTATTGTGCAAAATTTTAGGGAATGTAGTGAAAAGTACGCGATAGCGATGTTGATGTTAGAGATTTATAGATATGCAGTTCAGGTTATTCTTACAGCATGTTAGTGTAGGAGTCTTATTGAGTTTAGGTTTGATTGCTTGTGATGGCCGTCATCCAGAACCTGTAAGACAACAACCCCAGACGCAATCGGATCGTGAGGCGAGCCATGTCCTCGCAGATGAACAAGAGCACGCTTCTTCTGATACAGAAGCGATGTCGCTCAATCAGGTTGCTGGACAAGCAACTTTGCCACACCCAGTGGTACGTCAACAGAACCATAGTCAGCCTTCAGAAGCCGATCTGATTTATGTCGGTCGTTATCATGCCCGCATTCCCTGTACAGATCCTTTTGCTGGCTGTGTAAATAATGAAAAAGAAGCTGAATATATTCTGAATTTATTAAGTGATGGTTCTGTGTACTGGACCAATACCAGCTTTGGGCGTCTCGGTTCCGATCCAACACGTAGCGTTGCCAAGATTGAGCAAACCTGTAAGCAGGTGCACTGGCACGTCCATAAAGAACTGAATGAAATTATGGTGCGTTGTGATGCGGCAGATTTAAGTCTTTATTATCAGATTAATCAAAATCAGGATCTGGTTTTTAATCTGGAAAAGATGTGGAATGAAGGGAACGGCAATAACCGTAAGTTCTTTAAAGAATATCCTTTTCCCCAACAGGCTTATGTTTTCAAAAGAGTGGAATAAACAGCCATTTTTGCAAAACAAAAAAGAGCGCATGAAGCGCTCTTTTTTTTACAGCCTTGATTAGTAATCGAAGCTGAAGTGTTCTGGTGCAAGTGAAGTCAAGGTACGAGACGTTGTTACCATTGACTCGGCATGGCCTTGAGCGCGTGGTAATAAACGGTCGAAGTAGAAATCAGCAACCTTGATTTTTGCTTTATAGAATTCAGGTGTTTCGATACCGTTTCCTGCTTCTAATTTTTCAGAGGCAATAACGGCTTGTTGTGCCCAGAAGTAAGCCATCATCACATAACCAGAGAACATCAAGAAATCAACCGAAGCTGAAGAAACGATGTCACGGTCTTTACGTGCAGCAAGCATGATACGAACTGTTAATGTGTTCCATTGCGCGCAAAGCTTAGTTAAATCCCATGCGAAACGACGTAAGTATTTATTACGTGCGTGTGTTGCACAGAACTTCAAGATTTCAGCCGTGTAATCACGAACCACTTTACCTTTCGAGCTTAATAGCACTTTACGACCAATCAAATCGAGTGCCTGAATGCCTGTTGTCCCTTCATATAACGTTGAGATACGGGCATCACGTGCGATTTGTTCCATACCCCATTCACGGATATAGCCATGACCGCCATACACTTGCATACCGTGGTTGGCTGCTTCTAAACCAAGCTCAGTCAAGAAACCTTTTAAGATCGGTGTATAGAAACCAAGTTTGTCGTCATAAGCTTCATAAGCTGCCTGATCGCCGCTGACCAATGCATCTGTCATTTTGTCCGCAAGTTTTGCCGCATGGTAGATCATTGAACGACCACCTTCAGCAATCGCTTTTTGCGTCAATAACATACGACGAACATCAGCATGGTGAATAATCGCATCACCTACACGTTCAGGCTCTTTCTTGCCAGAAAGGGCACGCATTGACATACGGTCTTTGGCATAAGGTAAAGCACCTTGGAAAGACAGTTCAGCGTGTGCAATACCTTGAACTGCGGTACCGATACGAGCCGTGTTCATAAAGGTAAACATCGCATGTAAACCTTTGTTGATCTCACCGATCAAGTAACCTGTTGCATTGTCAAAGTTAAGCACGGCAGTTGCAGAAGCCTTGATACCCATTTTGTGTTCGATAGAACCACAAGACACCGCATTACGCTCACCCACGCCACCATCCGCAGTCGGGATGAATTTAGGCACGATGAATAGAGAGATACCACGTGTACCGGCAGGGGCATCTGGAAGGCGAGCTAATACGATATGGATAATATTTTCTGTTAAATCATGTTCACCCGCAGAGATGAAGATTTTAGTACCAGAAATTTTATAGGTACCGTCTTCATTTGGTTCTGCTTTGGTTTTTACCTGACCTAAATCTGTACCACATTGAGGCTCAGTTAAGCACATTGTGCCTGACCAAGTGCCTTCAACCAGTTTAGGCATATAAGTATTTTTTTGCTCGTCTGTACCAAACTGCATGATGGTGTTCATACAACCTGTACTTAAACCTGGATACATGGTGAAAGACCAGTTGGCAGTCCCCATCATTTCAGATTTGATCAGGTTTAAGGACATTGGCAAGCCTTGGCCACCAAATTCTTCTGGATAAGAAAGACCTTGCCAGCCACCCATCACAAACTGGTCATACGCTTCTTTAAAGCCTTTTGGTGTCGTCACTTCACCATTGTTGAACGTACAGCCTTCTTCATCACCTGACTGGTTAAGCGGAGAAAGTACGTTTTCGCAATAATCTGCCGCACCTTCAAGAATCATATCAACCGTATCAGCATCCGCATTTTGACCACTTGTCAAAGTTTGGTAATGTGCTGGATAATCTAACATTTCGTTCATTAAGAAACGAATATCACGGAGCGGGGCTTTATAAGCTGGCATAATCTTAATCCTGTATTTGAATCATTTTGGATTATCTGTTTCGATACTTTGATTATTCACAATGGTGATAAAAATACATTGATAATCACTGGGGAAAAGAATGTCAGAAAAGCGAATCGTCTAGATTCGATGGAGATGGAAAAATCACTTTTCTGTTGGTGTCTAAACTAATATTAAACGTGAAAAATACTTAATTCTATACTTGAAAATATAATGATATAAAGGTGTTTGGTAAAGCTATGCGTCTAAAATATTTAACTTTATGTTTAATGGGTCTCAGTCTTTCTGCATGTTCTCAACATGTCATTAAAACCAATCCAGCTTCGGCGAACCTTGAGCAGAAGGCGGTAAATAGCCTCAATGCCATCTATGAATATCCAAGCTATGACTATCGTGGGAAATTCAATATTCATGTTGATCAGGAGCCGAGTAAAAATAATGCAAAAGCTGAACCTGCATCTTTAGAGCCAGCGCTTAAGCAAAAAGTTGACCAATACTTACGAGAGCAGAAGGTCAATTTAAACAATAAACAGAAGCAGGCCTTGTATACGGCACTGGCGCAAGAACAGAAAAGCTCTGGTCGTTCCAAGGCTGACAAATTTACTCAGGTCATGACCAATATTCTGAATGAAATGCAGTTTGAATATGATGGTTCAGTGCATTATCGCCAGAAAATGGGATCATTTAACCTGACCGCGCGTTATGAAAAGCCGACGCTGCTGGTACAGGCCAAAGTGCCAATGGTACTTGATCTGAATAATTATAAATTTTACATCAACTACTTTGCCTTGATGCCTTATCTGGTTAATAAAGAAAACCAGAACAATCTGGCCTATCTGGATTTTTCAAAATATCAGGATGCTTTTAAGCAAGTGGATTACAAGAAATTTGCTGAATATGTCAAAGCGTCGAGCGCGGTTTACTATCGTCTTGCGGATCAAAATAATATTCAGGCCTTATCTGTTTCCTCCGCTGATCAGGCGGCTGGTGTCGTAGAAAAAATTCGTTTAAAAACCTCGGTTGAAGAACTGATTTTACAAGCGAACTTATATAGCAAGGTCAATGAAAAATATTTGATGCAAAGCGTTTTAAATCTGAACGCACAGAATTTAGAAAGACTGGTTGCAGATGAAGTTGCCAATGCCGAGGAGACAAAATCTAAAGCATCATTACTGGAAACAAAAGATTCGGCAGATGATGCAAACTTAGTTAGCCAACAGTTATACCGTCTTGTGAATCAGCACTTTGGGGTTGAGGATGTCGAAGAAGATTATGCTGATGAGAGTGCAGATGCGAGTCAAGCCGCGAATGACGCTGTAGCAGCTGCAGAAGAAGCTTCACAGCAGGCAGACGTGGCAGCAGATGAAGCAACTGCCTCAGAAGGTGAGGCGCAAAGTGGTTTAAGTGAAGAACAATGTTCGGCATTGCAAAACACCAAAAACACGACTTATGGTGACGTACAGTATTGTCAAAGTGTATATGGCATTGATGTCTTCTCGGATCAGCAAGTTGAACCAGGTTTCTTGACTTATATCCAGAAGTTACAAGCTGTTGAAAAAGAATTTGCGGTTTACGATCAAAACCAGTTTATTGATGATCAGGCATTTAAAACACTTTGGCTCAAACATCAGGCGGATATTGAGAAAGCTTTACCGCCTGTTGATAAACGTAACCCATTTATTATGGATGTCGGATTGGATGCCAAAGGGCGTGCTGTGAAGATTGACTATGATTTAAATTATGGTCTGCCTGAGTTGAAATCACGCTTTAATGTCAAGGCAGATGTGTTGATTTCTAATTATGGTAAAGGCACGCCGATTGATCAGGCTCAGTTGAAACAGGCGAAAACATGGGCTGAAGCCAGTAAAGGTTCAATGCTAGAGCAGGCAGTGAACAGCTTCTCTGAAAAGTTGGGGCAGACCGGTATTCAGGAGCGTTCAGCGGAGCCGTATACGCTATCTTTAGATGATCAGCTCAATGTCATTGCGGAACAGCGTTATGATGCAACACGTGCTTATGAGCCAACTTATAAAGCAGTGTTCATTGCTAAATTGACAGAAAGTGCACCACAAATCGTGCAGCGTTACTCAAGCCAAGAGTTGCAGGAAATTGCCAGTGTATATGCTTATTGGTATGCCGATGAAGATGTTTATAATCCAGAAGGAAAAGCACTGCAAAAGATTGAAGCTTTGCAAAAGAAACATCATCTAGAGTATGAAGACCAGTTTGATGATCGTTTAGGACGTTCGGTTTATCATATCGTCAGTGATGCAATGCAGGGTGATCAAGAGCGTCAGGCATGGAAAAAGCTACAGGCGCAGTATAAGCAGCCGCAGCAGTTATTTGCCAAGCAATATCAAATCCAGTTCGAACAAGAGAATGGCGCGTCAGGTGAAGAAAAACGCTGGCTCGAACAAACGGCAAATATTTTGGGGCAGGTGTATGTCGATGCGCGTAAAAATAAGTTGTCTGAGCAATCGATCAAAGCCTTAAAGATTGAACATAATGAATTTATTGATTATGGCATCTTTAAAGAGGTCTATCAGAAGATGTTAAATCTTAAGTAATTCACCACAAAAAAAGAGCCTGTAATATACAGGCTCTTTTTCTATCTAATGTTTAATCGATTATAAAAAATCTTTCAGTTCAGGTTTAACCCCATTCCAGATGGAGAATGCTTCAATTGCTTGACCCACTAACATGCCAAAACCATCCGTAGCAGGCACTTTGCGTTGTTGGGCTTGATCCAGAAAGCTGGAAGGTTTGCCATAGGCCATTTCATAAGCATGGTGGAAAGTTAAGCTTTCAGGCAACTGTAAAGCATCTCCCGTTAAACTTGCCGAAGTTGCATTAATCACAAAATCAAACTCACCTGAAAGTTGTTCTAGGCGAATGGCTTTAAGCTCAGTTTGTGGCACAGCCTCTCTTAAATCTTCAACCAGTTGTTCCGCGCGGGCAAGGGTACGATTCGCGATCACAATCTGCTTCGCGCCTGCTTGTACTAATGGATAGATCACGCCACGCGTTGCGCCACCAGCTCCTAAAATCAAAATACGGCTATCTTTAAGTTCCCAGCCTAGTGCTTGAATCGCTGCAACCAGACCCTGACCATCAGTATTGTCGCCGTAGAGCTTGCCATCTTGCATCCACAGCGTATTCACAGCTTTGGCAATCTTGGCACGTTCAGTCAGTTGATCACACAACGCAAAGGCTTGTTCTTTAAAGGGTACGGTGACATTCATCCCCACACCATTCTGGGCAAAAAATGCTTTGGCTGTATTTTCAAAACCATCCAGTGGCGCAAGAATTTTTTTATAGTGTAAGTCGACCCCAGTTTTTGCTGCGAATGCATGGTGTAACTCTGGTGAGCGTGATTGTTCAATCGGATTTCCAATTACAGCAAATTGTTTGGTCATGAGGGAATCATTCTTATGCGGTCGTTAAAGTTTATAAAGTTGAGGGGGATGCTGCAATATTGATTTACACCTGAACTTTCAAACAGAGCATGATTTCAGGACAAGAACATGCTTTGATATTTTTAGATTGTTGCAAATGTTGGGTCTTGTTTTAAAGATGAGTATTTATTTAATTCGGCATGCGCAGAGTGAAGCCAACATCAATGGGCGAACTAGATCGCATGCTGCAATTGCACTGAGTGAGCAGGGTAAGCAGCAGGCAGAACAACTTTGTGAAGCATTGCCACCTATTGATCACGTCATTATTTCTAAATACCAAAGAACCTATCAAACCGCACAACCGATTTTACACAAATATCAGATCACAGCAGAAGTCGATCACAACTTGCATGAGTTTAGTTATCTCTCGGAAAAGAAATGCGCTAACACCAATCTGGATGATCGCAAGCAATGGGTTAATGCGTATTGGGAGCGAATGGATTATGACTATCGGGATGCCGATGATGCGGAATCTTTTGCTGACTTATATGTGCGAGTGCAATGTGTTCATGAAAAATTAAGACAATTGGCACAGGAATATCTACATCAAAACTTAGTCGTATTTACGCATGGGCAATTCTTACAATTATTGCTTACGCTAAAACATACACCGCAGCCATTGAGTCGGGAACTGATGCAAAATTTTAGATCAGACTTAATCCTGCGCCCCATCCCCAATACCGCAATATTTTTATTTTAAGATTCCCTAAAAAATTTCATCCCTGAACTATATGTCAGGGATGAATCATTTTTTATTTATTTAAACCCAGCCAGTCTCGTGGTTTTAAATAATAATCAGTGAGACGTTTCTCAGCCGAATCTGCATCCCATTCAGGACGATATGACCAGCCCGCCAGATTCGGCAAGCTCACCAAGATCGATTCAATACGCCCGCCAGTCTGTAGGCCGAACAAGGTACCACGGTCATATACCAAGTTATATTCAACATAGCGGCCACGACGATATAACTGGAACTCACGTTGAGCTTCGGTATAAGGCTGCTCACGATGCTTTTCAAAAATCGGCAAGATTGCTTCTAAATAACCATTTCCGACCGCCTGCATATATTTAAAACAGGTTTCGAAATCCCACTGGTTCAAATCATCAAAGAATAAACCGCCTACACCACGCTGTTCATCACGATGTTTTAAATAGAAATAATCATCACACCATTGTTTATGTTCGGCATAAACATGTTCACCAAAAGGCTGGCACAGGTCATGAGCTTTTTGATGCCAATTCAGCACATCCTCATCATCTGGATAGAATGGGGTTAAGTCAAAACCACCGCCAAACCACCACACTGGATCTTGGCCTTCAGGCTCCGCCACAAATAGACGAACATTGGCATGAGAGGTCGGGATATTCGGATTTTTCGGGTGAATCACCAACGATACGCCCAGTGCTTGTGCCTTTGCACCCGCAATTTGTGGATGACGTTCAGTCGCTGAAGCGGGGAGTTTACTGATATTGATGTGGGAGAACATGACCCCACCTTTTTCAATCACTTCACCATTTTGCAAAACACGAGAGCGACCGCCACCACCTTCGGTTCGTTGCCAATCATCAATGATAAACTCAGCGGTTCCACCGCCTGCACGTTCCTGTTGCTCTAGTCCTGCACAAATGCGTGCCTGTAGATCGAGTAAAAACTCGCGAACACGTTGAATATCAGCTGAAGTTGGATGCTGCATGATGATCCTCTTAAAGTGATCTAGGGAATGTTTATATCAAAACATAAAACCCATAAAAAAAGTAAGGGATTTTTGTTTTTTACAACTAAAATCCCTTAACTGCTTTATTTTTAAACATTTTGAAAAGTGAATTAGAAGTCATCTTTTTTATAGAGATGATCCATACGTTCACGTTTGGTCTTTAAATATTGTTCATTGAATGGGTTGCGACCGACAGTCAGCGGTACACGTTCAACCACATTAATACCCAGATCAGTCAATGCTTTTAATTTAAGTGGATTATTTGTGACCAGTTTCACTTCTTTAACTTGAAGATGATCGAGCATGATGCTGCACATATCGTAGCGACGCGCATCAGCAGGTAAGTTCAATAACAGGTTCGCATCAACGGTATCATGACCTTGATCTTGCAAGGCATAAGCACGGATTTTATTGGTTAAACCAATACCACGCCCTTCCTGACGTAAATATAAAATTACGCCTTGACCTGCATCATTAATCAGGCGTTGGGTGGCTTGTAGCTGTGGGCCGCAATCACATTTAAGTGAAGCGAAAGCATCACCAGTCAAGCATTCTGAATGGATACGCACAAGTACAGGCTTATTGGGAGCAGTTTCTAACCCTTTAGAAAGCGCCACATGTTCCTCACCCGTTTCAGGATCTTGAAACACGGAAATATTGAAGTCACCAAAGGCAGTCGGCAGCTTTGATGTTGCAATAAATTCAATCGGCACAGAGAACTCACTATGATCATAAAAACAGTCTGAGTATAGCTTAATGTGTGAAGATTGCGCGAACTGGAATTTCTGATTTTTTATATAAGTTTTTCTTTTTCATACAAAGCACACAATAATGGTTGATAAACAGTGACATAATTCAGGATAATCTACGGGTCATTCTTTAAAAATTGCATAAGAATGTTCAGCACTACATCATTCGCACGTGTGGCTGATTGAAGGCAGATCATATTTAATTGTATGATTGCCCCCATTTAACCCAGCTTCGGACTTGCCAGGCTTAAAAAGGCTTTGCCACATTATGTTGTATACCGAAATTCCAACTCAACGCCCTGTTACGCCATTGTTAGATGGAATTGATCATCCACAACAATTACGTCAGCTCGAGCAAAGCCAACTCGTTCAAGTGGCGGATGAGTTACGTCAATATATTTTGTATGCAGCTGGGCAGAGCGGTGGACACTTTGGTGCAAATTTAGGAGTAGTCGAACTGACTGTGGCCTTGCACTATAGTTTTAACACACCCGATGATCGTTTAGTTTGGGATGTGGGCCATCAGGCTTATCCACATAAAGTGCTGACAGGTCGTCGTGATCGTATCGCTACCATTCGTAGTAAAAATGGTTTGGCTGCGTTCCCTGCACGTGATGAATCTGAATTTGATACCTTTGGTGTAGGCCATTCCTCAACTGCCATTTCAGCAGGTTTGGGTATGGCACTGGCGCGTCGCTATCAAAAAGATCCATGTGATGTTGTTGCAATCGTGGGTGATGGTGCAATGACGGCAGGTATGGCATTTGAAGCCATGAATGATGCGGTTGCTCATGATGCTGACTTAATCGTGGTCTTAAATGATAACGATATGTCGATCTCTTGTAGTACGGGTGGTTTTGCCAAACATCTGGCTGCCATTTGGGAAACGGGGCAATTGATCAATGTGAACGAACAGGGTGAAGCCTATGTTCAACCTCATCCAAAGTGGACCTATAATTCACGTTTGCATCAATCTGCGACAGATGCCGCTGATAATTTATTTAAAGCAATTGGTTTTGATTATTTCGGGCCATTTGACGGACATGATGTGGAACAACTGGCACAGGTTTTCCATGCACTTAAAAAACGTAAAGGTCCACGTCTAGTTCATATTTATACTAAAAAAGGTAAAGGTTTCGCACCAGCGGAAGCAGATCCGATTACCTATCATGCGATTACTAAGATCGCGCCAACCGCAGCAGCACCCGTAAAAAAATCACCTCCTAAATACTCAGATGTATTTGGACAATGGCTATGTGATGAAGCTGCTCAAGATGAACGTCTGCTCGCCATTACACCTGCGATGTGTGAAGGCTCAGGCATGGTGAAATTTGCACAGCAATATCCTGAGCGTTTCTTTGATGTCGCGATTGCTGAACAACATGCGGTGACTTTAGCCGCTGGTATGGCGTGTGAAGGGTTGAAACCGGTTGTCGCGATTTATTCAACTTTCCTACAACGTGGTTACGACCAGTTGATTCACGATGTTGCCTTGCAGAATCTGGATGTCACTTTTGGTATCGATCGTGCAGGTTTGGTCGGTGAGGATGGCCCAACGCATGCAGGTGCATACGATTACGCTTATATGCGGACTGTGCCTAACATGGTCATTATGGCACCGAAAGACGAAAATGAATGTCGTCAGATGCTCCATACCGCCTACCTCTATAAGGGACCGACAGCGGTACGTTATCCGCGTGGCGCAGGTACGGGTGTTGAAATTCAACAGCAAATGACAGCTTTGGAAATTGGCAAGTCTGAAATCGTTGCTGAATTTAATGTTGATGCTGAACAGCACATCAGCATTCTGGCTTTTGGTAGCCGCGTTGCGCCATCGGTTGAAGCTGCAGAACAGTTTGCACATCAGCATGCTATTGGCGTGCGTGTTGTGAATATGCGTTTTGTAAAGCCATTGGACGAACAAATGATTCGTGACTTGGCAGAAAGCACACAACTGTTTGTCACTGTTGAAGAACATGCCGTAATGGCTGGAGCAGGTAGTGCTGTCAATGAATTCATGGCACAAGCAAAAATTGTAAAACCAATCCTGAATCTCGGTTTGCCAGATACATTCTTACATCAAGCGACGCATCAGCAAATGTTGCAAGATTGCGGTTTGGATGCTCAGGGAATTTTAGCTTCAATTGAGCAAGCCTGGTTCTAACTTATAAGTTGATGTAAACGCGAAAATAATTTTTCGCAACATTTTTCCCCTAAAAGCGCTTATATTTGCTAGAATATACGCGCTTTTATGCATTATTCTTTGTCAAAATCTTCAAAT
>Ga0308161_1001610_pt1 | contig 26419 bp, 26 predicted proteins | sample PhyFR2_FD_201034 | JGI IMG/M metagenome (GOLD analysis project Ga0308161, IMG submission 201034) | Phyllosphere microbial communities from UC Gill Tract Community Farm, Albany, California, United States - DLSLF.R2 | ecosystem: Host-associated > Plants > Phyllosphere > Unclassified | place: USA...
AAGGATGAGAGGGGGAAGCGTCGAAGACGCTCAGGGGGTGAGTTTCAATTTCAGGAGCTCGTTGACCTGGCCGGGATTGGCCTTGCCCTTGGAGGCCTTCATCACCTGGCCGACCAGCGCGTTGAAGGCCTTGTCCTTGCCCGCGCGGTATTGCTCGACGTTGCCGGGGTTGGCGGCAATGACTTCATCGATGATGGCTTCGAGCGCGCCGCTGTCGTTCATCTGCTTGAGGCCCTTGGCCTCGATGACCGCGTCGACCTCACTGGCTTCGCCGGCCCACAGCGCTTCGAACACCTGGCGCGCGGCGTTGTTGCTGATCGTGCCGTCGGAGATGCGGCCGATCAGCGTGGCCAGTTGGGCGCTGCTCACCTTGGCGTCGGCAATGCCGATTTCCTCGGTGTTGAGGCGGCGCGAGATCTCGCCCATGATCCAGTTCGACGCCAGCTTGGGCTGCTTGCAGGCCTGGGCCACGGCTTCGAAGTAGCTGGCCATGTCCTGGCTCTGCGTCAGCGTCGTGGCGTCGTACTCGGGCAGGCCGTAGTCGGCCACGAAGCGCGCGGCGCGCTGGCGCGGCAGTTCGGGCATCGCGCTGCGCACCTGCTCGACCCAGCTCTCGGCCACCACCAGCGGCGGCAGGTCCGGGTCGGGGAAGTAGCGGTAGTCGGCCGCGTCTTCCTTGGTGCGCATGGCGCGCGTCTCGCCAGTATCCGGATTGAACAGCACCGTGGCCTGCTGGATCTGGCGGCCGTCCTCAAGTTCCTCGATCTGCCAGCGGATCTCGTAGTCGATCGCCTGCTGCATGTTCTTGAAGCTGTTGAGGTTCTTGATCTCGCGGCGCGTGCCCAGCGGGCCGCCGGGCTTGCGCACCGAGACGTTGGCGTCGCAGCGAAAGCTCCCTTCCTGCATGTTGCCATCGCAGATGCCGATCCAGGTCACGATCTTGTGCAGCTCGCGCGCATAGGCCACGGCCTCTTCGGAGGAGCGCATGTCGGGTTCGGTGACGATCTCCAGCAGCGGCGTGCCGGCGCGGTTCAGGTCGATGCCCGACTGGCCGATGAAGTCCTCGTGCAGCGACTTGCCCGCGTCTTCCTCCAGGTGGGCGCGCACCAGGCGCACGGTTTTCTTTTCCTCGCCCAGGAAGAACGACACTTCGCCGCCCTGCACGACGGGAATCTCGAACTGGCTGATCTGGTAGCCCTTGGGCAGGTCGGGATAGAAGTAGTTCTTGCGCGCGAAGATGCTGCGCGGCGCGATGTGCGAGCCCAGCGCCAGGCCGAGCTTGATGGCGCACTCGACGGCCTTGCGGTTCATGACCGGCAGCGTGCCGGGCAGCGCCATGTCGACGGCGCAGGCCTGGGTGTTGGGCTCGGCGCCGAAGGCCGTGGCCGCGCGGCTGAAGATCTTCGACTGGGTCGCGAGCTGGGTGTGGGTTTCGAAGCCGATGACGACTTCGTAGCCGTGGATGAGTTTGGCAGTCATGGGGTAACGGTGCTCCTGCGTGATCACAAGGCCTGGGGGCGGCGCAGGTGGAAGTCGGTGGCTTGCTGGAAGCGGTGCGCGGCGCCCAGCAGCTGGCCTTCGCGGAAGTAGTTGCCGATCAGCTGCAGGCCCACGGGCATGCCGCCGGCGCCGAAGCCCGCGGGCAGGCTCATGCCGGGCAGGCCGGCCAGCGATGCGGGCAGCGTGTAGATGTCGGCGAGGTAATTCGCCAGCGGGTCGCTCTTGGCGCCCAGCTCCCAGGCCACCGTGGGCGCGGCCGGGCCGGCGATCACGTCGCAGTGCTGGAACGCGGCCTGGAAGTCGTCGGCAATCATGCGGCGGATCTTCTGCGCCTGCAGGTAGTAGGCATCGTAGTAGCCTTCGCTGAGCACATAGGCGCCGATCATGATGCGGCGCTTGACCTCGTCGCCAAAGCCTTCGGCGCGCGTCTTCTTGTACATGTCGACCAGGTCGGTGTAGTGCTTGGCGCGGTGGCCGAACTTCACGCCGTCGAAGCGCGACAGGTTGGACGAGGCCTCGGCCGGCGCCAGGATGTAATAGACCGGAATCGACAGCTCGGTGCGCGGCAGGTGGATGGGCACCAGCCTGGCGCCCAGCTTCACGTATTCCTGCAGCGCGGCATCGACCGCGGCGCGCACGTCGGCCGACAGGCCGTCGCCGAAGAATTCCTCGGGCACGCCGATGCGCAGGCCGGCAATGTCGTTGCCCAGCGTCGCGCCGAAGTTTTCCACAGGACGGTCGAGCGAGGTCGAGTCGCGGTCGAGGTCGGGTCCGCACATGGCGCTCAGCAGCAGTGCGCAGTCCTCGGCGCTGCGCGCCATCGGGCCGGCCTGGTCCAGGCTCGAGGCAAAAGCAATCATGCCGTAGCGCGAGGCGCGGCCATAGGTCGGCTTGATGCCCGTGACGCCGCAAAACGAGGCCGGCTGGCGGATCGAGCCGCCGGTGTCGGTGCCGGTCACGGCCGGCGCGAGGCGCGCGGCCACGGCCACGGCCGAGCCGCCCGACGAGCCGCCCGGCACGCGCGACAGGTCCCAGGGGTTGCGCACCGGCGCGGGCGCGTCGAAGCCCACGGGGGCGACGGCCGAGTTCTCGTTGGCCGAGCCCATCGCGAACTCATCGCAGTTGAGCTTGCCCAGCGTCACGGCGCCGGCTTCGGCCAGGCGCGTGACCACGGTCGCGTCAAACGGCGAGAGGTAGCCGTCCAGCATCTTCGAGCCGGCGGTGGTGGGGAAGTCGCGCGTGACGAAGATGTCCTTGTGCGCGATCGGCACGCCGGTCAGCGTGCCGGCGTTGCCGGTCGCCAGCAGCGCATCGGCGGCGCGCGCCTGGGCCAGCGTGGCTTCTTCATTGAGCGCCACATAGGCGCCCAGGTTCTGCTGCGCCCTGGCGCGGTCCAGGAAGTGCTGGGCGGTTTCAACGGCCGACACCTGGCGCGTGCGCAGTTGTTCGGCGAGCGCGGTCACGCTCAGATCGTGCAGATCGGTGGAATGCGAAGTCATGCGGGAAGCCTTACTCAATCACTTTGGGAACCAGGAACAGGCCGCGCTCGACGGCCGGCGCGTTGCGCTGGTTGGCTTCGCGGTTGTTGGGTTCGCTGGCAATGTCGTCACGCAGGCGCAATTGCACGTCCTCGATGGCCGCCACGGGATGGGACAGCGGCGCAATGCCCGAAGTGTCCACGGCCTGCATCTTCTCGACGATGCCGAAGAAGCCGTTGAGCTGGGCAAGCATGCGCTCACTTTCGGCGGGGGATAGTTCAAGCCGCGCCAGATTGGCGATGCGCCCGATGTCGTGAGAGGTCAGTGCCATAGGGGGTTTTGGAAAGAGGAAACCAGAAGTAAAGCTGTGATCCGGGTCAAGTCGGCAGGGGTTGTTCACAGGGGATACGGTATTATCTCGGCTTTGCCGCTCTACCATCTTTTCCAGGCGGTATTTGCGGCATTGGACCTAATTGCACTCCCATCCCCCCCCTGACACCTGGTGATGACCGGCCGACGCGCCTGCCATGCCTGAGAGGACTGTTGAATGTTCGGAGCTTTTCGTCGGTATTTCTCCACCGACCTGGCCATTGACCTTGGCACAGCAAACACGCTTATTTTCGCCCGTGACAAAGGCATTGTCCTGGATGAACCCTCGGTTGTCGCGATCCGCCACGAAGGCGGCCCGCATGGCAAGAAGGTGATCCAGGCCGTCGGCAGCGAGGCCAAGGCCATGCTCGGCAAGGTGCCCGGCAACATCGAAGCCATCCGCCCGATGAAGGACGGCGTCATTGCCGACTTCGTCATCACCGAGCAGATGATCAAGCAGTTTATCAAGATGGTGCATCCCCGGACGCTGTTGTCGCCCAGCCCGCGCATCATCATCTGCGTGCCCTGCGGCTCGACCCAGGTCGAGCGCCGCGCCATCAAGGACGCGGCCGAGGCCGCGGGCGCGCGCACCGTGCACCTGATCGAGGAACCGATGGCCGCCGGCATCGGCGCCGGCTTGCCGGTGTCCGAAGCCTCGGGCTCGATGGTTGTCGACATCGGCGGCGGCACGACCGAAGTCGGCGTGATCTCGCTGGGCGGCATGGTCTACAAGGGCTCGGTGCGCGTCGGCGGCGACAAGTTCGACGAAAGCATCATCAGCTACATCCGCCGCAACTACGGCATGCTGATCGGCGAGCCCACCGCGGAACTGATCAAGAAGCAGATCGGCTCGGCCTTCCCCGGCTCCGAAGTCCGCGAGATCGAAGTCAAGGGCCGCAACCTGTCCGAAGGCGTGCCGCGCAGCTTCACGATCTCGAGCAACGAAGTGCTCGAAGCGCTGACCGAACCGCTGAACCAGATCGTCTCGGCCGTGAAGAACGCGCTCGAACAGACCCCGCCCGAACTCGGCGCCGACATCGCCGAACGCGGCATGATGCTGACCGGTGGCGGCGCGCTGCTGCGCGATCTCGACCGCCTGCTGGCCGAGGAAACCGGCCTGCCGGTGCTGGTCGCCGAAGAGCCGCTGACCTGCGTGGTGCGCGGCTGCGGCATGGCGCTGGAAACCCTCGACCGCCAGGGCAACATCTTCACCAGCGAGTGAGCGCCAGGCTGCACGGACTGCGGTAGGCGGCGAGATTTGACACACATGGCTGCGCAAGATTTTCGACTGCCGGCGGCAACGCCGTCAGCGCCGGGGCACGCCTGATGCCCGCGGGAACCCTCGACCGGCGCGTGCCCTCGCTGTTCCGCCAGGGGCCGTCGGCGCTGTCGCAGCTGGCCTGCTACAGCGCGCTGGCGCTGTTCCTGATGGTGGCCGACGCGCGCTTCAAGCTCACCGAACCCGTGCGCAAGGCCGTGGCCAGCGTGCTGTATCCAGTGCAATGGCTCATGGTGCAGCCCGTGGCCCTGGTCAACGAAGGCATGAACTACCTGCAGACGCTGGAGCAGGCCCAGGCCGAGGCGCGCGCCGCCGACCAGCGGCTGGTGCAGGTCGCGCAGAGCGCGCACCTCGCCGAGCAGCTGCTTGACGAGAACCTGCATCTGCGCGCCCTGCTGGCACTGCGCGAGCACCTCGCCAGCCCGGGCCAGGCCGCCGAAGTGGTCCATGACACGCCCGACCCGTATACGCGCCGCGTCGTCATCGACCGCGGCGAGACCTCGGGCATCGTGCTCGGCTCGCCGGTGCTCGACGCCAATGGCGTGCTGGGCCAGGTGACGCGCGTCTATCCGCGGCGCGCCGAAGTCACGCTGCTGATCGACCGCGACCAGGCCATTCCCGTCTTCAATCCGCGCACCGGCGCGCGCAGCGTGGCCTATGGCGACCCGGCGCCCGGCGGCGGCGGCAGCATCGAGCTGCGCTTCGTGCCCAGCAATGCCGATGTGGTCGAGGGCGACCTGCTGACCACCAGCGGCGTCGACGGTGTCTATCCTGCGGGCATTCCGGTGGCGCGTGTGCTGCGGGTCGAACACCGCGCCGATTCGGCGTTCTCGCGCATCTACTGCGAGCCCATGGCCCGCGTCCAGCAGGCGCGCCATGTGCTGGTGCTGCCGCCGCTGGCGCTGGTGGCCGCGGACGACGCGCCGCCGGCGCAAGCCCCCGCGGCCGCTGCTGCCAAGGCGCCCGCCGCGCCGGCCAAGGCAACTGCGGCGGCCGCACCCGCCGCTGCTGCACCCGCGGCGCGCGCGCGCCAGGAGACTTCGCGATGATCATGCCGCGCGGCCAGCCGCTGCTGCTGCCGGTCAATCCGGTATTCATGGGCGCCAGCCTGATTGCGGCCCTGGCTATCAACATGCTGCCGCTGGGCCGCGTGGTCTGGCTGCCCGATCTGATGATGCTGCTGCTGGCCTTCTGGAGCGTGCACCAGCCGCAGCGCGTGGGCATGGGCCTGGCCTTCATCTTCGGGCTCTGCATGGATGTGCAGCACAGCGCGCTGCTGGGACAGCATGCGCTGGTCTATTGCCTGCTGCTGTTCGGCACCAACCTGGTGCGCCGGCGCCTGCTGTGGTTCAGCCTGCCGGTGCAGGCGCTGCAGATGCTGCCGCTGTTCTTCCTGGCGCATGCCGTGGCGCTGGTCGTGCGCCTGATCGGCGGCGATGACTTCCCGGGCTGGACCATGGCCATCGCGCCTTTGGTCGAAGCGCTGCTGTGGCCCTTGATCAGCGGTTTGCTGCTCGCGCCGCAGCGGCGCGCGCCCGACGCCGACGAAAACCGGCCGCTGTGAGCAGGGGGAGGGTGGCCGCATGATGGAAGTCCTGGACTCCGAAGCCGAACAGTCGCGCTTTCGCCTGCGTGTCTGGGTGATCGCGGCCGTGGTGCTGCTGGCGTTCTGCGTGCTGGTCTGGCGCCTGCTGGTGCTGCAGGTGGTGCGCCACGAAGACCTGGCCGAGCGCGCCGAAAGCAACCGCACGGCGGTCGTGCCCATCGTGCCCAACCGCGGCCAGATCCTCGACCGCAATGGCGTGGTGCTGGCCACCAACTATGCGGCCTATACGCTGGAGATCACGCGCTCCAAGGTCAAGGACCTCGAAGCCACGATCGACGAACTCGCCACCCTGGTCGAGATCACGCCGCGCGACCGGCGCAAGTTCAAGCGCCTGGTCGAGGACTCGAAGAATTTCGAGTCGCTGCCGATCCGCACGCGCCTGAGCGACGAGGAAGTTGCGCATTTCGCCGCCCAGCGCTACCGCTTCCCCGGTGTCGACATCAAGGCCCGGCTGTTCCGTTCCTATCCGCTCGAGGACACCGCCAGCCATGTGATCGGCTACATCGGCCGCATCAACCAGCGCGAGAAGGAAGTGATCGAGGACTCGGAGGACGCAGCCAATTACCGCGGCACCGAGGTCATCGGCAAGCTGGGCATCGAGCAAAGCTACGAAAAGGACCTGCATGGCCTCACCGGCTGGGAGCAGCTCGAGACCTCGGCCGGCGGCTACGCCGTGCGCAAGCTCGGCAGCCGTGCCGCGACGCCCGGCGACAGCCTGGTGCTGTCGCTCGACATCCGGCTGCAGCGCATGGTCGAGCAGCTTTATGGCAACCGCCGCGGCGCGCTGGTGGCCATCGATCCGCGCAACGGCGAGGTGCTGGCCATGGTCAGCCGCCCGACCTTCGACCTGAACCTGTTCGTCGACGGCATCGACCAGGAAAGCTGGTCGCAGCTCAATGAATCCATCGACCGGCCCATGCTCAACCGTGCGCTGCGCGGCACCTATCCGCCGGGCTCGACCTACAAGCCGTTCATGGCGCTGGGCGCGCTCGAGCTGGGCGCGCGCCGCACCGACACCATCGTGCAGGACAACGGCAGCTGGACCTTCGGCGGCCACACCTTCCGCAGCGGCCATCCCAATGGCGCGATCGACATGCACCGCGCGATCGTCAAGTCGAGCAACGTGTACTTCTACCAGCTGGCCAATGACATGGGCGTCGACAACATGCACGACTTCATGAAGCCGCTGGGCTTCGGCCAGCTCACCGGGCTCGATGTGCGCGGCGAGGCCCGCGGCGTGCTGCCCAGCCAGGAGTGGAAGCGCAACACCTACAAGCGCCCCGAGCAGAAGAAATGGTATGCGGGCGAGACCATCTCGCTGGGCATTGGCCAGGGCTACAACAACTTCACGCTGCTGCAGCTCGCGCATGCGATGGCCACGCTGGCCAACAATGGCGTGAAGCACCAGCCGCACCTGGGCCTGGGCAAGGTCGACGCGCTGACGCGGCGCTACGAGCCGCTGCCCCAGCCCGCGGGCATCGACCTGGGCTACAAGCCGCAGAACGTCGCGGCGGTGCGGCGCGCGGTCGCGGCCGTCACGGTCGAGGGCACGGCGCGCGGCATTTTCATGGGCGCGCCCTATACCTCGGCCGGCAAGACCGGCACCGCCCAGGCCGTGAGCGTGGGCCAGAAGGAAAAATACAATGCCGCCCGGCTCAGCGAGTACCAGCGCGACCATTCGCTCTACATGGCCTACGCGCCTGCCGACAATCCGACGATCGCCCTGGCGCTGATCGTCGAGAACGCCGGCTTTGGCGCGGTCGCGGCCGGGCCGATCGCGCGCCGGGTGTTCGACTACTGGCTGCTGGGCCAGTATCCCAGCGAAGAAGACATGGCCTCGGTGCGCTCGGGCCAGGCGCGCACGCCCATGGGCCAGCCGCGCCGCGCCAACGACATCACCCTGCCCGCCGACAGCGTCGCGCTCGAAGGCCTGCCGCGCAAGGTCCTGCCTGATCCCTATCCGCCGGCGGTACCCGCCGAGGCCGGCGTCAAGAACAGTGCGTCCGGCGCCAAGCCTGCCACGCCCGCGCTGCGGCCGCCGAACCAGGCGGCAATGGCCGCAGCGGCGGCCGCCAGCGCGGCCTGGGTGCCCGAGGACTGAAGGCCGGGGCGCGTCAGCCGCCCATGCGGCCGATGAAGGCGCGGATGCGCTCGCTGGCCGGCTGGCCGAAGAACTCGGCCGGCGGCGCCTCATGCGCGATGCGGCCCTGGTCGAAGAACAGCACGCGGTCGGCCACCTCGCGCGCAAAGCCCATCTCGTGGGTGACGATGACCATGGTCATGCCGGCGTGCGCGAGTTCGCGCATCACGTCCAGCACCTCCTGCACCATTTCCGGGTCGAGCGCCGAGGTCGGCTCGTCGAACAGCATCACCTGGGGGCGCATGGCCAGCGCGCGCGCGATGGCCACGCGCTGCTGCTGCCCGCCCGACAGCTGCCAGGGATACCGGGCGGCATGTTCCTGCAGGCCGACGCGCCGCAGCAGCGCCATGGCCTGGACGTTGGCCTCGCCACGCGGCGTCTTGTGGATGCGCCGCGGCGCGAGCGTGAGATTGTCCAGCACCGTCATGTGGCCAAACAGGTTGAACTGCTGGAACACCATGCCGACGGCGATGCGCTGGCGTTGCAGCGTGGCCTCGTCGGATCCCACGGGCACGCCGTCAATCGTGATGCTGCCGCTGTCATGCGGCTCGAGCCGGTTGATCGCGCGCAGCAGCGTGGACTTGCCCGAGCCCGACGCGCCGATGATCACGCTGACCTCGCCGGTGCGAAACTGCGTCGACACCTCGCGCAGCACCGGCTGCGGCCCGAACGACTTGCAGACCCGGTCGACCACGATATAGGGCCTGCCTTTCATTGCGCCCGGCCTTCGATGTCGAAGCGGTATTCAATGGCCTGTGTTGCCTGGGTCACGAGCGTGGTCAGCACCAGATAGGTCAGGGCCACGGTGCTGAGCGTGGCAATCGGCTGGAAGGTCTGTGCCTGCAGGCGGTTGCCGACATTGGTCAGCTCGACCACGCCGATGGCATAGGCCAGCGACGAATCCTTGAGCAGCGCCACGAAGTTGCTGACCAGCGGCGGCAGCGCCATCTTGAAGGCCTGCGGCATCACCACATCGAGAAACACATGGCGCCGGCCCAGGCCCAGCGCGCGCGCGGCCTCGGTCTGGCCCTGCGGCACGGCCAGCAGCCCGGCGCGGATGGCTTCGCTGTTGTAGGCGCCGGCGTTGAGGCCCAGCGCCAGCACGGCGGCCGTGAATTCCGGCAGCCGCAGGCTGGGCGCCAGCACCGGCAGCGCGAAATACACGAACAGGATCTGCACCAGCAGCGGCGTGCCGCGGACCACCCACAGATAGAAGCGCGCGGCCCAGCGCAGCACGACCCAGCGCGAGGTGCGTGCCAGCGCCGTGGCCGTGCCCAACGCCAGCCCGACCGCGCCGCTGACCAGCGTCAGCCACAGCGTGGTGCGCGTGCCTTGCGCAAAAGCCCGGGCACTCGAGCCTATGGGTTCGGGCAGCCAGGAAAACAGCCAGCCCAGCGCGGCCATGAACAGCACCAGCAGCAGCAGCGCCGCGACCAGCGTGGCGTTGCTGCGTTGCAGGCGCGTCCAGCGCGCGGGCCACGGGACAAGGAACATGGTGCAAAGGCCTGGCGCGCCGGTGGATCAGGGCCGGGCCGGGCAGCGCACGTCTTCCTGGAAGTACTTCTGCGACAGCTGCGCATAGCTGCCATCGGCCAGCGCTTGCTGCAGCGCCTGCGACCAGGCATCCGCCAGGCCCGTGTTGCCCCGGGCGACTGCCGCGGCAATGCGCTCGGTGGTGACGCGGTCGCCGACATGGAAGCCGGCCTGCGGCGACTTGCGCAGCAGTTCCTTGGCGACGAAGCGGTCGGTGACCATCGCATCGACGCGCCGCGAAGCCAGCGCGTTGCGCGCATCGGCGTCGCCGGGAAAGTTCTTGACCGCTTTGACGCCCGGCAGGCGCCCGACCTCGGCGGCATAGGTGGTGCCGGTCTGCACCGCGACGACCTTGCCCGCGAGATCCCTGGCGCTGCGCAGCGATGGGGACAGCGAGACGATGGTGCCGCCCGAGCAGTAATGCGGCGCGGCGAAGCTCACGGCCCGGGCGCGCTCGTCGGTGATCGCATGCGAGGCAATCACCACATCCCAGCGGTCTTGCTGCAAGCCCGTGAGCAGCGCATCGAAGCCCAGCGTCTTCCACTGCGGCTTGAGCCCCATCTTGCGCGCCACGAGTTCGGCCACTTCGACTTCGAAACCCGTGAGCTGCTGGCCCTGGAAATAGTTGAACGGCGCGTACTGGCCCTCGGTGGCGATCAGCAGCGTGCCGTCCTTGCGCACCGCCTCCAGCGTCCGCGCCTGCAGTGCGGCTGCGGGCAGGCACAGCGCCACCGCAAGAAGAAAGGTCTGCAGAATGTTCATGCGCATCTCCTGAGGGCAGGGCACAGGCCCTGCGGCCATCATGGGACGCGCGCAGGATGCGGCGCAACAAGACCACACCCCACTTGCCTTGCCAGACAGGATCTGCGGGGTTTGCAAGCGCTCACTGGCTTGCGGGGTGTCGCGACGTCAGCGCAGGAAGGCGTCGTAGCCGGTCTTGAGGATCAGCGCGCTGACCACCAGGATGAAGATGCCGCGCACGAAGCCCGTGCCGTGGCGCAGGGCCATGTGCGTGCCCAGCAGGCTGCCGATCACGTTGGCTGCGGCCAGCGGCAGCGCGAAGTGCCACCAGACATGGCCCTTCATCGCAAACAGCATGATGGCCGCGAGGTTGGTGGCAATGTTCAGCAGCTTGGCCGACACCGAGGCGTTGAGGAAGTCATAGCCGAGCAGGCGCACGAACAGGAACACGAAGAAGCTGCCCGTGCCCGGGCCGAAGAAACCGTCGTAGAAACCGATCACCAGGCCGATGGCGCAGGCCATCAGCGTCTGCGCGCGGCCGGCATAGCGCGGCGCATGGTGGCGGCCCATGTCTTTCTTGAGCAGCGTGTAGATCAGCACCAGCACCAGGATCACCGGCAGCAGCTTGCGCAGGAAATCCGAGGAAATGACCGTGACCGCCCAGGCGCCCGCAAACGAGCCGGCAAAGCTGATGGCGATGGCCGGGGTCAGTGCGGCCCAGGGAATGTCGACGCGGCGGCTGTACTTCCAGGCCGAGATGGCCGTGCCCCAGACGGATGCGCTCTTGTTGGTGCCCAGCAGCGTGGCCGGCGGTGCATGCGGAAACGCCGCGAAGATCGCCGGCACCAGGATCAGCCCGCCGCCGCCCACGATTGCATCGATAAACCCGGCCAGCAACGAGGCCAGCGAAACAAAGAGCCATTCCATATGGACCGGGATTGTCGCACCGCCGCGGTGCCGGGCGGCGGGGGACGGCCAATAAAAAAGCGCCGGACTGGCCGGCGCTTTATAAGGCATCTCACTGTATGCTTTTTGAAATTGGTCTATTTGTGTGTCGAGTCGTCTCCTCGGCCCCTCTTCGTCGCACCGAGGTGCACTTGAGTGGAGCGACTTTAACGCTTGCACCCCCATGGTGCATTGGGGGTTTCCCGAAGTACGTAGAAATTCGGCAGGGATTCTTTGTGTCAGGCGTATGACCGGCTGCTGTCCAGCGTTCAGGCCTCGGCCGGCACGCGCGGCCATTCGGCGCTGGCAGGGCGCGCCGCCGTGGTCGCCACCGGGCCCTGGCCCTTGCGTATCCATTCGGCGACCTTTTCGGCCATCATCAGCGTCGGCGAGTTGGTGTTGCCGCTGGTGATGGTCGGCATCGCGCCCGCATCGACCACGCGCAGGCCGTCGACGCCGCGCACGCGCAGCTGGCTGTCCAGTACCGCCAGCGGGTCGTCGTTGCGTCCCATCCGGGTCGTGCCCACGGGATGGAAGATGGTGGTGGCGATGTCGCCCGCCAGGCGCGCGAGTTCTTCGTCGGTCTGGAACTGCACGCCGGGCTTGAATTCCTCGGGCGCGTAGCGCGCCAGCGCCGGCTGGGCCACGATGCGCCGCGTGAGGCGCAGGCTGTCGGCCGCGACCTGGCGGTCCTCCTCGGTACTGAGATAGTTGGGCGCGATGGCCGGGGCCTGGCGGAAATCCGCGCTGCGGATCTGCACCGTGCCGCGGCTTGTCGGGTTGAGGTTGCAGACGCTGGCGGTGAACGCCGGGAACGCATGCAGCGGCTCGCCAAACGCATCGAGCGACAGCGGCTGCACGTGGTATTCGAGGTTGGGGTGGGGCAGGTCGGGGCGGCTGCGCGTGAAGGCGCCGAGCTGCGAGGGCGCCATGCTCATCGGGCCCGTGCGCTTGAAGGCATATTCCATGCCGATGCGCGCCTTGCCCAGCAGGCTCGAGGCCAGCATGTTGAGCGTGGGCGCACCCTGCACCTTGAACACCGTGCGGATCTGCAGGTGGTCCTGCAGGTTGGCGCCGACGCCGGGCAGGTCCTGCACCACGGGAATGCCATGCCTTTGCAGCAGTGCCGCCGGGCCGATGCCCGACAGCTGCAGCAGCTGCGGCGAGTTGATCGCGCCCGCACAGACCAGCACTTCGGCCGTGGCATGCACGGTTTCAATGCCGTCGCCGGTCGCCACCTCGACGCCGGTGCAGCGCTGGCGGCCGTCGGGCTGGGTCTCGACGATCAGCTTCGTGGCCTGGGCCATGGTCCACATCTCGAAGTTGGCACGGCCGTAGCAGGCCGGGCGCAGAAAGGCCTTGGCCGTGTTCCAGCGCCAGCCGGCCTTCTGGTTGACTTCGAAGTAGCCCACGCCTTCGTTGTCGCCGCTGTTGAAGTCGTCGCTGGCGGGAATGCCGGCTTGCTGCGCGGCCTGGGAAAACGCATCGAGGATGTCCCAGCGCAGGCGCTGCTTCTCGACGCGCCATTCGCCGGTGCTGCCCGTGGCCTTGTTGCCATGCAGGCCCTTGAAGCGGGCGTCGGCATTGCCGCCCGCGTCGAGCCGCCAGTGGTCCTCGTGGCGCATGAAGTTCGGCAGGCAGTTGTCCCAGCGCCAGGCCGAGTCGCCGGTGATGTCGGCCCACTGGTCGTAGTCGCGCGCCTGGCCGCGCATGTAGATCATGCCGTTGATGCTGCTGCAGCCGCCCAGCGTCTTGCCGCGCGGATAGCGCAGGCTGCGGCCGTTGAGGCCGGCTTCGGCTTCGGTCTGGTAGAGCCAGTCGGTGCGCGGATTGCCTATGCAGTAGAGATAGCCGACAGGGATGTGGATCCAGTGGTAGTCGTCCTTGCGCCCGGCCTCGATCAGCAGCACGCGCTTGCTGCGGTCGGCGCTCAGGCGGTTGCACAGCAGCGCTCCGGCCGTGCCGCCGCCAATGATGATGTAGTCGAAAGTGGTGTCGCTCATGGTGCGGATCGCTGCGCGGCGGCGCGCGGGGTGATGGGTCTGGGCCCATTGTGCGGACCGGCTGCTCCCGGGTCGATAGGGAAAGCGCGCGGGCGTGCGCCTGCGGGTTGGCATTTTTTGCGTGGCATCGGGGCCGCTTGCGCTAGAGTGCAGGACGAGGTCGCGTCCTGCGCGCAGCGGCCCGCCAACTATGCAAAACTGGATGCCGGCCCGAGCTTCGGGACCGGGTTCGTTTCACGCTGCCACTGCCTTCATGCCGCCTTCGTCAAACCCTTCTGTCGTGCTGGATTCCGATGCCTCAGCCGGCCGCGCCTCGGCTGTAGATGCCTCGGCCGGCCGCGCCTCAGCCGGGGGCGCCTCAGCCGGCCGCGCCCTCGCCCAGGGCGACTGGACGGCTGCGGGCTTTGGCGAACGTGCGCAGTGGCGCCGCCTGCAACGCGAGCTGAACGCGGTCGGCAGCGGCGCCGCGTGGGACCTCACCGGCATCGGCCGCCTCGACTACGTGGGCGCGCAGGTGCTCTGGAACCACTGGGGCGGCCAATGGCCGCAGCGCTGCGAGGTGGGCGCGGCGCAGCGCGAAATCCTCGAGCGCGTCGCCGAGCTGAGCCAGGTGGAAAAGCCGCAGCCCACGCGCTGGCATCCGTTCGACCAGATCGACAGGTTCGGCGTGCTGGTGCTGGCCGGCTGCAGCCATCTCAAGGAGCTGGTCGAGCTGATCGGCCAGCTGCTGCTGGATTTCGGGCGCCTGCTGCGCAAGCCGCAGCGCGGGCCCTGGCGCGATATCTCGGGCCATCTCTACAGCATGGGCGCGACGGCGCTGCCGATCACGGCACTGGTCGGATTCCTGATCGGCGTGGTGCTGGCCTTCCTGATGGCGCTGCAGCTGCGCCAATTCGGCGCCGAGTCGTTCATCGTCAACATTCTGGGCATTTCGCTGATCCGCGAACTCGGGCCGTTGCTGGCCGCGATCCTGGTGGCAGGCCGCACGGGCTCGGCCATCACGGCGCAGATCGGCGTGATGCGCGTCAACGAGGAACTCGATGCCATGCAGGTCATGGGCATCCCACATGGCTTCCGGCTGGTGCTGCCGCGCGCGCTGGCGCTGGCGGTGGCCATGCCGTTGGTGGCGCTCTGGACCACGCTGGCCGCGCTGGCCGGTGGCATGCTGGCGGCCGACCTGACCATGGGCGTCACGCCCGCCTATTTCGCCCAGGCGCTGCCCTCGGCGGTCGAATCGGCCAACCTCTGGATGGCGATGGGCAAGTCCATGGTGTTCGGCGTGCTGATCGCGCTGATCGGCTGCCACTGGGGGCTGCGCGTCGAACCCAACACCCAGAGCCTGGGGCAGGGCACCACGGCCTCCGTGGTGTCGGCCATCACCATGGTGATCATCGTGGATGCGATATTCGCCATTGTCTTCAAGGACGTAGGGATCTGACACGATGACAGCGGTTGATCTCTCGACTCCCCCCAAGGCGCCGGCGCCCGCGCCGCAGGAAGCGCCGGTGGTGCGCATCGAAGGCCTGTGGAGCGTATTTGGCGAGGGTCCGAAGGCCTTTGCCGTGCACCAGGACCTGGACCTGACGGTCGAACGCGGCGAGATGCTGTCCATCGTCGGCGGCTCGGGCACGGGCAAGACGGTGCTGCTGCGCCAGATGCTCGGGCTGCTCAAGCCGGCCAAGGGCACGGTCGAAGTGCTGGGCCGGCCCGCTGCGCAGATGGGGCGCGAGGGCGCGGCCAGCCGCGTCGGCATGCTGTTCCAGCATGGCGCGCTGTTTTCGGCGTTCAATGTGCTGGACAACGTCGCGTTCGCGCTGCGCGAACAGGGCACGCTGCCGCTCGACCTGGTGCACGACGCGGCCATGGTCAAGCTGCAGATGGTGGGTCTCAAGCCCGAGCATGCGACGCGCATGCCCGCCGACCTCTCGGGCGGCATGATCAAGCGCGCGGCGCTGGCACGCGCGCTGATCATGGACCCGCCGCTGCTGCTGCTCGACGAACCCACGGCCGGGCTCGATCCCACGAGCGCCGATGAATTCTGCGCGCTGCTGCGCGAACTGCACGCGGCGCTGGGGCTGACGCTGGTCATGGTGACCCATGACCTCGACACGCTGTTTGCGCTGTCGTCGCGCGTGGCCGTGCTGGCCGAGAAGAAGGTGCTGGTCACCGGCACGCCGCGCGAGGTCGCGGCCTATGACCATCCTTTTATTGAAACCTTTTTCCGGGGAGAGCGCGGCCGCCGTGCCATGGCGCCCCTGAACAACGGCCCCGAGGCCGCGGGAGAAACCTGATGGAAAACAAGTCGCATGCAATGGCCGCGGGACTGTTCGTGGTGCTGGTGGCGGCCCTGCTGGCGGGCCTCGCGCTGTGGCTGACGCGCGACCACAACCAGTACCACCAGTACGAGATGACCACCAAGGACGGCATCGGCGGCCTGCAGCCCCAGGCCGCCGTGCGCTACAAGGGCGTGCCCGTGGGCAAGGTGGTCTACATCGGCTTCGATCCGCAGGCCAGCGGCAACGTGCTGATCCGCATTGCCGTGGACACCGGCGCGCCGATCTCCGCCACCACGTTTGCGGTGCTGGGCTACCAGGGCGTGACCGGCCTGGCCCATGTGCAGCTCGATGATGCGGTCGAACCCCCGCCGCCGCAGCCGCCGGGCGCCAGCGGCTTGCCGCGGCTGTGGCTCAAGTCCTCGCCGCTGAGCATGCTGGCCGACCAGGGCCCGGCGCTGCTGGGCCGTGTGGATGAAGTCACGCGCCGCCTCAACGACATGCTGGGCGACGAGAACCAGAAGCGCTTCAGCGAGATGCTGGAGAACATCTCGGGCGCAGCGGCGGGCGTGCGCGACCTGAGCACGGGCGTGCAGCACACGCTCACGCAGCGCATCGAGCCGGCACTGGCCGACTTCCCCGCGCTGACCGCCGATGCGCGCAAGGCGCTGCAGTCGCTGGACCAGGCCGGCAAGAACACCGCCGCGGTGGCTGCCGATCTGGGCCAGACGGTGCAGCGCATCAACGCTCCCGAGGGTCCGCTGGAGCAGATTGCCCAGGGCACCCAGTCCCTGGTGCGCGCGGCCGACGGCCTGGGCCGCACCACCTTGCCGCATGTGAGCCGCGCTGCCGACGACGTATCGCGCGCCGCGCGCCAGCTCGGCGCCGCCGCCGGCGGCTTCAGCGACAACCCGCAATCGGTGATCTACGGCAGCGGCCGTGCCGTGCCCGGCCCGGGCGAGCCCGGTTTTGCCGCTCCCACCACCCAGCCCTAGGAATTCGCCATGTCCACTTCTTCCACCCCGAACGCGCGCCGCCCGGCACTGTGGATGGCCGGCGCCGCCGCCTGCCTGTGGCTTGCCGGCTGTTCGGTGCTGCCGCGTCCTCCCGCGCAGCCCGTGCGCTACGACTTCGGCCCGGCGCCGGAGGTGGCCGCTGCAGCCGAGGCGCCACGGCCTGCCATTGCGCTGGCCGAGATCGAGGCCCCGGGCCTGCGCGACTCGGAAACCGCGGTGCTCTACCGCCTGGCCTATGCCGAGTCCCAGGTGGTGCGGCCCTACCAGCTGGCCCGCTGGACGCTGCCGCCGGCGCAACTGGTGCAGCAGCGACTGAGCAGCGGTCTGGGCCGTACGCGCCCGGTGTTGCTGGGCGGCGATGGCACGGCCCAGCCCAAGGTGCAGGGCCGCACGCCGGCCGTGCTCAAGATCGAGCTCGAGGAATTCAGCCACATGTTCCGCTCCGCGCAGGACAGCGTCGGCTGGGTGCGCATGCGGGCCACGCTGATCGATCGCCAGGCGCAGGGCGATGTGCTGCTGGGCCAGACCACGCTGGTGGCGCAGCAGCCGGCCGCCACGGCGGATGCGGCCGGCGGCGTGCGGGCGCTGACCCAGGCCACCGACCAGACCATCGCGGCGCTCGAAGCCTGGCTGCGCCAACTCGGCTATTGAGCCGGCATCTGCCTCTTTTCGCGTAGGATTTTTCCTGCGCGGTTTTGTCTCTTTTGCCCACGCCTGAAGCAAAGTGCTTCTCCTAAAGTGCATCCCAGTGTTTTAATACTATCGAAATTATAAATTCGATTGTAAAAACTAATGATGTGCCGATCGGGGGCGCTGCGGCGCATGCCTGCCCAGGCGCATGGTGTGAAAAAAGGGAATCAACGATGCAAACCTTGCGCAAAATGCAGGCACTCCTGGGTGCCTGCACCATCCTCTCTGCATTGGTGTTGGGCAGCCTGGCGCTGGGCTCGGCAGCCTCCGAGCAAATGGCCGCCAAGCGGCACATCTCGATGCAGTTCCGGGAAAACATGCTCAAGTGCGAGCACCTGCGCGGCGCTGCCGAGCAAGCCTGCGAACGCCAGGCCCATGGCTGGGCAGAAGTCGCCAAGGCCGAACTCGAGTCGCAGCGCGGCAGGCGCGGCAGGCCCAGGAAGACCGCATGCCGGCGCAACTGAAGGTGGCGCAGGCGCGTTGCAATGCGCTGCCCGGCCGGGTCAGGGGCCGCTGCGCGGATGGCGCGGCGCGCAGGGGTTAGGCCGGTCCCGCCAGTACCGGAAAGATCTTGATCAACCCGCCGGCCATGACCTCGATGGCAAGCGCCGCCAGGATCAGTCCCATCAGCCGGGTCATCACGTTGATGCCGGTCCTGCCCAGTGCCCTGCCGATCGGCTGCGCCAGCGAAAAGCACAGCGCCGTCGCCAGGGCCACCACCACGCCGTAGCCGACGAGTGCCAGATGCTGCCAGATGTCGCGTGCCTGGTCGGCATAGATCACCACCGTGGACATGGCCGCCGGGCCGGTCAGCAGCGGGATGGTCAGCGGCACGACGGCGATGCTGTGTCCCGTGGCGGCCTTCTCCGCGCCGGCGGCCAGCGTGGCCTCGTTCGGGCGGTCCTCGGCGGGGCGGGCGTTGAGCATGTTCATCGCGCTGATCAGCAGCAGCAGGCCGCCGCCGACCTGGAAGCTCTGCAGCGAGATGTTGAAGAAGTCCAGCACCTGCAGGCCCAGCAGCGCGCAGGCCGAGATCACACAGAAGGCGCTGAAGGCCGCGGTACGTATCGTGCTGCGCCGCTGGGCCGGGCTGAAGCCCTCGGTGTAATGGATGAAGAACGGGATGATGGCCAGCGGATTGACGATCGCCACCAGCGTGATCAGGGGCTTGAGGTCCATCAGCGCCCACCTGCGCGCCGCTGGCAGGGGCCGAGCCGAAGAAGCGCTTGGTATGTCATGCGGTCTCCTGTAAGAATGCACGTGGGATCGCGCATCGCTGCGCCATTACAGCACTTGCGGCGCTTCGGCGCAGCCTGCGTCGACGTCAACCAACAGCAAAGGGAAGACAGCATGGGAAGTTTCGTGAATTTGACCTCGGCCGATGGTTTCAGCGCGCCCGCGTGGGTGGCGGTGCCCGAGGGTCCGGTGCGCGGCGCCATCGTGGTGCTGCAGGAGATCTTCGGCGTCAATGCGCACATCCAGGCCGTGGCCGAGCGCTTTGCGGCGCGCGGCTACATTTCGGTCGCGCCGTCGCTGTTCGCGCGCGTCCAACCCAATGTGGACCTGGGATACGCGCAGGCCGACATGGAGCGCGGCATGGCGCTCAAGTCCGCGACCGAAGCCCTGCCCGCGCCGGGTGCGATGGCCGAAGTGCAGGCGGCCATTGCGCATGCCGCGGCCATCAGCGGCGGCAAGGTCGGCATCGTCGGCTTCTGCTGGGGCGGCCTGATGACCTGGCGCGCAGCCTGCATCCAGCCCGGCCTGTCCGCGGCCGTGTGCTACTACGGTGGCGGAATGACGACTCCGGCCGAGTCCGAGCGCGTGCCGCAATGCCCGGTGCTCGCGCACTTCGCGCGCCAGGACCACTGGATTCCGGTCGATGCGGTCCAGGCCTTTGGCCGCGCCCATCCCGAAGTCGAAATCCATCTCTACGATGCCGACCACGGCTTCAATTGCGACCACCGCGGCGCGTATGACGAAGCCAGCGCACTGCAGGCCCGCGACCGCACGCTGGCGTTCTTCGACAAACATTTAAGCACCCCCTGAGCGGCTGTCGCCGCTTCCCCCTCTCATCCTTCGGTGGAGGGGGACGACACCATCGCTGCGGGGCGGCCCTTGCTCGGTGTCTCTGGCCTAGGCTCTGTCAAAGCCAGCCGCTCGACCTGGACCTGGACCTGTCGAAAAGCATACAACCCTACGCAGTCAGCTAAGGCGCGCGCTCCAGCCGGTCGATGTAGCGTTTGCGCCAGAAATAGGAGATCAGCACCACGCTCACCACGCCCATGCCCGCCATGGCCCACCAGAAGCCATCCTGTTTGTGCACCAGCGGAATGAACTCGAAGTTCATGCCGAACACCGCGGCAATCAGGTTCAGCGGCAGGAACACGGCGGTGATCGTGGTCAGCGTGCGCATGATGTCGTTGGCGCGGTTGCTCTGCAGCGAGAAATGCATCTGCACCGCGGTCTCGGCGCTTTGCTCGAGGCGGCGCACATGGTGGACGACGCGCTCGATGTGCTCGAGCACGTCGCGCGAGCGCACCTTGAGCAGTTCGCGCTCGCGCTGCGCCTGGGGCTGCGCCTCCAGCGGCCAGGCATCGAGCGCCTCGATCCACTCCTGGATCGCGGCGCGCTGGTCTTCGCAGATCTCATCGAGCTGGTGCAGCGCCAGCCGGGCGTCCAGGATGGCGCTCCAGTTGGAAATGCGCGCCTTGGGTTCGAGCAGCGCCGACTGCCAGTGGTCGAGCTGGCGCGTGAGTTCGCGGCGCAGCTCCAGATAGCCGTCGACCATATGGTTGACCATGCGCAGCATCAGGTCGGCCGGGCTGTTCGTGCGTTTGGCCGGGCCGCCGCGCGCGTCGATGGGCTGCTCCGCCAGCAGCCGCTGCACGAAGTAGTCGCGCACCGGGCAGTTCTCGGGGTGCACGGTCAGCAGCAGCCGGTCGAAGACCACCATGCCCACGGGCCGCGTGACGATGCGCGTGAGCACCGGTGCGCCATGCTGCGGCGGCGGTGGCGGTGCATCGCCACTGTCCGCGGATGCCAGGCGCTGGAACACCAGCAGGTCGTACTGCGACGTCGCATCGTAGTTGGACGGCAACTGGGCGTTGAGCAGATCGGATACGTGCAGGTCGACCAGCGCCCCGCCGCATTGCCGGTGCAGCAGGGCCTGCAGCGCCGGCAGCTCGGCCGCGAACTCGGCCCGCGTGCACGAAACCCAATAGAAGCCGGTCGCCGCAGGCGGCGCCAGCGGCAGTTCCTCGCCCAGGTCCTGGGCCGGGCCGGTGGCGGCAATGTGGAGGGAGCGCATGGCGCGGGCAGCGATCAGCGCTGGCGCAGCTTCTTGGCAGCGTCGATGGCGAAGTACGTGAGCACGCCATCGGCACCGGCGCGCTTGAAGGCCAGCAGGCTTTCCATCATCACCGCATCGTGGTCCAGCCAGCCGTTGGCGGCCGCGGCCTTGATCATCGCGTATTCGCCCGAGACCTGGTAGGCAAAGGTCGGCACCTTGAACTCGTCCTTGACGCGGCGCACGATGTCCAGATACGGCATGCCGGGCTTGACCATGACCATGTCGGCGCCCTCGGCCAGGTCGAGCGCGACTTCGCGCAGTGCCTCGTCGCTGTTGCCCGGGTCCATCTGGTAGACGTTCTTGTCGGCCTTGCCCAGCGCGCCGCGCGTGCCCACGGCATCGCGGAACGGGCCGTAGAACGCGCTCGCGTACTTGGCGCTGTAGGCCATGATGCGGGTGTAGATCTGGCCGTGGCTTTCGAGCGCCTCGCGGACCGCGCCGATGCGCCCGTCCATCATGTCGCTGGGGGCGACGATGTCGACGCCGGCTTCGGCGTGGGTCAGCGCCTGCCCGACGAGGATCTCGACGGTCTCGTCGTTGAGGATGTAGCCCGAGGCATCGAGCACGCCGTCCTGGCCGTGGCTGGTATAGGGGTCGAGCGCGACATCGGTCATGACGCCCAGCTCAGGGAATTCCTGCTTCAGGGCGCGCACCACGCGCGGGATCAGGCCGTCGGGGTTGAGCGCTTCCTTGCCGTCGGGCGTCTTGAGCCCGGCGTCGATGGCTGGAAACAGCGCCAGCACCGGGATCTCGAGCTTCACGCATTCCTCGGCCACGGGCAGCAGCAGGTCCAGGCTCAGGCGGTCGACGCCGGGCATCGACGCCACGCTCTCGCGCCGCTGCGTCCCCTCGTGCACAAACACCGGATAGATCAGGTCATGGGCCGTGACCGCGTTCTCGCGCACCAGGTTGCGGGTGAACGGATCGCGGCGCAGTCGGCGCGGGCGGTTGTGGGGAAAGGGGGTGGGGCTGGAAAGATGCATGGAGAAATTTTGCCCCATTCGACATGCCGCAGGGAGCGGGTGCAGCAAAACCTGCGGCGCCGGGCTGGAGAAGGCCGCCGCGCCCTGGTTTTGCCCCCCTGCGCCACTGCGGCACGGGTCGCACCCGTACACTGGCAGCATGCTATGGGTCAAAGCTTTTCATATCGTGTTCGTGGCGAGCTGGTTCGCCGGACTTTTCTATCTGCCGCGCATCTTCGTCAACCTGGCCATGGTCACGCCCGGCTCGGTCGCCGAGCGCGAGCGCCTGATCCTGATGGGGCGCAAGCTGCTGCGCTTCACCACGCTGCTGGCCGTGCCGGCGCTGCTGCTGGGCCTGTGGCTGTGGCAGGGCTATGGCATCGGCCGTGGTCCGGGCAATGGCTGGATGCATGCCAAGCTGCTGGTCGTGCTGCTGGCCGTGGGCTACCACCATGCGTGCGCGCGCCTGCTGCGCAAGTTCATCGATGACGTGAACCAGCGTAGCCACCGCTGGTACCGCTGGTTCAACGAAGTGCCCGTGCTGCTGCTGGCGGCTGCCGTGGTGCTGGTGGTCGTCAAGCCCTTCTGAGGCAGGCAGGGAGCTGCGGCGCAGTGCACAAGACTTCAGCCTGGCCACTCGCGCTGGTCTATTCGGCGCTGATCGTCTTCGCGAGCCTGTTTCCCTTTGCCGGCTGGCGCGCGCAGGGCATCAACCCCTGGGTATTCCTGTCGGCCAAGATTCCTCCGCCGTACTGGACCTGGTTCGACGTCAACATCAACATCGTTGGCTATGGGCCGCTGGGTTTCCTGTTGGCGCTGGCATTGCTGCGCTCCGATGCGCCGCGCGCCGCGGTGCCGGTGGCGGCGCTGGCCGGCACGCTGCTGTCGGCGGCCATGGAGTTCCTGCAGATCTACCTGCCGCGGCGCGTGCCGTCGAACATGGATCTGGCGCTCAACGCCGCCGGCACGCTGCTCGGCGCCCTGCTGGCGCTGCTGCTCGAGCGCCTGGGCGCGATCGACCGCTGGAGCCTGTTTCGCGCGCGCTGGTTCACCGGGCAGGCCCGCGGCGCGATCGTGCTGCTGGTGCTGTGGCCGGTGGCGCTGCTGGTGCCTGCGGCCGTGCCATTCAGCCTGGGCCAGGTGTTCGAGCGGCTGGAGTTGGCGTTGATCGACATGCTCGAAGACACGCCGTTCCTCGAATGGCTGCCGATGCGCGATGCGCCGCTGGTGCCGCTGTCGCCGGGCGGCGAAATGCTGTGCGAGGTGCTGGGCTTGCTCGCGCCCTGCCTGCTGGCCTATTGCGTGGTGCCGAACATGGGGCGCCGCGCCGTGCTGGCGGCGCTCGGGGTCGGCCTGGGCATTGCCGCCACCGCACTGTCGGCAGCCCTGAGCTATGGCCCGGTGCATGCCTGGGAATGGCTGGGCCTGCCCGCGCACCTGGCCATCTGGGTCGCGATGGCGCTGGCCGCGGCCTTCATCGCGCTGCCGGGCCGGGCCTGCGCGGCAGTGCTGATGCTGGTGCTGATGCTGCAACTGAGTTTGCTCAACCAGGCGCCGACCAGCGCCTACTTCGCGCAGACGCTGCAGACCTGGGAGCAAGGGCGTTTCATCCGCTTCTACGGCCTGGGCCAGTGGCTGGGCTGGCTCTGGCCCTATGCCACGCTGCTCTATGTGCTGCTGCGGGTTTCGCGCCGCGGTTCCCACTCCTAGGCCGCCCCCCTAGAATGATCCCCATGAGCGACAACACTTCCCCTACCAAAGGCTACTACGAGCGCCACATCTTTTTCTGCCTGAACGAGCGTCCAGGAGGAGAGGACTGCTGCGCTTTGCATGGCGCCAAGGCGGGTTTCGACCGCTGCAAGTCGCAGGTCAAGGCCGCGGGCCTGGCAGGCCCGGGCAAGGTGCGCGTCAACAAGGCTGGCTGCCTGGACCGCTGCGCGGCCGGTCCCGTGGCCGTGGTCTATCCCGAGGGCACCTGGTACACCTTCATCGACAACGAAGACATCGATGAAATCGTCGAATCGCACCTGAAAAACGGGCAGATCGTCGAGCGCCTGCTCACGCCGCCGGAACTCGGCCGCTGAAAAGCACTCCATCCCACGAGCAATGTCTCCCAGGCGCAGCACCGGCACCGGTGCGCGCCGCTTTCCTGGAATCCGAACGTGAATGCACAGACTGAACGCCTGACCCTGACCGGCGCCGCCGGCGCCATCGAGGCGTTGCGCGACGCGGCCCATCTGTCCGAAGGCCAGGCGCCGCGCGGCGTGGCGGTCATCGCCCATCCCCATCCGCTGTTTGGCGGCAGCATGGACAACAAGGTCGTTCAGACCCTGGCGCGTGCCTTCGTGCAAAGCGGCTTCACCGCCGTGCGCTTCAACTTCCGCGGCGTGGGCGCCAGCGCCGGCACGCACGATGCAGGGAAGGGCGAGCTGCAGGATCTGCTTGAAGTGCTGCGCCAGGTCGCGCCCGAGGGCCCGATCGCGCTGGCCGGCTTTTCGTTTGGCGCCTTCGTCACCAGCCACGCGCTGGCCCAGCTCTGGCCCGAAGGCCGCATCGAGCGCGCCGTGCTGGTCGGCACGGCCACCAGCCGCTTCAGCGTCGCGCCGGTTCCGGCCGATGCCCAGCAGCGCACGCTGGTGATCCATGGCGAGGCCGACGACACCGTCGAGCTGGCCTCGGTCATGGACTGGGCGCGGCCGCAGATACTCCCTGTCACAGTTGTTCCGGGAGGCGGCCATTTCTTTCACGGACAATTGCCGCTGCTCAAGAGCCTGGTGGTGCGCCACCTGTTGCCCGGGCTGTGACGCCCGAGGCAGGCGGCCGCAGCCGCCCGCCGTGTTTCGCCGCCCGCCGCTGCGCGGGCGTTTTTTCAGACTATCCCCGAGCTTCAAATGACCCCGATTTCCTACACCCTGCGTGTTCTTGCCGTCACCGCGGCGGTGGCCCCCGCGTTGGCGCTGGCCCAGGTGAGCCTGCCCCAGCCGCCCGAAATCGCCGCGCGCAACTACCTGCTGGTGGACGTGACGGCCAACCAGGTGCTCGGCGCCAAGGACATCGATGCGCCCATCGAGCAGGCCTCGCTGACCAAGCTGATGACCGGCTACCTGGTGTTCGACGCGCTGCGTGCCAAGAAGATCACGCTCGAGCAGCGCTTCCCGGTCAGCGAACGCGCCTGGAAGATGCCCGGCTCGCGCATGTTCATCGACCCCAAGATGCAGGTGCCCGTCGACGACCTGATCAAGGGCATGATCGTCCAGTCGGGCAACGACGCGACCGTCGCGCTCGCCGAAGGCGTGGGCGGTTCGGTCGAGAATTTCGTGCGCCTGATGAACGAACAGGCCAAGGCCCTGGGCATGAAGGGCACGAGCTACAAGAATCCTGAAGGCCTGACCGAACCCGGCCACCTGACCACGGCACGCGACCTGTCCATCCTGGCCCAGCGCCTGATGCAGGAATTCCCCGAGTACATGCACTACTACTCGACCAAACAGTACCACTACGAAGGCACGCCGGCGTCGAACGGAACGAACCGCAACACCCTGCTGTTCCGCGATCCCACCGTCGACGGCCTGAAGACCGGCCACACGGCGGCTGCCGGCTACTGCCTGGTCTCGACCTCCAAGCGCACCATGCCCCAGGTCGGCGAACGCCGCCTGCTGTCCATCGTGCTGGGAGCATCGAGCGCCAACTCGCGCGCCACCGAAAGCCAGAAGCTGCTGAACTGGGGCTACACGGCGTTCGATTCGGTCAAGCTGTTCGACGCGGGCCAGCCCGTGGCCACGCCCGAGGTCTGGAAGGGCCAGGCCAGCACCATCCAGATCGGCCAGGCCAAGCCCATCGTCGTCACGGTGCCCGCCGGCTCGGGCGGCAAGCTCAAGACCGAAGTCGTGCGCCAAGACCCGCTGATCGCCCCGTTCACCAAGGGCCAGCCCATGGGCACGCTCAAGGTCACGCTGGACGGACAGGTTGTTGCCGAAGTGCCACTTGTAGCGCTGGAAGCCGTCGAGCAGGCCGGCTTCTTCGGCCGCCTCTGGGACTCGATCCGCCTCTGGATAAAGTAACTGGCTCCCAGGCGCCCCCACTGACAAGCCGCTCGCCCTGAGCCTGTCGAAGGGTGCCCCTCCATTGGGGGCAAAGCCCCCACCGCGTTTTGCCTTGGGCGGGGCCGGCCATCCGGCGGCCCGGCGGCAAAACTGGCCCCCACGCACGCCCGCAGAGACTCCGTTCGCCCTGAGCCTGTCACAGGGTGTCCCCCAAGACCCGAAGGGCACGCTTGCATTGAAGCCGCTTGGCTGCTACAGTTGAGGGCTTTTCGGAAATTCCGAAGGGATTCACGTTTTCGTTTTTTACGTTTAGGGACGTATACATGCCAACCATTAACCAGCTCGTTCGTCAGGGGCGCTCGGTCGAAACGATCAAGTCCAAGAGCCCTGCGATGGAAAACTCTCCCCAGCGCCGCGGCGTGTGCACCCGTGTGTACACCACGACGCCCAAGAAGCCTAACTCCGCTCTGCGTAAGGTCGCCAAGGTGCGCC
>Ga0308161_1001611_pt1 | contig 26416 bp, 21 predicted proteins | sample PhyFR2_FD_201034 | JGI IMG/M metagenome (GOLD analysis project Ga0308161, IMG submission 201034) | Phyllosphere microbial communities from UC Gill Tract Community Farm, Albany, California, United States - DLSLF.R2 | ecosystem: Host-associated > Plants > Phyllosphere > Unclassified | place: USA...
GAATATCCAGGCCACCTAATTTATCGGCTGCCTCTTTAACCAGCTGCTGACAGAATTCTTCAGAACGAATGTCGCCAGGAATAGCAAAAACTTTACGGCCTTCCGCTTCGATTAATTTAATCACTTCATTGGCGTCGGGCTGTTCTTCCGGCAGGTAGTTAATCACCACATCTGCGCCTTCACGGGCATAAGCGATAGCCACCGCGCGGCCAATACCGGAGTCACCGCCAGTGATCAATGCCTTGCGGCCGGTCAGTCGTCCTGTACCGCGATAGCTGGTTTCACCGTGGTCGGGAACCGGGATCATTTTGCTGGCCAGGCCTGGCGCCTGTTGTGGCTGGTCCTCAAAAGGAGGTTTAGGAAATTGATCCAGATCGAGCGTCTTGTTAGTTGGTGTAGCCATTGTATGCTCCTTGAACAGAGTTATCTGAGACATTAAGCCTGGCACAAATGTGATATTTGTCACATCTGACTGCTGATTCGTTGAGCAGTTAAAACCAGAAGAATTTAATAATGCAGATAAAGCGTAGACAGGAAATCGGCATTATGTGTTGCAGTAGCCGATTATTTTTAAGTACGGGAAGGGGATATTTAAAGCGAAGCGCAAAATCTGTCGTGGATTATTTCAGCGCGTAATTACGTACCGGATAAAAATAAAACAGGGGGTTAACCACCGCGCACTGAACCCCGCCAGACCACATCAACCGGATATATTCTTCGCTCCTGCTGCTGTTCATTTTTTGGCGTTAGTGTGTCCGGTTGCGCTTCTGTCTCCACCAGCCAGGCAATCGCATCGCGGGCGAACTGTTCCACCGGCTGTGCAAAGGTCGTGAGGTTGTAAGAGGCCCAGCCCGACTGCACGATATTATCGTGTCCAATGATGCAGAGATCGTCCGGAATACGCAGCGCAAAGCGGTGACGCGCCTCATCCATAAAGCCGCAGGCGAGCAGGTCGGTGGCACAGTAAACCGCATCGGGGCGAACGTTACGCGTCAGCAGACGCTGGGCCAGAATCTGTCCGCTTTCATAGGAGGTCGAGCCGAACTGCTCCACCTGAACCGCGACCCCCGCTTTTTGCGCCGCTGCCAGAAAATCGGCTTCGCGCTTCAGCAGGCTCGGCGTGCCCGCCAGTGAATTCACAAAGGCGATGCGACTGCATCCCGCCCGGACAAAGGCGTTAACCGCCATTTCGGCGGCAGGGCGGGAGTCGAGGTTAATATTAAGCGTGCCGGGCAGGGATTCGTCGCGGTTAATCAGTACCAGATGCTGACCATGTTTGTAGCAGAGCCGGGTAATGCCGCTGTCCGGCATACCGGAGAGAATAATCGAGGCGTCGGCGCGGAAATTGATCGCCTGTTGCAGCGCGGCGGAAACGCGCGCATCGGATCGGTCAGTGTTAATCAGCATCGCCACTTTTCCCGCTTCCTGCAGATACTGCGTCATCCAGCGCACCAGGCTGGCACGGTAGGGCGTGTCCACCTCGGAGGCGATCAGGCAGACAATACCGCTGCGGTTGCGCACCAGACCGCGCGCCAGATGATTGACGTGATAGCCCAGTTCCTCCGCCGCTTTCATCACCCGCTGACGGGTAGCATCTGACACGCTGGCCCCCGGCGTAAAGGTGCGGGAGACCGCTGAACGGGAGACGCCCGCCCGGTCAGCCACATCCTGCGCACTCACCACCGCTTTAAGCTGCTGCATCTTTTTTCCCCGTCCCACCGTTGTCTGCACTGAGTCTGCCTGAAATTGCAAGCCTGTGCAAAGCATGGCTGCACGCAAAGTGTTTCAAATTTGTGACATCGCCTGACAATTGCGTAACAACTGAATTGACACTGTCACCGGGCCGCCGTACTACTCTGCACATACGTTTGCACGCATGTGCAAAAGCTGGCGCACCTGCGCCATCCAGCCCCAGGAGAACATCATGCGTTATTCCTCTCTGCTCGCTGCTGTCATTGTCTGCCCTATGATGCCGTTTGCTGCCTCGGCGGCCGGCAACCTCAATATGATCTGCTCTGCGGATGTGGTGGTGTGCGAACAGATGACCACGCTGTTCAGCCAGTCCCATCCCGATATTAAACTCAGCATGGTGCGGCTCTCTGCCGGTGAGGCCTATGCCCGTATCCGCAGCGAAGCGCGCAATCCCCGTACCGATATCTGGTGGGCCGGTACCGGCGATCCGCATATGCAGGCCGCCGAAGAGGGGCTGACCCAGGCCTATAAGTCGCCATTGCTCGATCAGCAACAGCCCTGGTCACAAAAAGTGGCGGAGATTTCCGGTTATCGCACCGTGGGCGTCTATGCCGGGGCGCTGGGCTGGGGCTATAACACCAAACTGCTGGCAGAGAAAAAGCAGAAAGTCCCGGCCTGCTGGGCGGATTTACTCGACCCGGGCTTTAAAGGCGAGATTCAGATCGCCAATCCCAACTCGTCCGGCACGGCTTATAACACCCTGGCGACGCTGGTGCAGATCATGGGTGAAGACAAGGCCTTTGATTACCTGAAGAAGCTCAACGCCAACATCTCGCAATACACCAAGTCCGGCTCGGCACCGGTTAAAGCCGCCGCGCGCGGTGAAACCACCATCGGCATTGTCTTTATGCACGATGCCGTGGCGATGGAAGTGGATGGCTTCCCGATTAAGCCTGTCGCGCCCTGCGAAGGTACCGGCTATGAGATTGGTTCTATGTCGATCATCAAAGGGACACGTAACCTGGCAAACGCTAAAGCCTGGTATGACTGGGCGCTCAGTGCTGAGGCTCAGTCGCACATGAAAGAGGCGAAATCGTTCCAGCTGCCCTCCAATCGCAAGGCGGAGATCTCTGAATATGCGCCGCGTTTCGAGAACATCAAGCTGATCGATTATGACTTCAAAACCTACGGCGACTCGGCAAAACGCAAAGCGCTGCTGGGCCGCTGGGATAAAGAGATTGGTGCCAGCGCGCAATAACGGTGGTATTCGCCCGGCCGCCTGAGCCGGGTTTGTGCCAGACCGCGGTGGCGTAAGCCTGATGTCCGCTTCCTGATCGAGGTGATTTATGAATGCGCACAATCGTCGCTTAACCGGCGCGCTGCTGGCGGGAGCCATTGCGCTGACGCTGCTGCCCTGGTATAGCCTGGAGCAGGGCTTCTTCTCTGGTGACTGGCTGTTCAGCTTATGGGGTGATGAGAACAATGCACCGGCGCTGGGGCAGCTCGCGTTACACAGCTGGCTGGGCATCGCCGTGGCGCTGTGGCTGCTCTCTGCGGCCAGCGCCTTTCTGCCGCCAGGTCGCACACGCAGCGCGCTGCTGCTGCTGTTCAGCGTCGCGGGCATCCTGTTTCTGGTGCTGGAAGGGCATGCCATCGGGTTCAGTGGCTGGAGCTGGCTGTGGCTGGAAAATCTCTTTGGCCCGCTGGCGCAGGGACAACCGGCGATGGGCGCGGGCGCGCTGTTGCTGCTGACCGTATTTTTGCTGATCTTCGCCTTTGCGCTGGCTGAGCACGGCGTGCTGAAAGGTGATGCCTTTGTGGTGGCGTCGATTGTGCTGCTGGTAGCGCTGGTCACCACCTTTGTGCTCTATCCGGTGTTGAGTCTGTTTGTCGCCTCGGTGCAGGATATTGATGGCAGCTTCAAACCGGACGGACTGATTGCCAATATGCAGGACCCTGCGATCTGGAGTCTCTCCTGTTTTACCGGTGGCACCTGCGGCACTGCCTGGCGCACGCTGGGACTGGCGCTGATGACCGCCAGTGGTTCTACGCTGCTGGGCCTGGCGTTTGCGCTGGCGGCCACGCGCACCTCGCTGCCGTGCAAGAAAGCACTGCGGATGCTGACCATTCTGCCGATTATCACGCCACCGTTTGTTATCGGGCTGGCGCTGATCCTGCTGTTTGGCCGCTCCGGCGTGGTGACAGAATCGCTGGCGACGCTGTTCGGCATTGAACCGGGCCGCTGGCTCTATGGCATGGCCGGCATCTGGATTGCGCAGGTGCTGTCGTTTACCCCGATCGCTTTCCTGGTGCTGATTGGCGTGGTTGAGGGCGTTAGCCCGTCACTGGAAGAGGCCTCTCAGACGCTGCGTGCCAGCCGCTGGCGCACCTTCTCCCGCATCTCGCTGCCGCTGATGGCGCCGGGTCTGGCCAACGCCTTCTTAATCAGCTTTATCGAAAGCATGGCTGATTTCGGGAACCCGATGGTGCTGGGTGGCAGTCATGGCGTGCTCTCGACAGAAATCTTCTTCTCTGTGGTCGGCGCACAGAACGACCCGAGCCGCGCGGCGGTGCTGGCGATGATCCTGCTGGGCTTTACGTTGACCGCGTTTCTGGTGCAGCGCGTCTGGCTCTCCGGAAAAAGCTTCGCCACCGTGACCGGCAAAGGCGACGGTGGCCGTCACGTGATGCTGCCGCGTCCGGTGCGCTACAGCGTCTATGGCATGGTCATTCCGTGGGGACTCTTTACCCTGGTGATCTACGGCATGATCATGATTGGCGGCTTTGTGCAGTCCTGGGGGCTGAATAACAACCTGACGCTGGATCACTACATCCGCGCCTTCAGCATCAGCGTGAATCAGGGGCAGCTGGTCTGGAGCGGCGTCGCCTGGAACTCTTTCTGGACCACGCTGGAGATTGCCCTGATCGCCGCGCCGCTCACCGCCATTGTGGGCCTGCTGACCGCCTGGCTGATTGTGCGGCAGAAGTTTGCCGGCCGTCAGACCTTTGAATTCATGCTGATGCTGAGCTTTGCCATTCCCGGTACGGTGATTGGTGTGAGCTATGTGATGGCGTATAACCTGCCGCCGCTGGAGATCACCGGTACCGCGATGATCCTGATCGCCTGCTTTGTCTTCCGTAATATGCCGGTCGGCGTGCGTGGCGGTATCGCGGCGATGAGCCAGCTGGATAAAAGTCTGGATGAAGCCTCACTGACGCTGGGTGCTAACAGCTTCAGGACGCTGCGCAAAGTGGTGCTGCCGCTACTGAAACCGGCGATCAGCGCCGCGCTGGTCTACGCCTTTGTGCGGGCTATTACCTCGATCAGTGCGGTGATTTTCCTGGTCAGCGCCCAATACAACATGGCGACCTCTTACATTGTCGGGCTGGTAGAGAACGGTGAGTATGGCGTGGCGATCGCCTACTCTTCGGTATTGATTGTGGTGATGCTGCTGATCATTGGCCTGTTCCAGCTGCTGGTGGGCGAACGTCGCCTGCGCCGTGCAACCCAACCGGCGGTGATTGTTGCCGCACCCTCTGCATCCACTCTGACTCAGGAGAGAGCCGTATGACGACCATTAACGCCGGATCGGTGGTGTTTGAACATGTCGCAAACGGTTTTACCGCCGTGCCGGATCTGTCGCTCACCGTAGAGCCGGGCACGCTGGTGACGCTGCTCGGGCCGTCCGGCTGCGGCAAGACCACCACGCTGCGGCTGCTGGCCGGGCTGGAGCATCCCACCTCGGGGCGGATTCTGATTGGCGGCAAAGATGTGACGCATTTGCCCGCCAACGAGCGTGACGTGGCGATGGTGTTTCAGTCCTATGCGCTGTTTCCCCACATGAACGCCATCGACAACATTCTTTACGGGCTGCTCTCCTCGGGCATGAACAAACGCGAGGCGCATGACAGGGCGCGCGAAGGGCTGAAGCTGGTGGGGCTGGAGAGTCAGGGACAGCGGCTGCCGTCTGAACTTTCTGGCGGACAGCAGCAGCGTATTGCGGTGGCGCGTGCACTGGTGCTGGAACCGCAGGTGCTGCTGCTCGATGAGCCGCTGTCGAACCTCGATGAGCGTCTGCGCCGTCGGGTGCGCACCGACATCCGCGATCTGCAGCAGCGGCTCGGGTTTACGGCGGTTTATGTGACCCATGACCAGGAGGAGGCGCTGGCGGTCTCGGATAAGATTATTGTCATGAAAGAGGGGGATATTGCCCAGCAGGGCGCACCGGAGACGCTTTACCATTCGCCCAATTCGGTCTTTATCGCGGACTTTATGGGAGAGGCGAACATTCTGCCTTGTGAAGTTGAAGAGGCGGATACGGATGACGCGCTGGTCCGCCTGGGCAATCAGCGCTTCCGGGTACGAGGTGCCGGTGCAAAAACCGGCAGTGCCCAGCTGGCGGTGCGGCCGCAGTTTATTACGTTGTCCGGCGACGGTCAGGGGGCGCTGCGGGGGGAGATCATTCACAGCACCTGGCTGGGCGACCATATCGAATATGAAGTTGCCACCGAGCTGGGTGCGCTGTTCATTATCGATCCGCAGATGGAACAGCGTCTGCCGCTCGCCACCACGGTCGGCGTCAACTTTAAGCCGCAGGGCCTTGCCCTGATTGCCCGTTAATCTGATTAACCCGAGGAGTTCGCATGGAATCACATGATGAAATAATGGCGCGTCTGGCGTTAGCGGAAGCCGTGGCCCGTGAAGGTGGCGCGACGGCGTTATCTTACTTTAATCGCCGCGAAACGCTGGTGGTGGAAACCAAGTACGATTTGCAGGATGTGGTGTCGATTGCCGACCGTGAAGTGGAGCAGCTGATCGCCAGCCGTATACGGGATGCGTTTCCCGATGATGGCTTTCTGGGTGAGGAGTCGGGACTGCAGGCGGGAGAGTCTGACTACACCTGGGTGGTTGATCCGATCGATGGTACCAGTCCGTTTCTCAATGGGATGCCGAGCTGGTGTGTTTCCGTCGCGGTGCTGCGCGGCGGTGTGCCAGTCATCGGGGTGATTTTCGCGCCGACCTATCAGGAGTGCTACGTGGCGGCACTGGGGCAGGGCGCGACGCTCAATGGTCGCCGTCTGCAGGTCGATCCCACACGCACGCTGCAAAACCACGTTACCGGTTTTGGTGCCAACAGCTATGTCAGCCCGCAGCAGGTAGGCGAAATTGTGGCAGCATTGCTGTCGGCGGGCGGTAACTTTATCCGCATTGGTTCCGGCGCACTGATGCTGGCGTGGGTCGCCGCCGGTCGGGTCGTGGGGTACTACGAACCCTATATGCACGCCTGGGATTGCCTGGCGGGTTACTGTCTGGTGAAAGAGGCGGGCGGCTGGTACCACCCGTTCAACACCGAAGGCGACCGCATCACTAAAGGGGCGCAGGTGCTTGCTGTAGCGCCCGGTGCCGAAGCAGACCTGCGGCGCATCGCCGGTTTGTGACCCTGTAACGCTGACTGCATTGATTACGGTCAGCGTTATTCTTTTAACCTAAGCGTTTTCGTCAGGTAGTGACGCTGCATCCCGGTTTGCGGGAAATCGGGCAGGGACATCTGCTGCTGATAACCCTGCTTCTGATAAAACGGCAGGGCCTGAAAACTAAAGGTATCCACCAGCGCAAAGAGACATCCCTTCTTAATCGCATCCTGTTCCGCGGCTTCCATCAGCGCACGACCCAGACCGCTGCCACGAAGCGTTTCGTCCACCCAGAGATAATCAATGCAGAGCCAGTTTCCTTTGCGCGAGGCGATCAATCCTCCGCGCAACACGTTTTCTGCATCTTTGTGAGAAACCGACAGCGGGCCCCAGTTCTCGCGGCTGATAAACTGCCGATTGTAAGCCCCCAGTCCTGCCAGCAGCGCTTCCCGGTCGTTGTCATTTTCCTGATGGGTAAGGGTAAATGTGCTCATCCTGTTCCTCTCATCTCTGTGGGTGTCTTTATCCTCTATAAAGGATAATTGCTATTTTATCCCCTGAAGGGTATAAAGGAATAATTATCCCTCACAGAGGATAAGTTGTAATTTATACCCTGTCGAGGATAATAGGTCTGCACTATGCTTACAGCCTGTGATCCTGAAGGAGTCACTCCATGATATACAGCCCACTACAGCTGGCAAACCGGCTGAAGCTCATTCGCCAGCGCAATGGCTGGACCCAGAGTGAGCTGGCGAAAAAGGTCGGCCTGAAACAGGCCACCATCTCTCACTTTGAAAATGCGCCTGACAGCACCTCGCTGGCCACGCTGTTTAAGTTGTTACAGGCGCTGGAAGTGAGTCTGGACGTTCAGGAGAAAGAGGAGGTCGCAGCACCTCCATTGCATGATGAGGATGCGTGGTAATGCAAAGGCTGATTGCGTGGATGAACGGCGAGCGGGTAGGCGTACTCACCCGGCAACGAAACGGCGCTCATGAGTTTCAGTATGATACCGGCTGGCTGAGTAATCCGCTCTCCAGGCCGCTGTCACTCTCGATGCCATTGCAGGTTAAGGCGATCACCTCACACGCCGTGATTAACTTCTTCGATAACCTGCTACCGGATAGCCCTTTGATTCGTGACAGAATCGTGGCGCGTTACCAGATTAAATCCCGTCAGCCATTTGATCTGTTGCAGGAAGTGGGACGTGACAGCGTCGGAGCAACTATGCTGCTGCCGCCCGATATGCCACTGCCCGCACTGCAAGCCCGCTATGAGGTGCTGGATGAAACCCGGCTGGAAAGCGTGCTGTCAGCCTATCAGTCCGATATTCCGCTGGGGATGCTGCGTGAAGAGACCGATTTTCGCATCTCGGTTGCGGGGGCTCAGGAGAAAACCGCGCTGCTGCTGACGGAAGAAGGCTGGAGCATTCCTGCCGGGGCCACGCCCACGTCGCACATCATTAAGCTGCCGATAGGCGAGATTAAACAACCGGCCGCGACGCTGGATATGCGTGAAAGTGTGGAGAATGAGTATCTCTGTCTGGCGCTGGCCGGTGCACTGGGTATCGATGTGCCGCGGGCAACGATTATTCGTGCCGGACAGATGCGCGCCCTGGCGGTAGAACGTTTCGACCGCCGCTGGTCACGCGATAAAAGCCGGTTGATTCGCCTGCCGCAGGAGGATTTGTGTCAAGCGCTGGGACTGCCGTCTTCAACCAAATATGAGTCGGATGGCGGGCCGGGTATTGCGGAGATCATGCAGATACTGATGGGATCGAGCAACGCCATTGAAGATCGCTATCGCTTTATGATGTTCCAGGTGTTTCAGTGGCTGATAGGCGCGACTGACGGTCACGCCAAGAACTTCTCTCTGTTTATTGAGCGCGGCGGCAGCTATCGGCTGACGCCCTTTTATGATGTGATTTCCGCTTACCCGGTACTGGGCGGCACTGGTCTGAACAAGCGAGCGCTAAAACTGGCGATGGGGCTGCGTGCCACTAAGGGGAAGAAGACAGAGATCGACAAAATCTTTCCGCGCCATTTTATCGCCACGGCAAAACAGGTGAATTTTGATCGTGACAGCCTGCAGCAGATATTCGACTTCTTTATTAAGGCCTTTCCCCAGGCGGTGGTCTCGGTGCGCGATACTTTGCCGCCAGATTTCCCGCAGCACATTGCCGATGCCATTTTCAGTCATTCACTGATTATGCTGGAGCGGTTGCGGTACAAAGAGTGATGGCGCTATGAACGGGCAATATCCTGAAAAACCTGTCCTCCTGTGTAGGGTTAAAAGCCTGTCGGCTATGCTTATCTGACAGGCTTAACAGGGGGTTCATGGTATGAAGTGTCCGGGATGTGAAGGAGAGGCGTTTGTGTACGCCACGCGCGACGTCAGTCTTAATACGGGTAATCCGGAGGACGTTGTGCCAGATGTGAAGGGCGATCACTGCATCCGCTGTGGCGCGGTGATTATGAATGCCGGAACGTCGGAGTTGTATCCCGAAAAGGCTGAAGCGCTCGAGAATGCAGGTGTACCCGTCAAATAACATAAAGAGCCCGCTTAGCGCGGGCTCCGTTGTCTCTGTTTACCGCTTTACTGCAAACCGGTTTGATTATCCACCTGCCAGCAATACGTGCCTGTATCACGGGCATTTCCCGTCGCGGGCTTCTGCTATCAATATACGCAGCGGCGGATCACGAATAAAAAAGCCTGCACACGGCAGGCAAATCGTTACCGGGAAATGTTCATCTTTTGATAACACACAACAAATAAGTTGTGTGATTGTGGCAGCTTACAGGATAAACCTTAGGTTACCCTGGGAACGGAGATCAAACCCCGTCAATCTGGCCACTGGAGTGCGTTATGGATGCCAATCGCTATGCCCTTGAAACAATCCCGTCACCGCCGGTATTTCCCGGTGCTGCCAGCCCTGTAATGTCTGATGAAACACTGCATCGACGTCTGGCCGCCATTATTCAGCGGATGCAGCAGCAGCAGATTGCGCAACTGATTATCTATGCCGACAAAGAGCACGGCAGCAATTTTGAATATCTGGCGGGATTCATTCCGCGCTTCGAGGAGGCGCTGCTGGTGGTGACTCAGCAGGGCGAACTCACCTATATCATGGGTAATGAGAATCTCAAGCTGGTGCCGTTTGCCCGCAATCCGGGACGCTGTCTGCATGCGGCGGTCTTTTCTCTGCCCAACCAGCCCATGTGCGGAGAGCAGCCTCTGGCTCAGCTGTTAACAGAGGCGGGAATCATGGCGGGAGAACGCACCGGACTGGTGGGCTGGAAGTTGTTTACCGGCAGGCAGCAAGGGATGTTTGATCTGCCGCAGTTCATCTATGCTGCGGCGGCTCAGGCGGCGGGCGGTGATGCGCAGCTGGTTAACGCTACCGGACTGTTTATCTCGCCTGATAAGGGTGCCCGCTGCGTTAACTGCGCCGATGAAGTGGCATTTTATGAGGCCGGGGCCAATCTTGCTTCAACTGCGATGCTGGCTGCGCTGGATAGCGTAGCGCCGGGCGTCACAGAGAAAGCGTTAGGCGCGCGTCTGAATGCAGAAGGGCAGCCAAACACGGTGGTGACGATTGCCGCGACCGGTGATCGTTTCGCCCAGGCCCGGCTCTATCCGTCTGATAAACGCATTGCACCTGGCGACAAGCTTTCTCTTACCACCGGCTACAAAGGCGGGCTGACCAGCCGATCGGCTTACGTGGTCAGCGAAGCTTACGAGTTACAGTGTCACGTTTCCGACTGGCTGACCCGGCTGGCGATCCCCTATTATCACGCCGTAATCAGCTGGCTGGAGCAGTTGCGGATCGGGATCACCGGCGGCGAACTCTATTCGCTTATCGAAACGGTTCTGCCGAAAGCGCAGTATGGCTGGCATCTTAATCCGGGGCATCTGGTGGCTGATGAAGAGTGGCTAAGCTCGCCCATCTATCCCGATTCAGCCGTAACACTGAAAAGCGGTATGCTGCTGCAGATAGATATTATCCCGTCGGTGCCGGGTTATGGCGGCTGCACTATTGAGGATACAGTCGGACTGGCGGACGCGGCATTGCGTGATGAACTGGCGCGTCGTTTTCCTGATCTCTGGCAGCGAATGACGCAGCGCAAAGCGTACCTGACAGACGTGCTGAGGATCCATCTTGCTGAAGAGGTGATTTTGCTCTCGAACACGGTAGGCTATCTGCGCCCTTTTTTACTGGATAAGCGCCGTGCGCTGGTGCGTCAGTAGGGGATTAACCGGCCTGATGCGGCCGGTAATAATTTGTAAAATTTAACTGAGAGTAAAACGCAGGCGCATCTGTCAGGATACGCGCCTCAGAAAGTTCCTGGTTGCTCTCATTCGATGAAATGGTTTACCAAAAACGCGGTTTTGTTTGCCTGCAAAACCTCCTTTGCCGCGTTTATCGCACTCTCTGTGGCGCTATTACTTAACTTCGAAAAACCCGCCTGGGCGCTGACCACCGTGTTTGTCACCTCGCAACTCTATGCGGCATCAACCGTCTCGAAATCGCTGTTTCGGCTGTTGGGCACGCTGCTTGGCGGCATCTTTATTCTGCTCATCTATCCCGAAACCGTGCAGTCGCCGATACTGTTCAGCCTCTGTGTGTCGCTGTGGGTGACGGTCTGCCTTTATCTTTCTCTGCATGACCGTACGCCGAAGAGCTACATCTTTATGCTGGCCGGCTACAGCGCGGCCATTATGGGCTTTCCCGACGTGGCGTCACCGTCGGCAATCATCAACACCGTGATTTCACGTATTGAGGAGATCACGCTGGGCATCCTTTGCAGCACACTGGTTCACCGGCTGGTGTTTCCGGTTTCGATGCATCATCTGCTGGGGCAGAGCGTTAATCTCTGGTTTCAGAACGCGCGCAAACTCTGTGATGAACTAATCAGCGGGATGGCAAAGAACAAATCGCTGGAGCGGGAAGATATCCTGATTCAGATGGCGGGCTATCCGCTGAATGTTGAAACGCTGCTGACCCACTGCGTCTATGAGGGCGAAGCGGCGCGTAATGTCATCCGTCTGGTCAGCGTGCAGTATCAGCATCTGACTTATCTGCTGCCGACCCTGACCGCGATTGAGTCACGGCTGGGCGTACTGGCCGAACTGAACATTCGTTTTCCGCCGTGCATCACCGACGTTTTTCAGGAATTTCTGTTGTGGCTGCATCACGATCGAATTAATGATATCGCCGGGCTGCGTGAAGCGATTGCTGCCAGTCAGGCAAGCCTGGAACACGAATGGCGGGCAGGGCTGCTGGCAACCGAAGAGAGCCTGCTGCTGATTGGCCTGCTGGAGCGGATGGCTAACTTTGTGCGCATTGCCGATGCCTATGAGAATGTCAGTGCGCGCGCAGGGGATCTCTATAGCCACGGGGATGGGGCGGCGATCCGCAATATCCGGGAACACCGACATATCGACAAGGGGCTGTTACGCCTGTCCGCGCTGACCGCTTTCCTGGCGACCTTTCTCTCCAGCTTGTTCTGGATTGGCAGCGGCTGGGCTGACGGCGCGAATGCGCCTTTAATGGCGGCGATCATCAGCTCATTTTTTGCTGGTGTCGATTCGCCGGTGACGCCGATGAAGCTGTTCGTGAAAGGGGTGGTGATTGCGCTGGTGGTGAGTCTGTTCTACATCGCTTTTCTGATCCCGCAAGCCAATACTTTACAGGCGCTGATGATCTGTCTGCTGCCCGGTCTGATGCTGCTGAGCCTGGTAATTGCCAATCCGGCCACCAATATGGTGGGGCTGAGTGTGGCTATACAGATCCCGGGTTTTATCGGCTTAAGCCATCACTATGTCCCGAACCTGATCGTCACCCTGAATGCGGCCATCTCCTCGATAGTGGGGATTATGTTTGCGGTGGTGCTGACGGCATTGATCCGCAATAAACGTCCGTCATGGATAGCCAGAAGAGCGGTGCAGCGTGGGCTGCGCGACCTGTTAGGGTTTATCAAAATGGTGGAGCGCAACTCCGCTACGTTGTTGTCACGCCAGCAATTTATTGCGCGGATGCTCGACAGGGTGAATATCATTCTGCCGCGTAAACGGCTCGATCCGGTGCCGGATATCGTGGTGGGCGGGTATCTGATTACCGAGACCTGGCTGGGTGCCAACTGTTATGACTTTTACGCACGTTATCGTGAGGTTCTGGAGAGTCATCAGATTGATAGTGGGCAGATGTTTCACGAGCTGGCGCTCTACCTGAAGCGCAAGATGAAGTCGCTGCAGTTAGCACCACATCAGGATTTGCTGGAAGAGCTGGATCTGTTGCTGCTAAGACTGGAGTCGATCGCCCGACAGAAGAGTGTGGCTGTTGCGCCCTTAATCCATCTGTTTAATATTCGGGTATCACTGTTTCCACATCAGCGCTGGCCAGAGTAACCCGTTGTAACAGGGCTGGCTCGTGGTTTAGAGCGAGCTCACCGGGACAAAAAGAAGTAAATGATACCACTTTAGTTACATCATACATTAGATCTTATTTAAAATACGAATCAGGCAAGGTGCCTGTTTATCTTGCTTGACAGGAAAATAAGGCTAGCTGAGCGGAAAGGTTGGTTGGTTGGTTGGTTGGTTGGTTAAAATGGTCAGCAATGGCCTGAGCGTTGAAGTGCAGGCATTATACCTCTTTTAAATTCAGTCTGTTGCATTCAAATTTCAGCCAGGCACTCTTATATTGATACTGGTCATAAACGGGTCCTGCTGCGGCAGAAGCCTGCAATAAGAGCAGGGCGCGCGCATCTCAATGCAGGAAAAGTTCAGCTGTAATCACTTAGCTGTTTTCCTGCGGCTGGAGCTGATAAATCCAGGCTGTGTATTGCCGATTATCCCCGGAAAAAACGCGAACTTCGACGCGATCGTAGCCATCTTCAAACGCATCCAGCATTGGCCAGTGAGCATCCAGCTGGTCGGAAAGAAACAGATATCCCGGCACGTCGGGGCCATGTTCATCCAGAACGATGCCCGGAAAATCAGCCGCCGCACCCCAGCCACGCTCATAGAAGGTCCCGTTCACCGAAGCGGCCAGCCATTCTCCGCCAATGTTTTCCAGGATATGGGCATTCTCCCGGCCCGGGCAGAGCGTGCCATAGACAAATAAGCGTTTCATTTTCCCTGTTCTCTTAAACCCAAAGCCGGACACTGTATCGCGTTGTATTAAATTCTGCAGCCCTGATGTCACGCCAGTCATTCAGAATTGACGTAGCAGCGTCTACAGAGCACGTTAATTTTTGCTACTCTCCGAGCCGGGCGCGGTAATTAACAGGAAATCCCTGATCGTTCATCACTTCATAAGTGACGGTGTCACCCTTTTTTTTCTGGCCATCATTGTTAATTTGTGCGCTGGAAAGGGGGGCCAGAGAGATATTTTTAACCCAGCTTTTCCCGCCAGCGTTGACATTCATGCTCATGTACCAGGGGGAAGGATTAGTAATAGTCAGGGTATTACCGGTCGCTTTAAAACGGATTTTTTCCGGGTCTGTCACCTGAGGAGCCTTAAGTCCTGCCGGACGAACAAAAATTTTCATGCGGATCCGCAGTGGCAGTATCACTTTGCGCTCAGCTACATTCACCTCTTTTTTCAGAGCAGGAATTTGATAAATATTTAACCAGTAAAGACTTTCTTTATCCGCAGGCAACGGCTGCCGTGAACTCAGCAGCAGACGTATGGATCGCATTTCGCCAGGAAACATTTTGATCACCGGCGGCAAGACTACAACCGGCGTGATGCTAGCATCGGGTGAAAGCGTCATGTCACCCTCATCAGTCCAGAGTTGTAACAGCGTTGCGCTCTCGCCGCTATTGATGAGATTAATTGACTGTGCCTGATCGGATTGGTTGAAAATTACCCGGGTTTTATCCACATTCACTACCGCAAAAACGCTGAAAGAGTACAGCCATAATGCCGCCATCATGAATTTACTGAAAACTGACCACAACCTGTAATTGCGCATCCACTGTTCCTGCTGTAATGGGTTGTCCGCTAAGGGCTTCAAGTGATGCGGTAAAATCTCCGCTGTAGATCTGACTGCTGCCTGAGGAAACCAGAGACGTTAAATCTTTATAGGCATACCAGCCGCGATTATTGCCGGTTCCTGTGCTGGTCCGGTCGGGCAGCAGATTAAGCGCAACATTGTTGCTGTCATAAATTTTGATCCCAACCCCAGAGGCAATACCGCTGCTGCCATAACGGGTATCAAGTAGCCAGGTTAAACCGCCGCCGCTGGTTACCAGCCCGAGATTTCTGGCCTGTGAGACGGCATTGGCCTGATTGACCAGAAAACCCATGGCGACGTTGGCGGAAGCGGTAGTGGATGTGTTGGTCCCTGAAACTGCCCCGGATTCGCACTGGATGGTGATATTGAACGGGGCCTGACTGTTCCCACCGGCAGCGAGCGTGTTGACCCCCACCGTAGGCAACAGCACCACAGAAGGATAGTTCTGGACTTCGCACAGGGCGCCACGCACATAAGTCACGTTTGAGTAGGTGCTCCAGGCGCCGGGCCAGTTGCGGTACCAGCCATAAAAAATGGATAGGCTGTCCTGACCTTCAGTAAGGTTATTGGTATCCAGTCCGGGGCCTTTAAAGGCAATGTAACCACGAGGCTGCGACCATGTATCCACGTAACGATTGCTATTACTGAGGTAATAACTGGTTGAATCAATTTTGAACATTTCGTAGAGCACATTACTAAAAGCGCTGGCCGGGACATAAATGTAGGTGCCATCGGAATACCAGTCACTGGGAGTTAATTGTCTGCCTTTCCAGTAGCGGCTGTAATATTCGCCGGTGGAGAGATTGGTCAGACGCACCGCAACATTGGCTGCGACATCATAATAGGCGCCGTCCACTTCAGAGGTGGTGTAGCGTCCGGCATAGGCGCTGTCACCATTGGTGGCGTACATCTCAAACAGACTATTTGCATCCGCCACGGCACAGCGGTAGAGAATTTGCCTGGCGGAGTAGGCGACATTGCTTGATGACGTCAGAAAACTGCCCACCGAACTGGCAAGGAGCGTACCCGAAGGCTGAAACGTACGGCCACTATTAATACTGATCACTGAGGGCAGCCCCACATTTCCTGAACAGGTATCACAGGCACCGGTCCAGTTAGCAGCCGTGTAGCCTGCAGCAATGGCGCTTTGAGAAAGAGAAGAAACACTGGTTACTACTGTACAGTTCGCCCATGCGGATAAATTCAGCAGGGAGAGCACGATTAACAGGAGGATTTTCTTTATTTTCACAATATTAACCCTTACGGCAAACGGTATTCAGGCGAACAATATTTTCGTTCTCGCGCCCGGTTATCTGATATTTAATAAAACAGCTTTTATGACCGTTGTTTTGCCAGCTCACTTTCAACGTGCCTGAATCATGAGGAACGCGTGCATAAAGTTGTCCACCCTGACCGATAATGCCGATCAACGTATTTTCTGCATCGCGGACCTCTGCGCCCATCGGAGGTATTTCACTCTCTTCTGTTTTAAGGGCAATGAGTACTGCTTTACCTTGCAACGTGGCGAAATTGAGTCTGCTAACGGAACCTGCGTAGGGCACAACGCGCTGGCTGCCTCCCTGTAATTCAGCGTCCGCATTCATATTGCGAGTGTCCAGGCTAACGGTATTTGCCTGATAAGGGGTCAGTGACGGTAAAATAGCGTAGCCAAAGCGATCGATAATCGCGCCCTGGCCATTCCGGACGCTTGCACCCTGCGCGCCGTCGGCATGCACCAGCGCGAAGGTGTCACTGGTGTAGGGTCCAGCGGTAATTCCACCGCTATGAATCAACAGGGTACCAGAAAGCCCCAATCCCGCCTGACGATAGTTCTCCCCCTGGCCGTAGTTTGCCCGAACACCGCCGACGCGCGTGTTTTCCTGGATATTGCCGCCAAATGACGCACTACGCGTCCCCCCATGCCGCGGCTGTTCAGTTCCACCATACAGGGACCAGGATCTATCATTATTTTCGCCGGAGGATCCGGTTAAAGAAACGTTGGAGCTGCGCGTCTCTTTCGACTGGTTATAGTTGTAAGACACTGAGTTATGGTTATCACCCCAGTCCAGTGGTATCGACACATTGAGAGAAATCGTATTTTCCGTGTACTTCTGTTTTTGAGTATCATCGGTGTCATTCACACTGATAATGTCACGATCGTTACTCCATGTTGTACGCTGTCGGGCGACGTTAAGGCTGTAGCTGATCTTCTTCCAGCTATTGTTATAACCGAACTGAAGCTGAGTAATACGTGATGCATTATTGTAATAATCCGCCGTGCTGGCGCTGAGGCTGATTAATCCGTAATCAGCCATCGACTGGCTTAGCGTCACAGAAAAATTATTACGCTGATGCAGAGTGTCCGAATAATAATTCATACCGGTGTCCTGCTGGCGACGAACGCCTAACACATCCTGCAGGTCCCGGAAACCGCTAGTTGAATAGCGATAGGCCGCCAGTACCAGATTGGTGCCGGTGGAAAAGGTTTTGCTATAGCTCAGTTCCGCTCGCCATCCGGAAGAGTGATTATTACGATCCACTTTAGCGTCAGAAAAGGTGGTATTTAATCCCACCGCCCCCATTTCCGACGTCCATACGCCACCGAGAAGCCAGGCCTGATAGTCCTGAGCAAGACGCGATCCCGCTGTAGCGGTAAATCGGTTGCTGACACCACGCTGTAACAGTCCTTCGAAGAAAGTGTTATTCACGGCATAGAACTGACGTACCCGCCCGAAAGCCAGAGAGTAATGCCAGTTTCCAGGCCGGACGGAATCAGGAACCGAGGAGTAAGGAACGGTAAAAGAGGCGGTTTTTCCGTTAGCCTCTACAATCTCGACATTCAGGTCTCCCTGACTGCGGGTGTTATATAAGTCACTGATGACAAAGGGGCCTGGTGCAACCTGAGTCTCATAGATCACCCGGTTGAGCTGCCTGACAATTACACGCGCACTTGAGGAAGCAACGCCACGAACTTCGGGCGCATAACCACGCCGGCTTTGCGGGCGCATTCTTTCATCTGTCGTGAGCTTGAACCCGTTATACGACAGGCTGCCGAATTGCGAACTGTCTGTATAATTGTCGCCAACCGCCAGTACACTTTCCAGGCGTTCAATAGGGCGCTGTACCCAGGTTCTGACACTGCTATAGCGAAAATCGCTGCCGGTTAAATTGTTGTCAATAAATTGCAGGTTACCCTGATGACGAAGCTGCCAGTTATCAATATTGGTGCCTGCAGTGACACCGCTCCAGAGATACTGATATTTATAGCCAGATTCGGTATTTTCCATCCACGTGTAGTTGGTGTTATGTCGGATGAAAAGGGCAGTGATACCCTGATCCCACTCGGTTCCAGGAATATAGCCACGCGGAAGTTGCATTAATTCCGCATCCGGAATGGCAAATTGCAGACGTAGCGAAGCCTGATCGAATTGCCAGCTGGCGGCTTTCGACCAATCCGTTATAGACTGACAGCGCGCATTCTCAGATGATGCGTTCAGCGATTTCAGATTTAATGTTTTTGCCAGCCAAAAAGGCACGCAGGGTTGAGTAACATTGTCATTTCCAGCCGTTCCAAATGTTATCTTCACACCCGATTTAATCAGCTTATTATTGACATAGATATCCACCATATATTGACCTGCGGCGATACTATTCTCATTAAATTGATCGATACTCTGTCCTAAGTCAGCACCTTTAAACATGGAAGGGTCAAAATAGTACTCTTCACTGCGTACACCAGTTGAAAAGATAAATAATACACACAGCGGCAAAGAAGAGATTATGACATTACCGGATAATAATCGGGTAGTTTTCACTGACTCTTGCCCCTTGATCATTCATAACTGAAAGAGAAACAATGCGTTCGCCCGGCGATCTATTAAATGCGGATTTGCATGTGAAGCGCTGTTTAGAAAAAGGCGCTATCATATCTGCCTGACAGGATATTTTTTTGTCGCCCGATTTTAGAGAGACATCAACAAGAGAAAGATACCAGGGCTGTTCGTTAGTGACTTCCACACTGTCATGTGTAATATCTACCTTAACGCGTTCAAAAATATTTCCGGGTTTTCCAATCGCAACAGGGCGATAAAAAACCTTTATGCGATTTCTCAGCATCAATAGCATACTGTTTTTTCCTGACTCACTCGCCAGATTGGAGGGCGGAATTTGCAAAGAATTAAACCAGTAAACGGTTTCTCTATCCTGCGGTAATACTTTCTCAGTTGTAAATACGACTCTGACAATCTGACCTGCAAGGGGCTGGATACGAAAAACCGGCGGCGTTGCGATAAAAGGAACGGTCCTCTGGTCGGCAGGCTTTGAATCCATATTCCCATCATCAAACCATGTCTGAATTACATAGGGAAATTTATCGTTATTTTTTAACTGGACATCAACTGATGCGGCATTACCCGGATAAATGATCCGGCTACCCAGAATAGTGACGCTTGCCTGTGATGTTTCCTGGAAAATAAAGGTTACGACAAAGATAAATATCAGGAACTTTAACGGAAACAGTATAATGCGCGAATACATGTTTAATATCTCAATGTGTGGCGTGCGTATCTGCAGATGCAGATGCAGATGCAGATACGCACGAACGATTACTGGTAAGTCACTGCATACTGTAATGAAGCCGCAACGGTACCGGCTGTGGCGGTACCGGTTGCGTAATACTGAGCAAAGTAGGTGGCTGAACCGGCACTTTCACCAGCTTGAAGTGTTAGATCGCCGCTGCCGGTATAACCGCTGGTCAAATCAACGACCGTACTTTGCGGATCCAGAATTTGAACTTCAACATTGGTGGCTGTACCAGTGTTAGACAGGTTTCCTGAGGCGCTGACATTGTTGCCGACAAAGACGGTTGATACTTTTGTCGTTGCTGAGCTGTCACCCGTACAACCGCTGACACCCACAGTGAAGGTGGTTTGACCTGCTGTAGAGCCAGATGCGTTCAGTTCGGTGGTACTGACGGTTGGTAGCAGAACCACCGGCGTCGCATCGTTACCATTCACTGAAACGGAACAGGTTTCAGCGGTAACTTCACCCTGAAAATTAATGGTATTATCGGATGCAGCAAGTGCGCTGGCAGATATCAATGCAGAGCTGATTAATAACGTAAGGTTGAGTGATTGGGCTTTCATCTTCATTTATATCCTCTTGATACTTAAACTGAGAGCAGCTGATTAAGGTTAATACCCATTTTTCTGCGAACGGATTCTTTAATGTTGTAAACTTTCTTCGTTTCAAGTTTCATCTGGCTGGCGATAACTGGAAGTGAATATCCATTCACGGCCAAATCAAGAAACTGAACTTCATGTGTCGTAAGCGCATTAATCTTTTTCTTCACATCTCCTTTAAGACCAAAGTAACAACCGTTGATTTGTTTATTAATCTCATCCAGCGTAAAGTCGCTATAAATAACGGTCTGGATACGCACCTCTTCTTTTTGCCAGTACCCAGCAAGTGACTGCATATGACGGTCGCTGACAATAATCAACATCAATCCTGTATATTTTAGATATTCAATCCAATTACCATTGGTGAAGTACCTGATATTCTCTTTAGAGAAATCCACGAAAATACATCCTCTGCAGAAAACACTTTCATACTTGCCGGTCACCATGGCGAGTATGGCAGTAGAAAAGAAATGATTTTCTCCAGGCCATATAGCTATTTTTTGTATCGGGCATCTGGTGATTATGTCCGATGTGCGATGGGTGAGATCACAGCGGTATTTACAGCTGGTGCAGTGAATCTCCTCTCTGGTTATCTTTATCATGAGCCTTTTTCAATGCTTGTTGCGAGAGCTGTGATTATCTTATCGATAAAAAACCCTGCCTTTCAAGGAGTTAAAAAAATGGACTTTTCGTGTCGTCAGATTTTTCTTAAAAGCATGGATATGCTCTCAATATAAATAAGTATTGAAATTTCTGGGTATATATTAAAAGTGCGTCACCCAATACCCATAAGTAGGTAGGATTTTTCCAGAGCGACCAGGATAAATCCAAAGATATATGGATTTCGGTCAATAAAAATTCAGCACATTAAGTTAACTTGTATTTACATCTGACACACAAAATGTCCAGTATGGGATAAAATCCGATAAATCGGGCTTCACTTTGGCAGCAACAAAGATGAGTTTGTGTTTGCCCTGTTCGTCAATAAGGCGTGTTTTGAAGAGGTTCTTCCTGCATGTTTTAATCCTCCCGAGGTGAAACCGATTTTATTAGATAATTATTGTCCGCCGCAGCCATCTCCTGTACTTAAGAATATTCCTATGTCGGGAATGTTAATTGAGTGAGTCAGGTTTAATATTGACCAAGGTCATTTATTTAGGACTTGATTGAATTCATTGCAATATTGCAAAACAAATTGAAAAGTCATCTCTATTAGTGAGTATTTGAGAGTATTTTATTAAGGTTTTGTATGCATTAAAGGATCGCACAGGTTCCAGTGATAGATTTCTTTACGTGAAAAGTAACGATGAATTGATAAATCTCGTGCTGCTTTTTTCTTTCAGCCCCCCTTAATCCGTTAACCATAAAGGGCGTGATGGGGAATGGCTTTCATTTAATGGCTCATTTCAACGCAAACGAAACATTACTATTGCCCGGTTAACGGTATAAACAAGAATGCTGGCTTATTAACATTGATGGGCTGGAAATCGCAGCCCAATGCTGTCAGGCAGAGCAGGGAAGTGCATTCACATAGCCTGTGTCAGGGAGCATCCGTTGCGCATCAGAATCTCATTCTCTCTGTTTGATACTGGCCGGTTACGCTATCAATCTTAAACAGCTCGCCAAGCACATCTGTAGTAAAGTTTAACAGGCGCCAGACACGCGCTTAAAATACATTTTCCAGCATAGCGCATCATTGAGTCATCTGAGGTTGGGAACGCCTGAGGCGTTTAGGCGTTTTCTGCGTCAGATACGGGGGTGCCAGGACGTAACTTTTGCGTAGCAGCGTCAGATTAATGCGCAATGACACGGCGATAGGATGTTTCAGACCTTACGACATAGCGTGCTGACTGGGATGACGTACCGCGAAAGCCAGCAACTGAATGAGTTTCTCGGACAGTCACAATGATGATTGACCGGCCAGATTGGCCGCCGCCGATCGACATGTAAGCGACTGAATCTGACAATTGGTTTCGGTTGACGGGCTGAATCACGATTTTCAACAGAGGCGGTAATACTCATGGCAGATAAAGGTCTGTGTCCGAAACCGTCACGTGTATCAGAAGGCGTCTTATAGAAAGGAGGCAAACGCGTCCAGGGTGGTATCATGAACCGGATAAGAAGTGAGACGGCTTTAATCCTGAAAAGCTAAGCAGAGGTAACCGGGATCGACCAATGCTGAAATGGCAGAATCCGAAGTGGTCAGGTAAGCCTGGACTTAGAATAGCCAGATAATTGGGTTCAGTCGCCAAGGTCGCATAATGTATATTATGTTAAATAGGATATCTGATTAGCCTTTCAGCCTCACTATTCTGTTCCCTGCCGTGCCGTTATCCTTGTTGATCAGCATTGTCCCCAATGGTTCTCGGCGCTGGCAATCAGATAAAACGTCATCGTATCTTCTGCCCGTGAACCGCCGCCATCATTCACGACATTCACATTGATGACTGGCACCCAAACACGCATTCGCTGTTTCTCTAGCGCATCCGCTAAATAAAAACCCCCGCGGCTGAATCTCGCGGGGGTTTGTCCGTACTGAATTATCATTACGTCACTGTGAGTATGCCGGGTTTAATGACCTGCCGAACCCGAGGCTTTATTGATCGCCGCCTGCAACATCTCTTCCATCGCACCCCCCGGATAAATCGTCACCGTCTCTGCGGTAGCACCTGACAGAGGCATAACAATCATTCCCGGCGTTCCCTGAAAACCGGTATTTTTCGCCAGGATATCCGTGCGGGATAAGGTGCCAAGCATATCGCTGTTTTTTAGCTTACCGGCACCGGCTGCAGACGCAGCTTTAGTGACATCTTTTTGAGTCAGCGCGCCTTCAACATGACCACTGGCAAACAGCGCATTGTGGTACTTCAGATAGGCATCACCGCCCTTTTGTTGCCAGATTCGTAATCCGGTTTCGGCTGCTTCAAAAGAGGGTTTCCAGCGATAGCCAAAAATCGGCCACTCTTTAAAAATAAAGCGCACCTGAGGATTATTTTTCATCAATGACTCAATGACAGGTGCCTGGCGGGCACAGACGCTGCACTGATAATCGAAGAATTCAATCACCGCGACTTTAGCGTCCTCAGGCCCAATGGCGGGCACGGTTTTATCATTCAGGAGCTCGTCCTGATGCTGAATGGCCGCAGTGGTCATCGCTTTCATCTGCTCGTCATACTGAATTTTCTGCAGTTTCTGATCCACTTCAATCAATAATTTCGGATGCTTTAGCAAATAGGCTTTCGCCAGCTCACCAATACGCGCTTCCTGTTCAGGCGTAAACAGCGCTTCATCGGCTGGCGTCTGGGCGGGCTTTTGCGCGGCATCCCTATCGGTTACTGCTGGCCGTGGCTCACTTTTTTCTGCCCCGGAAGCGGCTTCTGCGGGCGGATTAACGGCCGGTGACGGCTGATTGCTCCCAGGCTGTACCTGAACTGGCGCAGAAGTTGCAGCTTCCTGCGATGCCGGAGTTGCGCTGGATTCAGGCTGGATAACGGTATTCACAGCGGGATCAGCAGCCGCTGGTTCTGCCGCCATTGCAGTTGAAACGCCGGAAGCGCCAGCCAGTAACATCATGGCCAGCGCCAGTTTATTCATTCTCATTGCTTGTCGTCCTGAATGTGGGATCGCTCACGTGTGATGGCGATTTCGGCAGCGCCGCGCTGGGTATTTTCATTAGTGGGGTTTGTAACGCGTTGACTTACGTCATATAAAACCGATTTAAACCCGTTGCAGCCCTGCTTTCTCTGTTGAATTTACTGAAGATTTAACCTGCCGCCTCTGTTTCCTGGTTAGCTATAACCGCACTTATGCTCGATGATGGATTTATAGGGCAATTGTATGATGTAACTAAAGACATCTCTTTTTCTCGGAAATTTCACATTTCTCTCTGTTAATTATTCCTTTGCCCTCACTGGCATTACTCTCTCTGCACTGTCACCCGACTTCAAACAATCAATAAAGGAAACATTGATGAAAACTTCATATGCCTTGATCGCAACATTACTGATGACCACTGGCGCGTCCGCTATCGCCGCTCAGCCTGCTACAGCTAAAAACCCGCTGAGCGTGCACGTTCTTAACCTGCAAACCGGCCAGCCAACGGCAGGAATCGAAGTTGAACTGGATCAGAAGCAGCAGGATAACTGGGTGAAACTGGCGTCAGGCGTCACCGACAATAACGGTCGCATCAGCGCCCTGTTCCCGCAGGACAAAACCGCCAGCGCAGGCAGCTACCGCGTCGTGTTTAAAACCGGTGACTTCTATAAAAAGACCAACCAGAAAACCTTCTTCCCGGAGATCCCGGTTGAGTTCAACATGGAAGCCAGCGGTGATCATTACCATATCCCGTTACTGCTGAGCCCGTTTGGTTACTCAACCTATCGCGGCAACTAATCTGCCAATCCGGCACTCAGGTGCCGGATTCCCCCGCTACCCGCGCCGGAAAGCACTCCACCAGCCAGTCAATAAACACCCGTAGCCGTTGAGTCACGTGCCGGTTTTGCGGATAAACCAGATGAAACGGATAACCCGCAGGACGCCAGTCGCGCAGGATCTCCACCATATCGCCCTGCCGCAGAATCGACGACAGCGAATAACTGAACGTCTGAATGATCCCCAGCCCGGCCAGTCCCGCCGCCAGATGTGCATTACTTTCATTTACGCCAATGCGATGCGCGCTGGTGATCTCAATTTTCTCGCCCTGACGTTCAAACCGTAACGGAAATGGCTTGCCGGTTTGCGGCGAAAGATAACTCACCAGCCGGTGTCCGTTGCGCAGTTCATCAGGATAAGCAGGAACACCAAATGCTTTCAGATAGGCGGGTGTCGCGCAGGTGATCAGCGTGGCGTGCCCTATCAGACGCGCAATCAGTGTGGAATCGACCAGCGGGCCGCCACGGATCACACAATCAATGTTGTCGCTAATCAGATTGGCCGGGCGGTCAGAGACGCCAAGGTCCAGCGTAATGTCCGGATAGCGGGCAAAGAAATCGGGCAGCAGCGGAATGAGAATATCTCTGGCGGTAGACCCGCCGATATCAACGCGTAATTGCCCGCGCGGTTTGCTGCGCCGCGCATTAAAACAGGCATCAACATCCTCGAGATTGTGCAGGATACGCAGCGCCTTCTCATAGTATTCCTGCCCTTCTGCGGTGACGGTCACACGCCGGGTGGTGCGTTGGAGTAGCCGGACGGAAAGATGCGCTTCCAGCTCCTGAACCAGCTTGCTCAGTGTCGCTTTCGGCATGTTCAGCGAATCCGCCGCCCGGGTAAAACTGCCGCTTTCCACCACCCGTGAAAAGGCTTTAATCGCCAGCAGCTGGTCCATTCAATCCCCCCTATTATCCACCCACATGGACAGTCATTTTCATTTTAGCGGATTTATCCGTCAATCCTTGTCTCTTACAGTAGCAATCAGTCCGGCAGCACCGCTGACCGGAAAGAGATAAATCGGTCAAAGAAACCATCCGGAGAAAAACACATGAACACATCACTCGCAGGAAAAATAGCACTGGTTACAGGCGGAACAAGCGGAATTGGCCTGGCTACCGCACGGGAACTGGCGGCACAGGGTGCACAGGTTTTTATCACCGGCCGACGCCAGGCGGAGCTGGATGCCGCCGTCGCTGAAATTGGCGGGACCGTAAATGGCATCCGGGCAGACGCCTCACAACTGCACGATCTTGACGAAGTTTACTCCCGCATAGCGGCGCAGGCCGGACGGCTTGATATTCTGTTCGCCAACGCCGGTGGCGGTGACATGCTGCCGCTGGGCGCGATTACTGAAGAACACTTTGACCGTATCTTTGACACCAACGTGCGCGGCGTGCTGTTTACCGTGCAGAAAGCTCTGCCTCTGCTGGTTGATGGCGCGTCGGTGATTCTGACCGGTTCGACCGCAGGCATACAGGGAACAGCGGCGTTTAGCGTCTACAGCGCCAGTAAAGCGGCGGTGCGTAACTTTGCCCGTTCGTGGGCGCTGGATCTGAAAGATCGCAGCATCCGGGTCAATGTCGTGAGTCCCGGCCCGGTTCGTACGCCTGGGCTGGGCGATCTGGTCAGTGAAGATCAGCGTCAGGGCTTGTTTGATGCGCTGGCCGCACAGATACCGCTTGGCCG